>VFQS010000660.1_pt1 | contig 36579 bp, 27 predicted proteins | sample 3512361 | NCBI WGS metagenome assembly VFQS01 (sample SAMN10412375, study PRJNA504923) | tailings metagenome | isolation source: Relicate 1 Philex TSF3 active mining | place: Philippines
ACGCTGCTGTTCAAGCGATCAAACAAGCAATGGCTGCTGCTAACAATGCTTATGAAACCACTCAAAAGTCTATCAAGCAAGCTGTAGACCTAGCTCAAAACAACTTCAACGCTGCTGCAAACACAGCTGTTAAAGCTGCTCGCGGCAAGAAGTAAGGAAATAGAAAGCCACATCCATCATAGTGTGGCTTGTCAAGAATTGTTGTAGTAATAGTTGTCTCCTCGGTACCCAGTTAGATCTAATCTACAAGTACCTTTTTAACCCCCGCCTCGTGCGGGGTTTTTTTTATCTCTAAATATCTATTGCTCTAGATGCTGTGGATAGAGTTATTTCTTTTTCTGAGGTGGCAAGTCTGTGCAACTGCCATGAGCGACTTCAGCCGCCATACCAATCGACTCTCCTAAAGTTGGATGCGGATGAATTGTTTTGCCAATATCAACTGCATCTGCACCCATTTCAATCGCCAAACAAACCTCACCAATTAAATCGCCAGCATGGGTACCAACAATACCGCCACCAATGATGCGATGCGTCTCTTTATCAAATAGCAACTTAGTAAAACCTTCATCACGACCGTTAGCAATCGCACGGCCACTCGCGGCCCATGGGAATAAACCTTTTTCGTAGGCAATATTTTTTGCTTTACATTGTTCTTCGGTCAAACCAGCCCAGGCAACCTCAGGGTCGGTATACGCTACAGAAGGAATTTGCTTGGCATCAAAATATGATTTTTGACCAGCGGCCACTTCAGCAGCAACATGCGCCTCATGCACTGCTTTATGAGCCAACATTGGTTGACCAACAATGTCGCCAATAGCGAAGATATTAGGGACATTCGTGCGTAACTGAGCATCTACGGGTATAAATCCACGCTCATCAACAACGACGCCTGCTTTATCGGCATCCAGCTTTTTGCCATTAGGAGTACGTCCTACCGCTACCAATACCAAATCGTAAATTTGAGGAGTACTAGGCGCTTGATCACCTTCAAATGTGACATGTATGCCATCAGGCTTTGCTTCAGCCTTCGTGGCACGCGTTTTTAATAAGATCTTGTCAAAACGTGGCGCATTTACTTTTTCCCAAACTTTTTCTAAGTCTCGGTCAGCACCTGCCATCAAACCATCCATCATTTCAGCAATATCAATTTTGCTACCCAAGGTACTGTAGACAGTAGCCATCTCTAGACCAATAATGCCGCCGCCAATGACTAACATGCGTTTAGGTACTTTTTCTAATTTAAGTGCGCCAGTACTATCAACAATGCGTGGATCTTTAGGCAAGAATGGCAACATCACTGCTTGACTACCTGCTGCAATGATTGCCTTCTGAAAACGAATCACTTCCTTTTTACCTGTGGCATTTTTTCCAGCACCTTCTGTGACATCAACTTCTACATGGTTAGCATCTAAGAACTTACCAATACCACGCACAGTTTTAACTTTGCGAGCTTTGGCCATACCTGCTAAACCACCTGTCAATTTGCCGATCACACTTTCTTTGTATGTGCGCAAGCGATCAATTTCTATCTTGGGCTCAGCATATGTAATGCCATGCGCTGCCATTGCTTTAACCTCATCCATGATGGCTGCGGTATGCAATAAAGCCTTCGAAGGAATGCAACCTACGTTCAAACAAACTCCACCTAGAGTGGCATAACGTTCTACGATGATGGTGTTCATTCCTAAATCAGCACTTCTAAATGCTGCACTGTAACCACCGGGGCCCGCACCCAAAACCAACATCTCACACTCGTGATCCACAGAACCAGCATAAGACGCAGCTACTGGAGCTGACCCAACTGGTGATGAGCTAACCGGAGCAGTTGGCGCTGCCGGTGCAACCGCTGTTGGTGATGTTGCAGTTGTCGCAGATACTTCAATAGTGGCAATCACCATGCCTTGGCTGACTTTATCGCCAACTTTCACATGAACACTTTTAATTTCACCACTTTGGTCGCTAGGCACCTCCATGGTTGCCTTATCTGATTCAAGCGTTAGTAATGACTGTTCCTTTTCAACACGATCACCTACCTTCATCAATACTTCAATGACAGGCACATCATGAAAATCGCCAATATCAGGAACTTTGATTTCTATCGTAGACATATCAACTTTCCTTAAAGAACAACACGGCGGAAATCAGCCAACAGTTCAGCCAAGTAAACATTGAACCTAGTTGCCAATGCTCCATCAATCACACGATGATCGGCTGTCAATGACAGTGGGCAAATAAGTTTTGGTACAAATTGCTTACCATCCCAGACTGGCTTCATGCTCGCCTTATTAACTCCCAAGATAGCCACCTCAGGGGCATTAATAATGGGTGCAAAGTAAGTGCCACCAATACCACCCAAAGAAGATATCGTGAACGAAGCACCTTGCATTTGATCTGGCTTGAGTTTTCCTTCGCGAGCCAACTTAGCCAACTCACCGGTTTCTTTGGCAATCTCAAAAATACCTTTTTTATCAGCATTTCTAACGACTGGTACTACTAAGCCATTAGGTGTGTCCGCTGCAAAGGCGATATGGAAATACTTTTTCATGACCAAGTTGTCGCCATCCAAAGAACTGTTGAACTCTGGATACTTTTTCAGAGCATTCACTGCTGCCTTGATCAAGAATGCCAACATGGTCACTTTGACACCCTGCTTTTCATTGTCTTTATTAGTCATTACACGGAAAGCTTCCAAATCAGTAATGTCAGCATCTTCGTGATAAGTCACAGCAGGAATCATCACCCAGTTACGAGATAAATTGGCTGCCGATAGTTTTTGAATTCTTGATAAAGGTTTAGTTTCAGTTTCACCAAATTTACTGAAATCAATTTTTGGCCATGGCAATAAATTCAAGCCACCACCAGCTGAAACTGGTGCACCTGCAGGAGATGCCGCTTGGCCTGTCATGATGTTTTTGACATAAGCCTGAACATCTTCTTGCGTAATGCGACCTTTAGGACCCGAACCATTCACCTTGGTGACATCAACACCCAACTCACGGGCATATTTGCGTACTGATGGACTAGCATGACTGTGGCCTGTGCCGCTTGCTACAGGTGAGGCTTCTGCACGTGGTGCAGCAACTGGTGCAGGAGCGCTGATTGATGATGCAGGTGCTGAGCTAGGTGTTGCTGCTGGAGTAGCAGGTGCTGCAACTGAGGCTGATGCACTTACCCCCGACTCAGTCAGAAGAATGACAACATCGCCCTCAGAAATAGCATCGCCTAACTTAACCTTCACTTCTTTAACCACACCAGCATGCGATGAAGGCACATCCATCGTGGCTTTGTCTGATTCGAGCGTCACAAGTGACTGTTCTTTTTCAACGCGATCACCCGCCTTGACGTGAACCTCTATGACGGGCACGCCTTTGTAATCCCCAATGTCGGGCACTTTGATTTCTATTGTGGCGCCTGATGTTGATGTGGCTGTTGGTGTGGTTGTTGACGTGGCTGTTGGTGTGGCTGCTGGAGTTGATGCTGCTGTCGCAGTAGTTACTGCACCATCTTCCTCTAGCAATATGACAACATCTCCTTCAGAAATGCTATCACCCACCTTCACTTTGACCTCTTTCACAATACCGGCATGCGATGAAGGAACATCCATCGTGGCTTTATCTGATTCAAGTGTCACAAGTGACTGTTCTTTTTCAACACGATCACCCGCTTTGATGTGAACCTCGATAACGGGTACACCTTTGTAATCGCCAATGTCAGGTACTTTGATTTCTAATGCTCTAGTCATCTTGTTATCCTCACACTGTCATTGGGTTTGGTTTCTTAGGATCAAGACCATATTTCTTGATGGCTTCAGCAACTTTCTGCTGCTCAATTTGACCCTCATCAGCCAATGTTTTGAGTGCAGCCACCGTCACCCAACGACGATCCACTTCAAAGAAATGACGTAATTTTTCGCGGGTATCAGAGCGACCATAACCATCGGTACCTAGTACTGTGTAACGCTTACCAATATTTTGGATTGCTGGTCGTATTTGTTCAGCGAACATGCGCACATAGTCTGTTGCGGCAATCACTGGACCTGATTTATCTTTTAAGAGTTTTTCAACATGCGACAAAACAGGTTTGCTTGCTGGATTTAGCATGTTCTCGCGCGATACAGTATTCCAGTCACGTCCCAACTCAGTAAAACTTGGGCAACCCCAAATATCTGAAGCCACACCCCAATCATCACGCAACAAATTAGCCGCTTCAATCACTTCTCTAAAAATTGTGCCGCTACCTAGCAACTGTACTTTTAACTTGGCTTTAGCATCACCCACACTAGTTAGCTGATACATACCTTTGAGGATATCTTCTTCAGCACCTTTAGGCATTGCAGGATGAGCGTAGTTTTCGTTCATCAAGGTGATGTAGTAATACACGTCATCTTGATTAGTCATCATGCGACGCATACCGTCTTGGATAATCACTGCTAACTCAAACGCAAAGCTTGGGTCGTAACTAATACAGTTAGGTATTGCAGCACTCCATAGATGGCTATGCCCATCTTCATGTTGCAAGCCCTCACCATTGAGCGTTGTTCTACCTGCAGTGCCACCCAATAAGAAACCACGACTGCGCATATCACCTGCTGCCCACGCTAAATCTCCAATACGTTGGAAACCAAACATTGAGTAGAAGATGTAGAACGGCAACATTGGTACGCCATGTGTTGAATACGAGGTTGCTGCAGCAATCCAGTCACACATCGCCCCGGCTTCATTAATACCCTCTTGCAGAATCTGGCCATGCTTATCTTCTTTGTAGAACATCAACTGGTCATGATCTTGAGGTGTATACAACTGACCTAACTGATTCCAAATACCCAATTGGCGGAACATGCCTTCCATACCAAAAGTTCTGGATTCATCTGGAACAATAGGTACTACACGTTTACCAATTGTTTTATCTTTAATAACTATATTGAGTAAGCGCACAAAAGCCATCGTGGTCGATATCTCACGACCCTCTGTTGTAGCCTCTAATAAAGGAGCAAATGCCTCCAACTTGAGCACTTCAAGACTCTCAGCTTTAGTGCGACGCTGCGGCAAATAGCCACCCAACTCCATGCGACGCTCACGCATGTAATTTAACTCTGGGCTACCCTCTTCAAACTTCACCAAAGGTAACTCTTCTAATTTGTCATCAGACACAGGAATCTTGAACTGATCTCTGAATGCCTTGATGTCCTCGATATTCATTTTCTTGGCCTGGTGGGCAATGTTCATACCCTGACCAGAACCACCCATGCCATAACCTTTGATGGTTTTAGCAAGAATCACAGTTGGTTGATTCTTATGATTAGCTGCCGCATGAAATGCCGCATAGACTTTATGAGGATCGTGACCGCCACGATTTAAGTTCCAAACATCCTCATCACTCCAGTCCGCCACCAAGGCTTCTAGCTCTGGGGTATTGAATACTGTTTTTCTGACATAAGCGCCATTTTTAGCCTTCATGGTCTGGTATTCACCATCCACGATTTCGCCTAAACGCTTCATCAGAATGCCCTTCTTATCACGGGCAAATAATGCATCCCAATGAGTGCCCCAAATGAGCTTGATGACGTTCCAGCCAGCACCTCTGAACTCTGACTCTAGTTCTTGAATGATCTTGCCATTACCACGCACAGGACCATCTAGACGCTGCAAGTTGCAATTGATCACGAAGCATAAGTTGTCTAGGTTTTCGCGACCAGCCATACCAATCGCACCTAATGACTCAGGCTCATCTGTTTCACCATCGCCTAAGAATGCCCAAACCTTGCGACCCTCTGTATTCGCTAAGCCACGATCTTGCAAATACTTCATAAAACGAGCTTGGTAAATAGCCATGATGGGCCCTAGACCCATCGATACAGTTGGGAACTGCCAGAAGTCTGGCATTAGCCATGGATGCGGATAACTGGAAATTCCTTTACCGTCGACTTCTTGACGGAAGTTCAGTAAGTGCTCTTCAGATAAACGACCTAACATGTAGGCGCGCGCATAAACACCTGTAGCAACGTGTCCTTGTACAAACACCAAGTCGCCACCGTGTTTATCAGAGGGGGCGTGCCAGAAATGATTAAAGCCAACGTCATATAACGTGGCAGCTGATTGGAACGAAGAAATATGGCCACCTACGTTGGTATCTTTATTGGCCTTTAATACCAATGCCATCGCATTCCAGCGTGTATAGGAGCGAATCCGGTGTTCTATCTCTTGGTCTCCGGGCAACTTCGCTTGCTTCTCTACTGGGATGGTGTTGATATACGGTGTCTCAGCATGAAATGGCTGCACCACACCGTTGACTCGAGCATGCGATATTTGCTCATCAATTAAGTAAGCTGCTCGCTCTACACCTTCTTTTTCAATTACGCCATTTAAGGCATCAATCCATTCTTTTGTCTCTATTGGATCAACATCAATTGGGTTGGATCCATTTTTTTGTTCTGGAACTGCAGTCATTCTGTGACTCCTCGTTGTCGAGCATTGATCTTGAGAGGCTTGTGACCTCATTAAAGCTGTACAAATTCTAAAAACGACATGTCCTAGCAGCAAGAAATATTTCACATAACGAATACATTTATCATAATATGGAATATTATTGCTGGGCAGCAAAAGTGCTACTAATTAAAAGTGCAAAAAAATATAGTTCTACTCTCAGCTCGAATTAAACTCATGTCTTCTATGGTTTTCCCTAGTCAATAAGAAGTTAAGTTGAATAAAGTCTTTGCGCGCACTCTTGAGTCAATCACACAAAAACTCACCGGTCAGCACCTGAAATACGGCGCAAGCTCTTACGCATTCCTGTTCACCCCTATATTGGCCATTACCCTGTTTACTGGGGCTATGGGATTAATCCTTTGGACGCTCAATTACCAGGATAAAAATCAACAGCAATACACCTTGTATCGCGAGAGCGCCTACGCCAAACAACGCATCTTGCTAGGCTTTTCATCCAACGAGGACACCCTCTTAGAACTTAGTCGCGAAATCAGCAACTCAGTGAACCAAATGCGTTCACCAGACTCATTCCTCAAACGCTCAACTACCCTAATACAAGACAGCCCTGAAATACTGCATTTGAGATGGATTGATCGAGATAAGAAAAGCTTGTGGACAGTCCCTGTTTCAAGTAATCAGAGTGAATGGTATGACCGCCAAAAAATCAAGGCGCCACTTGACGAAGAGTTATCGAGTATTTTTACAGAGGCCACTGAAACTAATAAAGCCGTGTACAGCAAAGTCATTTATCTCAATTTTCCTGAGAATGACAAACAACGCATTGATCGTGAATATGTTTTTTGGCACGTCACGCCAATTATTCAAACGGGTCGCGTTATTGGCGGTATTGCCGTTTTATATTCAGCCCAAAAGATTCTTCAGCACATGGTGCCCAGTGAATTAAATGGTTTGTATCGATTTGTCCTACTCGATGGTTCAGGTAAGGAGCTAGTCGCTTCCAATTCCAAAAAAACAGGATCAAGATCGATTGAGCATCAAATCACGCTAGATAAAACTCTGTCCCAATTAAATCTTCACATTAGCACCTATCCTCCGCCAACAAATCTAACTTATAGAACTTTGTTATGGTTGGTGGTTGGCTTAAGTACGTTTGTGCTTTGGAGTCTTTGGTCAGTTTGGAAACAAAATATCAAGCGCTACTCTATTCAACGAGATTTACAAACTGAAACCAACTTTAGACGCGCCATGGAAGAATCCATGACGATTGGCATGAGAGCTCACGACATGAATGGCGTGATCACTTATGTGAACCCCGCCTTTTGCGACATGACAGGCTGGACGAAAGAAGAGTTAATCGGCATGGCACCACCCTTTGCTTTTTGGCCAAAGGAACTACAAGCTGAACTGATTAAAAAAATGTCATTAGCGCTGACAGGCAACGCACCAAGAACCGGTTTAGAAGCCATTCTGGAAAAGAAAAATGGCACTCGAATTAATACCCGTACATTTGTATCACCATTGATTGATGACAAAGGTGTGCAGAACGGTTGGATCAGTTCGATCGTGGATATTTCTGAGCCGATCAAAATTCGTCAACAACTAGCATTAGCCCAAGAGCGTTTCACAACCGTGTTGGAAAGTCTGGACGCCTCGGTATCTGTTATTTCATTACAAAGTGGCGAATTGCTATTTGCTAATAAATACTATCGAGAGAATTTCGGTAGTAATACAAAAACGCACTTAGACCTTGCCGGTCACGAAATCGAACCAAGTGATGTCGGTGCACTAGATGATGACAATATTGATGGTTTTGCAGGCTTACCTGCCTATGAACTAACGCCAGGTCAATCTGACTTCCGTGAAGTGTTAATCAGTGAAAATAACCACTGGTACGAAGTGCGTCGACGCTATATTTCTTGGGTTGATGGCCACCTTGCACAACTGATTGTTGCCACTGATATCACTGCTCGTAAAACTGCTGAAGAGGAAGCGCGCCAGCAGGAAGAAAAAATGCAGTTCTCAAGTCGACTCACAACCATGGGTGAAATGGCTTCATCTCTTGCTCACGAACTTAATCAACCATTGGCAGCTATCAGCAACTATTGCACGGGTATTGCGACACGACTTAAGTCACAACAAAATATAGATATTGAAAAAGATATCTTGCCTGCAATCGAAAAAGCAACCAATCAAGCCCATCGCGCTGGCACGATCATTCAGCGCATTCGCGGCTTTGTCAAACGTAGCCAACCGCAAAGTAAAGTGACAGATATCCATTCAATTATTGAAGATTCTGTTGGATTGGCAGAGATTGAAGCCCAACGCTATGGCGTACAGTTAAGCGTCACTTATAACGACACAATTCCGTCTTTATTTTTAGACCCGATTTTGGTTCAACAAGTTCTTGTTAATCTCTTAAAAAATGCCATTGATGCCATTAAAGGCAATAGCAACAAGAATGCATACAGCCGGGTTATTCAAATAAAAACTGATATTGATTACTCTCACCAACCTGCCATGGTGCGTATCAAAGTAATCGATCAAGGGCCTGGAATTCCTGAAGATGCCCTAGAAAGACTCTACGAACCCTTCTTTAGCACTAAGCAAGATGGCATGGGCATGGGTCTGAATATTTGCAGGTCGATTATTGAGTCCCATCATGGTCGTTTATGGGCCCAAAACAACCGCAACGAAAAAGATGAGCCAATCCCTGGCTGCACCTTTACAATACTACTTCCCTTGGATAAATAAGCTTATGAAGAACAAACCTGAAATTGTTTATGTTGTTGATGATGACGAGGCAGTTAGAGACTCCTTGACTTGGCTATTAGAGAGCAACGGCTACTTGGTTAAATGCCTGCCAAGTGCTGAGAGATTTTTGCAATCTCTTGCAGGTGACAATAAAGACAATGTTGCATGCTTGATTTTGGATGTTCGTATGCCAGGTATGTCTGGCCTAGAACTGCAAGAGCGCCTAATGGCTGAAGGCATCCCAATGCCGATCTCTTTCATCACAGGTCACGGCGATGTATCTATGGCTGTATCAACCATGAAAAAAGGTGCTGTTGATTTCATTGAAAAGCCCTTTAAAGAGTCTGAACTGAAAGTATTGGTTGAAAAGATGTTGGCGCGCGCCCGCGTTGACTATGCCAAAGCTGATACACAGAAAAATACACAAAATCTGTTGAGCAAACTAACTGTTCGCGAAAAACAGGTTTTGGAGCGCATTGTGGCTGGTCGACTCAATAAACAAATTGCTGACGACTTAAATATTTCGATTAAAACGGTGGAGGCACATCGTGCCAACATCATGGAAAAGCTGAACGTTAATACAGTTGCCGACCTACTTCGCTTAGCTCTATTAGAGACGAATAACTAATATGCCTGCTCAACTGATTGACGGCAACGCACTTGCCAAAAAAGTTAGATTAGAGATCGCCACTAGAACAGCGATTCTGACTGCTAAGGGCGTTAAACCAGGTCTAGCCGTACTACTAGTCGGTGAAGATCCTGCCAGCCAAGTATATGTTCGCAATAAAGTTAAAGCCTGCGAAGACGTTGGCATGCATTCTATTTTGGAACGCCATCCAGCCGACCTATCAGAAGAGCAATTACTTAAGCGTATCGCAGAACTTAATCACGATGCGTCTATCCATGGCATCTTGGTTCAACTACCACTACCCAAACACATTGACAGTCATCGAGTCATTGAAGCCATTGCCCCTGAAAAGGATGTGGATGGTTTCCATGTGGCCAATGCCGGCGCCTTAATGATCGGCGCACCACTATTTAGACCATGCACACCTTATGGTTGCATGAAAATGTTGGAAAGCATCGAGTACCCCACTAAAGGTGCTCGCGCAGTGATTGTGGGCGCTTCCAATATTGTCGGCAAACCAATGGCCATGTTGTTACTTCAAGCTGGTGCCACAGTCACCATCTGTAACAGTAAAACTAAAGACCTTGCTGCGCACACCAAAGAAGCTGATATCTTGGTTGTTGCTACTGGCAGACCAAAAATGATCACGGGCAATATGGTTAAACCAGGTGCCATCGTGATTGACGTGGGTATTAATCGCCTACCCGATGGCAAACTATGTGGCGACGTTGATTTTGACGAAGTTAAATATGTTGCTGGTGCCATTACTCCAGTACCAGGCGGAGTCGGCCCTATGACCATCACCATGCTTCTTCTTAATACCCTAGAGGCGGCCGAAAGAATTAAGATTTAAAGCGTTTTTTCACTATGCTCTCAGGCGCTGAATAAGCGCCTGAATTTTTTGTACTTTAGATAGATAATATTCTTTATGAATAATCCATTACTCTCCTTTGGTCGCGGACTACCCGACTATGCTGCTATCCAAGCAAGCCATATCAAACCGGCTATTACTGAACTATTGGCCAAGGCTCAGAAAGCCGTAGATGCGTCTGTTGATCCCAGTACTCCTAATACTTGGGCAGACCTTGTGGAACCCTTGGAAAACGCCACAGAAGAACTTGGTCGCTCATGGGGAGTGATTGGTCATCTCAATAGCGTGGCTGATACCCCTGAACTTCGTGAGGCTTATGGAGAGATGTTGCCAGATGTCACAGCTTTTTGGAGTAGCCTTGGACAAAATCTCAATTTATACAAAAAATATAAAGCATTGAGTCAATCAGCTGAGTTCCAACAACTAAGCCTTGCTCAACGTAAAGTGATAGAAAACTCTCTTAGAGATTTTCGTTTAGGTGGCGCCGAATTATCGGATGATCAAAAACCACGATTCTCTGCCATTCAAGATGAGCAGGCTTTGTTATCTAAGGCATTTTCAGATCATGTCTTAGATGCAACAGATAACTATGTACACCAGATTACTAATAGCCATGATTTAGCAGGACTTCCCGAAGATGCCCTGGCTGCAGCCAAACAAACTGCTGAATTGAAAGGCTTGGATGGTTGGGCTTTCACCCTACACTTCCCATCTTATTTCCCTGCCATGCAATTTTGCGATAACCGCGGATTAAGAAAAAATCTTTATCAAGCCTACATTACCAGAGCTTCAGAACTTGCAGCTGAGTACGGCAATGGCAAAGCAGAGTGGGACAATACGCAAAATATGCTCTTGCAACTTCGCCTAAAGGATGAAGAAGCCAAGATGCTTGGCTTTGCAAATTATGCTGCTCTGAGCTTAGCCCCTAAGATGGCTAAAACCGTTACCGAAGTTGATCAGTTCCTTTTGGACTTCGCCAAACGAGCAAAGTCACATGGTCAAAAAGATTGGGATGATTTACAACAATTTGCCAAAGAGCATCTCAATATTGAAAAACTAGAACCTTGGGATATGGCATATGCCTCTGAAAAGCTCAAGCAAGCACGCTACTCATTCTCTGAAAATGAACTCAAGCAATACTTCCCCTTACCAAAGGTATTGGATGGTTTATTTAGCATTATTCAAACGCTATTTGGCGTAAAAATTGAGGAAGATGCCCTACCAAAATGGCATGCTGACGTGAAGTCTTTCAACGTCACTAGCGCATCTGGCGAATTACTAGCCAACTTTTATCTCGACCCATATGCACGACCAGGTAAGCGAGGTGGTGCTTGGATGGATGATGCCAGAGGTAGAAGAACTTTCTCAGATGGCTCAGTTCAGACTCCCGTTGCATATTTAGTCTGCAACTTCCCTGCCCCCGTGACTGTCAACGGCATTACTAAACAACCCACCATTACTCATGATGATGTGATTACCATGTTCCATGAATGCGGTCATGGCTTACACCACATGCTGACTAAAGTGGGCGCATTAGGCGTATCTGGTATCAATGGCGTTGAGTGGGATGCTGTAGAACTACCAAGTCAGTTCATGGAAAATTTCTGCTGGGAATGGGAAGTTCTGCAAAAAATGACATCTCATGTCGAGACTGGTGAAACGTTACCAAAAGATCTCTATGAAAAAATGATTGCGGCCAAAAACTTCCAAAATGGTTTGGGCACACTACGACAATTGGTTTTCTCAATCACCGATTGGCGCTTGCATTCTAGCTTTGATCCACACACAGCAAACCCTCAAGGTGTACTAGAGTTATCTAGAAGTATTAATGATGCGATCCACGTCACTGCTCAATCAGAAATCTCTAGATGGCCAAATACCTTTAGCCATATTTTTGCCGGTGGATACTCTGCTGGTTACTACAGCTATAAATGGGCTGAAGTGCTGTCTGCGGATGCTTATGCTGCCTTTGAAGAAGCCGCCAAAACCACTGGTAGCATTCTTGATCAAGCCACAGGTACTAGATATCGCGAGGAAATTCTAGAAGTGGGTGGCAGTCGCCCTGCTGCAGAGTCATTCAAAGCATTCAGAGGACGAGAGCCTCAAATTGATGCTCTCTTACGACATGGTGGCTTAGCCTAAGGTTGTTATCACGGGTGCGTGGTCAGAAGGTTGCTCCCACCCCCGTGGTATCTTATCGATCACACTGGCAGTACATTCGTTCTTGAGCGCTTCACTTAACAAAATATGATCGATGCGCACACCTGCATTTCTTCTAAATGCCATCATGCGGTAATCCCACCAACTAAAGCTTTTTGATTGTTGCTCAAACAATCTATAACTGTCATAAAAGCCCATTTCAATTAAACCTGCAAAGGCATCACGCTCCTCTGGTGACACCAGATTTTGACCAACCCAAGCTTTTGGGTCATGCACATCCTCATCACTAGGTGCAATGTTGTAATCGCCCAGCAACGCAATGCGTGAGTGCTCTTCCATCTCTTCACTTAGCCAATCATGCAAACTGGCTAACCAATCTAATTTATAGGCAAATTTTTCAGTGCCAGGTGCTTGTCCATTCGGGAAATAAGCGGAGATCAATCGGATTGGGGCGCGCCCACTAAAGGCTACAGTTGCAGTCACTAAACGCTGTTGCTCATCTGCAAATTTTGGATTATTTTTTATAGGCGATAAAAATGCTGTTTGAGCATCTTGAGCAATGGCTGCTAATGATGCTTTACGCAAAATAATGGCTACACCGTTGTAGGTTTTTTGACCTGCTACCAAGGCGTAATAACCAGCCGCCTCTAACTCAGCAAACGGAAACTTATCTTCTGTTAGTTTTAACTCTTGTAAACATACAGCATCAATCGGGGTTTTATTTGCCTCATGAGCTGCCAACCATTGCAACAGGTGTGGCAGGCGGACCTTGATGGAGTTGACGTTCCAGGTAGCAATACGAATAGATGACATAAATAAAAATAGAGTGAAAAACTAATTAATCACTCTATTATGAACTGCAACGACACCTGCTGGTAGGCAAGGTCTTTTTATGTATTTAATTAGGTATCTATTCCTAATTCTTGTAGCTTTCTAGTAATTGTGTTTCTGCCAATCCCTAATCTTTCAGCCGCTTCAACACGGCGACCTCGTGTCACTTCTAGCGCTGCCGTTAAAACTGCTTTTTCAAACTTTGACTCCAGCGCACTAAATACTTCTCTTGTGCCGTCTTGCAAAAGTTGTTTAGCAATCAGCGCTAAACCAGACTCCCAGTCTGATGGGGTCCCTGATTTATAGGTAACTGCATGATCCATGCTTGCCCCTTCAGGCAAATCAGCACCCATCACAGTTGCATCGGGAGGCAAATCTTGTGCACCAATCACTTGAGCTGGCGCCATCACCGTTAACCAGTGGCATAAGTTCTCTAACTGACGAACGTTGCCCGGGAATGGCAACTGACCAATAGCTATAAGGGCATCATCAGACAGACGCTTAGGCTCCATCCCCAAAGATTTGGCAGAGGTTTGCATAAAGTGTCTTGCCAATAATGGAATATCTTCTTTACGCTCACGCAGTGATGGCAAACGCAGACGAATCACATTCAGACGATGGAATAAGTCTTCTCTGAATAAACCTTCAGCCACTCTAGACTCAAGATTTTGGTGTGTAGCAGCAATCACACGCACATTAGATTTGAGTGAATCATGACCACCGACTCGGTAAAAATGACCATCTGATAAAACTCGCAATAAACGTGTTTGCAAATCAAATGGCATGTCACCGATTTCATCTAAAAATAAAGTACCGCCCTCAGCCTGCTCAAATCGGCCACGCCTCATGGTTTGAGCACCCGTGAATGCGCCACGTTCATGACCAAACAATTCTGACTCTAATAGGTCTTTAGGAATCGCGGCTGTGTTCAAGGCGATGAATGGGCCACCCGCTCTTGGGCTATGTTTGTGTAGCGCTCTGGCGACCAACTCTTTACCCGAACCAGATTCTCCCGTGATTAAAACAGTGACGTTAGATTGCGATAGTCGACCAATTGCTCTAAATACATCTTGCATGGCCGGTGCTTGACCAAGAATTTCGGTTGTTTCTTGCATGCGATCAGCAACTTCACGCGTTTGATTCTGAAGTCTAAGACTCTCATCAACCGCCCTACGAATCAGCTCAACAGATTTAGCAATATCAAAAGGTTTGGTGATGTATTCAAAAGCACCGCCTTGGAATGACGATACTGCTGAATCCAAATCAGAATACGCCGTCATGATGATGACAGGCACATTTGGATGCTCAGCTTTTACCTGTTGCAGTAGATCGATACCGTTACCGCGTGGCATACGAATATCAGAAATTAATACCTGAGGCTCCTCACCCCGATCAAATGCATCTAGAACATCTTGTGGATTACTAAAACTACGATAAGGCATGTTCTCACGCTGTAATGCCTTCTCCAATACCCAGCGTATTGATTGATCGTCATCCACAATCCAAACTGGCTTCATATTGATCCCTAATTCTTAATTTCTATTTAATCCTTACCGTTTTTTAGACGGAAAGGTAACTGCATCTGAAAATCAGTATGGCCAGGCTTACTTGAGCAACCAATAAAACCAAAATGCTGCTGCACATAAGTTTGAGCCAAGGTAAGACCTAAACCACTACCACCTTCTTTGCCTGATACCAATGGGAAGAAAATCTTGTCTTTAATTTCTTCTGGGATACCAGGACCGTTATCTATGACATGCAAATCCAATGCCAGTTTGTATCTTTGCTTATTAATAGTGACATTACGAGCAACTCGGGTGCGTAATTCAATCACTGCCTCGCCCTGCTCAATTTGGGCTCTAAGAGCCTGCGCAGCGTTGTGAACGACGTTTAAAACAGCCTGAATGAGAGCTTCTTGATCACCCAATAAGTCTGGCAGACTGATATCGTAATTTCGCTTAATTTTGAGCCCCTGCGGAAACTCGGCTAGCACCAAGCTTCTCACTCGCTCTAAAACTTCATGAATGTTCACATAATCATCAACGTGTTGCTTGCGGTGTGGCGCTAATAAGCGATCCACTAGGCTTTGCAAACGATCTGATTCTTTAATGATGACTTGGGTGTATTCATGCAAAGACTTATCAGGCAACTCAAACTCTAGAAGTTGGGCAGCCCCACGAATACCGCCTAATGGGTTTTTGATTTCATGAGCCAAGTTGCGCATCAGAGTCTTATTAGCCTCTACCTGTTGCACCAACCGATCATCTCGCTCACTACGTATTTGTTGATCAAGTGGCAACCACTCAATCAGAATTAAATCTGGGTTATCCAAGCCCGCTACCACGACATGCGCATTGATTGGCTCGTGGTCTGCTCTTGCTGGACCAGGCCCCAATTGCAAATCTTGTCGTTGCGCCTCAATTTGATCGCCCTTCACTGCTTCGAGCATTTTGAGTAACTCTGGGTTATGACCAAATAGGTCATGAATCGATAGACCTTCAAGCAACTTACTAGAAATATCTAGTCCAACCTCTGCCACTGGATTGGCATACACAACCATTTGATGTGCGTACTCAACCACTAGGATTGCATTTGGCAGCTGATCCCATGCGGTGGGTTGAGAAAAAAGGGCAGCTACTGCTGCCCCTTTTACTGGTTTGCGCAACATACCTGCGCTCTACCTTTTCTATTCTCTCTATTAGAGTGAGTAGTACATATCGAACTCGACTGGGTGAGCAGCCATACGGAAGCGTGTAACTTCTTCCATCTTCAAGTCGATGTACGCATCTAACATTGAGTTTGTGAACACACCACCACGAGTCAAGAACTCACGGTCAGCATTCAATGCCTCAAGAGCTTGATCCAAGCTGTTACATACTGTTGGGATCTTTGCATCTTCTTCTGGTGGCAAGTCGTACAAGTTCTTGTCAGCAGCTTCACCTGGATGAATCTTGTTTTGGATACCGTCCAAACCAGCCATCATCAATGCAGAGAAACACAAGTATGGGTTAGCCAATGGGTCTGGGAAACGAGTTTCGATACGACGACCCTTAGGATTTGCAACGTGTGGGATACGGATAGAAGCAGAACGGTTACGTGCTGAGTAAGCCAACTTAACTGGAGCTTCGAAACCTGGAACCAAACGCTTGTATGAGTTTGTACCTGGGTTAGTGATCGCGTTCAATGCACGTGCGTGCTTGATGATACCGCCGATGTAGTACAAAGCTAGGTCTGACAAACCTGCGTAGCCGTTACCAGCGAACAAGTTTTGACCGTCTTTCCAGATTGATTGGTGAACGTGCATACCTGAACCGTTGTCACCAACGATTGGTTTTGGCATGAATGTAGCTGTTTTGCCATAAGCGTGAGCTACGTTTTGAATCACGTACTTTTGCAAGATTGTCCAGTCAGCGCGTTGAACCAATGTGCTGAACTTTGTACCCAATTCGTTTTGGCCTTGGCCAGCAACTTCATGGTGATGTACTTCAACTGGAATACCTAATGATTCCAAGATCAAGCACATTTCTGAACGCATATCTTGGAATGTGTCTACTGGAGCAACTGGGAAGTAACCACCTTTTTTACCTGGACGGTGACCTGTGTTGCCATGTTCGAATGATGTAGCTGATGACCAAGGAGCTTCTTCAGATTCAACTTTGTAGAAACAACCTTGCATGTCGTTGCCCCAAGTAATGCTGTCAAATACAAAGAACTCTGGCTCTGGACCAAAGTAAGCTGTATCACCAATACCTGTGCTCTTCAAATAAGCTTCAGCGCGTTTAGCGATAGAACGTGGGTCACGGTCATAGCCTTTGCCATCAGATGGCTCGATAACGTCGCATGAAAGAACCAATGTTGGCTCTTCATAGAATGGGTCGATGTATGCAGTTACTGGATCTGGCATAAGCAACATGTCTGATGCTTCAATACCTTTCCAACCAGCAATTGATGAGCCGTCAAATGCATGACCACTCTCAAATTTATCTTCATCAAAGTGAGATACAGGCACAGATACGTGCTGCTCTTTACCCTTAGTGTCTGTAAAGCGGAAGTCTACAAAAGTTACTTCTTTTTCTTTTGCAAGCTTCATTACATCTGCGACGGTCTTCGTTGTCATGCAAATCTCCTATTGGAACAATCTCAAATCAGCCATGCAGTGTTTTACACCACACAACCCACTAACTAAAAACTATGCACAAAGCATGCCAAATAAACATGCCTCATATTCTTAACCACATTTTAGGTCAAAATGACCCTGCTACCGACCCCATATGCACCAACATAGTGCAAGCGAGCACTAAAACAAAGCTAATGGGTGTTTATTCCCCATTATTGTGCAAATCGTGGATGATATGACCCAAATCCTGCACTCCCTGCCTTAGTTTGGGCCAAGCCAACTCAACCTGGGCTGATTGACCTTTAACACCTAACTCAATATGACGCTTAGCAAAAACACCTGACTTCTGAGGGTCCCCCACAGACGGCAAGCTAAATACTTTGACATCAGGGTAGGTATTTTCAATCTTTTCCATAAGTGGTGTCAAACTTGCCTCCATGGCTAGGGGGACAATAAAACTACGCTCCAAGAAATCTACCTGATGAAACAAGTCCTTATAGAAATGATCTAAAACCCAAGTCATCATCGGTGCAGCCATCACAGGAAAGCCCGGCACAAAATAATGCTCTTGAATATGGAACCCAGGGATTTGATTAAACGGATTTGGGATGATTTGACTGCCCTTTGGAAACTCCCCCATCTTCATGCGCAATAAATTGTCTGAACTATTTAAATCACCCTTGACTGGATCCCCTTCTGCCATGGTGAGAATCCTCTGAGTAATTAACTGCTGCGCTTGGGGGTGTAATTCAAGGGGCAGATTTAATGCTGCTGCTGCACACTGCCTGGTGTGATCATCGGGTGTCGAGCCAATACCACCCGTACTAAATACAACATCATTTGTGGCAAAACTTCTTTTCAAAACTTTTGTAATTGCTTCTCGATCATCTCCCACATACTCTACTTGGGATAAAGATAAGCCTCGCTCACTAAGAAGTTCAATCATCTTAGCCATATGTTTATCTTGTCTTTTGCCAGACAAAATCTCATCACCAACCACAATCAAACGAAATTTTTTATTTGTCATATTAAGAGTCACCTAAAACAATCCCATGCTCTGCGCGATGCAGGCGCAATGCATGCAATAAATAGTGTGCAAACCAAAGTGCTGAAAATATAAATACCACCGAATAAACCCAGAGCACCATAAAAGAAACCACCGGGAAAAAAATAATTGCCATGGCAGATGTGGCCCAAAAGAAAGTAGGCACTGCCCCCAATAAACCACACAAGATGCCCATGGTGAGCAATGGCCAGCGATGCTTTTGCATCAGAGATTGCCTCTCGGCCTCAGTTGCATGATGCGCTAGCACGTCATAACTCATGAGCCGCATCGTGAGCCAACCCCAAAATAGTGGTGGCAGGATTGCCACCATCGGAGGGACCCACCAAATTGGCAGAGTCATTAGTACTAATGCACAACAAATGAGAATTGAAATAAAGGCGTAAAGCAAACTACGGATCAAACCACCCTCATGGGCTTGATAAAGATCTTGATACCCTGGTTGCGAAGCAATATGACGAATCACCGCAGGCACAGAAGTAAAAGCCACCAACACCAATAATGAGATTGTGATCACAGGAATCAGCACAATAACTAGCAACAGAGGCGCCATCACTGCCCTGATTTCATCCCAACCAGTGGCTGACATCACATCAGCCATCCAAGCAGTTAAAAATGAATTGGTAATAAAGAAACGGATTGATTCAAGTGCTGGCTCCCACATAAAGAAAAAGAGCACCGCCCAAACAATACTCACCATCATGAATGGGCGCAAACTGAGCCAGAGCATCTTCGGATGCATCAAACCAACCATCGATAAACCTAGAGATCGAAGCACAGAAACCTTAGAAATTTAATTAGACTGCTTAAGCGTTCGCCATGCGTGCTTTAAACCTTGCCACTGATGTGTCAGCACATGGTTAGACACTTCGAGATTCTTAACGCCTGTTGGATGCGTCTGAGAATCAAAGATAGCTGTCTTAAACATCATGTCCCACCAAGGGAACAAAATGCCAAAATTACAACCGCCCAATACGCTAGGCTTACCGGGCGCTTCATGGCCCATACCAATAGCATGGTGATAGCGATGGAATTTAGGCGAAATAATTAGATACTTAAACCAACCATGATCAAAATTTAAATTGCCATGCTGCCAACTCTGTATCAATTGACTAATAGCTATGATCCAAAGGAACTGAATCGGCTCAACACCAATCATAAGAGCCAATGCAGCAAATACCGCTGAATGCCCTAGATCATCTAAAAAGTGGTTTCTGTTATCTGTCCAGACAGTCATGAACTTCTGACTGTGATGTAGAGCATGCAATTGCCACCACCAATTCCAATGGTGAGATGCCCTGTGATAAAGATATTCACCAAAATCTAATATCACTAGATAAACCAAAAAACTCACCCAAGGAATAGAAGTAACACCAGGAACCCAACCTTCTACATTCAAGCGATGGAACTGAATGTCATGGAGCTGTGCCTCAAACCAAAAGTACAGCTCTGAAAATCCAAAAAATAAAACTAGCTTCACCAAACCCAGACGATGAATCAATGTATAAAAAATATCAACTGCTTGGGCTATGTTCCGCTGCCTTCGCACTTGTGGGTTATTTGATACAGCCTCAACAGGAAATAACTTTTCTAATGGCTTAAACACTAAAAAAATAATGATGACTTGAAACACCCCGAATAAAAACCAATCAAGTCCAGCAATCGCGTCATCTGCATAACCCATACCACCAAAGGTATACAAAATAGGCAAGACCATCTCCTGCATCATCCATTCTTGGAGGCTGGCATACCATGCAGTTAGAGAAGTGATCATGGCTTAATTATTCTTGAAATTTCAGAATGTTGCTGAAGACTCAATATCGTGTCAAAACAATAGCCTTTTTTCTTAAGCCCCACAATCAATGGTTCAAGTACCGCTGGTGCCCAAGGATCTTTTCTAGACCATATACCTAGATGCGCCATGGCAATATCACCAGGCTTTAATTCTGTCAGAGCTTTTTTTAATAGTTGCTGATTAGAGAACTTCTCAGAGGACAATTCATCACCTAAAAATCCAGACTTAGACCAGCCTACGTGCCGATAGCCACAGATCTCCCCCATCTGAATATATTGGGCGGAGACTTTTCCACCAGGTGCTCGCCAGATTGGATCCAATGGGGTACCAGTTAACTTCTCAAAGCGCTGCTTGACTAAACTCATGTCAGCACACAAACCATCTTGTGACATTTTTCTTGCTTTGTTTGCCTCAGGACCAAACTGAGATTTAACAATCACAGTTGATTGATCAAAGTCTTTCACCAGGTAGGTATGAAAATACGTGTGATTACCAAATGCATGGCCATCTTTTTTAAGCGCTTGCCAATAGCTCGCCCATGAATCATCCAGTGAATAATCCCCGCGCTTAGTTTTTTCATTAGCCAAGAAAAATGTGGCTTTAACCTGATGTTGACGCAAAACCTTGGCAACATATTCAGCCACATCCATATTACCGGTATCAAATGTCAAATAGATGGGCTTGTTGCAAGCTGCTGCTTGCAAATTAAAACTTGCTAGAACTAATAGACTGACGACTAATTTTTTCAAGCGCCACCCCTATTCAATCGTCACTGCCAACCAGCACTGGGATAGAAGAAAATGCCGTGCGGACTTTTACCAACCGGAATAGTTGCAATTAACTTTCTAGAGGCAATATCAATCACGCCCACCTTCTTAGAAAACCTAAAGGTCACCCACAACTCCTTACCGTCTGGTGTGACATCCATACAATCAGGACCTGCTGGTAAACCAGTGATATCAGCAACTTTTTCCAACTTTTCCATATCCAAAAGACTAATCGTTGATTCAACACGGTTAGTTAGAAAAATATGTCGCTTATCTCCTAGAGGCCTAAAGTTATGCGCAGCTTTTCCAGTTTTAATTTCTTTGATGATTTTCTGATTTTTCCAATCAATCACTTGCACTGAATCTGCGCCCGTTAGGCCAACCAGTAAATATTTATCACCCGGCGTCATCCAAACACCAGCAGGCGCTTTACCCACAGCCATCTTCCAAATGATCTCTTGTGTTTCCAAATCGATTGCCACCAACTCATTGGAATCTTGCAATGTCACAAAAGTAATTTTGCTATTGCTTGTAAATGTGATGTGGCTCGGTGTTTTTGGGGCCTTAACCACTTTCACCAACTTCAACTCGCGATCCTTGGCGGCATAAATATCCACACGATCTAAACGATTACCAGCTGCAATAAACCATTTTTTATCTGGCGAATATCCAATATGGTACGGATCAATGATATTAGGCGTACGACCTTGTAACTCCCCTGTCTTAGGATCTAAAAAAGCAACATCATTGCCTACCGCATTAGCTACTAGTACAGATTTCTGATCTGGGGTAATCATCAAGTGATGCGGCTCTTTACCAATAGGAAATGTTTTATATACAGCACGCTTATCCATATCAATCAAGCTAACACTTGCTTCACCTGAATTTAAGACGATTGCCGTTCTCTTAGGAGACTCTGATGGTGAGGCAACCGCAAAGCTTGTGATTAAGGAGAGGACCACAAATAGTGTGGCAAATTGAGATATTTTTTTTGTTTTATTGAGCATGCGATGATTTTAAGACCCAAAATGCTAAAAGTCATAAAACCACCACTGTTTTTATTGATAAGACACAAAACCTTCTTTAGTCACCACTCGTTGGCTTAATGCATTAAATTGTGCTGAACCATGGTGGCTATCACAATCGCAGCAAAAATACCTAGGATCCATTTGATTGTCTTGATCTCAGAATTAATGATCTTAATCTCCGATTTAATGGTCTTAACCTCCATCTTTATCTCTAGAATTTCAGCCTTGCATTCATTAGATCTTATGTCCAAATCTTGCTTTGTCACTAGATGACCAAACTGATTTTTGATGAACTCATTAAATATGGATACAAGCGTTTTTGCTTGCCTACCATCCATGCCTGAATCAATCAAATCATTAACCGTTTTGAGCGTATCTATGTACATCATCGTACTATCTCCTTTTTTAATTGCATTTACTTATATTTTTTATAAGTATAAGGGTATCAATACTGCTGACAACAAAGACCACACAAGTAATCAGCTATTTTATTAGGCTGTCGAGAATTTTTTGTAGGCGCTTAGATGACATAGGCGTGGGGGTCTTTAACTCTTGAGCATAGAGTGCCACTCTTAGCTCCTCCAATTGCCAGCGGAAGTCCTCTAGGCGAACATCTACTGCTCCACCATAAGCTTTTTGAGCCTGAATCATTTTGCTCCATGGATTAGCGAGTAATTGCCACTCCTGCTGGCATTGCGCATCTCTACTTGGATTAGTTCTCAACTTATCAATCCGCATACCAGCCGCCTTTAAATATCTTGGCAGATGGACTAGATACTCATAAGGCGTTTTGGCAACAAATTGTTGATGAATTAAGTTTTGTATTTGCTGAGACACATCACTATGCGCACTTGGCGACAAAGACTTCAATTGCGCCATGCGCTTTTGTAAATCTGCATACGCCTGTAGGCTTGCTAATGCATGCCTTGCCACCTCTTGAGCGATCAATGCCAACTTTGGCTTACCAAGATCCAAACGCTCCTTGAATGATGCTGCATTAGTTGGCAATGGCTCCATCAAACAAGAGCGCTCAATCGCCAAATCAATCACTTGCGTCATCAGATCGTCAGCATTACCAATGTTCATAAAAAGCAGACCAAGATCTCTTGCTCCTGGTAACTGCTTATGCAAGGCTTTGATAGTCTCACGCATCGGGATTGCAAACAGCCTCTTCAAACCCAAGCGATGGGTTTTTCGCGCTAACTCAGGATCATCAAAAACCTCAATATCACAATGAGTTTTCTGATCAACCAGAGCGGGATACCCGTACAAGGTTTGCTGCCCTCTCTTAATTTCTAACATCTCAGGCAACTCTCCAAAAGACCAGTCCTTGATGTTTTCTGTTTGGGCAACGACAGAACGCTGACTCTGCTGCGCAGACTGACTAGACGCCAATTGTTGATGTTGCTGATGATTTGTTCCTGCGATTTGATTCACAGCAGTAGCAGCAACTTCCTGAAATACTTCTCTAGCTGCCTGCGAGTGTTCGGCACGTAACTTACCTAGATTTCGCTCTAGATCAATTTGACGCCCATACTCATCCACTAAGCGGAAGTTCATGAAGCAATGTAGAGGTAGATTTTCCGGACGGAAATCAGCGCGCTGAACCTGTAATTGAGTTTGCTCGCGTATATCAGCAATCAACGCATCTAAATAATCACCCTCACCAAAAGTCTTCTTTTCAGAAGTTCTTTCAACAAACTTCTTGGCGTAGTCAGGTAACGGCACACAATAACGTCGCAATTTCTGCGGTAACGACTTGAGATATAACTGAGTTTTTTCAAGCGCTAAACCAGGCACTAACCACTCACAACGTCTTTGATCTACCTGATTAAGTAAGGCCAAAGGCACAATCATCGTGACCCCGTCCTTAGGGCTGCCAGGTTCAAAGTGGTAAGTTAATTGCAACTCTGTACCGGCCATCTTGATAGTTTTAGGATAACGATCAAGTGTTATGCCCGCAGCCTCATGCCGCATTAAATCGGCTTTATCTAATTTAAGTGCTGCTATGTTTTTGGCATCTTCTTTTAACCAAGTTTCTAAAGTAGGTTTACTAAAAACAATATCTGGTAAATGTTGCTCGTAAAAAGCAAACAGCAACTCATCATCAACCAAGACGTCTTGACGTCGAGAGCGATGCTCCAAGGCTTCGATTTGCTTGATCAGATTTAAGTTATGCCAAAAAAAACTATAGAGAGGTCCGCTTTGTTTTTGCGCTTGAGCCGCTTCCGCTTGACCAAACAACTCTGCCTCAACCAAAGCTCTTTGGATAAAAATGCGTCTTGCTTCCTCTGCATCTTTGGGTGCGAATCTAATTTTTCTACCGTGATAAATGGGTAGACCATAGAGCGTGCCACGCTCATGAGCCATTACCTCACCTTGGCGAGCATCCCAAAATGGATCACTCCAAGATCTAACGATTCGGTGACTAGCAACTTTCTCCACCCATGTCGGTTCAATTTTGGCAATGGTTCTAGCAAATAAACGACTAGTCTCTACTAGTTCTGAAGCCAAGATCCACGCGCCCGCTTTTTTACCAATCGTAGACCCTGGCCAAATATTTAGTTTGATGCCTCTAGCACCTTCATAAATACCTGGCCCATGTTTATCGTCTTCAGCTTTTTTAGCGATATTGCCGAGTAAACCAGTTAGGAGCGATAAGTGCACCTGTTCAAAAGTTGCCGGTGTTGCGTTTTCTTTCCAACCCTGCTCAGTTAACAAGCGATGTAACTGCCCATGTACATCACGCCACTCGCGCATACGCCTAGGCGAAATGAAATGTGTTTTACACAAGTTCTCTAATTGACGATTACTTTGTTTGTGAACTAGAGCATGTTGATACCAATCCCAAAGTTTCACAAATGACAAAAACTCTGATCTTTCATCAGCAAATAACTTATGCGCCGTGTCCGCAGCTTGCGCATATTCCATAGGGCGATCACGTGGGTCTTGCGTTGCCATTGCTGTTGCAATAATCAATACTTCTCTTAGCGCCTGCTGCTCCCTTGCGGCTAGTAACATACGACCAACTCTTGGATCAAGCGGCAACGCTGCCAATTGCTTACCGATGGGAGTCAAGGCGCCCTGCCTGGGACCATCAGACTCCATCGCCCCCAACTCTTCTAATAGCTGAACACCATCACTAATAGCCCTACCTAAAGGTGGCTCAATGAATGGAAACTCTTGAATACGTGGCAGCTTCAAAGCTCGCATACGCAAAATAACTGCTGCTAGAGAACTTCTTAATATTTCAGGGTCAGTAAATTTGGGCCTAGCGTTGTAATCCGCCTCATCATATAAACGAACACAGATACCATCAGAGACACGACCACAACGACCAGCTCTTTGATTGGCAGCCGCTTGTGAAATCGGCTCAACCTGCAACTGCTCAACTTTATTGCGGTACGAATAACGCTTAACCCTAGCTAAACCCGCATCAATCACAAAACGAATGCCGGGTACCGTTAATGAGGTTTCTGCCACATTGGTTGCTAAAACAATTCTTCTGCCACCACCAGACTGGAAAACTCTCTCTTGCTCACTCACCGATTGCCTTGCAAATAAGCTCAACACCTCAGGATGAAAACGTTGATTAAGAACATGATCCTTGCGGATTGCCTCAGCACAGTCCCGAATCTCTCGTTCCCCTGGCAAAAATACCAAAATGTCACCCGCCGCTTGAGCACCATCGCGCCACAGTTGACCAACCGCATCAACGACTGCATCAGGAATATCTTTCGGTTCCTTTTGACCAGGCTCTAACAGCGGCTGATACCTTACCTCTACAGGATAGAGTCTGCCACTCACCTCAATCACTGGTGCAGGACGGTCTTTAGACCCAAAATGCTCTGCAAAACGATTCGCGTCGATGGTGGCCGAGGTAACGATGACCTTGAGATCGGGACGCTTAGGTAAAAGCTGCCTCAAATAACCCAATAAAAAGTCAATGTTCAGGCTACGCTCATGCGCCTCATCGATGATGATGGTGTCATAAGACTTTAGTAACGGGTCTCTTTGGGTCTCAGCCAACAAAATGCCGTCAGTCATGAGCTTCACAGAGGCTGTTGGGCTGGTTTTATCCGAAAAACGTACCTGATACCCCACATCCTCACCAATCGGGCTACCAAGCTCTTCTGCGATTCTTTTAGCGGTGGATGTAGCCGCGATACGCCGTGGTTGAGTGTGTCCTATTAATTGCCCGGTGCCATTAGCCCTGCCACGCCCCATCGCCAAACAGATCTTTGGTAACTGCGTGGTCTTGCCAGAACCGGTTTCTCCGCACACAATAATGACCTGGTTCTGCTCCAAAGCTTGGGTGATTTTCTCCCTCTGCCCGGAGACAGGTAAGCTCTCTGGAAACTGAATTTTCAAAAGTTTGGTCATTTTTTCTGGTTGCACCCTATAATTTTCCACTATGCCTACAAATCAAGCCCAAAATAATTTTCCCTTCGTTGCTTGGCTGCGCGATGTAGCCCCCTACATCCATAGTTTTCGAGGCAAAACCTTCGTTATCGGCTTTGCTGGCGAATTGGTACAAAAAGGCGGCTTAGAGGCTCTTATCCAAGACGTGGCGATGCTGCACGCCATGGGCATGAGAATTGTTTTGGTCCATGGTTCACGCCCACAAGTACAAGAACAACTAGATTTAAGAAAAGTTACCAGTCGCTATGGTACTGGTGCCATGAGTGGTTATCGGATCACAGACCCTGCTGCTCTTGAATGCGCCAAGGAAGCTTCTGGTGAATTACGTCTAGATATTGAGGCAGCATTTAGCCAAGGTTTACCTAATACCCCTATGGCTGGCTCACGCATTTCTGTTATTTCTGGCAACTTCATTACTGCAAGACCAGTGGGTATCGTGGATGGAGTTGACTTCATGCACACCGGTTTGGTGCGTAAAGTTGACTCTGAATCAATTGCACACTCTCTTGCGAATAACAAGATAGTCTTGATGTCACCTTTGGGTTTCTCACCAACTGGTCAAGCTTTCAACATCGCTTATGAAGATGTGGCCACCGCTACAGCAATGGCAGTTAAAGCAGATAAATTGATTTTCTTAACTGAATACAACGGCATCACTGATACCGACGGAGAACTCATCAAAGAGTTCTCACTACGTCAACTAGAAGACCATATTAGCGGCTTAACTTTGGCTGATGCTGATCTCAAAGTGCTACTGCAAAACGCTATTCGGGCAATTAAGTCTGGGGTTGGCCGTGTTCATTTATTACCTCATGACCGTGATGGCGCTCTTTTGGAAGAGTTGTTCACACATGACGGTATTAGCACCATGATCGCTGCTTCAGACATTGAACATTTGCGCGAAGCAAATCTTGATGATGTAGGTGGCATCTTGCAATTAATCGAACCTTTGGAAGATGAAGGTATTTTGGTTGCCAGAGGTCGCGATGTGATTGAACGTGACATCACTCACTTCTCCGTGATTGAGCATGACCGCGTGCTATTCGGTTGCGCAGCATTGTTCCCATACTCTAATGGCCTGGGTGAACTGTCTTGCTTGGCTGTTGATCCAGAAGCTCAAGAGTCTGGCGACGGCGAAAGATTACTCAAGCGTATTGAGGCCAGAGCCAAAGCTCAAGGTCTTAAGAAAATATTTGTATTAACCACCAGAACTGAACACTGGTTCTTAAAACGTGGTTTCGTACGCGCTAGCGTTGATGACCTACCAGCAGAGCGTAAGGAGCTCTACAACTGGGAACGTAAATCAATGGTTCTCATTAAAAACATTTAACTATTAACGATTGCTAATTAAGAGGTAAATAATGGCACGCATGATTCATTGCATCAAATTGAATAAAGAAGCAGAAGGCTTGGATTTCGCACCACTACCTGGTGAATTAGGCAAAAAAATCTGGCAAGAAGTTTCTAAAGAAGCTTGGGCTGGCTGGATCAAACAACAAACCATGTTAATTAATGAAAATCGTTTGAACATGGCAGATACGCGTGCACGTCAATACCTTCTTAAACAAGTGGAGAAGTATTTCTATGGTGAAGGCGCTGATTCAGCACAAGGATATGTGCCAGAGAATAAGTGAACTGAAGTAGTCTTTTAACGAATACTTATAGGTTTGCATTAAAAAGGACGCGTAAGCGTCCTTTTTTGTTATCCAAGACAATCTAGATAAGACTCATGAGTAGGTCTGACGACGAACCCCACTTGCCTCACCAATAAGTAATACATTGGCTTTTCTTCTGGCAAATAAGCCATTGCAAACCACTCCGGGTATTTGGTTGATATTAGATTCGAGATCTACTGGGTTGGTAATTTTTAGACCCGCCACATCCAAGATCCAAGCTTGGTTATCAGTCACAAATACCTGATCGGTGCCTTTGATTTTTCTAAGAGTAACCGTACCACCCAATTTCTCTAACTCTCTAGTGACCTGCGCCGTAGCCATCGGAATGACCTCAACAGGCAAAGGAAATTGGCCCATCACAGCGACTTGTTTACTACCATCGCAAATACATACAAATGTCTTAGCCAAATGCGCCACAATTTTTTCACGGGTCAAAGCGCCACCACCACCTTTGAGCATGTGACCTTGAGGATCTATCTCATCCGCTCCATCTACATACATCGGCAAACTTTCCACCGAATTGCTATCTAAAACATTAAAACCATGTTTTTTTAGGCGCTCCGTGCTGGCTTGTGAACTTGATACTACCCCTGCAAAATGAGATTTGTGTGGAGCAATTGCATCAATGAATAAGTTCGCCGTTGAACCTGTGCCAACTCCCAAGATGCCGCCAGGAGCCATATGCTTTAATACTTCATCTTTGGCAGCCTCAGCAACCATGGCTTTTAATTGATCTTGGGTATACATATTTAAGCTTTCCGAGGATTTAATTTCAAACTTCTCTAATTATTCAATAAAAATGTCTGCTACATTCTTTTTATTCACAGAAGCATTCTAAAATAGTCCGATGAGCTCATTACTAGAACAATTAAAACATTACACCACCGTGGTTGCCGACACAGGCGATTTTGAACGCATGAAGGCATTTTTGCCTCAAGATGCAACCACCAACCCATCCCTCATCTTAAAGGCAGCACAACTGCCTAGCTACCAACATCTCATCACAGAGATTAAAACTAAGAATGCCAGCAAAAGCATTGACCAAATTATTGATGCTTTATTGGTGGCATTTGGTATCGAGATTTTAAAAATAGTCCCTGGCCGTGTATCTACAGAAGTCGATGCGCGACTTTCTTTTGATACAGATTCGACCATTAAGAAGGCTCGCGAAATCATTGCCGCCTATGAAGCTGCAGGTATTTCCAAAAAACGCGTGCTGATTAAGATTGCAAGTACTTGGGAAGGCATACAAGCTGCCAAAACTCTTCAAGCCGAAGGCATCGCTTGCAACATGACATTGCTATTTAGCCTAGTTCAAGCTGTTGCTTGCGCCAATGCAAATGCTCAATTAATTTCTCCATTTGTAGGGCGCATCACTGATTGGCACAAAAAATCATTAGGAACCCAGTGGCAGGATGATGTCCATGGCGGCGCTAATGATCCCGGTGTCGTATCTGTCAAAAATATCTATAACTACTACAAGAACTTTGGCATTAAGACTGAGGTAATGGGAGCTAGCTTTAGAAATATTGGGCAAATCACCAACTTAGCGGGCTGTGATTTATTAACTATCAGCCCTGAATTATTGGCTGAACTACAAAGTAGCGAAGCAAGCCTAAGCTTGGCATTAAGTACTGAAAAAGCAAAATCTATTGGGGCAGCAGAAATTACTGCCGATGAAAAGTCATTCCGCTACCAACTGAATCAAGATGCTATGGCAACAGAAAAACTTTCAGAAGGTATCCGTCTTTTCTGTGCTGACATTGAGAAATTAGAAAAACTATTGTTAGCTTAAATAAGTAGCCCATCCAGAATCAACTGCTGTACAGCCTCAGCCTGCAGCTTATCCCGTGCTCGCTTAATTGGCTCTCGAGTTTTCTGACCAGCTAACCATTTTTTAAAATCAATAAAAGATTCTGGCGCAACCGTGTTCATTTGAGCCATCTCTCCATTGGTGGCAACAATCAAACTTGTAAACCGCTTTGCATTAATTAGAACGTCAGCTTTTTTAGCCTGAGTAACCCAGAAGTCATCTTCATGACGGCTAATTCTTATTGGATTTGGATCCCCTTCCTTAACTTCACGTCGAATAATGTCTACCTCAAAACCAGCACTATTAACTGCAGTATATTTTTGATCATCTCTGATCTGAAATGACTTATCGACTTTTCTCAACAAATCAATGATTGAAATATCTTCGCGCCTCATATGCGTAGCTAATTTAAAACGTTTACGCGTACCCCAAAGCAAATCAATATCTTGTGTGGCTATTGTTGATGATGCCATTAAAACACCAGCTACAGTTTCATAGGCATACAAAGCATGTGTTCCAACAACAATAAAATGATCTGAAATATCCGCATCCTCAAGCGCTTTAAGTAACTGCACAACAATATTAGGAACTCGACCAACTCGAAGAGCGCGATTCAACCTCTCCATTTTCTCCATGGATTTTTTTAATTCGTTAAATCTTGCCTCATATGTGGTTTTTCTAGCGACAAAACTTTTATATATTTCTTCGCTTTCTTCAGTTTTAGGCCCTAGGCTTTTTTGACTATTATCTGTAGCCGTTCTAATTAGGTAAGTTTGATTATTTTTCTTTTTCCAATAAAGTCCGCCCCGAACTTCCTTGGCTTTCTTTTTTGACTCAACCAAAGCTGTGTATGTTGCTCTAGCATCAATGTACTGTCGTGTGACAGCTTCCTCAACAGGCGTATATAGCATTTGGTTCCGTATAAAATTCATATTTTATATATTATACGGAACTTTATTAAAATCAATAGCTTGCCCTATAAAAAATAGGGCTATTAAAGCAGTTTCACAGAGTTAATGACTATTTTTTCTGTAGTCGTTGCCTTCTAGCTTCGTAGAGACTCACGCCACTCGCAACGGAAACATTAAGGCTCTCTACGCCACCTAGCATTGGGATTTTGACAAGCTCATCACAAGTCTCTCGGGTAAGACGTCTCATGCCCTCACCTTCTGCACCCATTACCAAAGCAACAGGACCTGTGAAATCAACATCGTAGAGTGTCTTTTCAGTTTGGTCATCAGTACCAATCACCCATACGCCCGCTTCTTGGAGTTCACGCATGGTTCTAGCTAGATTCGTTACTGCGATTAAAGGCATGGTTTCTGCAGCACCACTGGCCACCTTACTCACAGTAGCATTCAAGTGAGCTGAACGATCTTTAGGCACAATCACGGCATCCACACCAGCACCATCAGCCACGCGCAAACATGCCCCTAGGTTATGCGGATCTGTTACACCATCCAAAATGAGCAACAGCGCTGGTCCTGTCAATGCATCAAGCAATTCATCAAGAGTTTGTACTTTAGAAATACTGTCTGCAAAAGCTACTACACCTTGATGACGGTCATTGCCTGCCAAGGTTCTCAAACGCTCCGTATCAGCTTGATGTAGTCTGCGACCTAAAATTGGTTCAGCAGTTTTAATAAAGTCCTGCATGCGGCGATCACGCCTTGCAGGATCAACATAGACTGTTCTTAAGGACTCCGGGTCTTGGCGCAGTCTTGCAATAACCGCATGAAAGCCCAACAACATTTGTTTGCCGTCACCACCAGCTTGCCTTGATGACTGATCTTGTTTAGATCTAAAACCCTGCTCTCTATCTGACATTAACGACGGCCCTTGCGAATACTTAATTCATGCCCCTTAGATTTGGCATTACTAGATTTTTTTGGTTTTCTACCAGCTTTAGCAGCAGCGGTTTTCTTAGCTCCCCTGCCTGAGGCTGATTTACTAGGGGCAGATAATACCCCACCACCCTGAGTCGATCTAGAACTACCTGCTGTCGAGCCAGATGAACTAGAGCGCGCTTTCCCTGAAGATTTTTTAGCGCTAGCACCTCTGTTAGATTTATTCGAACGACCATTTTCCATGGTTGAGAAACGATCACTCACACCAACACCCGCCACACCATTTCTGTCGCCATTTGGTTTTACAAGGCTAAATTCAATACGTCTAGCATCCAAGTCAACACGGCTCACCAAGACGTGGACTCGGTCGGTTAAGCGATAACGAATACCTGTTCTCTCACCACGTAACTCTTGTCTGGCTTCGTCATACTGGTAGTAATCACCACCGAGTTCACTGATGTGAATCATGCCCTCTACAAAGAGGCTTTCAAGTTGAACAAATAGACCAAAAGTGGCAACACCCGTGATGGTGCCAGAGTACTCTTGACCCAAGTGATCACGCATGTAGTAACACTTCAACCAAGCTTCGACATCTCTGGATGCCTCATCTGCACGTCGCTCGTTAGAAGAACAATGAACCCCCAACTGCGCCCAAGCCGCCATAGCAGTTGATGCTTCTTGCTTCGCCTTAGCTCCGCGAGCAGTTTTGGCTGCCGGCTTTGCTTTGGCTTCTTCATGAGATTTTTTAGCATTAGCGGCATTTACGCGCCCTGGACCACTCTTTGGCATCGCCAAGTTCAAAACTACATCGGCAGGGATATTAGGTGAATATGTTTTCTTTGCCAAAATAGCTTTAATAGCGCGATGCACTAGCAAGTCTGGATATCGGCGAATGGGGCTAGTGAAATGTGCGTAGGCTGGGTAAGCCAAACCAAAGTGACCATAGTTATCTGGTTGGTAAACCGCTTGCTGCATTGATCTCAAAACCACTGACTGCAACATGCTGGCATCAGGCCTTGGCTTGATCTCTTCAATTAACTTTGCAAAGTCTTTAGGTCTTGGCTTTTCAGCACCACCTAAATTTAAGCCAGCCGTCCTTAATACTTGTTTAAGAGTCATCAACTTTTCAGCAGATGGCTCAGCATGCACTCGGAACAAAGAAGCATGACCATTCTTATCCAAAAAGTCTGCGGCACAAACGTTGGCCGCCAACATGCACTCTTCAATCACACGGTGCGCCTCATTGCGCACCCTTGGCTCAATACGCTCAATCTTGCCAAGCGCATTACTGATGATTTGAGTTTCTGTGGTTTCAAAGTCGATTGCACCACGTTTATCTCTAGCCGCTCTCAAGACCTTATAGAGACTGTATAAACGATCTAAATTTTTCTTAAGATGTTTGAATCTTGCCGCTTCAGGACCATTGCTATTACTTAAAATTTCCCAAACGGTGTTATAGGTAAACCGCTGCGCTGAATGCATCACTGCTGGGTAGAACTGGTAAGCCTGCACTTGACCATCCATGTCAATCACCGCATCACACACCATACATAAGCGATCAACTTCAGGCTTTAATGAACATAAGCCATTTGATATTTTTTCTGGCAACATCGGAATGACCCTGCGCGGGAAATACACAGATGTGGCCCTTGAAATTGCATCAGAATCTAATGGGTGACCAGGCTTAACGTAGTGAGATACGTCAGCGATTGCTACGATTAAACGCCACGCCTTTGCTTTACCCCAGGCAACCGGCTCACAATACACCGCATCATCGAAGTCTCTGGCATCTTCACCATCAATTGTCACCAAGGGAATATCACGTAGATCAATACGCCCCTCTAGGTCTTCCTCACGAATCTCATTAGGCAATGCTTCAGCTTCTTTGCTTGCTGCAGGAGAGAATAGATGAGGCACACCATATTTACGCACAGCGATTTCGATTTCCATACCTGGGTCATCGATCTCACCCAATACTTCCACAACTCGACCAACAGCCTGGCGATAACTATCGGGGTAATCAATAATCTCAACAGAAACCACCTGACCCAATTTGGCATTACCCTGCCCCTTAGGTGGGATCAAGATGTCATGGCCAATGCGCTTATCTTCTGGAGCACAAATAAGAACACCGTTCTCATTTAATAAACGGCCAATCACAAATTGATTGGCATGCAAAATCACTTCACTGATTTGACCTTCTGGTCGGCCGCGACGATCCACCCCAGTAACTCTGACAATCACTTTATCGTGATGCATGACACGCGACATCTCGCGTTCATTTAAGAAAATGTCTTCTCCACCATCATCGGGAATCACAAAACCAAAACCATCGCGATGGCCTTGAACTGTCCCTTGTTTTTCTGGCAATTTACGGGCTTTAGCCTCAGACAAAGCCAAGGTTCCTTTAGTGCTTTTTTTAGTCATACCCCATTGTCTTACAAGAATGTGAAAACTCAAGCAATATATCAAGAATATAATCAAATCAACATTGGCGCTAACACCTCTAGCCCAGAAATATAACCATCAAGGTACGTGGAGATAGACATGGATTTAGGCATTAACAATAAGACTGCCTTAGTGTTCGGTGCCGGTAGCGGCCTAGGTCAAGCCATGGCGCTTGCCCTAGCCAAAGAAGGCGCCAAAATAGCCTTGGCTGGCAGGAATATGGCCAAACTACAAGATACCGCCACGATGATTCAAGCAATGGGCGGGCAGTCTATTTGTATTAGCTGGGACCAGGCCAAGCTAGAAGCTATTGATGGGCATTTCTGTCAAATTGAGAAAGAATTAGGCCCTGTAGATATTTTGGTGAACAATACCGGAGGGCCTCCCCCAACTCCAGCCGCCAACCAAGCAACTGCCTTGTGGGTCGAAAAGTTTCAAGAAATGGTTTTGTCTGTGATTGCCATTACAGACCGAGCAATCGGTGGTATGAAAGAGCGTCAATGGGGCCGAATCATCACAAGCACATCTTCAGGCGCCATCACCCCTATTCCTAATCTGGCGATCTCAAATACCTTGCGCGCATCTTTGCACGCTTGGTCAAAAACCCTTTCTAGAGAGTTAGCTCCTTTTGGCATCACCGCCAATGTGATTGTTCCGGGGCGAATTGCCACTGACAGAATTAAGTTTCTAGATTCGGCTCGCGCAGAACGAGAAAATAAATCACTGGCAGAGATTGAATTGGATAGCCTTAAAACGATTCCTATGGGTCGCATGGGTCGCCCTGAAGAATATGGTCAAGTGGCAGCATTTTTAGCCAGCGAAGCAGCCTCATATATCACTGGCTCAGTGATCCGAGTTGATGGCGGCAATATCCCAAATATTTAATTAAGCACGAATATCTAAGGCAGCTAGCTCTGCCTCAGTAAAACCAGCGGCTTTACGAGCCTCGTAGTTAAATGGGCCTCTCAGTTTTGGTGCTTCGTACTTTTCAACCAAATCAGCATAAGCTTTAATTGGATCAAGTTGGTCTTTTTGACACATGTAATTGAACCAACGATTACCAATCTCTACATGCCCAACCTCATCATTAAGAATGATTTGTAGAAGTCTCACCGCCTCATGATCATTGGCTTGAGCGAGCTTTTCTTGAATCGGTGGCAAAGCATCCAAACCACGTGACTCCATGGTGCGTGGCACCAACGCCATTCTTGCTAGGATTGATTCCGTTGTTTTGCTAACCATTTCCCATAAGCTGTTATGAGCCGGGAAATCGCCATATTTAAAACCTTGAGTTTGAAGATGCTGATTGAGTAACTCGAAGTGATACGCCTCTTCAGCAGCAACTCTTAACCAGTCCTCGTAATATTCTTTGGGCATACCCGCAAACCGCCATACCGCATCTAAAGCCAAATTAATGGCATTGAATTCAATATGAGCCAAGGCATGTATTAATACTGCCCGCCCTTCTGCGGTGACCATTGAGCGACGTTTAACCAAGCCAGGATTTACCAAGACTGGCGCATCGGGACGACCCGGAATGTCAACATCCTTATCAGATAGAACTGCATCTTCACTTAGATTGATATTGCCAGCCAAGTATTCTTCACGCAGATGAGCCACCGCGACACATTTAGCATGCGGTTCTTTGATGCTTAATAGTAAAAGCGCTTGAGATCTGAGTTCTGAATTCATAAAACTAGGTAATTTTTCTAATTATCCAATAGTCTTAGGTACATTTAAAATGATTTAACTATAAAAATACTAAGACACCTTGACTACATACTTGATGCTTCTAACACAAGTCTTATCCATTTTTGGATTTGCTTGCTACGCCGCATCCTTAACCCTAATTCAAACCGAGTGGCAATTAAGTAATTTCCAATCCGGTTTTTTAGCAAGCAGTTTTTTCATTGGTT
>VFQS010000661.1_pt1 | contig 36572 bp, 36 predicted proteins | sample 3512361 | NCBI WGS metagenome assembly VFQS01 (sample SAMN10412375, study PRJNA504923) | tailings metagenome | isolation source: Relicate 1 Philex TSF3 active mining | place: Philippines
CCGACATCGATGCCGGGTGATGTTGTCAGCTTGACGGGCGTGCCGTTGCCGCTTGCCGAAATCTTGTAGATGTCGGTGTTCCCCGCAACCGCCATGGAATATAATATGGTCTGGCCATCGGGCGACCAGCGCGGGGCAAAGGTCGGGTTGCGCGATTGCGTAATCAACCGCTGCCGACCGGCATCGATATCATAGACATAGATGCGTGGATTGCCGTCGACATAGGACAGATACAGGATCGATTTATAGTTGGGCGAAAAACGCGGCGTCAGCGCAGTGGCCTGGCCATTGGTAATGAAGCGGTGGTTTGCACCATCTGAATCCATAATCGCCAGGCGTTTGACGCGTTTGCCCTTGGGGCCGGTTTCGGCAATATAGGCAATGCGGCTGTCAAAGAACGGCAGCTCTCCGGTGAGGCGCGAATAAATCGCATCGGCACATTTGTGCGCGGCCCTGCGCCATTCGCGTGGCGGCACGTTGAAGCCAAGGCGTGTGGTTTCATTGCCAAAGCCGACGTCATATAAATAACATCCAACCGTCAGATTGCCGTCGCCGCCCACGCGGACGAAACCTTGGACAAGCTGTTCAACTGGACGGCCTTTCCAATAATCAAATTGCGGTGCCGTCACCTCTGGCAACGTTATGGCGCGCAGGCCATTGGGGCCCTGCGTTTCAAACACACCCGATGCGCGCAAGTTGGATGAGATGACTTCAGCGATTTGACGGCCAAGTGCGGCGCTGTTCCCCGCGAGCGTATCGGCAGGGGCGGGGGCCACAAGTGCGGGTACGGCAATGGAGCGCGTCTTGGACGTGTCGAACTCTACCAGTTCCGGCTCATCTGTGGCAGGCGCGGGCGGCGGGGTTTGCGCCATGACGCTTTGACTGCCAGCAATCAGAAGCAGGAATGATGCGAGCTTCCGGTAAAATGAGAAGAAGGTCATATAGTTCATTCCTTTATCCCGTGGCGCGCAAACGAAGCGCGTGGGTTTTCCAGACGTCATAATATTCGGGGTCAAGCCCGTCATAGGGGGACGCCGCGCGTACCGCTTGCAAGATGCAGTCCTTTAACGGCCCAGCCTGCGGTTGGTTGCTGTCGGTCACGCCGACCTGCTTGTCAAAGCGCACCGAGGTAAGCTTTCCCGATGGTTCAAGGCTGAGCGTGACGAATGTTTCGATTTTGTTGATGTCGATACCCGATGGCGCGCATGCCCGAACACGGCTGCGGATTTGGCCAGCGATGCTGATGCCGACTGACCGGCGCACTTCTGCGGCCGTCTTGGTGGCAGGCGTGCCAACGGCTTTGCCAGCGCCAGGGGCCTTGCCGATATTGTTGATGCTGTCTTCGAAATTGCGGCTGAGCCCGCCGGGCTTGACTGGCGTTGTCCCTTTGCCGCTGGTTGCGGCTGCTTTCACCGTTTTCGGCGGCGTGGCGGCATTCTTCACCGGCTCTTTCTTGGCCGCAACCTTCGCAACGGGCGGCGCAGTGTCGGGCTTTGCGGGCTTCTGCAAAGGCTTCGCCACAGGCTTTTCGATTTGCATCACCGGGGTCGGGGCAGGTGGCGGTTCGCTTGGCGCGGTGTCCCCAGCTGCTGGCGGCGCGGATTCTTCCTGAATGGCGTCGGGCGCGGTCGAGACATCGGCAATTTCACCCACCAGCGAAACCGAAATCGATTCCTGCTTTTTGATGGTGTCTGCGGATGCCAAAAGACCCAGGCCAAATGCGCCCAGTAATATGACATGGCCGCCAATCGCAGCACCAAGTCCGACTTTCTCGACCCGATCCATCGCCATATCGTTAGTTTTCGCCAGATGAACCAGTGGTGACCAGGCTCACGCTATTCAGTCCTGCGCGGTTCAGTTCGCCCATCACGCGCATCATTTGGCCGTAGCTAATCGACGTATCCCCGCGCAGCATGATCTGGCGTGGCTTTGCTGCGTCTTGCGCGCCGGCAATTTCTTCAAGCCGCGCGGGCAGCTCGCTGGGGGCCACCAGTGTGCCATCGATAAAGGTTGTGCCGGACTGATCGATGGCGATTTCGATGGGCTCCTGCGGCTGCTCAAGCGCGTTGGCGCGGCTTTCGGGAAGCTCAACCGGAACGCCGGTGACGAGCAAGGGTGCAGTGACCATGAAGATGATCAAAAGAACGAGCATGACATCGACAAAGGGCGTGACGTTGATGTCGGCCATAGGCGCGCGCTGTCCCCCGCGACGCCTGCCGCGGCCACCACTTCGACCCGAAGACGTGTTCATGGCCATCGTTAAACCTCATGCTCCAGCTCACGCGACAGCGTGCCGTGGAAACCGTCGGCAAAGCGTCCCATGCGGGCCTCATATTGGTTCAACCGGTGCGAAAAGCGGTTATAGGCGATGACCGCCGGAATGGCTGCGAACAGGCCAATGGCGGTCGCGAAAAGCGCCTCTGCAATACCCGGCGCGACGACAGCGAGGCTTGAGTTTTGTTCAGCGGCAATCGCGGCAAAGCTGCGCATGATGCCCCAGACGGTTCCGAACAGGCCGACGAAGGGTGCAACCGATCCTGTGGTCGCAAGGAAGTTCAAACGGTTGGCCAAACGGTCGGTCTCTGCCGCAATCATTGCGTCCATCGCTGTCGACAGCCGCTCGCGCGTTCCGGCACGGTCAATTGTTTTGCCGTTGGTCGAACGCCGCCATTCCGTCATGCCTGCGGCAAATACCTTGGCGACGGGCAACGTGCTTTGACCATGTGTTTTGGCGAAAGCCGCGATATCATTGCTTTCCCAAAATTCGCGTTCAAACGTCTCGCTTTGGCGGCTGATGCCCGACATTTTGATCGTGAAGCTGACGATGATTGTCCACACCCAAATGCTGGACAGCGCGAGGCCGATGATCACGGCCTTGACCACAAGATCAGCGTCGAGAAACAGTTTAATCGGTGAGAAACCCATATTTTGGGTCGCGATGAGCAGGTCCATTATCTTCCTATTCTGCGTGTCGGTTTATGATGGGCTGGAACGCCGCAACCCAATGCGCGGGTTGTCGGCGTGGCTTGCCGTCGGGTGAAACAAAGGCAGCGGTCACCCGCGCCTCGGTCAGTATTTCGTCGCCGCGCATGACGGTTTGATGAATATCACAACTTGCCGCGCGCACCGCCTCAACGGTGCTGACAACAACCAACGCATCGTCAAAATGGGCAGGGCGTCGATATGTGATGTTCATTTCGGTGACCGCATAGGCGCCTTGGCCGTCGGCATGCACGCTTCGCTGGTCAATGCCGACACAAGCCAGCATGTCCGAACGTGCGCGCTCCATGAAATGCAGATAGCGCGCATGATAGACCACACCCGAAAAATCGGTGTCCTCAAAATAGACCCGCACGGCAAACAGGTGCTGTGTGCCGTCGAAATGGCCGTGATAGGGGGTGGGCATGGGCATCGAGAATTTTGTTAACCACTTTGGAGTCCGGCGGGAAGGCTTTTTACAGGAGGTATCCGTAATTTGTCGCCTTAGGGACCCGGCATATCGCTATGTATCAAATAATCCGTCCTGCGATCCTGCTGGCGGGTTGAGGCCAAGATGCTTCCAACCCGGCGCGTTGAGGCAACGGCCACGCGCCGTGCGGGCAATAAGGCCAAGTTGCAGCAAATAAGGCTCAACCACATCCTCAATGGTGTCGCGCGGTTCGGACAGGCCAGCGGTCAATGCTTCGACGCCGACGGGGCCGCCGCGATAAATGTCGGCGATCATGTGCAAATAGCGCCGGTCCATTGCATCTAGACCAAGTGCATCAACCTCCAACCGGTTGAGCGCGCTATCAGCAATTTTTGCGGTGACGACGGGTTCGCCTGCGACATTGGCAAAGTCACGGACGCGGCGCAGCAAGCGACCTGCGATCCGCGGCGTACCGCGTGCACGTTTTGCAATCTCGTTCGCGCCATCGGGCGCAATGCCCAGATCCAGCAAGCGGGCGGCGCGGGTCACCACCAGCTCAAGCTCGCTATGCGTGTAGAAATTGAGCCGCACCGGAATGCCAAAGCGGTCGCGCAAGGGCGTGGTCAGCAAACCCTGCCGCGTGGTTGCACCCACCAGCGTAAACGCCGGCAAATCAATCCGCACGGACCGCGCCGATGGCCCTTCGCCAATCATGATATCCAGCGCACGGTCCTCCATCGCGGGGTAGAGGATTTCCTCAACCACGGGACTGAGCCTGTGAATTTCGTCAATGAACAGGACGTCGCCATCCTCCAAATTGGTGAGCAACGCCGCCAGATCGCCCGATTTGGCGATCACCGGACCCGACGTGGCACGGAAACCGACGCCCATTTCCTTGGCCACAATCTGCGCCAATGTCGTCTTGCCAAGTCCGGGCGGGCCAAAGAACAATACATGGTCCAACGGCTGCCCGCGACCCTTCGCTGCCTCAATAAACACCCGCAAATTGTCGCGCGCGGCCGCTTGCCCGATAAACTCTGCGAGCGTTTTTGGCCGCAGCGCGGCGTCGATATCTTCCGGCCGCTTGTCCGGCGTGGTGAGGCGGTCGTCGTCAGTCATGCTCAATGCCTTCGCCCACTATTTCTACCCATGGGTGCTTGCGCCCTTCCCAGACCGAATAATGCGGCTGGGAAGTCCGTGCCTGCAAACGCGCCGGTGGGAATGGCGGAAAGCGGACCGCAGCGACAGGTGACGGCGCGGGGGTTTGAATTCATGTGAAACATTTTACCAAAATTTACGTCACCCTGAACTTGTTTCAGGGTCCATTTCGCCGCACTTTCCAGCGCGTGAGAGATGAAAAAACGCCCTGCGTATATATACTCGCAAGCAAGCATTATGGATCGCTGTACATCGGCGTCACGTCCGACCTGCTGAAGCGGCTTTCGCAACATCGCGGCGGCATGACGCCGGGTCATGCTTCGAAATATGCCATTTACCGGCTGGTGCATTTTGAAGTTTTTGGCACGATGGAGGCCGCGATTGCGCGCGAAAAACAATTGAAGAATTGGCACCGCGCTTGGAAGATTAACCTGATTAACGCCGAAAATCCGCATTGGGTGGATCTGGCGGTTGGGTTGGGTTTGCCGCCGATAGCGCAGGAATAGTTGCCCGATGGACCCTGAAACAAGTTCAGGGTGACGGATGAAGGGGACGATAGGGACGAACGTCACCGCGAAGCCCTCTTCAACGCCAGCCGGACCAGTGCATCGAGCGTCGCATCGGGGCCGAGTTCTTCGACCGCCTGTGCCACGGCATTTCCGGCCTCACCGGGCTTGAAGCCCAAATTGGCAAGTGCGGACATCGCGTCTTGCGCGTGGTTGCCGGCCGCTGCGCCCGTGGCCATCAGTTTCGCACCGCCGCCGATGCCGGCGAGCGCGCCGACCTTGTCCTTCAATTCATTGACGATGCGGCTAGCCAACTTTGGTCCGACGCCGTTTGCGCGCGCCATCATAGCCGCGTCGCCGCTGCCGATGGCGAGCGCGAGGTCGGCGGGTTCGATGGCAGAGAGGATGGCCAAGCCAACCTTGCCGCCAACGCCTTGCACACCCGTCAGCAACCGGAACCAGTCGCGTTCTTCGCGCGTGGCAAAGCCGATGAGGCGCATGTCGTTTTCCGACACCTGCATTTCGGTGAATACGGTGGCGAAATCATCCGTCTTGCCCAAGGCCGATAGCGTCCGCGCGCTCGCCTGCACCAGATAGCCGACGCCGTTGACGTCGATCACCAGATGGTCGACGCCCGTTTCATCAATGCGGCCATATAGCTTTGCGATCATTATCGCGGGTTAGCTGTTCGTTACAAAATCGGCAAGCAAAAGAGAACATCGTGGGAACAGGGCAAAATCTTTTCACGCGGAGGCGCAGAGGACGCAGAGATTAATATGTAACTTTATGCGCTAGAAACTCTGCGCTCTCTGCGCCTCTGCGTGAACCCATCAACCCCTAAAATGATGCGCATGGGTGATCGCAACCGCGAGCGCATCGGCGGCGTCGGGCCCCGCCAGCTTCAGCCCCGGCAGCAGGATGCGGAGCATCGCTTGCACCTGTTCTTTTTCGGCCTTGCCCGTGCCAACGACCGATTTTTTCACCAACCGCGTGGCATATTCGGTGACGGGCGTGCGGTTGCGCGCAGCGCCCAAAAGGACGACACCGCGTGCTTGCCCAAGCTTCAGCGTCGATTGCGGGTTTTTGTTGACGAACACTTCTTCGACCGCCGCATAATCGGGCCGGAAGTGATCGAGTACAGTGCTCAGTTTCTCGTCCAAAATTACGAGACGGTTCGCCAAGGGCAGCTTGGCATCGGTTGTAATCTCGCCATTTTCGATATGCGAAAGACGGTTGCCTTCTTTGCGGATGACACCCCAGCCGGTCGTGCCCAAGCCGGGGTCGAGACCGAGAATAATCATCCCAGCTTCGCCATCACCTCGTCGGAAACGTCATAATTGCCCCAGACGGTCTGCACGTCGTCATCATCTTCCAAGGCATCGATCATCTTGAGCAAGGTCGCGGCATTGGCTTCGTCGACTTCGACCAAAACCTGTGGCTTCCATGCGAGCTTTGCGCTTTCTGCTTCACCAAGTGTCGCCTCGAGCGCCTTGGCGACTTCATGCAGGCTGTCCATTGCGGTCCAGATGCTGTGTTCGTCTTCGCTCGACTCCACATCTTCTGCGCCCGCTTCCAATGCCGCTTCAAAGACGCTGTCGGCGTCGCCTGCGCTGATGGGATAAGTGATCAGGCCCATACGGTCGAACCCGTGGCTCACCGCGCCGGATGCGCCAAGATTGCCGCCATTTTTGCTGAATGCCGTGCGCACATTGGTTGCGGTGCGGTTGCGGTTGTCGGTCAATGCCTCAACGATGATCGCAACGCCGCCGGGGCCATAGCCTTCATAGCGCATTTCATCATAGCTTTCCGCGTCGCCGCCGGCTGCCTTGTCGATGGCGCGCTGGATATTATCCTTGGGCATCGATTGCGCCTTGGCCGCATTCACCGCAAGGCGAAGGCGCGGGTTCATGTCGGGATCGGGCATGCCCATTTTCGCCGCCACGGTAATTTCGCGCGACAGCTTCGAAAATTGCGCCGAACGCTTTTTGTCCTGCGCACCCTTACGATGTTGGATATTCTTGAATTTGCTATGGCCTGCCATGGCTCTGCTCTTCTCTGGCTAAAGGATATGAAGCCGCGCCCTTACATCAGGCGCGCACCATTGGGCAAGACATCTGCTTCAGCGCAACTGAACCGCTGTCCCTGACACAATGTCATCCTGAAACATGTTCAGGATGACGGGTCTTTTCGGCAATGCAGCCAAGCGGAAATTATGCGAGGCCAAGCGCCGATTTGTACGTATCCAAAATGGCTTCCATTTCTTGGCGATCGTCCTGGCTCATTTTGCGCAAGCGTACGATCTGACGCATGATTTTTGCGTCATAGCCTTGGCTCTTGGCTTCGCTGTAAACGTCGCGAATGTCGTCGGCGATGCCCTTTTTCTCTTCTTCCAGACGCTCAATACGTTCAATGAAAAGACGCAGTTGATCGGCGGCGATATTGCCTTCGGCCATGATATTCTCCCTGTGGTGTTGGTCGGTGCCTGCGCACCCGAATCAAGATGACAGCGCCTTAATGCGAAGGGGCGTTTTTCGCCACGCTTTCCTGCATGCGTTGCAATTGTTCGGGCGTGGCTTCGGTCTGATGCTTCGCTTTCCACTCCGCCGCTGGCATGCCGTGGATCAGCGTGCGGGCTTCATCTTTGGTCAGCGCGCCATCCGCCTCCATCACCCAATCGGCGAGGCAATTGCGGCAAAAGCCGGCAAGGCCCATCAGGTCGATATTCTGCGCATCGTGCCGGTGCTGCAAATGGGTGACAAGGCGGCGAAATGCGGCTGCGGCCGCCGCATCTGATATTTGGATGTCCTGTTGCATAGCTATGCGCCCTTTCCGTTGGTGATATGCCGCGTTATGGGGGGTGCAAACGTCAAAATCCATATCGCGGAGCCATTTCTATGCAATATCACAAGCCACGTATGCGCAAAGTCCGCATATTGGCGACATTGGGCCCCGCCAGCGACACGCCCGAAATGATCGAAAAGCTGTTCCGCGCTGGTGCCGATGCCTTCCGCGTGAACATGAGCCATGGCGAGCAAGCCGACAAGGCGCAGTTGATCGCCAATATCCGTGCGCTTGAAAAAGCCTATAACCGGCCGACAACGATCTTGGTGGATTTGCAAGGGCCCAAGCTGCGCGTCGGCACCTTTGCCGAGGGCAAGGTGGAATTGCACACGGGCGATAGTTTCCGGCTGGATACCGACCAAAGGCCAGGGGACGCGCATCGCGTCTATTTGCCGCATCCCGAAATCTTTGCCGCATTGGAAGTTGGCGCGCGGCTTTTGCTTGATGATGGCAAGCTTGTTCTGCGGGTCACCGAAATCGGGCCGGAATATATCAATACCACGGTGGAAGTTGGCGGCGCATTGTCGAACCGCAAGGGGCTGAACGTCCCTGACGTCGTCATTCCCATTGCCGCGCTGACCGAAAAGGACCGGTCCGACCTTGCGTTCGCGCTGGAGCAGGGCGTGGACTGGATCGCGATGTCCTTCGTCCAGCGGCCAGAGGATGTCGCCGAGGGCAAGAAGCTTATCGGTAATAAGGCTGCGTTGCTGGCGAAGATTGAAAAGCCAGCGGCGATCGGACGGTTGGAAGAAATTCTGGAACTTGCCGACGGCGTGATGGTCGCGCGCGGTGATTTGGGCGTTGAAATGCTGCCCGAACAAGTGCCGCCATTGCAGAAGAAGATTGTGTCGACTGCGCGGCGCATGGGCAAGCCGGTGGTCGTTGCGACGCAAATGTTGGAATCGATGATCGTATCGCCGTCGCCCACGCGCGCCGAGGTGTCGGACGTTGCGACGGCGATTTATGATGGTGCCGACGCGGTCATGCTGTCTGCCGAAACGGCGGCGGGCGCGTGGCCGATTGAAGCTGTGTCGATCATGGACCGCATTGCGCAACAGGTCGAAAGTGACCCCGATTTCTACAAGCGCATCCACTTCACCGAGACTCCAGCCGATTCCACCACGGCCGATGCGCTGGCCGAGGCGAGCGGACGGATTGTCGACACCATAGAAACCAGCGCCATTGTCTGCTTCACATCATCAGGTTCGACCGCGCGGCGGATTTCGCGCGAACGGCCATCCGTGCCGCTCTTGGTACTCACCGCCAGCCAATCGACCGCGCGCCGGTTGGGGCTCCTTTGGGGCGCATTTGCTGTGCGGACCAAGGATATTGGATCGTTCGAGGAAATGGTCGCCAAGGGCAAGCGCATGGCGCTGCGCTATCATTTGGGGCAGGCTGGTGGGCGCATTGTCATCATGGCTGGCGTGCCATTTGGCACGCCGGGTTCAACAAATGTGCTGCACATCGTCCGGCTGACCGGCGACGAGCTGAAGGGCCATTAAAGGCCGGTTGCGCGATTAGGGCAGCAAAAGACTGCTGTCGCCATAGCTGTAAAACCGGTACTCTTTGGCGATTGCATGGGCATAGGCCGCTTGCATTGTCTCACGGCCCATCAACGCGCTCACCAGCATGAACAGCGTTGATTTTGGCAAGTGAAAGTTGGTCATCAGGCCGTTGATGGCCTTAAACCGATAGCCCGGTGTGATGAAGATGTCGGTGTCGCCTTCAAACGGATGCACCACACCATTTTGGTCGGCGGCACTCTCGACAAGGCGCAGCGAGGTGGTGCCAACCGCGACCAAACGGCCGCCCTTTTCGCGTATGCTGTTGAGCCTGTCTGCTGTCTCGGCATCAATGCTGCCCCACTCGCTGTGCATGCGGTGGTTTGTCGTGTCGTCGACCTTTACCGGCAAGAATGTGCCTGCGCCCACATGCAGGGTCAGCGTCGCGGTTTCTATCCCCGCATCGTGCACCGCCTGCATCAACTCGGGGGTGAAATGCAGTGACGCGGTGGGCGCGGCGACGGCGCCGTCCTTTTGCGCGAACATCGTCTGATAATCTTCGGCATCGCGCGCATCGGTCGGCCGCTTGCCAGCGATATAGGGCGGCAATGGCATGGTCCCAGCGCGATGTAGCAAGACTTCGACCGGCTCATCGCCTTCAAAGAACAATGTAAAGCTGCCGTCATCATGGCGTTCTTCGGCCTTCGCCAAGACCCCTTGGCCAAAATCAATGCAGTCGCCAATATGCAGGCGCTTCGCATTGCGGATGAACGCCTGCCAGCGGCGCAGATCGATGCGTTTATGCAAGGTCGCACCAATCGTCGCGTCGCCCCTGCGGCCGGTAAGTTGCGCTGGAATGACGCGCGTGTCGTTGAAGATCAGGCAATCGCCCTTGCGCAGCTTTTGCGGGAGGTCGCTGACTAAAGCGTCGACCATGTTGCTTTCGCCACCGACGCACAGCATGCGCGCCGAATCCCGCGGGCTAACCGGCCGCAACGCGATCCGTTCAGGCGGAAGCTCGAAATCAAACAGATCTACGCGCATGCTATTGCCGAAGCGGTCAGCTACCGCTTGGTTGGTCTACGGCAATGGGTTTTTCAGCAACGGGCTGCGCGGGGACGGCAGGCGGCGGGACATTGTCTGCCGCAATCGATGCCTGAAGCACTTTGCTTGGGCTTGCGGGTGGTTCGCCACGTTCAATGGCGTCGACAAACTGCATGCCCGATGTCACGCGGCCAAAGACGGTATATTTGTTGTCGAGGCTGAAGCGCGGTTGGAAGCAGATGAAGAACTGGCTGTTGGCCGTGTCGGGTTCATTTGTGCGGGCCATCGACACTGTCCCGCGCAAATGCGGCATTTTGTTAAACTCGGCCTTCAGGTCGGGAAGCGCCGACCCACCTTGGCCCGTGCCTTTGGGGTCCCCGGTTTGCGCCATGAAGCCCTCAATCACGCGGTGGAAGATAACGCCATTGTAAAAACCCTGACGCGTTAACGTCTTGATCCGCTCCACATGCGCGGGTGCCACTGTGGGGAACATCTGAATAGTAACGCGGCCGCCCGTCGATAAATCGAGCACCAGTATATTTTCAGGGTCAGGCGCAACGGGCGCAGGCGCGGTTGCGGACGTTTGCGCGAGTGCGGGAACGCCCGCAAGGAACAGCCCGCCTAAAATGAGGGCAGTCAGCTTCGACAAAAATATGCGTGATAACATCAAAAACGACCGCCTTTATTACAGAATTGCCGCTCTCTTAACGAACGACGCTGTCGCTGTCATGAACGATTTTCGCCCTGCGTCGGATTAACCCCGCAGAGGCGAAGTCTGTGGATAAGTCACTGTTGCATAAAGGTGACAGCCCCGAAATAATATTGTCATATTCGCCCATTTTGTTGCGCAAACCTAGGAAATGCGCCACAGAGACCCCAATCCGGAATGTCTTCACACGATGTCGTCCATGCAGTGCCTGCACGATGTGCGTGAAAAAGCTGGGGAGTTTAACAGCCACGAGGACGCGGTAATCCGTTGAATTCGCGGCGCTACCATAGGGGGCTTTATCGTGAATAACAAACGTATCAGCAATTTGAAATATGCCGCAGCGCCACTCGCGCTCGGCCTCGCGTTGATTTCAACGCCATCATTCGCGCAAGATGCCGCAGCTAGCGAAGAAGCTGCAGAAGCCATCGTCGTCACGGGTTCGCGTATTGCGCAACCAAACCTGACCTCGTCATCTCCTTTGGCTGTTACATCCGCTGAGCAAATTGCTGAAACCGGTCTTACCCGACTGGAAGACGTTCTAAACACCTTGCCTCAGATTGAAGCGTCTCAAACCGCTTTTGTATCCAATGGTGCCACCGGCACAGCTACGCTTGATTTGCGTGGTTTGGGTTCAACGCGCACTTTGGTTTTGGTCAATGGCCGTCGTTTGCAGCCAGGTTCGACCAACAATGTTGCAGCTGACGTCAACCAGATCCCTGGCGCATTGGTTGAGCGGATTGACGTAACCACTGGCGGTGCATCGTCGGTTTATGGTGCTGACGCTGTTGCTGGCGTTGTCAACTTCATCATGAAGAAAGATTTGAAGGGCATTCAGCTTGATGCTGGAGTGTCTTACTACATGCATCAAAACGGTGACAACTTCGTGACCGATCGTTCTAAAGCGCGTAATTTCAAGGTGCCTACCGATCTGGCCTTTGACGGCCGTGCGTTCAATGTCGACTTTGCTATGGGGTCTGACTTCAACGACGGTCGCGGAAATGTTGTCGCTTACGCGACATACCGCAAAATTAGCCCGGTCAAGTGGAGCGCACGCGACCATTCGGCTTGCGCCCTGAACGGCGGGGGCACGGCTTGCGGTGGATCGTATAACTCACCAAATGCTAACTTTGACCTCTATCCGGTATTTGGTGGAGAAACCCAGTACGACTATAACGCATTCCTGACGCCAAATTCTGCGGGCACCGGTTTTGTGGATGCGGGCAGCAATCTGTATAACTATGGCCCGACAAACTATTTCCAGCGGCCAGATGAGCGTTATACGTTCGGCGCGTTTTTGGATTATGAAATCAGCGAGAGCTTCCATCCTTATATGGAATTGATGTTCATGAGTGACCGTTCGGTTGCCCAGATCGCTGAGTCCGGTACATTCTTTGCTGAGCCATATAACTTCTCATGCACTACAAGAAATCCTGCGATTAGCGTACAGCAGCAAGCTGTTCTTTGTAATCCAGCAACTTACGGTGCACCGAGCCCGCTTACTGGGTTTGAAGCCTATATTGGTAAGCGCAATGTTGAGGGCGGTGGCCGTCAGGATATCATTCAGCATGATAGCTTCCGGATGCTTTCGGGTGCCAAAGGCGACTTGGGCGGCGGTTGGTCCTATGATGCATCGTTGCAATATGGTCAGTCTTCACTGTCCAATACATACAAAAATGACTTCCTTTTGACCTCGATTGCGGATGCAGTGAATGCAGGCACCTACCTTATCTGGCAGAATGGCTTGGTCACCCCTGAATTCGCGCAAACCTTAGGCGCAACGGCAACGCGCACGGGCATTACCAAGGAATTCATCGCAAATGCGTTCGTTACCGGCGATCTTGGATTTGCGATTGCAAATGACCCAGTGGCCGTGGCCTTTGGTGCAGAATATCGCAATGAAATTTACAGTGCCGTTTCCGACTATGTTTATGAAAAAGGCTTGTTGGCTGGCCAGGGTGGTCCAACGCCTTCGGTTTCCGGCAAATATAATGTTTCCGAATTTTTCAGTGAAGTTTCGGCTCCCTTGCTTCAGGACAGCAACCTTGCAAATGATCTGCGTTTGGAACTTGGCTATCGTTATTCCATGTATAATGTGGATGGCGGCGCTTCGCCAAAGACGCATACCTATAAGATTCAGCTGAATTGGGAAGTAAACGACATGCTGCGTATACGCGGTGGCTATAACCGTGCTGTACGCGCACCCAATGCGCCCGAACTGTTCAATCCGCAGAGCATTGGACTTTGGGGCGGTAAGGACCCTTGTGCTGGTGCAACACCCGAGTATAGCCAAGCGCAGTGCGCTCGGACAGGCGTTTCTGCAGGGCAATATGGCCGTGTATCGGCTAGCCCTGCATCGCAGTATAACGGATTGTATGGCGGCAATGTCGACCTGAAGCCTGAAAAGGCGGATACATGGACAGCTGGTTTCGTCGTTACGCCTTCTAACAGCTTGAGCGTGTCGATCGATTATTACAACATTGCGATGTCTGACGTTATTGGTGTCTATCCTGCTGAACAGCAGATCCGGGATTGTGCCACCGGTGCAAATCCAGCTGCATGCAGTCGGATTAAGCGTTCGCCAGCTGGAAATCTTTGGTTGGGTCAGGCCGGCTATGTCGGATTGACTAACGATAACCTTGGCGATCGTGATTTCCAAGGTGTCGACGTGGCGGCAAGCGCGCGGTTGCCATTGGGGTCCGGTTCATTGAACTTCGGTTTGACAGGCAGCTATCTGTTGAAGAAGGAGTATCAGGACTATCCAACAGGTAAGCCATATGATTGCGCTGGAACCTTTAGTACGGTTTGCTTCGTGTCCCCTGATTGGCGCAGCACAGCGCGTGTTTCATATAACGCAGCCGAATTGTTCTCGGTGACCGGCAAATGGCGCTTCATCAGTGCGGCTGATGGCCCCGCTGCCAATGGTGCCACCAAAATTAAGGCTCAAAGCTATTTCGATCTTTCGGTGAACGCAGACATCAACGACAACTTCGGAATTAGCATTGGTGCGAATAATATTTTGGATAAGAATCCACCATTGGTCGGCGGTGAATATGCCTCTAATGGCAATACCTATGCAGGCTTCTACGACACGCTGGGTCGTTATGTTTTTGCGGGTATTTCAATAAAATATTGATCTAACGTTCGATATATTCACGAAAAGGCGGCATCGAAAGGTGCCGCCTTTTTTCGTTAAATGTCCCTGTTTAGATCGAATATTGGGGGTCGGCTGGTAAATTCCAGAAAGCCTTACTCCACAGACTTTATGTCAAAGGCTACGGTAAGGCGCTCGCCGGCAGGAAATGGGCGTGTTCCATGCCACAGAATGGAGGGGAAAAGCGCTAAACGCCCGACCTTTGGCTCGATCAAAGTCAACGGTTCTAAATCTAGGCCAAGATCATGAGGTGGCTTGCCGAGTTCCAGCCATCCTTCTGCGGAATCTACCGAAGTGCCGATTGTATCGGGAAGCGCTACATAAAGCGCGGAGCTCATCCATCCCTGGCTGTGATAATGCGCCTCATGGAATCCAGAATTCTGAAGCCTAATGGACCAGCTACCTGTATAACGTACGCTGTGCCGAGGGGCGGAGAGGAAAGGATGGGCCTGATCCACGGGCGGCAAATCCGCCACAACTTGCATCACTGCGTCATTTACCATTGACCGCAGCTTGACAATTTCGGGATCTGTCCGGGCGAAAAGATGTCCATCCGTCTGTGTCCCGCCACGCGGGCTCTGGTCAAAGGGATGTTGCGCCATATTACCGTGCAACTGGTTCAATTTTTGCGCAAGCTGGCCTTGTAGGAGATGGAAATCCGGTATGTCGACATAGGACACCAAACGGCCCTGCGCGTTCAGCCAATCCAATCGCGGATCTTCCAAAACCCGCCAAAGTGTCCAGACATAAACCCAGCTATCCATGTCGTTAAAGTGCATCGCATGGCGTTCGGCAATCTCAAGCGCCTTCTCATATTGATGCTTGCGGATCAGATGTCGCACATAGCTGACATACGGCAACTGCGTCTCGTCGAGGCTCGCGAATAGCATATCTGCATTCTGAAAGTCTCCGGCCGTCGACGTTATTTCGCCCAAGGTGCCACGAAGCAATGGCGGAAGGTCCAAGAGCGCCCCACGCTTGGATGCCATTTCAATTGATCGCGTGGCGCCCTCCATTTTAGCGACATCCTCTAGACAGGACATCCAAAGCATATCGTCCATCGGTAGGCGTGAACACGCCCGCTGATATCCAGAAAGCGCCTCCTCGGCCTGCCCGGATTGCCAGGCAATTCGCGCTCTTAAAATCCAGCCGGCCCGCCATTCGGGATGTTGTTCAAGCTGTGCGTCAAGAAAATGGAGTGCGGCCGCAGTCCCGTCTCTATTCCATATAGCCGCTGCTAAACCTTGGGTTATCGAAAAATCGGCAGGCTCATGCTTTCTGGCCAATATATAAGAGGCCACAGGATCGCCGCACCCGCCATCAAGTTCCAGCCGCGCCTTTAAGTGCAAAGCCCCACTTAGTTCGGGTTCAAGCGTTAATACACGCTCTGCTTCATCCAGTGCTGCAGCTGTGTGATCAATTTTCTGGAGGAATAAAGCGTATCGATGACGTAGCGCCGAACTATCCGGGAACATGGCCAGCATAGCATCAAAAGCCGCGATTGCCGCCGTCTCACCAAATTGTCGATGGATAAACCCAAGACGCGCCATGCAGATGTCGGTGCGTTCGGGTGCCTTGCGCCATGCGTCGTCAAAACTCTTTTCCGCGTCCTCTATATAGCCCAGTTTCTCTTGGAGCGCAGCATGATTTGCAGAAACATAAGGATCAAAAGGAGGCTGATCGATGCGCCGTGCTAACCGAAATTTCGCATCCGCTTCTGCCTCTCGTTGCAAGCTGCGCAGCGCGAGCGCTTGTAAATGTATCACGGCGACATGCTGCCCGATGGCCGCTTCGAGTAACGACAGTTGCTCAAGCGCTTCCTCGCCGCGCCCGGAGTCCAGCGCCGCCTTCGCCATGTTAAATCGATCATTCGGCGAAATAGCGCTTAACAATTTTGTGTAATGCTCATTGAGGGTTCGGTATTAGCCATCATTCCCTAACTGCGGGCCGCCCTGACTACCGCGCTTCTCGCGCAGTGCCTTGGCATTTTCATCCCGATCCTCGGTCCACTCGGCTTCGGTTTTGCAGACCTTTGTTTTGTTTAAACGGGAACCCGTATTCAGAAAACTCTTGCAAATCTTCTTTTCGGTCTTGCTTGAGGCTTGATTACTTTGGCCCTGTCCCAAAGCAGGTGCAGTGGACAAGGCGGCAACCGAGAGGCCAAGTGCAATTAAAAGGTTTCTCATGCGAATGCCCCCAATTTGATACGCGTTTTGCCTATAAGAATGAAGAAAAATTGTCCAGCATCCTTCGTTGGCAGCGTTACAGTGTCTGTAAATCCTATCTGGGGCCTCAAGTGAACTGTGGCACAAAAGTTACAGCGGTGAAATATATTTGTCATAGCGTTCCAATTTGTTGCGCAGGTTACGTAAATCCGTCAATGCGCGGCCAATCTGAGGAATTTCCTCCGCGGACCAAAGCATTTCTGCATAAAGACTGTGCCCGTCCACCCAGGCAGGCAGCTGTTCGACAAGTGCGCTGGCACATTCCAATGCTTCATCGTGACGGCCAGCGGCGCCTAAGGCCTGCGTGTAATCCAGAAAAAGCGTAGGATTACCGGGCGATTGCGCCAGCGCCTCTTCATAAAAGGCAATTGTTTTTTCATCGCCACATTCCAAAGCCAGCCGCGCGCGACCCGCAAGCGCGCGCGCGTTAACGGGGTCTATCTTCAACGACTGATCATAGCTGCTGCTTGCTGCTGCGAAGGCACCTGAGAGGCGCTCCGCATTTCCGCGAAGCGCCCAATATTTCGCATTTGTGCTACCTGTCCAACCGTCAACCAATAGCTGAACGGCCTCCTGCGGGCGGCTAAGCCGAAGAAGGAGGATGACGATATTGAAGGCGGCTTCCTCCAAGCTTGGGTCAAGTTGCAGGGCGCGGGTGAAAAGGTCTAGCGCTTCCTCGCTTCGGCCAACGCGGGCGTAAAAATTGCCAGCACTATTGGCAAAGCGGGCATCCTTGGGAAAGAGAGCCAGACCCTTGCCGTAGAGTATATCGGCACCTTCGTTGTCACCCTGGCTTGCCAGAGCTGCGGCTTCTTGCGCAATGGAGGCTGGGGTCGTCACCGGTCGGATAGCCAACCGGTAATGGCAAACCGACTGTTTGGAGCGAACGGCGGAACGTAGCTCACTTGGTGGTTTTGTGGCACAAGAAAAAGATTCAGTGCATTGAAGCGCGGCCGAAAACCCTCAACCACATCTCCTTCATCATCCAAAAAGAGGAGGTAGCCGCCCCAGTCGGGATGCCAGTTATCTGGTGCAAGGTTCAGCACATATGCTACGCGCCAGCCCTGTGCGACATGGCTGTCCGTATGGAGACCCAAATAATGATTTGCGGCAAATAATGTTGCTTGGGCATCTGCGCGAACCAGTTCCTTGATACCCGTAATATCGCGGGTGAGATTCAGAAATTCAGGTGCATTCAGATGTTCCAAGAGTATTTCATGGGGGCCACCCGGGTCCCAACGTTCATTGAGAGCATCAACAATTGGGTAATGCGCATAGCGAAATGCATAGCGCCCTTCAGCGGAGAGCGCTTCGGCAGAGGCAGCAGCGCGATTGACACGTTCTACCCCTCCGGCGCTTTTGAAGTCATCAGATTTAAAACTTTTTGCTTCAGCCACTGCATTTTCGCCGCTGAATATCGCCATGCTCCACCGCGTTTGCTGCTTTAAGATCGACAAAAGCTCCATCGCTGTTTGATGGGTTAGGGCATTACGGATTTGAACCCTGCCATTCTGTAGAAAACGGCGGGCGAGCTCGGGCCGGTTAATGTCTTGGTTGATTTCAAACAGGCTTTTCATCTTTGTGTGTCACTTGATCATTAGAGGAGCGGTCTTGATGAACGATTATAAAATTTAGCACCGCAGGTAATCGGCGTCGAGTTAGTTATCATGATTGTGACATCGATTTTATAGGTACTACGCTGGTGACCGCAGCTGCCATCATGAACATGTTTATTGCACTGACGTCGCCCGCCCAAGCGGTTCCACGGGAAGATAATAGCTTAGAGACAGCAACGCGGTGGCCGCGGTTGAAACGATATACACCCTGATCGACGTCGAGCGAGCGAACGTTGCGAACAACATCACCGCGTTCTTTACACATAGCCATCTGCCGATAGAAGGACGCATAAAATTGAGGATGTGATAAAGGCGGCAATGATGAGGATGAACCCGACACTGGACGTATCGGCGCTGGCCAAAAGTTTTCAGGACAATGGGCGCGTGCATATCCCGGAATTTCTGCATCCCCAAGACGCCACGGCTCTCTATGAAAAACTGCGCTACCGCACCGACTGGGTGCAGGTGTTAGCGACGACCAACGGTGCGGTTGAACTGGATAGGCCGACGCGTGCACAATTGGATGAAGACCAGGTCAAGGCCCTAAATGAAGCTGTTTATGCGCAGGCACGATCCGGGTTTCAGTATCGCTTCGAAACGGCTCGCGTACCCGACAGTGCACGCGAAAGGGCTGCAAATTCCGATATTATTTGCCGCTTTGCTGAATTCATGTCGACCGACAATGTGCGAGATTTCCTGCGCATGATTACCGGCTCCGCCGAAATGGAATATGCCGACGCACAAGCAACGGCATACGCCCCCGGTGACTTTTTAACGGGTCATGATGATGACGTTCAAGGCAAGTTCCGGCGCGCAGCATATGTGTTTGGTCTGACGCCGGTCTGGCGGTTGGAATGGGGTGGGCTACTATTGTTTCACGGATCAGATGGTCACATCGATTGTGGATTGGTGCCGACCTTCAATACCCTCAATCTTTTCAAGGTTCCTCAACTGCACAGCGTCAGCGAAGTGACGCAAGCTGCGGCCTATCGCCGATACGCGATTACCGGTTGGCTAAGGGCCGAAAAGCAGCCGGACTGATATCGATGATTATCCACATGATGTTGCCAGGACAGATCTCCGCCACGCCTCATCCTACACCGTCAACTTCAACGCCCCATCCCCTTCCTCGACCTTGACCGTCGCGCCATCGGGCACTTCCCCGCGCAACAACAAATCTGCGAGGGGATCCTGCAAATATCGCTGAATAGCGCGCTTGAGCGGCCGTGCGCCATATACGGGGTCATACCCCACGCGACCAAGCCACGCCTTTGCCTCTTCGGATAAAGCGAGCGTGATCTTGCGATCCTTCAGCAGCTTTTGCACGCGCTGCACCTGAATATCGACAATCGGTGCCATGTGATTGGCACCAAGCCGGTGGAACAGGATGACCTCGTCGAGGCGGTTCAGGAATTCGGGCCGGAAATGGCTCCGCACGATTTCCATCACTTGCGGTTCGACCTCCTTCACATCCTGCCCATCCTCCAACGCGGCGAGATGCTGGCTGCCCAGATTGGAGGTGAGGATGATGAGCGTGTTCGAAAAGTCCACCGTGCGGCCCTGACCATCGGTCAGGCGGCCATCATCTAGTACCTGAAGCAGGATGTTGAAGACGTCGGAATGCGCCTTTTCGACTTCGTCGAACAACACCACTTGATAGGGCCGACGTCGGACAGCCTCGGTCAAGACACCGCCTTCTTCATATCCGACATAGCCCGGAGGCGCACCGACCAGCCGCGATACGCTGTGCTTTTCCATGAATTCGGACATGTCGATGCGGACCATCGCATTGTCGTCGTCGAACAGAAATGACGCGAGCGCCTTGGTCAGTTCGGTCTTGCCCACGCCCGTGGGGCCGAGGAACAGGAAGGATCCAAGCGGCCTGTTGGGGTCCTGAAGCCCTGCGCGGCTGCGGCGGACGGCCTTGGACACGGCTTCGACCGCATCTTTTTGGCCAATTACCCGCGCGCCAATCAGTTGCTCCATATTGAGCAACTTGTCGCGCTCGCCCTCAAGCATTTTGTCGACCGGAATGCCTGTCCAGCGGCTGACGACGCTGGCGATATCCTGCGCGGTCACTTCCTCACGCAGCATCGCGTTACCTGCTGCTGCTTCTGCTTCGGACAATTGTCGTTCAAGGCCGGGGATCGTGCCATATTGCAGCTCGCCCGCCTTGGCGAGATCACCCGCACGTTGCGCCTGCTCAAGCTCGATACGCGCGGTGTCGAGCTGCTCCTTGATCTTGGCTTCTGCCGAAATCTTGTCTTTTTCTGCCTGCCAGCGCTGGGTCAGTTCGGATGATTGCTGCTCCAGATTGGCAAGTTCATTCTCAAGCGTCGCCAGCCGGTCTTTCGACGCGGCATCGCTTTCCTTGCCAAGCGCCTCACGCTCGATTTTCAGCTGAATGATACGCCGGTCAAGCGTCTCGATGTCTTCGGGCTTGGATTCCACTTCCATGCGGAGCCGCGACGCGGCTTCGTCCATCAGGTCGATGGCCTTGTCGGGCAGGAAACGGTCGGCAATGTAGCGGTGCGATAATGTCGCCGCGCTCACCAACGCGCCATCGGTAATCCGCACGCCATGGTGCAGTTCATATTTCTCTTTCAACCCGCGCAGGATTGAAATCGTATCTTCGACCGTTGGTTCACCGACGAATACGGGTTGGAACCGGCGCTGCAATGCGGGGTCTTTTTCGACATGCTTTTGATATTCATCGAGCGTCGTCGCGCCGATGCAATGCAATTCGCCGCGCGACAAAGCGGGCTTAATCAGGTTCGCCGCATCCATCGCGCCTTCGCCTTTGCCCGCGCCAACGAGCGTGTGCATTTCGTCGATGAACAGGATGATGTCACCTTCGGCCTGCTTGACCTCATCCAGCACACCCTTCAGCCGCTCTTCAAACTCGCCGCGATATTTCGCGCCGGCAATCAACGCGCCCATGTCGAGCGACAAGAGCTTCCGGTCTTTCAGGCTGTCTGGCACGTCACCATTGGCAATGCGCAGCGCCAGTCCTTCGGCAATGGCGGTTTTGCCGACGCCGGGTTCGCCGATGAGGACAGGGTTGTTCTTCGTGCGCCGCGCAAGAATTTGAATGGTGCGGCGGATTTCTTCATCACGGCCGATAACGGGATCAAGCTTGCCCGCGCGGGCCACTTCCGTCAGATCACGCGCGAATTTTTTCAGCGCATCATAACGGTCCTCCGCGCCAGCGGTGTCGGCGGTTCGGCCACCACGCAGCGCGTTAATCGCGGCGTTTAGCCCCTCGGCGGTGACAGCAGCAGTGGCCAAGGCTTTACCTGCGGTAGTCGTTGCGGCCAGCGCAAGCGCGAGCAACAAACGCTCCACCGTCACATAGCTGTCGCCAGCCTTTTGCGCGACCTGTTCGGCGGAATCGAGAACACGCACGGCGTCATTATCAAGCCCGGGCGTCTGCTGCGCACCGCCGCCGGACACGGCAGGAACCTTCGCGAGCGCTGCGTCGGTTTCGCGCAAGGCGGTCGCGGCGTCGCCACCAGCCGCCTTGATCAGGCCCGAGGCCATGCCTTGTTCGTCTTCCAGCAAGGCTTTGAGGAGATGCTCAGGCCCAATACGCTGATGGCTCATACGAATGGCTACGGTCTGCGCGCTTTGCAGAAAACCCTTGGCCCGGTCGGTGAATTTCTCGAGGTTCATGCGCTATTTCCTAGATTGGCGTTGCGGCCCCGGTGCGAGGCAAACGCAACTCATAGTAAGAATGTAGTGCGGCATTTTCGCAACACAAGACGCGCGGATGCTGGGGCCGCCATGTTCCTTGCTGCGCATGGAAGGACTTTCCTTTCGCAAAGACTTGGTTATGCCCGTCTTCTGAAGGAACGGACCGGAATGAATAGGTCTCGTCGTTGGGGGAGAGAATGATGCGTAAATTTTTGTGGGCGTCGTTGGCGCTTGCCGGCGTAGTAGCTGGCGCAGGTGCCTTGTGGGAACCATTGGCCGCGACTGAATATGAAACCGCCAAGCGGACCTATGATGCCGAGATTGTGCGCGACGAATATGGTGTGCCGCATATCAACGGCGCGACCGATGCGGACACGGCTTATGGCCTTGCCTACGCGCATGCCGAAGACGATTTTGCGACGATAGAAGATGTCATCGCCATGACCCGCGGCCGTTATGGGGCCTTGGCTGGTTCAGACGGGGCGAAGGTCGATTATGTCATGCATCTGCTGGGCGCGCGAGAGACCGCTGAGAAGCATTATATGGAATTGTCGCCTGAGGTCCGCGCGGTGTGCGAGGCGTATGCCGCTGGCCTTAATTATTATGCGTCAAAACATCCCGGCGAAGTGAGGCTGTCGAAGCTGTTTCCGGTAACCGGACAGGACATCGTCACTGGCTTTGTTCTGCGTGCGCCATTTTTCTATGGCCTTGATAACGCAATTGGCGCTCTGACCGAAGGCAAGCCGCAGCCCAAAGAGAGCGCAGCGCCGATGACGCCAATCGGGCGGGATCCCGAAATGAACGGGTCCAACGCCTTTGCCCTCGCGCCAAAGCGTATGGCCGATGGCAAGACATGGCTGATTTCCAATTCGCACCAGCCCTATGAAGGGCAAGTCGCATGGTATGAGGCGGTGACCCATTCGGGCGAAGGGCTGGATATGGCGGGCGCCTTGTTCCCGGGATCGCCCTTCGTGCTGTTGGGGCATAACCGCCACCTTGGCTGGACCAACACCGTCAATCGCCCAGACCTCATCGATGTCTATAAATTGGTGATGAACGATGCGGGCGACAAATATCGTTATGATGGCAAATGGCTGCCGCTAAATTCAAAGCGTGTGTGGTTGCCCGTCAAGTTCGGGCCGTTCAACCTGCCGGTGCCACAGACAGTGTATCGCTCGGTACATGGTCCGGTTATCAAGAATGATAAGGGCTATTTCGCTATCCGCTATGCGGGCATCGACAGCGTGAAGGCGGTTGAGCAATATTATCGCAACACCAAGGCGAACAATTGGGCCGAGTGGACCAAGTCCATGTCGATTGGCGGGATTCCGGCCACCAACTTCATCTATGCCGACAAAACCGGCCGCGTTGCCTATATCTACAATGCGCTCTTCCCGGATCGCAAGCCGGGCTATGATTACACCAAGCAGCTTCCGGGCGATACGTCCGCTGCCATGTGGTCCGGCCCTGTCGGCTTTGACCGCTATCCCAAGATTGTCGATCCCGCATCGGGCTTTGTCCAGAACGCGAATAACACGCCGTTTCTGGCGGCTGGCCCGGGTTCGGAAATGAAGCCGGCGGATTATTCGCCTTATCTGGGCATTGAACTTGGCATGACCAACCGGGGCTTGCGCGCAACCGAGTTGCTGGCCGCCGATACATCGATCACGCCGGAAGAGCTGCTCGCGATTAAGATGGATATGACGTACAGCAAGCAGAGCTGGGTCGGGCCATGGATGGCGTCCTTTGCGGCGCTGGACCTGAAAGACGCGCCGGAGCTTGCCAAGGCCCAAAAGCTGTTGGCGAGCTGGGACTGGACAAGCGATGGTAAGGGCGATGCCGACGCATTGGCTGAAAGGATCATTCGTTTTGGTGCACGCCGGAACTGGCGCGGTGACGCAATGCCCGATGCCCGCAGTACGCTTCAGGAAGCGGTCGATGAATTCAAGAAGCGCTTTGGCAGAATTGACCCGCAGCTTGGCGATATCCAGCGGCTGCGGCGTGGCAATGTTGACTTGCCGATGTTTGGCGGAAGCGATGCCCTGCGCGCGACGACGATGTGGGATGCGGATCAACCCGATGGCAAAATGCGCGTGAAGCATGGCGACAGCTACATCATGCTCGTGCGTTGGGACAAAAATGGCGCCGTTATATCGGAATCCATCCAGCCTTATGGTGCGGCAACGACACGGCCCGAATCGCCGCATTACACCGACCAGATGAAGCTGTTTGTCGCGGGCAAATATAAGCCCGTTCATTTCGAATGGGCCGACGCCGTAAAGCATGCAAAGCGCCGTTATCGGCCCTGAACGGCGTTTGTCGAAAATGTGCAGCCGCCAGATTGTGTTTGTCCGTTTCGGCACTATCTCTGGCGGCAGCAAAATATCTTTAGGAGCATATCATGATCCGTAAATTGACCCTCGCGCTTATGTTGTCTGGTTCGGTGTTAGCCGCGCAGGCACCCGCATTTGCGCAAACCGCAGCACCCGTTTCAAAGCTGGTGGAGGCGGTGAATATTCCGCATGAAAAATTCACGCTCGACAACGGCCTGACGGTGTTGGTGCATGAAGACCGCAAGGCGCCGATCGTCGCGGTTTCCATCTGGTATGGCGTAGGGTCAAAGCATGAACCCAAAGGCAAAACGGGCTATGCCCATTTGTTCGAACATATCATGTTCAACGGCAGCGAAAACGCGCCGGGCGACTATTTTGAATATACCAAGAAAATCGGCGCCACCGACTTGAACGGAACGACATGGCTCGACCGGACAAACTATTTCCAGACCGTGCCGACGACGGCGCTGGAATCTGCGTTATTCCTCGAAAGCGACCGCATGGGCTATTTGCTCAATGCCGTTTCCAAGGAAAAGCTCGATAACCAGATCGGCGTTGTTTCGAACGAAAAGCGTCAGGGCGACAACCAGCCATTCGGACTGGTCGATTATAAGCGTTCGGAAACCTTGTTCCCCGTTGGCCACCCTTATCATCACGACACCATTGGTAGCTTGGAAGACCTGTCGGCGGCATCGCTGGATGACATGAAAAATTGGTTCATCGACCATTATGGTCCCAATAATGCGGTGCTCGTGCTGGCGGGCGATATCAACGCCGCGCAGGCCAAGCCGCTCGTTGAAAAATGGTTCGGCAGCATCAAGCGCGGCAAAGATGTTGCGCCCGTCAACGCGCCTATACCCACGCTGGAAAAGCCGGTTAAAATCGTGATGAAGGACAAGGTTCCGACCACACGTATTTATCGCAACTGGGTGGTGCCGGGATTGGCCGACCCTGATGCAACTGCGCTGTTCATTGGCATGAGCGCGCTTGGTGGCCTGTCCAGCTCGCGTCTGGACAATATCCTTGTGCGTCAGGAACAAAGTGTCGTGGGCGTTTCGGCATATATGATCCCGTTCGTGCACGGCAGCCTGATTAACATTCAAGCGGATGTGAAGCCCGGCGGTGATGCCGATGCGGTGGCCAAGCGGTTGGATGACATATTGGCCGATTATATCGCCACGGGTCCAAACGCTGAGGAAGTGCAGCGCGTCGCCGCCAGCAACATTGCCCAGCAAATCGATGGCCTTGAACAGGTTGGCGGATTCGGCGGAAAGGCCGTCGCGCTTGCCGAAGGTCAGCTTTATGTGGGGGACTCGAATTTCTACAAGAAAGAGTTGGAGCGTCTCGCCACGACAAAGCCCGAAGCGGTAAAGGCGGCGATGCAAAAATGGCTGACCCGCCCCGTGCTCGAAATTCGCGTCGAGCCAGGCGAGCGTGAGGCGTATAAGGAAGTGGCCGCAGGATCGGGCAGCCGCACCGGCACGCTGACATCGCCTGCTTTTTACGCGCCCCCCGGAACCGAAGATACGGTGGCGGCGGCGCCTTTGGCGTTTCAGGACCGCAGCAAATTCCCCGAGCCAACGGGCACGCCATCGCTGGATTTCCCAACCGTTGAGGAAACAACGCTTGGCAATGGTATCAAGGTTTTCTTCGCACGGCGGGCAGCCGTGCCAACGGTCCGCGTCGCGGTCAGTTTCAACGCGGGCTATGCGGCTGATCCTTTAGACAAGCGCGGTATTGCGTCGATGATGTCGACCATGATGTTGGAAGGTACACAGACCCTTACATCGACCCAGCTTGCGGAAACCGAAGAGAAATTGGGCGCTGACGTCAATGTCGGATCGTCGCTTGACCGGACGGTTGCAAGCCTGCGTGCGGTAAAGCCAAATTTGGGTCTGTCGCTCGACCTTTTGGCCGATGTGATTAAAAATCCGGCCTTCGCGACCAATGAGCTGGAGCGTGTCCGCGTTCAGCAACTGACGCGGATCAAGGCGGAAAATAACCAGCCGCAGGGCATTGCCGTGCGCCGCATGCCGCCATTGCTGTACGGAAATGCACATCCTTATGGCGGGCCGCAAACGGGTAGCGGCTATGCCGAAACGGTTGCGACGATCACGCGTGCCGATGTCGCCAATTTCCACCAGTCATGGATACATCCGGCAAAAGCGGAAATCTTTGTCGTCGGCGATACCACGCTGAAGGAAATCACGCCGATGTTGGAGCAGCGCTTTGGCAAGTGGAAACCAACAGCGGCGGCGGCACCGGCGAAGAATTTCTCCGCGGCCATCCCTGCGCCGCAATCCAAGATTCTGCTGATTGACCGGCCAAATGCGCCACAGTCACTGGTCCTTGGCGGCGTCGTGCTGGATGCAAAGGGATCGGATGATTTGCTGACCTTGCGCGCAGCGAATGAGGTTTTTGGCGGTGACTTCCTGTCGCGTATCAATATGGATCTGCGCGAAACCAAGGGTTGGTCTTATGGGGTGCGTAGCCAAGTCAATGGCGCGGAAGACCGCGTGCCATTTTATATGTTTGCGCCAGTCCAAACCAATCAGACAGGACCATCGGTTAAGGTGTTGATGGACCAGTTAAAGGACTTTAACGGTGCAAAGCCGGTCACTGCGGAAGAACTGGAAAAAACCATCAAGGGCAATGTGCTTGAACTGCCGGGCAGTTATGAACAGTCGTCCGCGGTTCTGGGGCAGATGCAGTCCGATCGTTTGAACAAACGTCCATTTGATTATGCCGAAACACTGGCGGGCAAATATAACGCCCTGACCGCCAAGGCGCTGAACGACGAAATGCGCGCAAAGGTTGATCCGTCCAAAATTACATGGCTGGTCGTGGGCGATGCGGCCAAGGTGAAGCCACAGCTTGAAGCACTTGGATTGCCAATTGAAATGGTAACCGAAGCTGCTAACACCACTGCAAGTAAAACAACCAAGTAAGGAGCAAGAATATGGCAGCAGTTGATGGTCAATGGGACGTAACAATCAAGACCCCAATGGGTGACCAAAAGGCCGTTTTGACCGTCAACAGCGACGGCGGTAGCTTTTCGGGCGGCATGTCGGGCGGCCTTGGTGCAATGGACATTGCCAATGGCACGGTCGATGGCGACACGTTGAGCTGGGGCATGGACATCACTGTTCCAATGCCGATGCATCTTGATGCAACCGCAACCGTTTCGGGCGATGCGATCACCGGTGAAGTAAAGGCGGGTGCCTTTGGTTCGATGGGCCTTTCGGGCACACGTAAGTAAATTTAATCGGGGCCGGTCTCCGCGCCCTGCATTGAGATACATGGCCGTCTGCCCTTTGGGGTGGGCGGCCTTGTTCTATTGTGGCCGAGTGCTACTATGTCGATCAATGGCGTTTCTTCCGACTCGCTGAACAGGCAGGAGCCTTGGCATGAACCAGATCGCATCCGCATCGCAGCCTCGTATGTCGTTATTGCGCTGGGCGTTGGTTATCATTCCGCTCACCATGTTTCTTGGGTTTCTCTCTGGCACCATGTCCGGGTCAACCGCCGACAACGCATGGTATCAAGCCTTGATTAAGCCCGCCATTCAGCCACCGGGCTGGGTGTTCGGTGTGGTTTGGCCGACATTATATCTTCTGATGGGGCTTGCATTTGCGATGGTGCTGGCAGCGCGCGGCGCGCGGGTCCGCACTGTGGCGATTGGCCTGTTCCTGTTGCAATTTGTGATCAACCTCAGCTGGTCGCCCTTATTTTTTGGACAGCATGAAGTGACGGCTGCGTTTTTCACCATCCTTGTGATGCTGGGTGTCGCTATTGCGACAACCTTCGCATTTGCGCGCGTTCGCAAGGCTGCGGCATGGTTGATGGTGCCTTATTTGGTGTGGATTAGCTTCGCAGCGATACTGAATTTTCAGATCGATCAGTTGAATCCTGATGCAGAAAGCCTTTACGTGCCCGCTACGAGTTCCCAGATAGGCAAAAGCGGTTAACCCCCCGACCGCAATGGAGTGAATGACATGCAAAGCGAAAAGCGCATTTTTGATGATTTGGCCAAGGTACTGAATGGCGTTGCCGGAACGGTCGCTGGCATGGGCCGCGAAGCCGAAGCGAGCATGCGTGAACGCGCCCGCGAATGGGCTGGCGGTCTGGACCTCGTGTCGCGTGAAGAATTTGATGCGGTGAAAACTCTCGCGGCAAATGCCCGCGCCGAAGCCGATGCGCTTGGTAAAAGGGTGGCTGCGTTGGAAGCTGCGCTTAAAGCGAAAGGTGGCACTGCGCCTGCAAAGGCCAAGCCTTCCAAATAAGTCCATAATCCGCCCGATTTGAACTTTTCCACAGTCGGCCCACAAGCTTGTGTTGCGCAGCGTCGCAAGTCCCTTGCGCGCGAGTCAGTCAAGGGGCAGAATCGATGGCATCATAGCAGGCGCAATTTTATGCACGACGCAGACGAACAATATGAGCAATTTGAACGGGACGAATCCGCGCCCGTAGACATGCTCGCCGCATTGTTTGAAGCGCGTGGCTGGTCGTTCGAGCTTGAGGGCGAGGACGAGATTACCGCCGAGTATAAGGGCAGCTGGGCAAGTTACCAGATCCGCGCAATCTGGCGTGAAGATGACAATGCGCTGCAGCTTATCATCCTGCCGGATATCACTGTGCCCTTGGACAAGCGTGCGAGCGTGTACACGGCGCTTGGCCTTATCAACGAACAATTGTGGCTTGGCCATTTCGACATGTGGTCCGCGAACGGCATATTGTTGTTCCGCCATGGCAGTTTGATGGCGCCCAATGGGTTGTTGGGTGTGGATCAGGCACAGACCATCATTGACGTTGCTATTGACGAATGCGAACGTTTCTACCCGGTGTTCCAGTTCATCATCTGGGGCGACAAATCACCCGAAGAAGCCATCGCCAGCGCGCTCATCGATACGCATGGCGAAGCATAATATCAGGCCGCGTCTTCGCGTTTGGTTTTAATCAGATAGTGCATATGGCCCATGGCGATGGGCTTATCCCGATCATCCTGCCACGCGCGGGCCTCCACATTGGCCATCGTGCGGCCAAGGCGCGTGACCTCGCCCACCGCATAGGTCATCTGGCCTAACCCGCCGCGCATGAAATCGACCGTGACATTGACTTGTTTGATAGCGGAATCGCTCCCCTTGGCCTGTAACGCGCGGTGCACGGCGGCGATGGCCGCGATTTCGAGCAATCCGGATATCGCGCCGCCATGCAGAAAGCCGGGGCGGCCTTGCACACGGTCGGCAAAGGGCATGCCGATCACTGGCGCGCCGTCGATTTCGTCAACGACCGTCATATCCAAGGCTTGGGCATAAGGCGGCAGAACGGATGGGCTATCGGTCATGATATGCGGTCTCCGATACGGATGAACGTCCCGCTTGCATGCGCCAATGGCTCGTCCGGATTGCCATTATGGGCAAAGCCGCGAACAAAGCCGATGCTGTTGGTTAAATGATAACAGATGCCCCGGCCATATACCCGTTCGCCCGCTGGTGATGGGCGCAAATAGTCGATCCGCAGGTCCATGGTCACTTGCGGCCTGAACTCACCCAGCTTCGTCCAAATCGACATGCTGGTGGCATTGTCCATCAGGCTTATGATCACGGCCGACGCCAGGATACCGGTATCGGGGTCGGCAACAAGGTCTTCACGCCAGTCGATGGCCAGCTCCACCCAGTCAACGCCATGGCCGACATAATCCATACCCAGAAACCCACCATGACCAAAGCTGCGTAGCAGCCGGTTGACCAGCGCGGGATCGAAGCCCGCGCCGACGGGCAAAATAGTGGCCAGATCGGGTCCAGGAGAAACCATTATTTGCTTTCTATCGTTGACGAAAATTTGGGCAAAACACGTGCTTTTGAAAGCTGCTCATAGGCGTATCCAGCCTTCAACACCTTATGGTCATGCCATTTTGGCCCGATGAAACTTAACCCGACCGGCAGGCCAGCAGACAGACCCATGGGCACGGTCAAATGCGGAAAGCCTGCAACGGCGGGCAATTGGCTTGCGCTTGGTCCCGAAAAGGCATCGCCTTTGCCAAGTGTGGAGAGCCACGCCGGACCGTTGGTCTGGGCGATGATCACATCAATTTTGTCATGGGCAAAAAACTGATTGAGCGCCGCCGAGGCAAGACCGCGCGAGGTTGCCAGTGCTTGCAGATAAGCGGGATCGTCTAGCCCGTGTTCCTTGTCGGCCGCCTCAAATATGTCTTGTCCAAAATACTGCAACTCTGTGTCGGCATTGGCCGTGTTAAACGCAATGACATCGGCCAGCGTTTTATGGGGGACGAGGCCTTCGGGCAGGCCTTGCAAATAGCTTGCAAGGTCCGCCTTCAATTCGGCCAGAAGCACCTTGAATTCGCCTTGACCGATTTTCTGGCGGTCGATCTTGCTGCCATCCAGCATGACGACGTCCGCGCCGCCCGCCTTCAATGTGGCAAGTGCGGCATCGAACAATGCGGCGTCAACATTGGGTGCGCGCAGGACGCCAATGCGCATGCCTTTTAGCGCATCGACAGAAAGACCCTTACTGTAATCGCCGCGCCATGTGTCCGCATCGGCGGTCGCGGCGTCCTGTGGGTCGGTGCCGGCCATCGCCGTGAGCATGATGGCGGCATCACGGACCGAACGGGTCATGGGGCCTGCGGTGTCCTGACTGTGGCTGATCGGCACGATATAGCGGCGCGAAACCAGACCGACAGTGGGTTTGAACCCGACTACGCCGTTGACGCCAGCGGGGCAAGTGATCGACCCATCGGTTTCCGTCCCAATGCTGCCCGCTGCAAGGCCCGCAGCGGTTGCCGAACCGCTGCCGCTGGACGAGCCGCAGCTGTTGCGGTCAAGCGCGTGCGGGTTCTTTGTGAGGCCGCCCACAGCGCTCCATCCGCTGGTGGAGTTATCCGACCGGATATTGGCCCATTCGCTTAAATTGGTTTTACCCAAAATGACCGCGCCCGCCGCGCGCAGCCGCGCAATCAACGGCGCATCGCGATTGGTGATATTACCGGCCAAGGCCAATGACCCCGCGGTCGTCGCGACGGGTCCGGCCACTTCGACATTGTCCTTCACCAACACCGGAATGCCATGCATTGGCCCGCGATATTTGCCGGCGCGCAGCTCCGCGTCCATGGCGCGCGCCTGTTCAATCGCATCGGGGAAGGTGGCGATGACCGCATTCAGCATGGGGCCGCTGTCATCGACCGCTGCAATCCGCGCCAGATAGGCGGCCGTAATCGCTTCGCTGTTCAGCGCGCCAGCATCAATGCCATCGGCCAATTGCGACAGGTCCAAAGTTTCAATAGGCCCAGCCTTGGCAAGATTGGCGGCGGCCACTTCGGTCGATGGCGGCGTTGGGGCCATTGCGGACACCGACGACGCAAAAGCGACGCAGCTTAAGATGAGTGCAATTTTAACCTTCACGTCGCGTCTCCCTTGGCCAATTCAGCCCCCCGGTCACGTGCGGCGCGCAATGTATCGGTCATCAATATGTTTAACGCCGCATCCGCATCCAGCACCGCAAGCCCCGCGGCGGTTGTCCCGCCCGGACTGGTCACGCGCCGCGCCAGATCAGCGGGTGTTTCAGCCGAGTTTGCGGCCAAGATCGCTGCGCCCTCGGTCATTGCCAGCGCCAGTTGCGCCGCGACATCACGCGGCAATCCGGCGGCTTGACCACCTTGGGTCAATGCATCAATGAAACGATAGACGAATGCTGGCCCGGACCCAGCAAGCGCCGTGACGGCGTCCATATGCGCTTCTTCGTCGATCCAGATAACCGCACCTAGCGGAGCCAGTAACGATGCCATCTCTGCCCGCTGCTGCGCGTCGTCATGCGGCGCAAAAACACCCAGCGGGGACTTGCCAATCGCGGCAGCCAAATTGGGCATCAGCCGGATGATGCGCGCATCGGGGAAATACGCAGAAAGCGTATTGGTCGTGGTCCCGGCGAGGATGGATATCACCGTCGCGCCGGGGGCAAGGACTCGCGCTATCTCTGGCGCCAGTTCAGCCAAAAGCTGCGGCTTGATACCCAATATGACGACATCAAAGCCCGTATCCAATGCCGCATACGACCGATGGAGATGGACGCCATCTGGCAGATTGTCCGCAACCGGATCGATGATGTGGAAGGTGGTGGGCGGGACATCGGCAGCAAGCCAACCGCGCAGCATGGCACCCCCCATATTACCACAGCCGTAAAAGCAAATTTTAGAGGGAAAAGCGGACACAATGAAGACCTTGCGACTATTTACGCTGTCGTCATGCCCTATCCTTGCGCCGACGGCAACCGCAGGAACAAGGACAAGCCCTCAGGCGGTGGCGCAGGTGGTGCACTTGCGTGCCGAACGGCATCGGCGCGCGCGCGATTGAGAATGGCGGCTGGCACGCCGGGATCGTGAAACACATGGTCGGCTTCACCAAGCAGCCGCGCGGTGCGCAACGTAAGGTCGTCGGGATTGGCGGAGAGCAATGCAATTTCGATCAACCGGTCGCCCTTGGGATTTTCGGCCTGCATAATCCAATTGTCGACCGTCGCGTCGTCATGCGTGCCGAACGGGTCAAGCATACCACCGGCGGCAAAACCCTTATCCAATGCACGTCGGCGCTCCGCCCCGTCGGACCAACGCGCGCGGATTTTGCTGCGGGCGCGGGAAATGGCTTCGGCCAGCGGACCCAATGTTTCCGGCAGCAATGTTTCGATACGCTGGCGAATGGCCTTGGCCATGCCCGCCGATGCGCCACCGGTGCCGACTGCAATCAACACAGGGGTCCGGTCGACAATTGCGGGCGTCGTAAAATCACAAATTTCGGGGCGATCGACGACATTGACGAGCAAGCCGCGGGCTTTCAGTTCGTCCGCAGCAATGCGGGCTTCGTCCTCTTCGGCGATTGCGACGAAGGCAATCCGTGCCGTGTGATCGGCGGCGTCAACGCAAATGCCGCCCGCGCGTTCAATCAGCCGCCGTTTCGCATCCGCCATTTCGCCTTCACCGACCAAAATGACATTTCGGCCCTTCAGATTTACGAAAATGGGGAGCTGGTCCAAATCTCTATCCTTATTTCAGCCAGTCGGGCACATGCTCGGCAGCCAAAATCGTCTCGGGCGAAATACGTTCCGCCACCACCGCGAATTTATCGCCGTCGACGAGCACTTCGGGAACGAGGCCGCGGCTGTTATAGGTGCTTGCCATCGTCGCGCCATAAGCACCCGCGGTGCGGAATATCGCGAGGTCATTGGCCTCTACGACATCGATTTCGCGGCCCATGGCAAAGGTATCACCGGTTTCACAGACCGGGCCAACAATGTTGGCGGTCATTTTGCGGCCATTTGGTTCAACTGCGTCAAAATCATGCCACGCATCATATAGCGCGGGCCGCGCCAAGTCATTCATCGCAGCATCGACAATGGCAAAGGGTGCATTGCCGGATCCGGGCTTCACGCGAATGACGCGTGTCAACAGGACGCCAGCGTTTCCGGCGATGACACGGCCGGGTTCGAACATCAAACGCACGCCCCAGTCCTTCGTCACGCGCGCAACCATCGCGCCATATTCGGCAGGCTCAGGCGGATTGTCACCGTCGCGATAGCGCACGCCAAGGCCGCCGCCCAAGTCAACATGGGTGACTTTATGGCCCTGATCGCGTAGTTCCTGAATCAGGACGCCGACCTTTGTGAACGCAGTCTCCAGTGGCTCAAGGCTGGTCAACTGGCTGCCGATATGCAGCGCAACGCCGCGCATATTCAGTCCAGGCAACGCATGTAAGCGGCCATAAATTTCCGTCGCACGGTGAATGCCCACGCCAAATTTGGTGTTGGCTTTGCCCGTTGAAATCTTGCCATGTGTTCCAGCATCGACATCGGGATTGATACGCAGCACGGCGTTCGCTTGATAGTTCAACGCGTCTGCAAGCGTCGCAAGCTCGCGGCCTTCTTCTTCGGACTCGACATTAAATTGCCCAATACCTGCCTTCAATGCGCGGACGATTTCTTCGGCTGTTTTGCCAACGCCCGAAAACACAATGTCTTCTGGCGCCATACCGGCGGCCAGTGCGCGGTCCATTTCGCCGCCCGACACAACATCTGCGCCATAGCCCTGACGCGCGAGCACCTTGAGCACGGCCAAATTCGGGTTGGATTTTACGGCAAAGGCCAAATGCGGGTTATCAAGGCCCGACAAGCCAGCACGGAACACTTGCGCGTGCCGCTCCAGCGTTGCGCGTGAGTAGATATAGACAGGTGTGCCCACCGCTGCCGCAATATCGGGCAGGGCGACATCTTCGGCGTGCAGCACGCCATTTATAAGGTCAAAATGGTTCATAGGATGGGATACTTATTTGGGAGGAATTTTTTCGGACGAAGCGGTCTGTTCGGGGTCGAACGGTTTGGGTTCTTGCCCCGGCGGAATGTCGAACGGATCATCTTCGCGCCGTTCGGACCGTCTCAGCAGCTCGTCGGTGCGGCCGGGCCGTGCCTGAACCGATGGGGTCGTGAGAAGTTTTGCGCTTTGGCCGGTGGTCTGGCCATAAGCTTGCGGTGGCATGCCATTGCCCGTGCGGGGTTCCAGATCGCCCACTTTGCCGCAGCCCGCAACACACAGGGCGACGCCAATGATGAAGCTAATGCGCGCCAGTTTCATGCCTCAAGTTCCTTTTTGGCGGTCCTGATGGCTTCATTTACGCGCATAGGGGCCGTGCCGCCAGCACTCGTCCGGCTGTTTACCGATCCTTCGATCGACAGATCGGGCAAATTGCAGCCAGCGAGCGCAGGATTAATGGCAGAAAGATCATCTACGGTGATGTCGGATAGGCTTATGCCACGCGCCTCACAGGATTTGACGACGCTGCCCGTGACATGATGTGCCTCGCGGAAGGGCATGCCACATTCGCGCACCAACCAGTCGGCCAGATCGGTAGCGGTGGAAAAACCGCTCGCCGCCACCTCGCGCATGCGCGGCGTGTTGAACGTCACATTGGCCACCATGCCTGTCATCGCGGCGATGGACAAAGCCAGCAGGTCATATGCCTCAAACACCGGCGGTTTATCGTCCTGCATATCCTTGGAATATGCAAGTGGCAGGCCCTTCATCGTGATCATCAGGCTGTTCATGCAGCCAATGATCCGTCCGGCATGTCCGCGCACCAGCTCAGCCGCATCGGGATTGCGCTTTTGCGGCATGATGGAGCTGCCCGTCGACCATGCGTCGGGCAGGCTGATGAAACCATAAGGCTGCGACGCCCATATGATCATTTCTTCGGCCAAGCGCGACAGATGTAGCGCCGTTTGCGCGGCGGCCGTAAGGAACTCCAGCGCGAAGTCGCGGTCGGACACAGCGTCGAGACTGTTCGCCATGGGGCCGTCAAAACCAAGCGCCAATGCCGTTGCGGCGCGGTCGATTGGAAAGGATGTTCCCGCAAGTGCGGCCGCGCCCAAGGGGGACTGGTTTAACCGGCTGCGGCAATCGGCAAAGCGGCTGCGGTCGCGCTTGGTCATTTCATAATAAGCCATCAGATGATGGCCAAGCGTAACGGGCTGGGCGACCTGCAAATGGGTGAAACCCGGCATGATGCTGTCGGCATGTTCTTCGGCGCGTGTCACCAGCGCCGACTGAAATGCGCGCAGGCCCGCATCGATTTCATGGGTCGCATTGCGCACCCAAAGGCGGAAGTCGGTGGCGACTTGGTCATTGCGCGACCGCGCGGTGTGCAGCCGAGCCGCTGGCTCACCCACCAACGCACGTAACCGCGTTTCGGTGACCATATGAATGTCTTCAAGCGAGAGGTCTTCGGGCACGCCATTGGCTGCATATTCGGCGTAAATGCTATCGAGCCCGCTTTGGATCGCGGCATTGTCTGACGCCGTTATAATCCCGTTTGCGGCCAGCATATCGGCATGCGCTTTGCTGCCGGCAATGTCTTCCTGCCAAAGACGCTTGTCGAATGGGATGGAGGCATTTATCTCGCGCATGATAACGCCGGGGCCTTCGCCAAACCGGCCGCCCCACATGCTATTGGAATCAGAGATGCGCTTTGTAATTGCCTTAATCCTTTTAGTGCTGGCTGGGTGCGATAAAGAAAGCGAACCCAAGGGGCAAGCGCAACCCGCATCCACGGCCAAGGCAGGCGCATCTGACACGGCCGAAATCGCCCTTGAAAGCGCCAATGGCATGCGCGCCATGCTCAGTTACAATTTTGCAGGCCAAAAAGCACCATCGGCGCCTTTTGCCGATGCGCAGGGTCAGGATGTCAGCCTTGCCGATTTTGAAGGCAAGCCCTTGTTGCTCAACATCTGGGCCACATGGTGCGCACCATGCAAAGCGGAAATGCCGACGCTGGATGCGCTGGCAAAGCTGGAAAAAGGCCGGATGCACGTGATTGCCGTGTCGCAA
>VFQS010000662.1_pt1 | contig 36565 bp, 40 predicted proteins | sample 3512361 | NCBI WGS metagenome assembly VFQS01 (sample SAMN10412375, study PRJNA504923) | tailings metagenome | isolation source: Relicate 1 Philex TSF3 active mining | place: Philippines
GGCAGTCGCTTCATGCGGTAGAATTCTTCGGACATCGGACCTTTCCAATCAGGGCGCGGAATTGCGCCGGTTTCCTTGCTGCCTTAGCACCAGCGCCGTCAATCCCAACGGCACGCTCCACGCGACCCACGCGTCGACGGCATAAAACAGCTCGTAATGCCGCCCTTGCGCGAAAATTGCCCACAAAGCGAGATAGACCCGGAAAAAAATCGCTCCGGTCATGGTCGCGGCCATCAGCAGCATGCAGGCGCGGTGCGCTTCGGTCCGCCCGGCGCGGATGTGGCGCAGCCCCAGCCCCAGCAGCACCAGCCAGACCACGCCCTGCGCGGCAAAGCCCCACGCGGACCAGCGCGTGACCGGGGCCACCAGCGCCACGGGAAAGGCGGTCACCCCGGCGAGCACCACATCGAGCGCGGCGATCCGGGCCAGCGGGCGGTGCCAGCGCGGCGACCCGCTCAGCAGGATCGCCAGCGGGACCAGCACCAGCGCCAATGCGCCGCTGACCATATGCAGCGTGAAAGTAACCGGCAGCAATTCAGCCTTGACCGCCAGTTCTTCGGGAAAGTCATCTACGTGCAGCGGGGCCAGCAACGCCTTGTATGCGGTGGCTATTACAAATCCCGCAATTGCTGCTAAGACCACAGCCGAAAGCAACCGCGCCAACGGCTTGCGATTGATATCCGGATTACTGCGGGAATTGAACATCATGGCCTTATTCCATCGCATGGCATGCTTGTCGATTGGTCTGCTGGGCATGGCGGCGAGCACCTCTGCCCTCGCCAACGCTCCGGCCACCAGCCTCTATTACGGGCGCTGGACCGTGGCGGAAGAACGCCCGGTCTTCACCGCTCGCGGCAAGCTGTACAAGACGATCGACATCGCCCCGTGCGGCAAAGATTTCTGCGGTGTGAGCGTGGCCGATGATGGCAAGTGCGGCCCCACCCTGTTCCGGTTCCTGGGCAAGCGCGCCCGCGACGACTCGGACGATTACCTGCGTGGCCACGGCCTGTGGGGCAAGGTGAAGAAGAACATCGTGATCTATTCCTACACCGACGATGAAGCCACGCCGGTCACCCGCACGCTGGAACTGTACCTGGGCGATGGCTACGACTTTGGCGAACGGTCGGCCAATATGCCGAAGTTCCATGCCAATTATGCCCGTAAGGCCGCCGCGATCTGCAAGGCGAAGTGAACGGCCAAATGAAATGACCGGGCCGCTGGCAAGTTTTTCACAGCGCTGCCATGATGCCCGCCCAAGCGTGAATGCCCCTGCGGCCTGAATGCCCCCTACGGAGTGCCGAATGCCTGACCAGTCCAGCCCGTTCGACAATCCCGCCGATGCCTTTGCCCAGATGCTGAAAGGGCCGCAGCAACTGTTTGCCCAACTGATGCCCGGTGCCGCCGCCGCGGGCGAGGATGAAGCCGTAGGCGATGCCGCGCAATGGGCTGCCAACGCGCAGCGGCTGCAGGCGCTGTGGCTGGATTTCCAGGCACAACAAGCCGCCGCCGCGGCCGACAAGCTGCCGGGCCTGGTCGGTGAACCACTCAACTGGCTGACCATGATGCAAGGCTGGATGCGCGCGCTGCCGCTAGCCAATCCCGACGCGCAGAAGCGGATGTGGGAAGACAGCCTGAAGCTGTGGGAAGGCGTGCTGGGACAATACGGCATCGGCCCGAAAGCCGCGGACAAGGGCGACGGCGGCCCCGAACTGCCACGCAAGGACCGGCGCTTTGCCGATCCCAAGTGGCGCGAACAGCCCTTCTTCGCGCTGGTCCACCAGACCTACCTGATGCTGGCCGAACAGATCATGGCGATGGCGGAAACGGTCGACACGGGCGATGCCGTCAACCGGGACCAGCTGAAATTCGCGGCCCGCACTCTGGTCGAGGCGCTCAGCCCCGCGCATTTTCCTCTGACCAACCCGCTGGTGGTGGAAAAGACGCTGGCCTCGCACGGCGAGAATCTGGTCAAGGGGATGGAACACCTGCTGGCTGACCTCAAGCGCGGCCAGCTGACCCATGTCGATCCGCAAGCCTTCCGGCTGGGGGAAAATATCGCGGTCACACCGGGCAAGGTCGTCCACCAGACCCCGCTGTACCAGCTGGTGCAATACAGCCCGGCCACGCCCAACGTGCTTGAAGTGCCGCTGGTGATCTTTCCGCCGTGGATCAACCGGTTCTACATCCTCGACCTGTCGCCGCAGAAGAGCTTCATCAAGTGGGCGACCGAGCAGGGCATCACCGTGTTCGTGGTGTCATGGAAATCGGCCGATGACAGCATGGCCGATGTGGTGTGGGACGATTATATCCGCGCCCAGATCGACGCGATCGACACGGTCCGTGCGCGGCTTGGCGTGAACAGCGTCCATACCATCGGCTACTGTGTCGCCGGAACGACGCTGGCCGCGACGCTGGCCGTGCTGGCCCGCCGGGGCGAGGCCGACAAGGTGAAGAGCGCGACCTTCTTCACCGCGCAGGTCGATTTCGAAAAGTGCGGGGAACTGAAAGTCTTCATCGACGACAAGCAGTTCGAAACGCTGGAAAAGCTCTCGGCGGAACATGGCTATCTGGACGGGCGCTATATGGCGGCCACGTTCAACCTGCTGCGCGGGAACGACCTGATCTGGAACTACGTGGTCAACAACTACCTGCTGGGTAACGATTACCCGGCATTCGACCTGCTGCACTGGAACGGCGACGTTACCAACCTGCCCGCGAAGTGGCATCAAAGCTACCTGCGCGACCTTTACCGTGACAACAAGCTGGTGATCCCCGACGCGCTGAGCGCAGACGGCACGCCGATCGACCTGACCCGCATCCAGACCCCGGCCTACATCCAGGCAGGCCGTGAGGACCACATCGCCCCGGCCGAAAGCGTGTTCCGCCTGACGCGGCACTTGCGCGGCGACAAGCTGTTCCTGCTGGCGGGATCGGGCCACATCGCCGGGGTGGTCAATCCGCCGTCCGCGAAGAAGTACCAGTACTGGACCAATCCCCGCCCCTGCGACTCGCTCGAGGAGTTCATCGCCGGGGCAAACGAGACGCCCGGCAGCTGGTGGCCGCACTGGCTGGACTGGCTGCGCGCGCAGGACAGCGCCGAAGTGCCCGCCAAGGGCAAGCGCGTGCCCGGCGGACGCGGCGACAAGGTGCTGGAGGACGCCCCCGGCAGCTATGTGAAGGCCCGCTAGCCGGCGGTTTTCATGCTGCCGCAGCGTCTTTTGCTGCACTGCACAAAAATCATCTTGACTTCGCAGGTGCACAACCTATTTTGTGCACTGCAACATAACCCGTGCCGATGGTCGGTGCGGGCGCTGCGAAGGAACGCTTGCGATGGCTGAAGCCACCGACACCCAGACCGCCGGAACCAAGATGGACCAGGCCATTGCCGAAGTAACCGCCCAGGCCGAAGCGCCCATGGCTGCCGCTGCGGATGCCGCCCCCGTCGACGCTGCGCCGGTTGCCGTGAAGGCCAAGCCCGCAAAGGCCGCCCCCGCCGCCAAGACCGCTGCCCGTGCCCCCAAGGCGCCGGCAGCTGCGGCAAAGCCGGCCACCGCTACCAAGGCAAAGGCAGCCCCCAAGAAGGCTGCCGCGAAGAAAGCCGCGCCGAAGAAGCCGGCGAAAATCACCAGCGTGAAGCCGGCTGCGCCCCGCGCGGCCAAGCCCTCCACCGTTTCGCAGATCAAGGATACCATCATGGCCAAGACCCAGAACACCGCCGAAGAATTCACCGCCAAGGTGAAGGACGCCGTTTCCGAAGCGCAGGACCGCGCCAAGGTCGCTTTCGAAAAGAGCACCGCTCTGCTGGGCGAAGCCGGCGAATTCACCAAGGGCAACGTCGAAGCCGTTGTCGAATCGGGCAAGATCCTTGCCGCCGGCCTGCAGGGCATGGGCAAGGACTATGTCGCCGAAACCAAGTCGGCGTTCGAAACCATGACCGCCGACGTCAAGGAACTGGCTGCGGTCAAGTCGCCGGCCGACTTCTTCAAGCTGCAGGGTGAAATCCTGCGTCGCAACTTCGACGCCGTGGTTGCCGCTGGCTCGAAGCATTCGGAAGCGATGGTGAAGCTGACCAACGAATCCTTCGCCCCGATTTCGAACCGCGTCAGCATCGCGATCGAAAAGGTCAAGAAGGCCGCCTGAGCGCGGACCTCTCCTCGCGGGCCCGGCACTCCCTCTCCTTAAGCCGGCCCCGCGAGTCCCCATACCGGGCCGGACAGTCACCAGGCTGTCCGGCCCGTTTGGTATTTCGCAACCCTTGACAGGCATTGCGGCGCATCCGGGGTTGTAACCGGCCCCCTCCTTGCGATATTTTGACATGATGCAGTCCTATCAGCCCACCCTGCCCCGCCCGATCCGTGCTGCCGAGGATTCCGATGGCGATTCCGGCACGGGTGGTCAGGGCCAGGTCGGAATCGCCACCAAGACCCGCGCAAAACCGAAGAAGCCCAGCCAGTTCAAAGTTCTGCTGCTGAACGACGATTATACCCCGATGGAATTCGTGGTGATGGTGCTGAAACGGTTCTTCCACATGGACCTGGAACAGGCGACGCGGGTGATGCTGCACGTCCACCAGAAGGGCGTCGGCGTCTGCGGGATATTTCCCTATGAAATCGCCGAGACCAAGGTGAACCAGGTGATGGACTTCGCCCGCCAGAACCAGCACCCGCTGCAATGCACGCTGGAAAAGGCGTAAACCGGCTCCCGGCCTGAACCTTACGCCACTGCGGTTCCGAACAGGCTGCCGATCGCATAAGTCGCGGCCATCGCCAGCACGCCCCAGAACGCCACCCGCAGCACACCCTTGCCGACCGGCGCGCCGCCCACCGCCGCGCCGACGCCGCCCAGCAGCATCAGGAACAGCAGCGCCGCGACCGAAACGCCCAGCGCCAGTTGCCCCAGCGGCAGCAGCACTGCCGCACCCAGCGGCAGGGCCGCCCCGACGGCGAACGTGGCGGCAGACGTAATCGCCGCCTGCACCGGCCGGGCACGGTGCATATCGCTGAGGCCCAGCTCATCGCGGGCATGGGCGCCCAGCGCATCGTGGGCCATCAGCGCATCCGATACCTGCAAGGCCAGATCGATCGGCAAGCCGCGCGCCTGATAGATTGCCGCCAGTTCCTGCCGTTCGAACAGGGGATCGCTGGCCAGTTCGGCGCGTTCCCGGGCCAGGTCGGCGGCTTCGGTGTCGGCCTGGCTGGCGACCGAAACGTATTCCCCCGCCGCCATCGACATCGCGCCCGCGACCAGTCCGGCGACACCCGCAATCATGATCGGGTCCTTGTCAGCCGCGGCAGCCGCCACGCCGACGATCAGGCTGGCGGTCGACACGATCCCGTCGTTCGCGCCCAGCACCGCCGCGCGCAGCCAGCCGATCCGCTCCACCGCATGCGTTTCGGTCATCGCGGAGACGTCTTGGGACATGGCATGGCTCCTTGCTGGCTGCGCCTGTCTCCAGCCTAGGCCCGGAGTCTTGCGCCGCAAGCACGAATTGCCACTTTTACAGCGCCGCCCCCGCGTCTATGGGATGACACTGAACTGCGGGGCCGGCCCGCCAGAAGGTAAACGCCAAGCGCCCCTGTGAAGTTCCTGCCCGCCATTGACCGGTATATCCTGCGGCTCGTGCTGATGCCGATGTTCGCGGTGTTCATCATCGCGGCCTCCTTGCTCGTGCTCGACAAGATGCTGAAGCTGTTCGACTTCGTGGCGACCGAAGGCGGCCCGGTGAGCGTGGTGTTCCGGATGCTGGCCAATCTGCTGCCCGAATATGCCAGCCTGGCGATCCCGCTGGGGCTGTTGCTGGGCATCCTGCTGGCCTTCCGCAAACTCGCCACGTCCAGCGAACTGGACGTGATGCGTGCGGTCGGGCTGGGTTATACGCGGCTGCTGCGCGTGCCCTATGCGATCGCGCTGGTGCTGGCCGGAGTAAACCTCGTCATCGTCGGCTACCTCCAGCCGCTCTCACGTTATTGGTACGAACAGCTGCAGTTCGAATTGCGCTCCGGCGCGCTGGGCGCGTCGATCAAGGTGGGCGAATTCACCACCCTGCAAGACAAGATCGCCCTGCGGATCGAGGAAAGCCGCGAAGAAGGCCGCCAGCTGATCGGCATTTTCGCCCGCGTCAGCTCGCCGCGCGGACAAGTGCTGACCATTTCCGCGCGCGAGGGGCGGTTCCTGGCGCTCAAGGATTCCCCCGATACGGTGATCCTGCGCCTGACCCAGGGGCAGATCATTCAGGATGAACCGGGGAAGAGCCCCCGCGTCCTGAGCTTTTCCAGCCACGACCTGCCGATAGATCTGCCCGCGATCGAGAAGTTTCGCCAGCGCGGCGGGATGGAGCGCGAATACATCCTGCCCGAGTTGCTCCAGATCGGGTGGAACGATCAGGTGAGCGAAGCCGCCCGCAACGAAACCCGCGCCAGTTTCAACTACCGGATGGTCGAAGTGGTGATGATGCTGTTGCTGCCGCTGCTGGCCGTCGCGCTGGCGGTGCCGCCCAAGCGCTCCACCTCTGCGCTGGGGGTGTTCGTCTCGATCGTGATGGTGGTGGCCTATCACAAGGTCAACGAATACGGGCAGGCCGTCGCCGCGCTGGGCCGGGTCTCGCCAGAACTGGCGCTGTGGGGGCCGTTCGCGATCTTCGCCAGCCTGATCGTGTGGATGTACTGGCGGATCGCCTATGTTCCCGGCGGCCAGCCGATTGGCGCGCTGGAACGGTTCGCCGCCAATTTCGGCAAGTGGATGCGCAAACTGGCCGCGCGGTTCGGCCGTGACCGGGCAGGAGCGGCCTGATGCTGCAATTTTTCCCCTCGCGCACGCTGACCTGGTATCTGGCCAAGCTGTTTGTCGGCCGCATCGTCGCCGTGCTGCTGATGCTGGTGCTGGTGCTGCAGGCGCTCGACCTGCTCAGCGAAAGCGGCAAGATCCTGGGCGTGGCCGGCAATGACCAGTCGGACCTGTGGCACTATGCCTCGCTGCGCATTCCGCAGCTGGTGGCGCGGTTCCTGCCCTATTCGGTGCTGCTGGCGACGATCATCACCCTCGCCACACTGAACCAGAACAGCGAAGTCATCGCTATGAAGGCATCCGGCATGTCGGCCCATCAGGTGCTGGCGCCGCTGCTAATGACAGCCGCGCTCGTCTCCGCCATCAGCTTCGTCTTCAACGAGCGCGTCGTGACCCGCAGCACGGCCGCGCTGAAGGCTTGGCAGGCCGTGGAATACAAGGCCATCCCCAAGGACCCTGCCACCCGCACCAACGTCTATTTCCGCGACGGAACCAATATTCTGGCTGCCGGAGCGGTCAGCGGCAGCGGTGCCGCCACCGTGATGGAAAACGTCACCTGGTATCGCCGCGACGCGAACGGCATGGTGGTGGAGCAGCTGCGCAGCCCGCGCGCGACCTTCGCCAGCCCCGGCTGGACGCTGGTCAGCCCGGTGCGGTTCGATGTTGCCTCCACCGTGCGGACCGAGCTGTCGACCCGCGTGGTCGCAAAGGATGTCACGCCCGCGCAGGTCGCCATCACCAAGGTCGATCCCGATGCGCAGGATGCCATCACACTGTATCGTTCGATCCAGGCGATGAAGGCCGCCGGACGGCGCACCAGCGAGCTGGAAGGCAAGTGGTGGCACAAGTTCTCCGGGCCGCTGTCGGCCCTGCTGATGCCGCTGCTGGGGGCGATTGCGGCGTTCGGCCTAGCCCGCTCCGGCCAGTTGCTGATCCGCGCGGTGCTGGGGATGGCGCTGGGCTTTGCCTATTTCGTGGTCGACAACGCCGCGCTGGCAATGGGCAACTTTGGCGCCTACCCGCCACTGATCGCGGCCTGGGCGCCGTTCGTGCTGTTTGCCCTGATCGGCGAGACAGTGCTGGTCCGCACCGAGGAATAACCCTTCAGCGCGGGAGCCCTTTAGCGCGGCAGCATCGTGCTGCGCGCGATTTTGGCCACCAGCGGGAACAGCCCCGGATAGCTCGCCCGTGCGTAAGTCGATCCCGCGCCGAGCTGCGCACTCAGCCGGCGGTGCGCTTCGCCCAGCGAATGATAGGGCATCGACGGCAGCAGGTGATGCAGCGCGTGATAGCGCAGGCCGACCGGTGCCCAAAGCCCGGCCCACAGCCCCGGCGGCGGCACGTTGACCGAATCGAGATACTGCGCGGTGACGGTCATCGCGTCGCCGTCGTTCTCCCACAGGTGCGCCACCAGCGTGCGGATCTGGTTGAGCACTGCCGTGACCGAAATCACCGCCAGCCCGATCGCCAGTGGCCGCCAGTCATAGGCCCATGCGCTCCACACCAAGAACAGCGCCCATGCCGATGCGCCCAGTTCCTGCCAGAACACCATCCGCGCGAACGCGCCTTCGGGCGGGCGGCGGCGGAATTCCGGGTTGATCGACAGGGACGAGGCCCGTTCCCACACCAGTCTGCGCAGCGGCGGGATCACCGCGCCTAGCGGCACCAGCACCGCGCTGCGGATCAGCAGCCCGATAGGCAGCAGCACCGCGATCACGATGAACAGCGGCAGCGACCACGGCTTCATCAGCGCCAGCGGCAGGTATTCCGGGTCTTCCACCGTGCCATAGCGGGTGCGCGCATGGTGCAGCGTGTGGACCCCTTCATACATCAGCGACGGGGTCAGCATCGGAATGCCCACCAACACATTCCAAGCGAACCGGAAGCCCGGCAGCGCATCCCGGTGGATATGGGTCAGCTCGTGGATGAACAGCAGCGCGCGGTACAGCGCCAGCGCGGCCACCGCGCCGCAACCCAGCGCCAGCCAGCCATTGTCCAGCAGGATAGCCCCGGCCAGCGCGGCATAGCCCAGCGCGGCAGAGGCCAGCATGTCCGGCCAGTAGATGTCCGGGCGGGCGGCCGCGATATCGCGCGTCAGCTCCACCGCCGCGCGCAGCATGTCCTTGTCATCGGGAATGTCGGCAGACTTCACCTTCGGCGTGACCGGGGTTGAAAAATCGGCAGTGTCGTGCGCAATCATGCAATCGTTCCAACGTGACCCGACCGGCAGAACCACCGGCGCCTGTGCATTGCCGCGTTCCCTGCCGCGCCCCGGCTTGACAACATGCCGGGTCCGCCCGCAGGTCGCAGGTTTCATCTACCCCTGCTTATTCGCAAACAAAGGCAAGATCGTGGCTCAGCACCTAATGATCGCTCCGGTATCCAGCAAGGCCGACTTTGGTGCCTTTATCGATCTCAGTTATCGGCTGAACGCCCACGATCCCAACTGGGTGCCACAGCTGCGGGCCGAGGAAGTGGCCAAGTTTTCCGCCGCCGGAAACCCCTATTTCGATCACGCGCGGGTGCACCTGCTGCTGGCGCGTCAGGGTGGCAAGGCTGTGGGGCGGATAGCCGCGCACATCGATGAACTGGCGCTCACCCAGCCCGCCGAACAGGGCATGGGTCCGGGCACGGGTTTCTGGGGAGCGCTGGAGGCTGAGGACGGTGCCATCGCCGCCGCGCTGATCGCCGCCGCCGAACAATGGCTGAGGGATCAGGGCATGACCCGCGTACTGGCGCCGATGAACCTTTCGGTCTGGGAAGAACCCGGCCTGCTGGTGCGCGGCCACGATCACCCGCCGATGGTGATGATGGGCCACCACCAGCCGCAAGTGCAGGGCTGGATCGAGGGACAGGGCTACACGAGCGCCAAGACGCTCTACACCTATGACCTCGACATCACGCAGGAGTTCCCGCCCCTGATCCAGAAGATCGTGGCGATGGGCGAAAAGAACAGCCGCATCCGCGTGCGCGGGGTGGACAAGAGCAAGTTCGATCAGGAAGCCGCGACGATCCTCGACATCCTCAACGATGCCTGGTCCGACAACTGGGGCTTCGTGCCGATCACCGACAAGGAAATCGCCCACACTGGCAAGAAGCTGAAGCCGCTGGTGCGCGAGGACCTGATCATGATTGCCGAGCTGGATGGAGAGCCGGTGGCCTTCATGATGACCCTGCCCGACCTCAACAGCATCCAGCATCGCACCGTGGGCAAGCACGGCAAGCCATCACTGCTGGGGTGGATCAAGCTGGGCCTGTGGATCCTGAAACCGAAGAACGCCGATATGCGCGTGCCGCTGATGGGCGTGCGCAAGTCGCTGCAGGCCAGCCGCATGGCCAGCCAGCTGGCTTTCATGATGATCGAATATATCCGCCGCGCATCCGTGAAGAACTATAACGGCAAGCGCGGGGAAATCGGCTGGGTGCTGGATGATAACCAGGGAATGAACGCCATCGCCGATGCGATCAACAGCAAGGTCAACAAGGAATACCGGATCTACGAAAAGGCGTTGTAAGGGGGGGCTCTCCTGGTGCGCTGATCGCTTCCGCGATCAGCTTGCTGTGCCATCCCGCTCGGCGCGCCGGTCCACAGTTGCGGCGGCGGCCACGTCCATCGTGACGTTGCCTACCGTGCGCATGATGTCGGGCAGCACTTCCACCGCCACCAGCAGCGCCAACGGGCCAACCGGCACGCCCATCGCGATCGCAATCGGACCGATGGCGGTAACGAAGCTGATCGCGCCGGGCAGCGAGACGGAACCAATGGTGGTCGCCAGCGCGACCACCACGCCGGTTGCCAGCATCAGCGGAGTCAGTTCCATCCCCGCCAGCTTGGCGACATAGATCGCCACTGCCAGGTTCATCGCTGGCCCGGTCGCCCGGAACAGCGCCACCGCCAGCGGCAGGACGAACTCACCGGTCGTATCGCGCAGCCCCAGGGTGCGGCACGCCGCCAGCATCGCGGGCAGGCTTGCCAGCGAAGACTGGGTGGAAATCGCCATCGCCTGCACCGGCAGCACCGCACGGGCGAACTTGCCCAGCGATTGCCGCGCCAGCACCACCGCCACGGCATAAGCCAGCAACAGCACGACCCCGCCCATCGACGCGACCGACAGGATGTAATGCACCAGCGCGCCCAGCGCCGCCGCGCCGCTTTGCCCCGCAACCAGCAGCGAAAGCGCGAAGACGCCCAACGGCGCGATCCACAGCACCCAGCCGATGATCGTCAGCATCGCACCGGTCACAGCTTCAAAGAACGTCACCATCAGCGTCCGGTGCGCTTCCGGCAGGCGGACGATGGCCAGCGCCAGCAGGCTGAAGAACACGATGATCGCGATCATAGCGGTCTCGGCGGCAGCGGCAAAGATGTTGGCGGGGACCAGCGATTTCAGAAAGTCCAGAATCGTCGGCACTTCGGCGGGAGCGGCGCTGGCCAGGCCGGATCGCAGCGCTGCGGCAGCACTTTCCGGGATCGGCACGGCTTCAAGCAGCGCCGGCATCGCAAACGCGGTAAACACCGTGCCAGTCGTCAGGACCGCGGCGAACATGCCGAGCGAAATCAGCGCGATCCGCCCGGCCCGCGCCGCCAGCACGGTCTGCACGATCCCGATCACGAGCAAGGCGGCGACCAGCGGGACGATGGTCATCTGCAAGGCGCGCAGCCACAGGGTGCCGACCAGATCGGCCAGCGGCAGCACCCATCCCGCCGCCGCGCGGCCTTCCAGCACGATGCCCAGCGCCAGCCCTGCCCCCAGTCCGCCCAGCGTCCACGCAACGGGGACGCGCACGGCGGGAATGAAGCTGCTGGTCCCGGTCGCAGACGGGCTGGCGGTGGTCATGAACGATGGTCCCCGGTCGGTTATTGTTGGCGTGACTTTACCCGTGCGGCGCGACATAGCAATTTGGAAGCAAATTCATGCTACGGGATGCTGATGGGACGGCAATTTTTCGGCACGGACGGGATCCGGGGCAAGACCAACGCCGGCGTGATGACCGCCGCAACCGCGATGAAAGTGGGCCAGGCGGCCGGCACGCGCTTCATGCGCGGCAGCCACCAGCACCGCGTCGTGATCGGCAAGGACACGCGCCTGTCGGGCTACATGCTGGAAAACGCGCTGGTGGCCGGGTTCACCAGCGTGGGGATGGACGTGATCCTGCTGGGCCCCCTGCCCACCCCGGCGGTGGCACTGCTGACGCGGGAGTTGCGCGCCGATGTGGGCGTGATGATTTCCGCCAGCCACAATCCGTATGAGGACAACGGCATCAAGCTGTTCGGCCCCGACGGCTTCAAGCTGTCGGATGAGGACGAGCTGGCGATCGAGGCAATGCTGGCGCAGGATCTGCCGCTCGCCCCGTCTGACAGCATCGGCCGCGCCCGCCGGATCGAGGATGCGCGCGGGCGCTATATCCACGCCGTCAAAAGCGCGCTGCCACATGACGTGCGCTTCGACGGGCTGAAGATCGTGGTCGATTGCGCCAATGGCGCGGCCTATCAGGTCGCTCCCTCGGCCGTGTGGGAACTCGGCGCGGAAGTGATCGCCGTCGGTGTTTCGCCCAATGGCAAGAACATCAACGATCGCTGCGGATCGACTCATCTGGACCTGGTCAAGGAAACCGTGGTGGCCAGCGGCGCGGATATCGGCATTGCGCTGGATGGCGATGCCGACCGGCTGATCGTGGTCGACGAACAGGGTGAAACCGTGGACGGCGACCAGCTGATGGCGCTGATCGGCACGCAAATGGCGGCGCGCGGGCAACTGCGCGGCGGCGGGATTGTCGCCACGGTGATGTCCAACCTGGGCCTGGAGCGCTATCTCGCCGCCCAGGGCCTTGACCTGATCCGGGCCAAAGTGGGCGACCGCTATGTGCTCGAAGCGATGAAGGCCGGCGGATACAACGTGGGCGGGGAACAGTCCGGCCACATGATCCTGCTGGATCACGGCACCACGGGCGATGGCACCGTCGCCGCGCTGCAAGTGCTGGCCGCGCTGGTCCAGTCGGGCAAGAAGGCCAGCGAGCTGCTGCACCTGTTCGATCCGGTCCCGCAACTGCTGAAGAACGTGCGGTTTGCTGGCGGTAAACCGCTCGATGACCGCCGCGTGCAGGCGGTGATTGCCGATGCCGAAGCGCAACTGGCGGGGCGTGGCCGAGTGGTGATCCGCCCGTCCGGCACCGAACCCGTGATCCGCGTCATGGCCGAAGGCGACGATGCCGCCGAGGTCGAGGCGGTCGTCGACGCGATCTGCGACGCGGTGAAGGAAGCGGCCCATGCTTGAAATGCGCCCCGATTGCGAAAAGTGCGGTTGCGATCTGCCGGCCGAAATGCCCGGCGCGTTCATCTGTTCGTTCGAATGCACGTTCTGCACCGAATGCGCTGACGGGCTGGACGAGCGATGCCCCAACTGCGGTGGTGAACTGCTCGACCGGCCGACACGGGCCAGGGCGCTGCATGCCAAGCATCCACCGTCAACCGAACGCAAGTTCAAGGGCTGATGGCACCCCCGCGTATCCTGTCCATCGCCGGGTCCGACAGTTCCGGTGGCGCTGGCATTCAGGCCGATATCAAGACGATCACCATGCTGGGGGGCTATGCGATGACCGCGATCACCGCGATCACGGCGCAGAACTCGCTGGGCGTGACCGCCGTTCAGGCCCTCTCGGCAGACATGGTCGCGGCGCAGGTCGATGCCTGCGTCAGCGATATCGGCGTTGACGCGGTCAAGATCGGGATGCTCGGCTCCCCTGAAATCGCCGCCGTGGTCGCTGACCGGCTGGAGGCGCTGGCGGTGCCGGTGGTGTTCGATCCGGTGATGATCGCCACCAGCGGCGCGGCACTGGCTGATGACGCGACGATTGCCGGGTTCGAACGGCTGATGCGGCTCGCGGTGCTGACCACGCCGAACGTGACGGAACTGGCGGCACTGGGCGGGCACGAAGCGATGGTCGCGCGCAGCGTCGCCTATCTCGCCAAGGGCGGCGATGCCGAGGGCGAACGGGTGGAGGACACGCTGATGATCCCCGGAGAGGCACCGCATGTCATGGCCGGAACCCGCATCCATACCCGCCACAACCACGGCACCGGCTGCACCTTGTCCAGCGCCATTGCGACCTATCTGGGCCGGGGACTGGCGCTATCGGAAGCGGTCGACCGCGCGCGCCTGTTCGTCCGCTCCGCCCTGCGCGCCGCGCCGGGATTCGGCGCGGGGCACGGACCGATGGGCCACCACGAAGCGCGCGGCTGATCAGCAGTCGAGTTCGTAGAACTCGACGATCTTGCGCCAGCCATCCTCTGCCGTTTCGACCCAATGGAACAGGTCGAGGTCGGCATGGTTGATCACGCCTTCGTCGGCCAGCGCCTCGAAATCGACGACCTTGGTCCAGAACTCCTTGCCGTAAAGCAGGATCGGGATCGGCTTCATCTTGCCGGTCTGGATCAGGGTCAGCAGCTCGAAGAATTCATCGAAGGTGCCGAACCCGCCGGGGAACACCGCCACCGCCTTTGCCCGCAGCAGGAAATGCATCTTGCGCAGCGCGAAGTAGTGGAACTGGAACGCCAGCCGCGGGGTGACGTAGCTGTTGGGGGCCTGTTCGTGCGGCAGCACGATGTTGAGGCCGATGGTTTCCGCCCCAGCTTCCACCGCGCCGCGATTGGCCGCTTCCATGATCGACGGACCGCCGCCGGAGCAGACGACGAACTGCCGCATGCCTTTTTCGACGATCCCGCAACTGGAGGCGATTTGCGCCAGCTTGCGCGCTTCCTCATAATACCGGGCCTTGGCGGCCAGCCGTTCCGCCACGGCCTTGCGCTCCGGCGGGGCATTGGCGACCAATTCCGCCGCCGCCTCGGGCGAGGGGATGCGAGCCGAGCCATAGCACACCAGAGTGGAGCCGATGTTGGCTTCCTCCAGCAGCATTTCGCACTTCAGCAGTTCCAGCTGGAACCGCACCGGGCGCAATTCCTCGCGCAGCAGGAAGTCGGTGTCGCGGAAGGCCAGCTTGTAGGCCGGGCTGCGGGTTTGCGGGGTCGAATGATCTTGCGCTTCGACAAACGAAGCCTCTTGCTCTGCCTTGTAGAAACGACGGCGATTGAGGCGCTTTTCCTGTTCTTCTTCAGTCATTCAGCCGTATCTGCCCGCCCGTTGCCCGGCTGTCAAAGAATCCGCGTCAGGCCGCCGCGGACAGGCGGCCACGCGCCTGTGCCATGGCGCGTTCGGCCACTGGACGGATCGCGGCATAGCCCGCCGGGGTCAGGTGGACGCCATCGTCCGACAATCCGGCGCGGGGCTTGCCATCGGGGCCGGCCAGCGCGGCGTGATAATCGGCGAACGGCACCCCGCGCCGCCGGGCCAGGTCGCGCAGGCGGCGATTGAGGTCGGCGGTACGCGCGGTCGCGGCGATATCGTCCCGCCCCGGAATACCGGACGCGGCGGGCAACCCGCCGATCACCACCCCGATGCCGTGCAGCTGCGCCAGATCGATCAGCGTTTCGAAATTGGCGATATAGGCGTCCGGCCCGATCAGCCCGGTATTGCCCAGGATGTCGTTCACCCCGGCCTGCATCACCACGATTTTCGGCCTCAGCCCCAGCACGTCCTGCCGGAACCGCAGCACCAGTTGCTGGCTGGTCTGGCCGGAAATCCCCCGGTTGATCCGCCCGCCGCTAAAGAATGTCGGGTCTGCCGCCGCCCAGTATTCAGTGATGGAATCACCAAAGAACACAACGTCGATCGGCGCGCCGCTGGCCAGCAGCCGGGCGTTTTCGTGGGTGTAGCGGCACAGCTCCACCCAGTCGAACTTCACCGGCTTGACCTCGTCTGCTTGCTGGGCAGGTGGCGGGCAGGGCTGGTCCGCCATCTGCACCTTTGGGCGCGGATCAAGGTTAGCGCGGTAATACCACCCCGTCAGCGCCAGCCCCAGCAGCAAGGCCAACGCGGCGATCCGCAGGCGGGGATTGCCCACGGCGCGCCCCTCAGATGATCCCGACCGCCTTGCCGGCGCGTTCGAACATGCCGATGATCGTCTGCACCTGCTCCGCGCTGTGCTCCGCGCACAGCGAGCAGCGCAGCAGCGTCATGTTCGCCGGGGTCGCGGGCGGGCGGGCGAGGTTCACGTAGAGCCCTTCCTTCAGCAGCGCTTCCCACATCGCCGCGCCGCGCTCCAGATCGGGCATGATCACCGCGATGATCGCGCTCTGCGGGGATTCGGTGCCGAGCTGAAAGCCCTTGTCGCGCAGCCCCTGGTGCAGCGTCTTGGAGTTCTCCCACAAGTGCGCACGCTTGTTGCCCGCATGCATCAGCTTGCGGATCGAGGTCGACGCCGTCGCCACCACGCTGGGCGGCAGGCTGGCGGTGAACACGTAGGGACGGCAGACCAGCCGCATGATTTCGAACTTCGGGTGGTTCGACACGCAGAAGCCGCCAACCGTGCCGACCGACTTGGAGAACGTCCCGATCACGAAATCGACGTCGTCCAGGCAGCCCTGATCTTCGGCCACGCCGCGCCCGTTGGGGCCGATGAAGCCCATCGAGTGCGCTTCGTCGACCAGCACCATCGCGCCATGCTTCTTGGCGACCGCGATCATTTCCTTCAGCGGGGCGATGTCGCCCAGCATCGAATAGACGCCTTCCAGAACGACCAGCTTGCCCGCGCCTTCGGGAATGCGCTTCAAGCGCTTTTCCATCGCGTCGATGTCGTTGTGCTTGAACGGCACGACTTCGGCATCGCCCATCTTGCAGCCATCCCAGATGCTGGCATGGCTGTCGATGTCGAGCACGATGTAATCGCCCTTGCCCGCAATCGTGCTGATGATCCCCAGGTTGGCCTGATAGCCGGTGGAAAAGACCATCGCGTGGTCCATTCCGTAAAATTCCTTGAGCGCGTCTTCCACCGCGCGGTGCCCGGCATAGGTGCCGTTCAGCACGCGGCTGCCGGTGGTGCCCGCGCCGAAATCGTCCAGCGCCTGCTTGCCCGCCTCGATCACGTCGGGATCGAAGGTCATGCCCATGTAGTTGTAAGTGCCCAGCAGGATCGTTTCCCGCCCGTTGCAGATCGCCACGGTCGGCGAGAGCACCTTTTCCATCACCATGCCGAACGGATCGGTAACGCCGGTGGCCAGCAGCCCCGCGCGCATTTCAATCAGCGGATCGAACTTGGAAAACAGGTCGGTCATGGCCTGGCTTACCCTTGCAGCTTCACGACGGCATCGATCAGCTGGCCGTAGGTTTCGATCTCGGCCTGCTGGTTCATGCTGATGATGATGTCGAATTCGTCCTCGATCGCGGCGACGAAGTCCATCACGGTCAGGCTGTCGAATTCCAGATCCCCGGCAAAGGTGCTGGCATCGGTGATCGCCACGCCCTTCTTGTTGAACGGTTCGATCAGCGCGGCGATCTTTTCAGCGGTTGCGGCGCGGTCCATCTTGGTATGCTCCCGAAGTGTTTGCGGCCCTTTGGCCGATGATTGGGGCGGAATATAGGCGAAAGTTGTCCGTCAGGCAGTCGCGCGTTCCACCAGCGCCTTTACCGCCGCCATGAACGGGCCGATCGACACCGGCTTGGCCAGGTATCCCTCGGCCCCGGCGTCGCGGATGCGTTCCTCGTCGCCCTTGCCGGCATAGGCGGTGACGGCCAGCACCGGGATCGCGCGCAAGGTGGCGTCGGCCTTGGCCGCCTCGATCAGGTCCAGCCCGGAAACGTTGGGCATCTGGATGTCCATGATGATCAGGTTGGGAACGAACTGCCGCGCGCGGTCCAGCGCCTCCAGCCCGTCGGCCACCGGTTCCACCGCATAGCCCTGGCTTTTCAGCACGTCGCAGAACAGCTTGCGGTTGAGGTCGTTGTCCTCGACAACAAGGATGCGCTTTGCCATTGAACCGGCTTACCCGCTGCACACGAGGCTGACAATTCTTCGCGAACCTCAATTCCCCGGCCACGATGCCTTCACGTTGGCGCTGGGCGCGCTGGGCTGGGTGCTGGGCGATGGCCAGCGGGCCGAGCGGCTGCTGGCGCTGACCGGGCTGACGGCGGACGAATTGCGCGCCGGCCTTGGCGATCCCGCACTGCTGGGCGCGGTGCTGGATTTTCTGGCCGCGCATGAGCCGGATCTGGTCGCGGCGGCAGAGGAACTGGGCGTAAAACCGGCCGAACTGATGGCCGCGCGAGAGAGGTTGTAAGGCTGTGAAGGTATTGAGCGGGGCGCGGCCCCTGGTGATCAGCGATTGCGATGAAGTGCTGCTGCACATGATCGTCCCCTTTGCGGACTGGCTGGACGAAACGCAGGGCGTGACGTTCCGCATGGTCGGCAACGATTTTTCCAAGGCGGTCCGCTACAAGGACAGCGGCGAACTGGTCGAACCGGCGAAGATCTGGGAACTGCTGACCGGGTTCTTCGACAACGAAATGCACCGCCAGCACCCGATTCTGGGCGCGGTCGGCAGCATCAACACGCTGGCCGAGCAGGCCGATGTCGTCGTGCTGACCAACCTGTCGGACAAGCACAACGAGGCCCGCCGCCGCCAGCTGGCCGATCACGGCATCAACGTGCGGGTGTTTACCAACCAGGGGCCGAAAGGCCCGGCGCTGAAAGCGATCATCGACGAATACCAGCCAAGCCGGGCCGTATTCATCGACGATCTGGCCCAGCATCACGGTTCGGTCGCGGAGCTGGTTCCGCATGTCGACCGGCTGCACCTCTGCGGAGAGCCCGTGCTGGCGCCGCATATCACCTGCGGGTTCGAGGCCGGTCACGCCCACGCGCGGATCGACACCTGGGAACACGCCCTGCCCTGGCTGCTGACGCGGCTGCATGGAGAAAACGCATGAACATCGAAGCGAAACTGGCCGAACTGGGCCTGACCCTGCCTGCCGCCGCCGCGCCGGTCGCGGCCTATGTCCCCGTCGTCGTCGCGGGCGGGCTGGCGCATGTTTCGGGGCAAGTCTCGATTGTCGATGGCCAGCTGCTCAAGGGGCGGCTGGGCGAGGACCTGACGCTGGAAGACGGCGTACGCGGCGCGCAGGCCTGCGCCCTGATGATCCTGGCGCAGCTGAAGGCCGCGCTTGGCTCGCTCGACCGGGTTGAGCGGATCGTCAAGCTGGGCGCGTTCATCAACAGCGCCCCCGATTTCACCGACCAGCCCAAGGTGGCCAATGGCGCGTCCGAGCTGATGGTCGCCGTGTTTGGCGAAGCGGGCAAGCACGCCCGCAGCGCGGTTGGCGTGCCGTGCCTGCCGCTGGGCGTAGCGGTGGAAGTGGACGCGATCGTTGCTGTTCGCCCTGCTTGACCGCTGGCGGGTTCCCCCGCCACGGCCTGACAAGGTCGCCTGGCTGAAGCAGTGGCACTTTGCCCACCGCGGCCTGCACGGTCCCAGCGTGAACGGGGAGTGCGTGCCGGAAAACTCCCCCACCGCCTTTGCCGGGGCGCTGGCGCGCGGGCTGGGGATCGAATGCGATATCCGCCGCTCGTCCGATGGGCAGGCGATGGTGTTCCACGATCCCACGCTGGATCGGATGACCGCTGAAACCGGCCGGGTGGCAGAGCGCAGCGCGGAGGAACTGGGCCGGATCGTGCTGAACGGCGGGACCGATACCATCCCGTCACTGCGGCAGTTGCTGGATCAGGTTGCGGGCCAGGTCCCGCTGCTGATCGAGATCAAGACGCCCGACAGCTCGCACGGCCGGGTCAGCCAGCTGTGCCTGGCGGTGCGGCGGGTGCTGGAAGGCTATCAGGGCCTCCATGCGATCATGAGCTTCGATCCCCGGATCGTGCGCTGGTTCGCGGATCATTCGCCGCTGACGTTACGCGGACTGGTCGTGACCGAGGAAAACGACAAGGCGCTGCCCGGCATGATCCGCCGCCGACTGGCGCTGTGGCATGCACGGCCCGAATTCCTGGCTTATGACATCCGCGACCTGCCCAGCCGCTTTGCCGCCCGCCAGCGGGCGCGCGGCCTGCCGGTGACAAGCTGGACCGTGCGCAGCCCCGAACACCGCGAACGGGCGGCGGAATACGCCGACGCCCCCATCGCGGAGAGCGCCGGAATCGCGTGAGGACGCACCGGTGAGCGAGGGCGAATACACCTGCCGGGCCGCATCGTCGGTGGGCGCGCTGTCTGCCGACCAGTGGGATGCCCTGACGGCTGGCAATCCGTTCCTGTCTCACGCCTTCCTGTCCGCGCTGGAGGAATCGGGCAGCATCGGCCCCGGCACCGGCTGGCACCCCGCCCCGCTGGTGCTGGAACGCGCCGATGGCACGCTGGCAGGGGCGCTGCCCGCCTACCTTAAGGACCACAGCCAGGGTGAATACGTGTTCGATCACGCCTGGGCCGATGCCTGGCACCGCGCCGGGGGCAATTATTACCCCAAGCTGCAAATCGCCGCGCCGTTCACCCCCGCCACCGGTCCGCGCATTCTGGCCGCATCGCCCGATCTGGCCCGGCCACTGCTGCGCGCGGCCGAGGCGGTATGCCAGCAGAACGACCTTTCATCGGCGCACGCCACTTTCATCGTGCCAGAACAACTGCCGCTGTTCGAAGCGGCGGGCTGGCTGCTGCGCAGTGACATCCAGTTCCACTGGGAAAACCGGGGCTATGCCAGCTTTGACGATTTTCTGGCCGCATTGTCATCACGCAAGCGCAAGGACATCCGCAAGGAACGCGCCGCCGCGCAGGACGGGGTCGAAATCCGCCACCTGACGGGCAGCGACCTGACCGAGGAACACTGGGACGCGTTCTGGGTGTTCTATCAGGATACCGGCGCGCGCAAATGGGGGCGGCCATACCTGACCCGCGCGGCGTTCAGTCTGATCGGGCAGTGGATGGCCGACCGGGTATTGCTGGTCATGGCCTATCTGGGGGACCGGCCGATTGCCGGAGCGCTCAATTTCATCGGGCCGGATGCGCTCTACGGCCGGTACTGGGGGGCTGTGGTCGACAAGCCCTTCCTGCATTTCGAGCTATGCTATTATCAGGCGATCGATGCCGCCATCGCGCGCGGGCTGGCGCGGGTCGAGGCCGGGGCGCAAGGCGGTCACAAGCTGGCGCGCGGCTATGAACCGGTGCAGACCTGGTCGGCCCACTACATCGCCCATCCCGGTTTCCGCAGCGCCGTCGCCGACTTTCTGGAGCGGGAGCGCACAGGGATCGCGCAAGACCAGCTCTATCTGGGCGAGCGGACGCCGTTCCGGAAGGGGTAGGCAAGCAGGATCAGGCGGCGCGGCGCTCCCCGGCGCGGAGCCATTCGCGCGCGCGACGCTGGGCTTCGGCGATTTCGCGGGCGGTCATTTCATCGGAAATGTCGGCGCGGCACAGCTGGGCTTCGGCATGGCCCGCCACGGCGGCCAGATTGAACCACTTGTGCGCCTCGATCAGATCGCAGTCCACGCCGTGGCTGCCGGTCGAATAGGCCACGCCCAGGTCGTAGTAGGCGTTGATGTCGCCCTGCGCGGCAGCTGCCAGGCAGCTGGCTACCAGCATGTCCTCGGCCGTTTCATCGGCAGTGGCAAACGGCCCTTGAAAGTCGGCCCCCTTGATCCAGGTCGTGCTCATCGTCTGATACCCCCAACGCGGCAGGCGGCAGTGCCTGCTGACAGGGCGAACCTTCCCGAACATGGTCAACAAAAGGTTAATGGCCACGGTAAAATCTTTCCGCATGACAACTTCGGATCCGCGCCAACCCCTGGCGACCGGATATGACAAGGTGATGATGGGCACAGTTGCCCGGCCAATCGATTGCCGCTTGTGCGGGATTTGGCCGGGTTCTATAGGCGCGCTCGAACCGGCACCGGGAGGCTATCGGAAGAACCGAAGCCGCAGGGATCCCATGGGCCCGGCTGGTCTGGTTGTGGAGAGTATATGACGACTGTTCTGGGCGATGAAATCGACGTCCTGGCCAAGGCCAAGCGGGCCATTGCCGGCGACTATCTGCCATCCGACGCCGAAGAGTACATGTGCGAGGCACAGCTCGATTATTACCGGCGTCTACTGCAGGAATGGAAGAAGCTGATCCTGTCGGCCGCGCAGGATACCCTGCAACAGCTGCAGGACGGCCCGATCCGCGAACCGGACCTCAACGACCGCGCTTCCAGCGAGACGGACTGGGGCATCGAACTGCGCACCCGCGATCGCCAGCGCAAGCTCATCGCCAAGATCGATTCGGCGCTGCGCCGCATCGAGGAGGGCGAATACGGCTATTGCGAAGTGACCGGCGAACCGATCGGCCTGGGCCGCCTGTCTGCCCGCCCGATCGCGACCATGACGGTCGAGGCGCAAGAGGCGCATGAGCGCCGCGAGAAAATTTCCCGCGACGATTAAGCACTTAGTCACGTTAACCGGTTGTTTGCCAGTCCAGTTTATCATTCGGCGAGGCTGAATTGGATAGTTCGGCCACCTATGGATGCTGACCGATCCCGGTCGGCGCACAGGGAGCGTTGGAACTGGCAATGAGCGACAACGAACACCGGCAGCTCGCGCGCGACAGCCTGTTCGTCATGGCTGAACTGCGGGTCGACGGCGTGGACGGTGAACAGCGGATCCGCGTGCGCAACCTCTCATCCGGCGGGCTGATGGCCGAGGGCGGCGGGCACGTGCTGCGCGGCCAGCTGGTCTGGGTGAAAGTCCGCAACATCGGCTGGGTCGAAGGCTCGGTCGCATGGGTTCAGGACAACCGCTTCGGAATTGCCTTCCGCGAGGAAATCGACCCCAAGGTGGCGCGCGCGCCGGTCGTGGCGGGCGAAGGCACGCCGCGCTTCGTGAAACCGGCGCTCAGCTATGTTCCCCTGGGCGAACTGCGCAAGATCTGACATTCCGCCGGTTGTAACCGGCCGCCAATTCCCCCAAAGACGGGACAAGCCATGTCCCGCCCTGCCTCGCTTCTGCGCAACGCCCTGATCGCCGCCTTGCTGGCCGCCACCTTGGGTGCCTGCGGCCGCAGCGATGACCGGGCGGTCGAAGTGACGGTAATCGGCGATCCAGCCGCACCGTTCGTCACTGGCCCCCGCCTGCCTCTCGCCGCGCAGCTGGTCCGTGCTGCCTCCGCCGAAGGGCTGGTCGGCTTCGACGAGCAGGGCCGGGTGATTCCCGCCATCGCCGACCGCTGGATCGTCACCGACGATGGGCTCAGCTACATCTTCCGGTTGCGCGACGGCAAGTGGCCGGGCGGCGGCGCGATCACTGGTGAAACCGGCCGGGCCGCGCTGGTCCGGGCGATTGGCGCGCTGCGCGGGACCGCGCTGGGCAGCGATCTGGCAGTGATCCGCGAAGTGCGGGCCATGGCCGGGCGCGTGATCGAGATCCGGCTGCACCAGCAGGCGCCGGACTTGCTGCAATTGCTGGCCCAGCCCGAACTGGGGCTGACCATGCGCGGCAACGGAGCCGGGCCGATGCGGCTGGAGCGCGACAAGCGCACGGCCATCCTGACCCCGATCCCGCCGGAAGACCTCGGCCTGCCCCAACCAGAGGATTGGGAAGCGCGCCGCCGCAAGCTGAACCTGGTCGGGCTTTCGGCGAAAGACGCCATTCGGCGGTTCAACGCCGGAGAGGCGGATGTGGTGCTGGGCGGGCGCTTCGCCGATTTCCCCCGGCTCGATGCCGCGGGCGTGCCGCGCGGGGCGATCCGGCTGGACCCGGTGACCGGACTGTTCGGGTTGGCCGTTGCCCGCGCCGAAGGCTTTCTCGGCGCGCCTGAAAACCGCGAAGCCCTGGCCATGGCGATCGACCGCGACGCGCTGGCTGCGGCGCTGAACGTCGGCGGGTGGACCGCCACGACCCGCGTGGTCGCCCCTGGCAGCGCCGACGACAACGGCACGGTTGCCGAACGCTGGCCCGGCCAGACCCTGGCCGAACGGCGAGCAGTCGCGGCGGCCCGGGTTGCTGCCTGGCAGGCGGAGAACGGCAAGCCTGCCGCGTTGCGGATTGCCCTGCCCGCCGGCCCCGGCGGCGATGTGCTGCTGCGCCAGCTGGCGGCGGACTTCGGCGCGATCGGACTGACCGTGCGCCGGGTCAGCGAAGCCGGCGATGCCGAATTGCGACTGGTGGACACGGTGGCGCGCTATGCCCGGGTCGGCTGGTTCCTCAACCAGCTGAGCTGCGGCAACGCGCGCGGCCCATGCAGCGCCAGCGCCGACCGGCTGGCCGAAACCGCCGTGGCCGAAGCGGACCCGGTCAAGCGGGCTGACCTCTATGCCCAGGCCGAGGCGCAGCTGACGATTGCCAACAGCTTCATTCCATTTGGCGTGCCGGTGCGCTGGTCGCTGGTGAGCGGGACAGTTACCGGCTTCGCCCCCAATCGCTGGAACATCCATCCCTTGATGCCGTTGGCCATGCGCCCCAAATAAATTGGGCGGACCAATTGCGGTTCGCGCTGAAAAGGGTCGTCGATGTCCGAAAACATGAACGCGCGCCGCGTCAACGTGCAGCGAATGGCGGCGGAACTTCCGCTGGGCACAGACCCCGCTTCGGTCCGCCGCCGGGTCGAGGCGCTCGAAATGTTGCTGGAGCGGGCGATCCGCATTCCCGTCGTCAACCGCCGCATCGGGCTGGACGCGGTGGCGGGCGTGGTGCCTGTGCTGGGCGATCTGGTTACGGCCGCGATGGGGTTTTATGCCGTGTGGGAGGCACGCAATCTGGGCCTGCCACGCTGGAAGCTGTGGCGCATGATGGCCAATGTGGGCATCGACACCGCGATTGGCGCGGTGCCGCTGGCGGGCGACCTGTTCGACGTCCTCTATCGATCAAACACCCGCAATCTCAGGATTTTGCGGGCGCACCTCGACAAGCATCACCCCGCCGCCCGCGTGATCGAAGGGTAGCAGGTTCACCCTTTGCGCGAACGCCGGGAAATCCGACCGCCCCATTTACGGGAAATTAACCTTTCCACTTCATTTGTCATATGGTTAATGGCGGTCAACAACTCTTGAGAGAGAGTTAGCGACTGGGGATTTCGGGGCAAAAGGGGGTAACCCATGCGCGTACTGCTGATCGAAGACGAACCGACTACGGCGCGAGCCATCGAGTTGATGCTTACCACCGAAGGGTTCAACGTCTACTCGACGGACCTCGGCGAGGAAGGGCTCGATCTGGGCAAGCTCTATGATTACGACATCATCCTGCTTGACCTGAACCTGCCCGACATGCACGGCTATGACGTGCTCAAGAAGCTGCGGGTGGCCAAGGTGCAGACCCCTGTCCTGATCCTGTCCGGCATTTCGGAAATGGATTCCAAGGTTCGGTCTTTCGGCTTCGGTGCGGACGATTACGTAACCAAGCCGTTCCACCGCGAGGAACTGATTGCCCGCATTCACGCCGTGGTGCGCCGGTCAAAGGGGCATTCGCAATCGGTCATCCGCACCGGCAAGCTGGCGGTCAACCTGGATGCCAAGACCGTCGAGGTCGATGGCGCCCGCGTCCACCTGACTGGCAAGGAATACGCGATGCTGGAGCTGCTGTCCTTGCGCAAGGGCACCACGCTGACCAAGGAAATGTTCCTTAACCACCTCTATGGCGGGATGGACGAACCGGAACTCAAGATCATCGACGTGTTCATCTGCAAGCTGCGCAAGAAGCTGGCGCATGCCTGTGGCGGGGAAAACTACATCGAAACCGTCTGGGGCCGCGGCTATGTGCTGCGCGATCCGGGCGAGGAAGCCGAAGCGGCCTGATCCCCCGCCAGCCTTCCTGAAAACCCGAATGCGGCCCGCCCCTCTCCCGGCGGGCCGTTTTCGTTTTGGGCGGTGCACAAGGGAGCGGTCAGTCGATCCGCGTGAAGTGGGTCGTCTCCAGCTTGGGCAGATCGCGGCCCGCCCAGACGATGGTTTCCGTCATGGACTTGCCATCCTTGGCAACGGCGTAGACCCGGGTCGAAACTGGCAAACCCTGTTTGCCCAGCGTCATCACCAGCGTGGTCGGCGCGGGCATGCGCAGCGACACGGTATCGATGAAGTCCATGTTACCCGTGATTGCTACGGGCACTCCATCCGCCGCCGCCGTCGATTCCGCGCGGCGCACGGAGCCATCTGGCGCAACGATCTCGACCACGCTCGTCCACTTGCGATCCTGCGACACCCGGAACGTGATCGTCACCCGGCGGGGGCGTTCTTCCGGCGAAATCCGCATGACATCCAGCGACCAGGTCCCGGCCAATGGCGACTGGGCCACCGCCGTCTGGACTTGCGGGGACGTTGCCTGTTGCGGGGAATCCGCCGCCGTGAACATCAGCCCGGCAGCGGCGACAGAGAGTGCGATCAACATGGTTGTGGTTCCTTTCGACTGCGTGCGCCCGGTGCTGGGGGGCACCGCCGCTGCATCGGTCGAGGAACCGGGGGTGGTAAGATCGATATTCCTGTCCCAGATTTTCTGGGCATCCAGCAGGCGCGCCAATTCCCGGCTGCTGCCCACGCCGGTCTTGCGGCGCGCATCGCGCAACCGTTCATTGATCGAGGCTTCCGACCGACCCAACCGCACGGCGATGGTCTTGACGGTGTGGCCGGCCGTCAACAGCCGCAGGATTTCCAATTCGGTCTGGTTCAGCGCTGCGAATGAGCAGGGAATGCGTTCGGGGGCCGACATGCAACCTGCTCACCACATGGCCCCGTGCACGTCCATCCCAATTATTTTGGGGCGAGGCGCTCCGTGCGCCAGGCCATGCACGCGCTTGACCCCTGCCGGAGCGACTGCCAAACGCCTCGACCATGACTGCCTACAAACCCGGTGACCCGACCACGATCAACCGCCTCTATGGCCGCGCCAAAGGCAAGCCGCTGCGCCAGGGGCAGCAAGGGCTGGTCGACCGGCTATTGCCGCAGATCGCGGTTCCCGCCGAAGGGGCGGTAACCGCCGAACGGCTGTTCGGACACGATTGTCCGCTCCATTTCGAGATCGGCTTTGGCGGCGGGGAGCATATGGCCGGGCGGGCCGACATGCTGCCTGACCATGGCTTCATCGGCGCAGAACCGTTCCTTAACGGCGTAGCCCAGGCGCTGACCCATGTTGACGGGGACAACGGCACGCGCCCCCCGCTGCCCAACGTGCGCATCCACCACGGTGATGCGCTGGAAGTGCTGCAGCGCATTCCGGACGGATCGCTTTCGTTCCTCTATCTGCTCCATCCCGATCCCTGGCCCAAGGCGCGCCATGCCAAGCGGCGGATGATGAACGACGGCCCGGTCGATCTGTTCGCGGCCAAGCTGAAACCGGGCGGGGAGTTCCGGTTCGGCACCGATCACGCGATCTACCTGCGCCATGCCCTGATGGTGATGCGCCGCCACACCGACCAGTTCGAATGGCTGTGCGACAAGCCCCAGGATTTCCAGAACCGCCCCGGCGGCTGGCCGGAAACCCGATACGAGGCCAAGGCCCGCAACGTCTATGGCCACGAAGTGTGGTATTTCCGTTTCCGCAAACGCTGAGACGGACTGCCGCAGGAAAGTTTCGCTTCGGCGCTGGCGTGTAGAACTTTCTCGCCCCGGCGCGCGGCAAACTCTATTTAATTGGTCGACAATCCCGTCCCGGAGTCGGACCAGCCATGGATTTCGCGTCGATTGATCTAGCCGCCCTGCTGCCGTTCATCGCGGTCGGGTTCGCCGCGCAGCTGGTTGACGGGGCGCTGGGCATGGCCTTCGGGGTGATTTCGAACACTCTGCTGGTGGGCGTGATGGGCGTGCCGCCGGCACTCGCCTCGCAGCGGGTTCATCTGGTGGAATGCTTCACCACCGCAACGTCAGGGATCAGCCACCTCCTCCACGGCAATATCGACAAGCGCCTGTTCTTCCGGCTGCTGATCCCAGGCATGATCGGCGGGATCCTGGGCGCGTATGTGCTGACTTCGCTGGATGCAGGCGTGGTGAAGCCGTTCGTGCTGGCCTACCTGACCGCCATCGGCATTTACCTACTGGTGCGGGGGCTGCTCTATCCGCCCAAAATCAAGGAAGCGAAACTGATCGCGCCGCTGGGCCTGTTCGGCGGGTTTCTGGATGCGGCGGGCGGCGGCGGCTGGGGGCCGGTGGTGACGTCCAATCTGCTGATCCAGGGCGCGGACCCGCGCAAGGTGGTCGGCACGGTCAACTCGGTGGAATTCTTCCTGACGCTGACTGTCTCCGCCGCGTTCATCTGGCATCTGGGTGTGGCCGACGTGGCCGGCGCCACGCTGGGCCTGCTGATTGGCGGCATTGCCGCTGCACCACTGGGCGCGTGGGCGGCCAAGCACTTCCCGCCCAAGCAGATGCTGATCCTGGTCGGCTTCGTGCTGAGCCTGACGAGCGCGTACGGCGCCTACAAGGCGCTGGGGCTGTAAGAACCGACCCGCGCCGTCCGCAGACCGGACGGCGCGGAAGGCGCAGACTTACCCGGCGATCCCTGCCGCCGCGAGCACGGCCAGCGTGAGCACATCCGGCGCAATAGCGGTCATCGGCACGATCTGCACCGGCTTTTCCATCCCGATCAGCATCGGCCCGATCGTGGCGTTGCCCGCCAGTTCGCGCAGCAGCTTGGCCGAGATGTTGGCCGATTGCAGGCCCGGCATCACCAGCACGTTGGCCGGCGCGGACAGGCGGCTGAACGGATAGTTCGCCATCACGGTGGGGTTAAGCGCCGCATCGGGGGCCACTTCACCCTCGTATTCAAAGCCCGGCTTCTCGGCATCGAGGATCGCGACCGCTTCACGCAGGTTGTCCAGCCAGCGCCCCGGCGGATTGCCGAACGTGGAGTAGGACAGGAACGCAACGCGCGGTTCGTGGCCCAGACGGCGGGCGACGGCAGCGGTTTCCTTGGCGATGACCGCCAGTTCCTCGGCGCTGGGCCGCTCGTTGACGGTCGTGTCGGCCATGAACACGGTATAGTTCTTGCCGATCATCAGGTGGATGCCGAAGGGCAGCTTGCCCTCGCCCGGATCGAGCACCTGGCGCACTTCGCGGATCGTCTGGGCGAACGTGCGGGTCATGCCCGTCACCATGGCATCGCCCACGCCCAGCTTCAGCAAGGCAGAGGCAAAGACGTTGCGGTCCTGGTTGACCATGCGGCGCACGTCGCGTTCCAGGAAGCCCCGGCGCTGGAGCCGCTCGTAAAGCATTTCCACCATCGCCGGCACATGCTCGCTGACGGCGGAATTCTCGATCTGGTAGCTGTCGGGATTACCCACACCCAGTTCGACCAGCTTGGCGCGCACGGCCTCGGTCCGGCCGACCAGCACCGGCTCGCCATAACCGAAATCGCGGAACTGGATCGCCGCGCGCAGCACAACCTCGTTTTCCGCCTCGGCAAAGATCACCCGCTTGGGGTTGGCCTTCACCGTCTCGTAAACCTGCGTCAGCACCGACGTCGTCGGGTTGAGCCGCGCTTTCAGGCTGTGGCGATAGGCGTCAAAGTCCTCGATCGGCTTTTGTGCGACGCCGGTATCCATCGCGGCCTTGGCCACGGCGGACGACACGACTTCCATCAGGCGCGGATCGAACGGAGCGGGGATGATGTAGTCATGCCCGAACTGCTGGTTCTTGCCATAAGCGGCAGCGACTTCTTCCGGCACCTGTTCGCGCGCCAGTTCGGCAATCGCGATGGCGGCGGCAATCTTCATTTCCTCGTTGATCGCGGTTGCCCGCACGTCCAGCGCGCCCCGGAAAATGAACGGGAAGCCCAGCACGTTGTTGACCTGGTTCGGATAATCCGACCGGCCCGTCGCGACGATCGCGTCCGGGCGGACGGCCTTGGCATCGGGCGGGGTGATTTCCGGGTCCGGGTTGGCCATCGCGAAGATGATCGGCTGGTCGGCCATGTCCTTGACCATGTCCTGCGTTACCGCTCCGGCTGCGGACAGGCCGAGGAAAATGTCCGCGCCCTTCAACGCTTCCTTCAGCGTGCGCTTGTCGGTGTGGATCGCATGGGCAGACTTGAACTGGTCCACCCCGTCACGCCCGACATAGATCACGCCCTTGGTGTCGCACACCGTCACGTTCTCATGGCGCACGCCCATCGACTTGATCAGCGCCGTGCAGGCCAGCGCGGACGCGCCCGCGCCGTTGACCACGACCTTGACGTCCTTGAAATCACGGCCCGTCAGGTAGCACGCGTTGACAAGGCCGGCGGCGGCGATGATCGCGGTGCCATGCTGGTCATCGTGCATCACCGGGATCTTCATGCGCTCGCGCAGGGCCTGCTCGATCACGAAGCATTCCGGGGCCTTGATGTCTTCCAGGTTGATCCCGCCAAAGCTGGGTTCCATCATCGCGACCGCCTCGATGATCGCATCGGGGTCTTCGCTGTTCAGCTCGATATCGATCGAATCCACATCGGCAAAGCGCTTGAACAGCACGGCCTTGCCTTCCATCACCGGCTTCGATGCCAGCGCGCCCAGGTTGCCCATCCCCAGGATGGCGGTGCCATTGGAAATCACCGCCACCAGGTTGCCCTTGGCAGTGTAGTCATAGGCCGTGGCCGGATCGTCGGCGATGGCCTGCACCGGCACCGCGACGCCCGGTGAATAGGCAAGGCTCAGGTCGCGCTGGGTCGCCATCGGCTTGCTGGCGATGATCTCGATCTTACCGGGGCGGATGGTGTTGTGATAGAACAGCGCCTCGCGCTCGGTAAAACGGACGTTGCTTTCGTCGGACACGGCAGGTTCTCCAGATATCGGCCTCGCCCTAACGGAAGGAAGCGCGACGCGATAGGGGAAAGCTGGGGTTTGCGGCTTTCCGAATCGTATGCATCGCAGCTAGTCCCTTGGCATGACCGCCGCCCCCGCCACCCCGATGATAACGCAGTACCTTGCGCTAAAGGCCGAGGCGGCGGATTGCCTGCTGTTCTACCGGATGGGCGACTTTTTCGAGCTGTTCTTCGAGGACGCGAAACTGGCCGCCCAGATCCTCGACATCGCGCTGACCAGTCGGGGTGAGCATCTGGGCGTGCCGATTCCGATGTGCGGCGTGCCGGTCCATTCGGCCGAAGGCTACCTCGCCCGCCTGATCAAGGCCGGGTGCCGGGTTGCCATCGCCGAACAGGTCGAAACGCCGGAGGAAGCGAAGAAGCGCGGCGGATCGAAGGCGCTGGTCGCGCGCGACATCGTCCGCTTCGTCACCGCCGGCACCCTGACCGAGGAAGCCCTGCTGGAGCCGCGCCGCGCCAATGTGCTGGCCGCCGTGTGCGACGTGCGCGGCACCATTGGCATCGCGGCCTGCGACATTTCGACCGGGCGAATGGAACTGGAAGAATGCGCGCCCGACCGGCTCGGCGCGGCGCTCGCCCGGCTGGGGGCCAGCGAGACGGTCGCGCCCGAAGGGCTGGAGGGCGTGTCGCTCGACACGATTCCCCGTTCACCGCGCGACTTTTCCAGCGACGGCGGCGAAGCCCGGCTGAAGGCCGTGCACGGCGTGTCCACGCTGGACGGGTTCGGTGACTTCACCCGCGCGATGCTGGCTGCGGCGGGCGGCCTGATCGCCTATCTGGACCACGTCGGGCGCGGCAAGCTGCCGCTGCTGCTGCCGCCGGTCGCGCGATCCGGCGATGCGGCGCTGGCTATGGACGAGGCCACGCGGGCGAGCCTGGAAATCCTGACCACCGCCCAGGGCACCCGGCGCGGCAGCCTGGTGGAGGCGGTGGACCGCTGCGTCACCGGCGCGGGCGCGCGGCAACTGGCCGATGACCTCTCCGCCCCGCTCACCGATGCCGCTGCGATTCAGGCGCGGCTGGCGCTGGTCGAATGGCTGCATGACGATCCGTTGCTGCGCGCGGACCTGCGCGCGGTGCTGCGCGCCCTGCCCGATCTGGGCCGTGCGCTGGGGCGGATCGTGGCCGGGCGCGGTTCGCCCCGCGATCTCGGCCAATTGCGCGATGGCCTCAGCGAAGCGCGGCGCATTCATGACTATCTGGTGCAGCGCACGGAGCGCCCCGCCCTGCTGGATGCGCTGCTGCCCAGCCTGACCGGGCACGGTGCGCTGACCGATCTCTACACCCGCGCGCTGGTCCCCGCCCCACCGACCGAGCGCGGCCAGGGCGGGTTCATTGCCGAAGGCTATGACGCCGCGCTGGATGAACTGCGGCGCGTATCGGGCGATGCCCGCCGCGCGATTGCCATGCTGGAAGCGAAATACCGCGACCAGACCGGGATTGCCGCGCTGAAAATCCGCCACAACGGCGTGCTGGGCTATTTCATCGAAGTGCCCGCCAAGCACGGTGACGCGCTGATGGCACCCGACAGCGGCTTCACCCACCGCCAGACGATGGCCGGTGCGGTGCGCTTCAACGCGCTGGCATTGCACGAAGAGGCCAGCCGGATTGCCGAAGCGGGCGGCCATGCCCTCGCCGCCGAGGAAGCCCACTTCGAGGAGCTGATCGCCGCCGCCGTCGCCGCGCGCCACGCCATTGCCGCCACTGCCGCCGCGCTCGCCCGGATCGACGTTGCCGCCGGGCAGGCCGAGCGTGCGGCCGAGGGCGGCTGGTGCAAGCCGGTGATCTCCGACGGGCTGGGGCTGGACATCACCGGCGGGCGCCATCCCGTGGTCGAAGCCGCGCTGGCGGCCAAGGGTGAGCGCTTCATCGCCAACGACTGCCGCCTTGCCCAGCATGACCGGCTGTGGCTGGTCGGCGGGCCGAACATGGGCGGCAAGTCAACCTTCCTGCGCCAGAACGCGCTGATCGTGCTGCTTGCGCAGGCAGGCGGGTTCGTGCCGGCGGAGGCCGCGCGGATCGGACTGGTGGACCGCCTGTTCAGCCGGGTCGGCGCGTCCGACAACCTGGCGCGGGGCCGCTCCACCTTCATGGTCGAGATGGTCGAAACCGCGGCGATCCTGGCGCAAGCGACCGAGCGCAGCTTTGTGATCCTCGATGAAGTTGGGCGTGGCACTTCCACCTATGACGGGCTGGCGCTGGCCTGGGCGGTGGTAGAGGCCGTTCATGGCATCAACCGCTGCCGCTGCCTGTTCGCCACCCACTACCACGAACTCGCCCGGCTGGCCGAAAGCTGCGAGGCGCTGTCGCTCCACCACGTTCGCGCACGCGAGTGGAAGGGCGAGCTGGTTTTGCTGCACGAGGTGAGCGAAGGTCCGGCCGACCGCTCCTATGGCCTTGCCGTTGCCAAGCTGGCGGGCGTCCCTGCCCCGGTCGTCGCGCGGGCGAAATCGGTGCTCGACCGGCTGGAAAAGGGCCGCGCGGAAACGGGCGGACTGGCCGCTGGTCTCGGCGACCTGCCGCTGTTCGCCGCTGCCGCCGCCGCGCCCGAAGAACCCGCCGATCCGGTGCGCGAACGCTTGCGCGATCTCGACGTCGATGCGCTCAGCCCGCGTGAGGCGCTGGACGTGCTCTATGCCCTGAAACGCGCGGCGGATAGCGACTGACGGGAAACCTTCGTTAACCCGGCGCTGCTATCGCTGGCAGCCATGTTCGGCTTTGGCCCCAGGATCAACCAGGTGTTCCGCAGTCGCTGGAAGGCGCTGGGGTGGTCGCTGGGCGTCTTGCTCACGGCCTATTGCACGGTGCCGGTCGCCGACCAGGCCCGAAAGCACGAGGACGCCAAAGTCGCGGCCGCGCACGCAGCGCACAAATCGCCGTGGAGCAAGGACCGGTGAGCCGGTCCGTTCAGCCGCGCAGGGGGCGGCGCTGATGTATCAACTGATCTTTCGCAACTGGAAATTCGCTGCACTGTGGGCCATCGGCATCAGCGCCAGCGTCGCCGCGTTCTTTGAACCGGGCGGCGGGCAGGAACAGCTGGCTGCGAGTGCTGAAAAGATCGAGACTGCCCGCACCCTCGAAAACAACGTCGCCAGCCCGCCTGCGCCGCCCGTTGACGAAGTGGTCGTGGACGAGCCGCTGAGCGAGGAGGAGGTCGCCGCCGCCGAAGCAGGTGCGCCCGTGATGGACAGCACCGTTCCGGCCGAGAACGACCCGACCGAAGAACCCTAACGCGCGGGCAGCAGCGCGCCGAGTTCCGCTTCCACCCGGTCGATGATCGCACCCTGCATCCAGCGTTCCTGTGCGCGCTGGCTGGCGGCAGCACCATAGGTAGCGCGGCGCTCCGGGTCGTCGGCCAGCGCGGCAATTGCTGCCGCCAGCGCAGCGGCATCGCCCGGCGGCGTGATCACGCCGCAGCCGTCGACTTCGTCATAAAGGCCGGTGCCGGGTTCGGTCGTGGCGATCACCGGACGGCCCGACAGCAGCATGTTGGTCAGCTTCGACGGCAGCACCAGATCGGCCGCGCCCGCAATCTGCGGCAGCAGGTGCAGGTCCGCCATGGTCAGCATCGCGCCCATCTTTCCCGCGGGTTGCAGATCGTGCAGCTGGACGTTGGGCAGGCCAGTGGCGAGCCGCTCCAGCTCCGCCCGGTTCGGTCCTTCGCCGCAGATCACGAAGGCAATGTCATCGCGGTCCTTCAGCGCGCGCGCCGCCTCGACCAGAATCTCGATCCCCTGCTTGCGGGCAATATTGCCGGAATAGAGCGCGACCTTGCGCTGCCCCAGCCCCCATTCGGCGCGGATCGCGGCGGCACCGGCGGCATCCGGCGCAAAGCTGGCATTGGCCCAGTTGCGCACTTCCAGCACGCGCTGGGGGTCCACGCCCTTGGCCACCAGCTTGGCGCACATCTGCGGGCTGATGGTCGAGGCCCGGTCCGCCAGGCGCAGAATCCGGCTTTCGAACCACGCGGCAAACCGCCCGACCGCGCTGTCCTGCGGCAGCAGCCCGGTGGCAAGCGCGGCCTCAACCTCGAAGTCCTGGACATGGACCCACAGTTTTGCGCCCGCCAGCCGCGCCGCGATCCATGCGCTGACGACGCTGAACAGCGCCGGCGCGATGGCGATCACCACGTCCGGACGCTCGGCCCGGCGGGCCAGCCCGGCGCGGATGGCGAAGGGCAGCCCAGTCAGCGCAAAGCTGGCAAGGTGGATGATCCGCTTCAGCCCGCCCGGATCGGCCGGGACATAGTGCGGACAGCGCGTGATGGTGACGCCATTTTCCACGCCGTGGCGCCATCCGCCCCCGGCAAAGGCCGGATCGACCCGCCATTTCGGATAATAGGGCTTGCCTGCGATCATCGCCACGCGGTGACCGCGCGCCACCAGCGCCTCGGCCAGACCAGCGCTATAGGGACCGATGCCAACCTGTTCGGGGGCATAGTTGATCCCGACGATCAGCACCCGTCGTCCGGCGCCCGCCTGGCTCATATGGGTCAACTGCCGCGCTTGGGAACGGCAAAAGTGCCGGTCACCCGCCCGCCGGTGGTGCTGGCCCCGGAAACGCCGCCGCCGCGCCCGTCGACACTGGAAATGCCGGAATTGAGATCGATCACCAGCCGGCCGCCGTTCAAGGTATCGCCGCCCCGGCGCAGCGCGACATTACCCGCCAGCGTGATGATCCGACGGTTGAAATCATAGATCGCCACGTCGCCCCGCGCGCTTTCATCGCCGCGCGTCACCGCCACGCCGCCCGTCGCGTCGATCCGCTGGATCTTGAGCGAGCCCTCATCGGTAAACGCCACCGTGGTCCGCGCGGCCTGCATCCGCAATCCGCCCTGACTGATGTCGACATTGCCGGACAGGATCACGCGGTTCTGCTTGTCCTGCAATTCGATCCGGTCGGCGGCATAGCTGACCGGCGCATCGCTGTTGTGCCCGCCAATCGCCTGCGCGCCAGACTGGCCGACGGCCAGCAGGGCAACCGCGCCCAGCGCGAACCCGCCCATCAGCGAGCGCAGAGCCGTGGAAGTGAGAGAACGTGTGGCCATCATGGCATCCTGAGCTTCCCCGGCGACATCAGCAGCCGGGCGTGTCCATCAAGGGTTACAGTGCGCGCATCCAGATCGGCGATGATCCGGTCCGCGCTGAAAGTGCCGGCCGGGATCGCCCCGGTCACCCCGCCAGAGCCAACCACACGCCGCGCCTGCAGGTCGATCGCGATGGCGCTGGTGGTCATGCGGTAGCCATCGGCAGCGGTAAAGTTGACCGGGCCGGTCACGTCCACTGTCTGGCGGTCATAGTCATAGGTTCCGCCCCGGGCGGACAGTTCTGCCGGGCCATCGGACAGCTTGATCCGCGCCACAAGGTCTTCCATCCGCACCACCGGTTCATCGGCGGTGGCCTGAACCGCGCTGCCAGCGGTAACGGTAAAGGGGCGCCCGGAATTGTCCTCGCCCCGGTACATCGCCTCGCTCACCCGCAGCCGCTCGTTCACCACGGCCACCTTGGTCCGGTCGAGCAGGAAGCTGATTTCCCCGCGCGGCACCACCGGTCCCAGGATCATCGCCGCCGCAACCACCCCGATCAGCCCCGGCAGCCAGCGCGCGAGGATGTGGACCGTGCGGTCATGCGACCCGCCGGGCGCGGCCCATTGCCGGCGTTTGCCGCGGATCAGGTCGGCAGCCTGGGTCATCGGGGCAGGCGGTTACGCTTCATGGCTGAAGATGTCCTTGTCGGCCCAGCCCGCCAGATCGAGCCGGGCGCGCATCGGCAGGAAATCGAAACAGGCCTGCGCCAGGTCGGTCCGCCCTTCCCGCTCCAGCCGTTCGACCAGAATGGCGTGCATCGCGTGCAGGTGGCGCACGTCGGACGCGGCATATTCCTGCTGCGCATCGGACAGCACCGGGCCGCCCCAGTCGCTCGACTGTTGCTGCTTCGAGATTTCCTTGCCCAGCAGTTCGCGGACCAGGTCCTTCAGCCCGTGGCGGTCGGTATAGGTCCGCACCAGCTTGCTGGCGATCTTGGTGCAGAACACCGGCGCGGCGACGACGCCCAGGTAATGCTCGATCGCGGCCAGATCGAACCGGGCGAAATGATAGAGCTTCAGCCGGGCCGGATCGGCCAGCACCGCCTTCAGGTTCGGCGC
>VFQS010000663.1_pt1 | contig 36528 bp, 27 predicted proteins | sample 3512361 | NCBI WGS metagenome assembly VFQS01 (sample SAMN10412375, study PRJNA504923) | tailings metagenome | isolation source: Relicate 1 Philex TSF3 active mining | place: Philippines
GCATTAACGTCGAAAGTACAGTTAATTGACCCCAATGAGAATGGTGCTGCCAATATCTCTGACGACAGTACAGCATCGCCGCTGGTGGGCCCCGATGGCGATGTTTATATTGGTGTCTTAGAAAAGACGTATGGTTCGCACAATGCACGAGGTTGGCTGTTGCACTTCAATGCTGATTTGTCGCAAACGAAATTGCCAGGTTCTTTTGGTTGGGATGATACGCCATCCATTGTGCCAGCAAATTTGGTTCCCAGTTACAAAGGAAGTTCGTCCTATTTGTTAATGGTGAAATATAACAATTACGAACGCGCAGGTTCTGGAAATGGGATGAATGAAATAGCAATTATTGATCCGCATATTTCGCAGGATGATGAGTTTGCTAACGTTAAAGTCATGAAAGAAGTGATCACCATGCTAGCCCCTACACCAGATCCAAATGTACCAGGTGGCTTTATTGAATGGTGCATTAATACCGCCGCTGTCGATCCATTTACCAAATCAGTGATTGTTAATAGCGAGGATGGCTATCTGTATCGTTGGGATCTAAGCACCAATGCTTTGAGCGAAAAGATACGCTTGACGAGTGGATTGGGTGAATCCTACACGCCTACTGCCGTAGGTGCTGATGGAAAAGTGTACGCGATCAACAATGCAATTTTGTTTGCGATTGGTAAATAGAACTAAATTTAGTAAATTTACTTGCTCCATCTCGTTGATAACTTTGCCGAGTATCTTGTAGGGGATTAGAGTTGCTACTCGGCAAAAATTTATGCTTTGATGTATTCTTTGCTTTGCTAGATTCGATAATCGAGTCAATGATCGCGCAAGGGGATACCACATGTCGCAAGTCATCGTAAATCAAGACAGCTTCGCTACACAGACCGTGCCTGGGTTAAAGTTATCTGAATTGATCAGTGCTCTAAGTCATGCGCTCGATATCACTGAAGGGCAACCCGAAGGGCACTGCATACGTTGCTGTTGGATTGGTATGCATATTGGTCGCGAGATGCATTTGCCGGAAGACCAACTGTGGAATTTGTATTACACCTTACTCTTGAAGGATCTCGGTTGTAGTAGCAATGCGGCACGCATTTGTGAGTTGTATTTGACCGATGATTTGCAATTTAAGCGAGATTTCAAAACTGTCGGTGATAGCTTGCCGCAGGTTTTACATTTTGTTCTCAAACATACGGGTTTAAAAGCGGGCTTGGCCGAGCGTTTTCGTAGCGTGTTAACGATCTTGCGTGATGGTCGAAATATTGCGCAGGAATTGATCGCTACTCGATGTCAACGCGGTGCCGAAATTGCGCGCCTATTGCGTTTTTCAGAGGATGTGGCGCAAGGAATTTACAGCCTTGATGAGCATTTCAATGGGCAGGGGCGTCCTGATGGTTTAAAAGCCGACACCATACCGATGTTTTCTCGTATCGCCTTGCTCGCCCAAGTGATTGATGTGTTTCAGATTGCGGATGGTGCTGACGCGGCATTAAACGAAATTCGTGAACGTTCTGGTGTTTGGTTTGATCCCTTGTTAGTCGATGCGTTCGAACGCGTTGCAGAGCGAGAGGATTTTTGGCTGGCTTTACGCGCGGATGATATTCATCTTCGGGTGATCGCTCTGGAACCGCATTCGTATGAAGTGCCTTTAGATGAAGATTATCTCGACGATATTGCTGCAGCGTTTGGACAAGTGGTTGACTCGAAAAGCCCTTATACCAGTGGTCACAGCGCCAGAGTCGCTTTATATACCGATTTGATTGCTGAAGCTTTACAACTCAGCCCACAGCGCAGAAGGTGGTTGAAGCGCGGTGCCTTGTTGCATGATGTCGGAAAACTCGGTGTGAGCAATAGCGTATTGGATAAGGCAGGAAAATTGGATATTTCAGAATGGGATGAAGTGAAACTGCATGCCAGTTATACCGAAACAATTTTATCGCGTATATCAGCATTTTCTGAATTAGCCAAAGTCTCGGCCGCGCATCATGAAAAACTAGATGGCACTGGTTATCCACGGGGCTTGAAAGCTGAAGAGATTAGTTTAGAAACCAGAATCATTACGACAGCGGATATTTTTGACGCGATTACTGCTGAGCGCCCTTATCGCGGGGCTACGCCGATACCGAAAACTTTGGAAATCATGGCAGAGAACTTGCATACCGCCATCGACGAGCGATGTTTTGATGCCTTGAAATTAGCCATTGCGAAATTGGAAAAAATGGAAGCGACGCAGTGAAGCCACTCACTGCATCGATCATTCGTATCGCTTCTTTTTATTTGCTTATTTGCTGATCAGTTGTACGCGATAGCTATTGCATGCCGTATCTTTGTTATTCACTATGTCGAATAATCGGTCGATGTTTGGATGTTTCCCAGGAAACGCGAGTGCATCTGCAGTGTGTTCCGCATACATCGCTAAACCTTTGTTCGCTGCAGCGACATCAATTGCGCCAAACTCAGCAAATAAAGCGTGATACACGCGCACACTACCCGCAGAGCCGGGTTTGTTCTCAATGCGCGCCACGAGTTGATCATTGGTATATAGCTCGATTGCTTGAAGATGATCAATGCTGGGTAGGCTAGATAAAATTTCGCTAAATTGCATAGAGTTTTCTCGTAAATGAAGGTGTGAGATGCGGGGAGAACATCGCATCGTGTAAATCGGGCGCCATCTTAATCGACGGGCAGTGAATGTACAAGCTTAAAGTTTGAAGTATGTAGATAAGTCAAACGCAGGAATAATTTGAGCCTGCGAGTTGATAATTGTGAGTCGATCTCGATCGATGCAATTTGTCAGAATTTTTTATCAACGTCTCTCAATATCTAGCTTTAATTTCGTTCCTTTAATCTTTCGCTTTGATCCGATGTTTGCTTAAATTGTCCCCGCTGGAATCTAGGTGCAGAGTAGACGCCAGCGGGTTCAGATTTAATCGTGTTTTGCAGCGCCGAAGAAACGCTGCATCGCACCTTCATTCATTCCAATCGGATTCGACGCAGATACAGCTTGTAGTTGCTTTAATGTAGGCTGTTGATCGACGAAGGGCTTGATGCCCATGCTTTGATGAATTTCACGTGGATACATTAAATAACCGCGTGTAATTACGGCAGAGATCTTACGAATATCTTCGATGTTCTTGGTTGGATCACCGTCGACCAACACCAAGTCAGCTAGTTTGCCTAAACTGATTGAGCCACGTTCGTTTTGTGTACGGGTATAAATTGCGCCGTTGCGCGTTGCTACTTGTAATGCTTGCGCTGGACTCAAGCCCGCTTTGACTAAGAGTGCGAGTTCGGAATGTAGCGTAAAGCCAGTTAGTTCGTCGGTGCCCGCAACAATTGGTACGCCTGCTTTGTACAAGCGACCAACGAAATCGATCATTTTTGCATACGATTTTTCGTAGCGTTGATGGGTTGAATCATCGGCGATTTTCATTGTGCCAACTGAAAATCCGCGACGTACATCCGGTGGCATGTGGTCAGCGATTGCGGCGAAGGGCTGATTGATCGTGCCATCTTTTTGTCGTAAAAATGAGAAGGTCGCCAAAGTTGGATCGATGGCGATTTGTTTGGCTTTTAAGCGTGCGATAAAGTCTTTTACGGGTTTTGAATTGAAGTCGATATCCACCGTTTTTTCAGATGGCAAAATAAATCGATCTAAGGTACGTGTATCGGTTTTTGGCGTCGCTAGAAAATTGAGCATCACTTGGTTAATATGCTGAATTTCGTCATAGCCAGCGTCGAGTGCTTCAAATGCACGTAAGCCAACTGGAATATGCCCAGAAACTCGTAAGCCACGCGTATGTGCGTAGGCGACGGTCTCTTTTAGAATTTCTTTTGGAAATGAGTTATAGATTTTGAGTTGTGGATAGCCATGCTGTGCATACCAATCAATCGCATTCTTCGCCTCTGCTAAATTCTTAATGACGAAACCATTATTCGCTGAATAGGGGCTTTCTCCCTCTAAAAATCCGGCTGGAACAATTTGTGGGCCTAACAAATCACCTTTGCCGATTTCGTTTAACAGCAATTGCATCTGTGCATTATCATTGCCCATGTCACGCACACTAGTGACTCCGGCAGCTATGTTGAGGCCGCCATCCCAGCGCCCGACATGACCGTGCATATCAAATAAGCCTGGCAATAAAATTTTTCCTTGCGCATCAATCTCGGCAACCGCTCCGCGCATCGGTGAGCCTGCTGGCAAGATTGCGGTGATACGACCGCGCAATACATACACATCCGATGCCGCTTTGAGTTGCGCTCTGTCGCTATCGAAAATGCGCGCGTTACGAATCACAGTTAAACCTGGAAGAGGGTGTTGCAGAGTCTTGGCGCGCTCGAGTAGCACTTTGCTTTCTGCAGCTTTCTGAAAGTTTGCCATCGCTTCGCCGTTGGCTTGCCAACCTTCTTCGACCATTTTCATATAGCCTGGAATGACAACCGCGAATAAGCGTGGATCAGCGCCAGTGGTTGCCCATACAAAACTTGGTGATAGGCCGATGCCCGTTTGCGCTAACAATTGCACGGTTTGTTTTTTGTCGCCATTGCGGACTTCTAATTCACCAATTTTGCTTTGTGAAAGTGTGCCAGATGGTAGCAAGGTTAAGCGTTTGTCGGCTGATTTTTCGAGTGCGGTGATCGATAGCGAACCTATCGCAAATGAGCTATTGAGTGGGATGTAAAGGGCAGAGCCCTTAACAGTTTGTTTGCCTTGTTCAGAGGTAGATTTCCATTCGGCTTGATCGCCAACGCGTTGATAATTTTCGTTGACAACAGCACCGAAAGTGGAATTGCCAGTGACTTTATATTCTTTTGGTAAACCGTCTGCACCTAGCCGAAATTCTTCATTCAATTCAGGACCACGACCATTATCTTTAAAGATAAAACGCACCTTGGTTAAACCTTGATCATCTCGCTGCACAATTTGTTCGCCCGCTTGTTTACCGTTTTCGACAAAGATTAAATACTTGGTTGTTTGTGTATCCGCAAATGCGCTAGTGGCGTAAAGCAGCATGAGGCTTGATGCAATAATTGTTTTGATGCGTTTCATAGAAAATGTCCTTTATGAGTAAGCAAGAAGGGGAGCATTGAATAGCAAGATACGGACGCTAGACATTGATGCATAGTCAGGAAAAGAAATAAAAGAGCAATGCACTTTAGCATGCTGTGACGCCATCCAGCGCTATCAAGCACTATTAGATTAAGAAAGCCAGCGTAAGCGTGGTCAATATGCACAATGGCGGGGGAGAGTATGTAGTGGCTGTGTACGAGTTAATAGAAAAAAGCTGGCAGAGCGAAATCACTCTGCCAGCTTGAAAATAGTTTGAACAAAATTTACGGAATAAAAATCAGTTCGTTGCTGAGTTCATCAGGATTTTCCGCATCTGAGGCAATTGGGAAATGTTGACGCAGCAATTGTGCGCATGCACTCAAAGCTTGGCTCAATCCCTCGATCACATGCGCAGCTGCTAACTCAGATTGAAGTTGTACGCAGATCGTGTTCCACTGGTCTTGTCCGACTAATCGGTTGATGCCACGATCAGCGACGATTTCTATCTTTCGTTCTGCTAACAAAATGTAGATAAGAATGCCGCTATTTTCTTCCGTATCCCAAACGTGCAATTCTGAGAACCAATGAATCGCACGTTGACGTGCCGTTGTACCAGCGCGTACGAGGGATAGAGCGAGTTGTGATTCAACCACTAATCTGATTTCACCTCGATGACCTTGCTCAGCCTTGACAATTTCTTGGCTGAGACGTCGGCGATTGGCATCGTTGAAATACTGACGATAGGGATTGGGACTTAGTTGCGCGCGCAAATTTTGCCATACTCGTTTGTTTGTCATTACCAATCCCCCGAGGCACCACCGCCGCCAAAATCACCACCACCGCCGCTGAAACCATCGTTATCGCTGCCGCCTCCTCCACCGCCGCCAAAGCCACCGATTGCACCACTTTGTAAAACTGCGCCAGCAATGTCCCAAAATAAACGACTACTGAGTAAGCTGTAGATGATAATCATCAGCAAGCCGGCCAGCATCGCCATTCCGATTGGCGTTCCAGCAAATAAGGCAGCGCCAGCACTACCTAAACCTAAACCGCCACGTCCCAACCACGGGCCAAAAATTTTACTCAGGATGAATCCGGCAACTAATAAGCCTAACCATACAAGCGGATGTAATCCAAAAATGTTGAAGTTGTCTTGAAAATGCGCCGTTTGCCCTTGACTGGGCGCTGGTGGTGGCAGTTCTTCACCAGAAATCACTGCACTGATTTTATCGATGCCGATATTGATACCACCGTAGAAGTCATTTTGTTTGAATGCTGGGCGCACAAATTCTCGGATGATGCGGGCGCTGGTGACATCGGTTAGCGCTCCTTCTAAACCACGACCGACCTCAATTCTTAGGCGCTTATCATTTTTGGCGACCAAGAATAGCACGCCATCGGCAGTACCTTTGCGCCCCAACTTCCATTCATCAACAACACGGATAGAAAATTGTTCTATACCTTCTTCACCCGTGCTAGGAATGATCAACACTGCAATCTGACTACCTTTGGTCTTTTCAAGCGTAGCGAGTTTTTGTGCAAGCGACTCAATTTGTTCAGGTGTCAGGGTTTGCGTCAAATCGGTAACGCGCTTTGATAACTTAGGAACCGGAATTTGCTCTGCAATGGCATTACTACTTCCGAATACAAGGAATATCGGAAGTAGTAAGGCCAAGCATAATTTTGTGAAAGACTTCACCGTCAACATTATTTCTTACCAAAATCGACTTTTGGTGCGTTTGAAATTGCTTTTTCATTTTCAACAGTGAAGTTCGGCTTCACATTCATGCCAAACATCTTTGCAGTCAGATTGCTAGGGAAGGAACGTACTGTAACGTTGTAGGTCTGTACGCTCTTAATGTAGCGGTCGCGTGCTACAGTAATACGATTTTCTGTACCTTCTAGTTGAGCTGAAAGATCACGGAAATTATCGTTCGCTTTCAAGGCTGGATAGTTTTCAGAAATCATCATCAGGCGTGACAACGCTGAACTCATGCCAGCTTGCGCCTCTTGAAATTTTTTCAAAGCTTCAGCATCTTTCGCCAGTTCTGGCGTCATTTGTATGCTGCCAATTTTTGAGCGTGCTTCTGTCACGCCGAGTAAGACTTCTTTTTCGTGATCGGCATAGCCTTGTACCACATTCACCAAGTTAGGAACTAAGTCTGCACGACGCTGATAATTGTTTAAGACATCAGACCATGCAGCTGACACTGCTTCATCTTGCTGTTGCAGCGTGTTGTAGCCGCAGCCAGTTAAGCTAGTTGCAAGAAGAGCGATTAACAAAAAACGTTTCATAGAATTTGCTCCTAAAAAATTAGATATTAGAAATAAGGAATTGAGTGAATACACAAAAAGTGAACAACAGATCACTACAAGACCCGCGCAGCATACCGTAACTGTGTGATGAAAATCTTCGGTTATTTGGATAAAATTTTTATCACTACTTTTTTGATTTGCATAGCTAGATTTACTGCACGACATGGACGGTGTAACTCACCCGGGAAGAAAACAGCATACATGCCAGCCGTGAGGACAATACGCGTTTCATTTTCTTGTTGCGAGACAAATGCGATATCGCGTTTCGCCAAAAAATCATCGGTCGGCTTGAGATCGTTGTTTGCAGGTAGAAAGCCTAATGCTTCTTGTCCACTTAGTAAATACTGTATATCAATATGGCGTGCATGAAATTCTGGGAAACCGAGATCCCAACTTTGGGTAATCGGATCTTGTACGATCGCGAACATGCGTTCTCCATCGATCGGATATCTTCCGGGCGCGATTCTGGTGTAGTCGGTATCGCGTAGGTGCTGTAAAGCTTTTTCAATCTCCGTGCTGGCACTTGAGTGAATAGTTTGAGGTTGATGCAAGTGGCCAAGAATCATAGTGGTAGGTGAGGGCAATCCTCAAGCAAGTGATGTATCAAGAAAGTGGGAATCATAGCATTAAGTGCAATCCTTAAAGAACTTTAGATAATTCATCCATAGCCGCAAAAATTAGAGCAAGCGAAACGCCAAGGCAGCAATGATAGTGGGTCCCAAAGCTGCGAGGAATAGTCCGAATGGATGAATTGCCTCGTCTTTAAAGTGACCGCGAAGAATGGCAAAACCAGCTGGATTGGGCGCATTCGCGATGATGGTTAAACCGCCGCCAGTCACCGCACCAGTGACCAAAGCATATTTAAAGCTATCAGAAAGACCTTCTACTAATGAGCCAAGATAAGTGAGCGCTGCATTGTCAGTTACCGCAGTGAGTAGGGTGGCGCCATAAAACACTTGATCGCTACTCATGCTAAGCAATACTGGTTGTAGCCACCATTGCTGCTGACCTCCCAACACCACTAGACCTGCCAGAAAAAACGCCACTAACAAACCTTCGCGCAAAATCAAACGATCTTGGTATTGTTGGTAGGCTTGTGTAATACCCAAAAAAAATAGGAATAAGCCCATGAAGATCGCTGGGTGGTGCGCAAACGCGACCACGGCAGTCAGGAAAGCAAAGTGGGCGATACTGAAGACAAGCGGTGTTTTCCGTACCTCTTTGGTCGGGCTGGCTTGCGGCAATTGAATTAGTTCACGATGAAATAGTGCTGCCATGCAGATAGTACTAAAGCTGATTGCTGCTGCCGCTTTCCACCCAATCATTGTCAGCATGAATGGCATGTCCCAACCCCATTTGCCCGCCACCATAAGGACAGGCGGTGCAGCAAATGGTGTGAGCGTCCCGCCTATGGATACATTCACAAAAAGTAAGCCTAAGGTGGCGTACTTAAATCGATTCGATACGGGGCGTGAGAAAAAACATTCGGCGATCATCAGTGCGGCTAAAGTCATTGCCGCTGGTTCTGTGATGAACGAACCTAATAGCGGAACCGTAATCATGACAATCACATACAAACCCAAACTTCCCGGCAAGGGCAATAGGTTCGCTAGCCATTTCACAGCCGACATACTTGATTGAATGATGGGCCGGGTGCCAGCGATGACCATGATGGCAAAAACGAACATCGGTTCTGTGAAATTGCGTGAGTCGATATAAGTGGTAGCTGCTTGCGATCCTTCTAAACCAAAGATTGCAAGCATCAACACAAATGCCCAAAAGCCAAACACCACCTCAACCTCACCTAGTAGATGCCACAGGCCAGAGTGAGATGGCTTTGCATGCGCTAAACGCTCAAAAAACTTAGTTGAGAATGTATGGATGATCGCGATCACAAACAGAATCGCGCCTATCAATTGGACATGTGTGGGGGATGGCATGTGAGCTTATCGATTCGATGTCGAGTAGTGACAAATGTGTGCTTATGAGTGGGTGGTCGTAATTGGATTAATGGCTAATGTAATTGAGCGTTTTCTTGTGCCCTAGCTTGCGCAAAGATCCAATTCAATCAGATTTGATTTATTATTGTTCGAGCTAATTATTGTAGCTTACACATCCTGACCTCTGCTAAAAATCCTTAAATAAGGAAGCTTATGCCTATCTTGTACTTGAGTCTGATTGCTATCGTTTCGGCAGTGGTTTGGCACCGTTTGCAAAAACGATTTTTACTGGCATGTGCCTTGTCTGCAACTAGTGCGGCGCTGCTATTTGAATTGTTGGCGTATGTTGAAGCGGGATCTCTTGATCCATTTTTTATGATTGCGAGTGTGTTTGCGTTCGGCTTGAGTTTTTTAATCTCAGTTGCGATTGGATTACTGATGCGTAGGCTTCGCGAATAAGATCAGGTACTCAATGATTGAAGTTTTTACTTAGTGATCCAGCATGGTCACATCATCTAGATATGAGGCGCGTGAAAATCACTTAGGTTTTGGTCGGGGTTGGATCGGGTAATAAGCATGCATCGATAATTTGTAAGTCATTATCTTTTGCAAAACTCATGACAAAGTGAAAAGCGAGTGGCTCAATTTCACGTAGGGCTTCATTCACCACCACCGAGCGGACACCATTCAGCAGTATAGGGCGAACGTAGGGCGAATATTGCAAATGCGCGTTTCTACCGCCTTCAGGGCGAAAGCACGACATAGCACCACAAAGACGTTCGGCCCAATCGCTTGGACGGAACTGTTTGCCATCACTAGTGAGACCTTGGATAAAGAACTCACTTATTGGCTTGGGAGCGTGTTTGGCTGTATCAGTCATGTGATCCGAGGGCAAAAACGGCAATGCTATGTCTATCAATTCTGGTCGGCTTGATGCTTCAACTATGCCTCAACAACGGTAGATGTTGAACAAAACCAGATTCCTATTTTAACCTACCTATGTATTATATCTTATAGAAGACTTGAACTAAAATCGGGACAGGAAAATTTCTTTGATGCAACGATGTTAAGTATAGTCGATATTCAATCGCTGTAAAGCAAGTCGGATGATCTCGTGCAATTTAATTTAATCCTTAATTATCAATGGTTTATGCTTATCACTCCGTGAGTTTTAAAGAAAATCTGTTTGCGTTTGATACATTGGAAATAAGCGCAAGAGGAACTTTGTAGAGCTGAACTTGTCTGCTTAATTGCTTTTATGCGCTGTCAAAATCAGCTGGAGTTTTGTTTTATATCACAAGAAAAATCACGATCAAGGGAAAAACATGTTTAATAGAAAAGAGATTCAAACATTGAAGAGCGCTGGATTTGCCTTATTGCTAAGTTGTTTATTTAGTTCTGCGAGTATTTTTGCTGGCCCAGCGAATGACGATAAAAAGCCAGCGGTTTTTAGCGAAAAAGAATTACAAACCGCCGCATGGATACGCGATGCTGCGCGTACCGATAACTTAAGTTACAAAATTCTAGAATCATTGACGACAGAGGTTGGACCTAGGATGGCTGGAAGCCCAGGCGATGCGCTAGCGGTTGCTTGGGCAGAAGCCAAATTTAAAGAGCTTGGTTTTGATAAGGTATGGAAAGAGCCAGTGACTTTTCCAAGTTGGAAGCGTGGTATCGAGAAGGCTGAAATTACAGCGCCTTTCCCGCAAGCTTTGGTGATTACGGCGCTGGGAAATACCGTGGCGACGCCACAGAATGGATTAACTGCCGAACTAGTTGAATTCGCGACCTTGAAAGACATGCTAGCAGCGCCGAATGAGAAAGTGCGCGGCAAAATTGTCTTCATTAATCATAAGATGCAAAACTCAAATGAGTATGGCTTGGTGGTGCCTGGTCGCTCTAAAGGCGCATCCGAAGCAGCGCGAAAAGGGGCGGTGGCAATTGTGATTCGTTCGGTTGGGACCGATAGCCATCGCTTACCGCATACCGGTGTGATGACTTATGACCCCGATGTGCCGCAGATTCCAGCGGCGGCAATGTCAAATCCAGATGCCGATTTAGTAGCTCGTATGATGAAGCGCGGCAAGCCAGTTTCATTAAAATTAGAAATTAGTGCGAGCGCTGCAGGTACCTACACGTCTTACAACGTGATTGGAGAAATGACTGGTAGTGAATTGCCGAACGAGTATGTCTTAATTGGAGGTCATTTAGATTCTTGGGATTTGGGTACCGGCGCAATTGATGATGGTGCAGGATGTGCGATCACGATGGCTGCAGCAGAATTTATTAAGCGTAATGGACTCAAACCAAAACGCAGTATTCGTGTCGTTTTATTTGCTAATGAAGAGCAAGGGCTGTTTGGTGGAAAGGCGTATTTAGCAGCGCATCAATCGCAAATTACAAAAATTCAAGCGGCTGCTGAGGCAGATTTGGGACAAGGTCCAGTCACTAAAATGGCTTCCTTCGTGCGCGCAGAAGCCTTGCCTTTGGTAAAGCAAATGCACACCATTCTGGCTCCTTTGGGCATAGAAGCTGGCGATAACAATGCCTTTCCCGGTCCGGATATGGGTGACTTGCGAATGGCTGGCGCAGCAAGCTTTGGGTTGGCGTTAAAAGCAGATGACTATTTTGATTTGCACCATACGCCCGATGACACATTCGATAAAATCGAACCTGCACGTATCAATCAAGCGGCGGCGACGTATGCCGTGTTTGCGTGGATGGCAGCACAAGCACCGATCGGTTTTGGTTCCGGGCCAGAATTGTTATCCGTGATTAAGGCTACGAAAAAATAAATCGCAAAGAAGTAGATTTTTGCGCACTAATGCACTGTTGAAACGAAATCTGTTAATAGGCTAGTTCCTTGCAGCGATTGTGTAGAAATGTTAGAAGCTAAGTCGAATTGGCGAATATGCGATGAATGAAGTTTGATTTGCTTGGATAAAAAATGAGCGCCTTCAAATTACTTGAATGCGCTCATTTTTATTGGGCACTTGTGTTACTAAACATCGGCGCAAGCGCTAATGCGATTAATGCCAATGCTAGCGGGACGCTAGAAATAAATCCTAGATGTTTGAAGCCAGCCGCACCAAGTACACCACCTATTGCGAATGATAATACTAGTGTGCAATGAAGCTTGAGCTTCTGTTTATTGACGATCACTTTTAAGTCTTGATCGTGTTCGTGATCGCGATTCCAATAGAGTAATTTACCCAGTTCGATACCAATATCGGTGACCAATCCGGTGACATGCGTGGTGCGAATTTCAGCGTGCGAAATTTTGGTGATCAACGCTTTTTGTAAGCCCATCATGTAACACAATAAAATCGCAGTGAACGAGACTGTGATCATTTCGTGCTTTAACAATCCTTGCCCCAGCATGCCGAAGATGAGAAGTAAAACAGCTTCTAAAAATAAGACTGGCGAATAGATAAAGCGAGGAAAATTACGCCGCGCGTAATTCACAATTAAAGCGGTACAAGCCGCGCCACAAATAAACGACAACATCAAAAAAAGCGCTGCGAGCGCTGCCATGCTGTGTCCAAGAATCAGTTCATCCGCAGCTGTTGAAAGCAAACCTGTCATGTGTGAGGTGTACTCGCCAACCGCTAAAAAACCTCCCGCATTCAGTGCACCTGCAATCCAGCACAAGGTCACACCTAGATGCAGATTTGCTTTCGCATCACGCTTAGGGGAAGTGAGTTTTGCAAGATAGTGCTGAGGCATAGTTGATTCGCGTCGTCGGTGTTGAGTAATCGATGCTAAATAATTTGCTTGGTATTTCATCGAACTACGATTTCAAACCCAAGCAAAGCGTGTTCAGTTTGAACTTAACTCATCATCGCGCGCTAGTCGTATTTTGGTCAAGTTTTATGACCAGCTCTCCTATTTATGCACTTCCTAATCATAAATTTTTTGAAAATCAATCAAATAATTTATGCTGAGCCTGCGTTTTTTCTTAAAGGTTTGAAAATAACTCGATTTTTTAAATTGGTATGTTGGATTGAGTCAACATACCATCTCCATATTTATTTCTCTCATAATTAAATAAGCCTTTTTTATTCAATGACTTAGGGGTGCTGTGTTGCTATGCATGCTAATACCATTTGCTGAAAATAATTAATACCAATCAAATAAAAGTAATACCACATGAATACCGCTTGACAATTGGTATTGACAAATCTAAAGTGAAGTTTCTTCAAAAATTGATATGTTTAGCTGACTTTAAATCATCAACAAGCGATTTAATTAGGTGAATATTCCTGTGGGGGGAGTTTTTTTTGAAGTCGTTTCATTGAGAGCCTGACCAACGAGTTGCTAAATTTGTTCCAACATGGCGAACTTGCTTGGTCGGGAATTCAAAACCGAAACTGTGAAAAGTGGTCTTTATCTGGTTTTGATTATTCTCTTAAAGTGGTTTGGTTTTTCTTGATAAGTGGTAAGTCGCGCGAAGCAGCATAGGATGTTGAAATCTGCTACGCATTGAATGTGTTTTGGTTTTTATGGAAGTCTTGGGGGAATAAATGAAAAGTAATTTGAAACCTGGTTTGACGCCTATTGCATCAGCCGTTTCTATGCTGGTGATGACAGTTGCGATGTCTGCACAAGCGCAACAAGTCGACACTAAGAAAGAGGAATCTCAGCAAGTCACTGTGACTGGCATTCGTATGGCACTGCAAAGTGCAGTGAACATCAAGCGTAATGCGAATTCTGTTGTTGACGCAGTGTCGGCTGAAGATGTCGGTAAATTGCCAGATACTGATGTTGGCGAATCATTGGGTCGTATTCCAGGTGTGACTGTTGGCCGTGCATTCGGCCAAGGTGCTTCTGTATCTGTGCGTGGATCTGATCCACAAATGACTTACACGACTTTGAATGGTCAAACAGTCGCCTCGACAGGTTGGTATGATCAACAGGCACTGGATCGCTCATTCAATTATTCATTATTACCTTCTGAATTGATTGGTGGTATGGATGTGTACAAATCGTCCCAGGCAGACTTGACAGAAGGTGGTATCGGCGGCACCGTTATCGTGAAAACACGTAAGCCATTAGACATGAAATCTGGCACCGCCTATGTTGGTGCTAAGGCTGGTAAAGGCAGTGTGAGCGATAAAGTATCGACTGATTTGTCGGGTATGTTCAGTTGGAAAAATGATGCGAATACATTTGGTGTGTTAGTCGCTGGCGCGCACGAGAAAGGTGACTATATTCGTCGTGGCGTCGAATCTGATTCTCGTTGGTCTGCTGACGTTGCGCCAACTACATTTGTGCAAGAACGTAAACGCTCTGCGCTCAATATCAACCTACAAGCACGTCCAGTGCAAGGCTTGGATTTAGGTTTGAATTATATGAAGTTGGAACTGGATGCAGATAACTCCAACACCAGTCACTATATTTTCCATGATCCAAACTGCACGCAACGCAATACAAGCGTTAAATCTGCCTTTAACCCAGATGGCGTTTGTTTGAAGAGTAATACAACTGCCGCTAAAGCGAGTGATGCTTTCCTTCAAACTTGGGCACGTCAAGGTAAGATGACTTCTGATAGTTTCACCTTAAATGCAACGTATAAAGGCGAAGGCTACAAATTAGATGCGATGGCGGGAACCACCAAGGCAGACGGCGGTACTTCAATGACAACTAACTATTCTTATGGTTGGTGGACAGCTGGTGCAACCTTGCCTAAATGGACAGGAGCAATTGACGCAACAGGTAAGCAGATTGTGATTTCTCCAGCATCAAGTCAAAACGTTTCAGTAGCGAATTTGCCAGCAAACACTGGTCCAGCTGGTTCTTGGGCTACCTCACGCGGACCGAACGCAGATAAAGAAAATTTCGCTCAAGCTGACTTAAGTTTGAACGTCAATTGGGGTGCGATTACTTCTTTCAAAACTGGTTTCCGCAAATCTGATCACACTTTCAGAAAGGCGACAGATCGTGCTTCTTTTGCTGCAACGGCGACAGAGGTTGCTACTTCCAGCTTGTATGACGGTAGTTTGGCAATGGGTTCATTGGGATGGTCATCGCCACGTCCAAATATCGCAGCAATGATGGCGAATACAAATCAAAATGTGACTGGCTGGATTGAAGAGCGCGGCGGTTATGGTAAGTTGAACGAAGACAATACTGCGTTATACGGTATGTTCAATTTTGAACAAGATCAATGGCATGGAAATTTTGGTTTGCGTTACATTAGTTCTGATGTGACCGCAGAAGGTTATAAGTTGGATGGTACAGCGGTTGCTGCTGGCGATATCGCACAAAATGCTGGTTGGGGTCGTACGAAAAAAACAGAATCAGCCAGCTATAACGATGTATTGCCAAGCTTGAACGTGGCATACGATTTGAATAGTAATTCCATTTTGCGTTTTACTGCATCGCAAGCCATCACGCGTCCAAATTATGAAAACATGTTCATTGCGACGCAATCAGGTTTTCAAGACACAGTAGCTGGCAACGAGACCGTGAGTTTTGGTAGTGCAGGCTTGAAGCCAATGAAGTCAACGCAGTTTGATTTGGGCGTGGAATACTACTATGGGAAAGGTAATTTGTTCTCATTGATGTACTTCCACAAAGATATCAATAACTTTATTACGACTGCAACCAAGATCAATCAATCAATTGGTGTAGTGAGTCCTGACAGCGGTAAAGATAGTTGGACTGTGAATCAGTACATCAATGCCGGTGGTGGAAAAATTAATGGTATTGAAGCCCAAATTAACCATGCATTCGACAATGGTTTTGGTATTGTTGCTAACTACACTTTGTCTGATGCGAAAGCACCATCAACAAGCTATCAGGATCAATTGAATGTATTTACATTGTCTTCCAAGCACAATGCCAATTTAGTTGGTTACTGGGAAAATGAGACCTATTCTGCGCGCTTAGCTTACAACTGGCGCTCCAAATACATGGTACGTGAAACAGGTTGGTATGGAAATCGTATGCATGACGCCTACGGTACTTTGGACGCTAGCTTTGGCTGGAACATCAATAAGAATCTTCGTTTGGCATTTGAAGCAACAAATCTGCTGAAAGAAGATGATGTGCAATATGGTGCAGCTGCAGCGAATACGACGGTGAAAGATCCATTGAAGATGGGTTATCCAGCGTGGTCATTTATTGGCGAAAGAATGTATAGAATCAGTTTGAGCGCGAAGTTCTAATCGATTCTTAGTTTCGTCCTTGTATAAAACAGCCCGACTTTTCATCGGGCTGTTTTTCTTTTGGTAGATCAAAAATCGTAAAAAGTATTGACGGTAAGTCGACCTTTACGTGGATCATCCGTGATGCTGATTGCGGGATTGATACAGGCGGTATGTAGCAAGCTACCGTGATACATCACCAGTCGATTAAATTTCGCAGGGATCATACCGAGAAATTGAAATTGCTCAGTAGAGTCGTCGAAATAGCGCCGCGCTGGATGCTTTGCATTGATTTCTTGGTAGTACACATCTAAGTAATGCTCACGCGTGCTCTCGGTAATTTGTTGTAGTCCTGTTGCATTGTGTCGATAGAAGCCTGTGCCTCCATGTCGTTCGTTGCAAAGATAAAGTAGAACTGCCATATGGTAAGGTGTACTGGCATCGAAATGCGGTGTGCGTTGCAAAGGTCCGAGCTCAGAAGCCGGCATGGTGGTTAGCGAGAAGGCGCAAATACTTTTTCTTAATGCCAGTTGCTCAGGTATATGAAAATTGGTCTTGATGATCGGTTCTAGAAAATCGGTCAGATTCAATGAGTAATCGCTTGGTGCTTGCGCTCTGACGCCAGGGTAACCTTTATGGTCCGCATAGCCAGGATAGCGACTGAATTCGCTGTTGACTGCAATTTCAAGTAAATGGCTTGGGTTTTCCAGGAAATCATCAATGATTAAGGCTTGATGATCTCCAATCTGGACGGATTGAATAAGCGGATTTTCGTTAATCGAAAAGTGTTGACTCATGGTTCGCCATTCTAAGATTTTTGCTTAAGTAAATTTTTCGGTGGAACAGTGAAAACGTCACGCCCCTGCTATTTTAAATTGTCTGCATATGAATCAGGTGTATCGCCAATAAAAATCTTCAGATAGTTCTCCTCCATATATTTCCTTTGTGCGATGGGCACAGACATGCATCTTTCGAGTTATTTCTCTCGTTGTTTCTAAAGCATTCAGGTAGTAATAAGGTGTTCCTAAAAATTATTTTTATTTTGATTTCTTGATGTGCAGGCTTGTTAGATAAGTGGCTTTATGTTCAATGAAATTGGTCTGCATCTCAGTAAATGGCTTGGTGTTGGATTGAGTCAACATACCAATAAGTTGGGGTGGGTTAATTTTTTGAATAAATCTGATTGTAAACAAGTGGTTAGGTTTAATTGCTTTCTATGTGTGTTAATACCAATATAGATTATTTGCATGATACCAATCAAATAAATGTAATACCACATGAATACCGTTTGACAATTGGTATTAATAAAATTAAAGTGAAAGCTCTTCGAGATCTGTAAATTATTCCTGTGGGGGGAGTATTTAGTTTGAAGTGGTCAGATGCTGGAGCGGCACGACAATTTGTATTGATGTGCTTGTTTGGGAAATGAGAGCGTCGATATCACTCGTATGGATTGATGATGTCGTGTTTGGGTTCCGGAGTGAGTAGATGATTTTGAAATTGGTGCAATGATTTGCTGGTAGTTAGGTGACTTAGCGAATCATCTGCATTTTGGAAGTTTGATGAAATCCTTGGGGGAATACATGAAAAGTAATTTGAAACTAAATCTGACACCTATCGCTTCTGCGGTATCTGTTTTGATCGTGACGGCAGCGATGGCAACATCGATGTCGGTACAGGCGCAGCAAGCAGACACGAAAAAGGACGAGACACAGCAAGTGACAGTCACTGGTGTTCGTGCATCAATGCAGCAGTCCTTGAATCAAAAACGTAATGCTGAATCACATATCGAAGTGATTACTGCTGAAGACATCGGTAAGATGCCGGACAAAAACGTCGCGGATTCTTTGCAACGTGTTTCTGGCGTGACGACTAGTTCAGCTTCTGGTAACGAAGGTGGTTTCGATGAGAATGATCGCGTCAGTATGCGTGGTACGAATCCAAGTTTGACACAAACTTTGATTAATGGTCACAACATGGCTGCTGGCGATTGGTTTGTCTTGAACCAATCTGGTGCTGGTGTCGGTCGTTCTATTAGCTATACCTTGTTGCCTTCTGAATTAGTTGGTCGTATCGAAGTCAATAAATCTTCACAAGCAAGCTTGGTAGAAGGTGGTGTTGCAGGCTCGATCAATGTGATCACGCGTAAGCCATTGGAATTTAAAAAGCAATTAACAGCTGAAGCGTCATTGGGTGTTGTTTATGCTGATTTGCCAAAGAAATCAGATCCACAATTGAGTGGTTTGATTAACTGGAAAAATGATGCAAATACTTTTGGTTTGATGGTGCAGGCGTTCTCAGAGAAGCGTAGTTTGCGTCGTGATGGTCAAGAAATTTTAGGTTGGTCTCAAATTGCTGCAAATAGTCCAATGGCTAAATCAAATCCAGATTTGGCTGGTGCTTATTATCCAAGTTTGATGGGTTCAGCATTGTTTGAGCAAACGCGTCATCGTACCGGTGGTTTAGTTAGTGCACAATTCAAGCCAAGCAAAGAATTTGACATTGTTTTAAATGGCTTTAGCTCGAAGTTGGATGCAGCGAACTACAATCGTAATTATATGTTCTGGGGTTCACGCATTATCGATAGTGGTAATGGACAAGCACCTGAGCCAGGTTACACAGTCGCTAATGATGGTGGCGTGAAGACTTTAACTAGCGCGACCTTCAAACCAATCGCAGGCAATACATACGGCGTGTATGATCAAATCTCCCGTCCAGATGCAGGCTCAGAAGTTAATTTCTTTAGCGCCGATGCGACTTGGAAAGCCAATGCCGACTTGAAATTTAATGCGCAATTGGGTACATCAAAAGCGACAGGTAAAACACCAACGCAAGACGTGGCTGAGTGGAATGTTGGTGTTGGTTCCGGTGCATCTTATCGTATCAATGGTGTCGATAATGCGGCAGATTGGAAGTTAGGAAATACCAATTACGGAAGCCGTGCAAACGATACCTTGGGTTGGGTATTTGGTTATCAAAATACGATAGTCGACGACAAAGAGTCTTGGGCGAAGTTGGATGGCGAGTATCAATTAAATCAAGGTGTATTCAGTACATTGAAATTTGGTGTACGTGCTACCGAACATAAACGTAGTAGCGATGCAGCGCTCGGTCAAGGTCCTGGCTGTAAAAATGCTACTGGTACGCAAGCACCTTGGGATTGGTCACAATCAACATGGTGTCCAGTTGGCACGATCGCGCAAAACGATCCAGCTAAGTTCCCATCCACAGTCAGCCAATATCCTTCTAATTATGGTTCTGGTTTAGGTGGTAATTTCCCATCGAATATTTGGTATTACACGCCAGCGCAATTGGCTGAATTTAACAAGTATTCGAACCGCGACAATAACGGAACACGTCTCGACTACGGTACGCAGTTTGCGTTGAAAGAAAACGTCAATGCGTTCTATGTACAAGGAAACATGGAGGGTGAAGGTTGGAGTGGTAATGTTGGTCTGCGCTATGTACAAACGAAAGAAAACGTCGTGTCCACTTTGACTGGCCCAGGTGCAGGTCAGAAGACATCTGATTTTGGTACTTTCCATTTCGCGACAACTGAAAATACCTTTAACGATATTTTGCCAAGTTTGAATTTGCGTTTTGATGTGCAGAAAGATTTGGTTGCTCGTTTCGCGGTTTCTAAAACGATGACGCGTCCAGACTTTGGTGCATTGGCTAGTGCAATTAGCTTGAGTCCACCAGCAACGGCAACAGGCGTTGGTAGTGGTAGTGGTGCGAATCCAAACTTGAAACCAATTCGTTCTAATAATTTGGATGTTTCCTTGGAATGGTATTTTGCGCCACGTGCTTTGTTGTCTGGTAGCGTGTACTACATGGATTTGACTAGCTATGTTGGTATTGGTCAAGTTTCACGTAGTTACTTCACGACTAGCGCTGCAATTCCTCAAGGCGCGATGGTTCCATACGTGTTGAGCGTACCAGTGAACACAAGTGCGAAAGTGAAAGGTTTTGAGTTGGCATACGAACAGCCAATTGGTGCTAACTTCGGTTTTGCTACAAACTACACTTACGCTGATGCAAAAGACGCCAAAGATCAAGAAGTTGTTGGTGCTTCTAAGAACACGTATAACTTGAGTGGTTACTATGAAGACGACATGTTCAACGCACGTCTGTCCTATAGCTATCGTTCAGCGTTTTACAGTGGTTTGGACCGTGAGACAGCATTCTCACAAGCGGCAACTGGATCTTTGTCCGCTTCTTTAGGTTACAAGATCAATGAAAATTTTGCGATTTCATTTGATGCGCATAACTTGAATAAGCCAACCTTGAAGTATTTCGCTTTGAATGAGAACCAACCACGTTCAATTTATCAAAGTGGTCGTCAATACTATTTGACTCTGCGCGCGAAGATGTAATTGAGATGTAATCAAGCGACGGTCGTCGTAGGAAACGATGGCGACCGGTTTTTGTCAGTGTCAAAGAAAGGAGTGACGAGGCCATTAGCTTCGTCACTTTTTTTTCGCTCTTTGTTTTGTTCGATGGCTATGTATTTTTGTGCGCTTTGCTGAGCATAAAGCTGAGTTCTGCTTCACTAGCAAATTGACGCAATATTGTTGTGTTGAAACGAAAGAATGAAGAAAAGTTTAAATACCACTTAAATACCTATTGACAGCCACTTTGGAAACACCTAAAGTGTTCTTATATCTTAAATTCTGTCTATCGCGACTTGATAGTTAACGTTTTTTCTTTGGAAGTGCCCGTGAGCCAAATGCAGCTAAATCAGCAAATTCAATCGACGCAAATTCAATATCTGATCGGTGTTGATGGCGGTGGCACTGGTACGCGCATCGTGTTGACGGATAGAAATGGTATTGAACTTGCTCGCGGTACCGCCGGTCCGTCTGGATTGATGCATGGTGCAAGCGCTGCGTGGAAAGCTATTTTATCAGCAATTGAGCAGGCATTTGCAACAAGTGGTATTGTTGCTCCTGCATTTCAGCAGATTGCGATTGGTTGTGGTTTGGCTGGTGTGAATAATAAGCTTTGGGCTGCGGAGTTTGTCGCTGCAAATCCGGGATTCGGCATGCTATTTGCAGAAACCGATGCGGGCACAACTTTGCTTGGAGCGCATCAGGGCAAACCAGGTGCGATTATCGCTCTTGGAACTGGTAGTGTCGGTGAGGTCATGTTGGCTGATGGTAGTCGGCGTGAAGTTGGTGGTTGGGGATTTCCTTCAAGCGATGAGGCAAGTGGTGCTTGGATGGGCTTGCGGGCAATTAATCATGTACAGCATGTGCTGGACGGACGCGCCGCAGGTGATGAGTTTGCAACGGCTATTATCGATTTTTGTGGCGGTAATAAGGATGCGGTTTTTGCTTGGTTAGGCGGTGCGACGCAAACCAAATTTGCGCAGTTAGCGCCTTTGGTCATCCAATATGCAGCACGTAATCAAAAAGCGAAAAGCATCTTAATAGAGGCAGGGAAAGAAGTAGAAAAAATGGCGAATGCCTTAGATCCGAATTGTGAAATGCCGATAGCTTTATGTGGCGGTTTGGCAGATGCGGTTTGGAACTATTTGCCAGAAAAATTATTGCAGCGCGTAAGTAAACCAATCGGTGATTCTTCTTCCGGTGCGCTTATTTTGGTCAGAAAACATTTGATGAAGTCGTAGTTCAATTTAAAGACTTCAGAAACTCCAAAGTCTTAGAGGGATAAAAAATATGCTGGCACAACTGCTCGATTTTAAACCTGATGGTGATAGTTCTACGCCGCTGTATTTGCAGTTGGCAAATAAGTTGGCGAATGGAATTCATAATGGTTATTGGCAGCCAGATGAGGCTTTGCCTTCTGAACGGGTATTGGCTGAAACCTTAGATATTTCGCGTGTGACTGCGCGTAAGGCAATTGAGATGTTGTGTGAGCGTGGCTTATTAACGCGCAAGCATGGTTCCGGTACGTATATCACACCAAAATTAGAGCAACCTTTGTCGCGTTTGACGAACTTCAGTGAAGAATTACGTCAACGTGGTTTCATGCCTGGCTCGCAGTGGTTGTCCCGTGAAACTGGTGTGGCGTCACCAGAAGAAATTTTATCTTTAGGACTATCTCCGCATTCCGTAGTTTCACGCTTGAAGCGTTTGCGTACCGCAGACAATGTGGTCATGGCAATTGAGAGTACGACTATTCCTAATCTTTATTTGCCTAATCCTAAATTGGTAACAGATAGTTTATATGGTTACCTTGATCAGAATAATGCATCGCCAACGCGAGCGTTGCAGCACATTCGTGCGGTCAGTGCGACTGCAGAGCAGGCCAAGCTGATCGGCTTAAAGCAGGGCACGGCGATGCTGTTGATTACGCGTGTCGGTTATCTAGCAAATGGTGCAGCGGTCGAGTTAACGCATTCGTATTGCCGCAGTGATTACTATGACTTTGTAGTGGAGTTGTTTAGATGATTTCAGTGCAGCAAGCTCAACAATCTCCGATGCAAACTAAAATGCAAACCATACAAGGCAATGTATTGACTGCGAATGGATGGGTCGCTGGAACAATTTCTTTTGTAGACAAGATTGAAGAGATACAAGGTAGTGCTGTTGATCCACGCTCGAATAATGCTGCTTATATTTTGCCTGGCTTTATTGATTTGCATGTGCATGGTGCCGGTGGTAAAGACACCATGGAAGCAGGCGACGCAGTTCAGGTAATCTCACGCATGCATGCCCAGCATGGCACGACAAGTATGCTGGCAACCACGATGACTGCGCCCATGTCTGATTTAGAGGCAGCATTGCAAGCTTTGGCAGGCGTTTGCCAACAGCGTACTGCAGGTTCTGCGCGCGTGTTAGGCGTGCATTTGGAAGGGCCTTACATTAATCCAGGCAAGTTGGGTGCACAACCCGATTTCGCGCATGCTGGATCGCTCGAACAAGTAAAATATTTAGACGCGATTGCGCCGATTAAATTGATTACCTTAGCACCCGAAGTGGAAGGTAATTTAGCGATGGTCAGCCAATTGACTGCGCTTGGTATGCGCGTGCAATTAGGCCATACCTTAGGTACTTACGAAGATGGTGTGGCAGCGCTAGAGAATGGTGCTAGCAGTTTCACCCATTTGTACAATGCGATGTCGCGTCTTGATCATCGCGCACCAGGTATGGTTGGTGCAGCTTTGGCGCACGCGAATTTTGCTGAAATTATTCCAGATTTATTGCATGTTCATCCCGGTGCTATTAAAGCAGCGATGCGTGCGATCCCAAAAGTATATTGTGTAACAGATTCTACTTCTGCCTCTGGGATGCCAGACGGCGAGTACATGCTTGGCCGTCAAGTGGTGCATAAGTGTTTAGGCGGTGTGCGTTTAGCCGACGGTACTTTAGCTGGTAGCACTTTGACGATGGATCAAGCGCTCAGAAATTTAGTCAAGATTGGTTTAGAGCTAGACGATGCATCTAAACGCGTTTCTACCTACGCAGCAGATTTTTTAGGATTATCTGATCGCGGCCGTCTGCAAGTAAATGCTTATGCAGATTTAGTAGTTCTTGATCGGGATTTGAATCTAATTGCTGTTTATATCGAGGGAGAAAAAATTGAGCTCAAAGATGCTTAAAGAAGCGTGTTCGTCTGGGGAATTTGTTGCTGCACAGTTAGGCCATGATCGTGAACGATTCATAGAATTAGGGAAGCAATTACGCGCGACGCCGCCTTCTTCTGTGGTGACGATTGCGCGTGGTAGTTCGGATCATGCAGCAAATTACGCTGCGTATTTAATGATGGCGCGTCTGGGTCATATCGTCGCTTCTTTGCCGATGTCTTTAGTGACCTTGAACAAGGCGCCATTGCTGGTGAAAAATGCGCTGGCAATTGCGATTTCGCAGTCGGGACAAAGCCCTGACGTGGTTGAGCCTATCCGTTATTTTAGTGAACATGGGGCGACCACGGTTGCTTTGGTCAATGATGCAAGCTCACCATTGGCACAAAGTGCGCAATGGACTATGCCCTTACATGCAGGACCAGAATTAAGCGTCGCCGCTACCAAGAGTTTTATTACCTCTTTAGTTGCGGGTGCACGTTTGGCAGGTCATTGGCAAAATGATCCAGCGTTCTTAGCGGGAATTGAAGAGCTGCCACAAGTTTTGCACGCTGCTACCCAATTAGATTGGTCGAATGCTTTAGATGTGTTAGTACCTGCGCAACGTATTATGGTAGTCGGTCGCGGCATTAGCTTCTCTGTCGCTTTGGAATCTGCATTGAAGTTCAAAGAGACCTCAGTCATCCAAGCAGAAGCGTTTAGTGGTGCAGAGATTAAACACGGACCGATGGCATTGATCGATGATGGCTATCCATTATTGATTTTCGCAACGCGTGGTCCGGCACAAGCTGGCTTGATTGCCTTGGCAGAAGAAATGCGTGGACGTGGTGCGAACGTTTTGTTAGCGGCTCCAGCAGATGTCAAAGAACGTAACTTGACATTGGCAACTACAGCGACGCCTGATCTTGATCCTATCGCAGCGATACAATCTTTTTACGTGATGGCTGCACATCTGTCAGTGGCACGTGGTTTAGATCCAGATAAGCCACGTCATTTAAGTAAAGTCACCAAGACGAATTGATTGGAACAAGCGGGCGATCATTTAGCATGAAGTCCGCTTTTCTTTTAGCCTATTTTCATTAGCCTCTTTTTGGAAATGTAATGACTCATATTAGTAAAGAAGAAGCACGCCGTATCGCAGGACAGTCGATCATGATTCGCATGCCGGAGACGGTATTAAGCGAAACAACCGCGAATTTTATTCGTGAAAATCATATACGCGCGATTTGTCTGTTTCGCCAAAATATGGTGAACCAAGATCAATTGACCAAATTGACCAGCGACTTACGCGCAGTAATGGGAACAGAAGCCTTGATCGGTATCGATCAAGAGGGCGGCGCGGTTGTTCGTGCCACTTGGGTACCTCAACCACCAGCAGCAATGTCTCTTGGCGCTAGCAATGATCCTGAGCTTTGTCGCCAAGTTGGCGCGGCCGTCGCGCGTAGTGTGAAAGCATTGGGATTTAATTGGAACTTCGCACCGGTTTTGGATTTAAATAACAATGTCAATAATCCTGTCATTTCTGAGCGTTCGTTTGGGGCAGATCCAGTGCGAGCACATCAATTGGCGAGTGCGTGGATGGAAGGCAGTTTAAGCGAAGGCGTCGCATGTTGTATCAAACACTTTCCAGGTCATGGTGATACGCATGTCGATTCGCATCGAGATTTACCCGAAGTTAATAAGTCGCGTGTCGAGCTTGATGCCTTGGAATTAGCACCATTTAAAGCTGCCGCTAAAAATGCACCTGCAATGATGACGGCGCATATTGTTTATCCACAAATTGATCCTGAGAATCCAGCAACGATGTCAAGCAAGATTTTGACTGGTATCTTGCGTGATGAGTGGAATTATCATGGTGTAGTGATTACCGATGGCATGGACATGCACGCGATTGCTGGACGCTATGGTGTTGGCGCTGCGGCGGTGAAAGCGTTGGCAGCAGGTGCGGATATGGTGATGGCGCTTGGTAATACCGAGACGCAAATAGAAACCTTAAACGCCTTGGCACTGGCGATTGAAAGCGGTGAAATACCCTATAGCGCTGTGCAGAAGAAGTTGCAACGTATTCGCCAGCTTGCACAACAATATCCTAGTTTGAAGGGGCACTACGACCAACGAACGGAAGATGCCGATCGTGTTTTGATGGCGCAAGCTTGGCAACGCGGATTAACGACATATCGTCAAGCAGTACCGCCAAAACCTGGCAGTCGAGTGCGCTTGGTCATAAGTGCAGACGTGGTCAGCGATGGTGTGTCAGAAGCGGGTATCCCAGCGCATAAAGTCGCCTCAATGTTGTCGCAAATCTATGATGTACAGACCAGTACTTTCGATGATGCTTCTAGTTTTGATTGGTCGAGTATTCCTGCCGATGGAAGAACGCTTATTTTGGCATCAACAGTCAGAATTCGCTATAACGAACATCCCCGTAAAACGTGGAAGCCCGATTTGCACTTGGGTTTGTGGAATCCATTTCAAACGCTCGATATCGATGCACCAGCGTTGATTTCTTACGGCTTTGCAGAACCTGCAATTCAAGCAGTTGGGGCTTGGCTATCAGGCAAGGCCGAAGCGAGCGGGCAGGTTCCCGTTGCGAATTTTGATCAGTTAGCAGCGTCTTAAAAAGTTTTTTTTGTGCCCTACTAAGGGTGCTAATTGGGCTAAAAAATAGAGTAGAAAAGTAAGTTAATAAAGTAAGTGAACAAAGCCAGAATATGCTTAAGTATTCTGGCTTTTTTTTATCAATTTAGAAGATGCGCAGGAACACTCATTTCTTCCGCTTTAGGCAGGCTTAAGGCCAAATCCCAGCCAGCGGCTCGTTCCGCATCGATTAATAATTTACAAAAACCGTGAAGCAGATTGTTTTCTAATCGTAGGTCTATCGATTGTCCTTGCTGCGCAATAAATTGTATGACCAGAGGCGAATTGGCTTTCAAATGGAAGTTAATTGATTCAAGCAATAAGGGGACTTCACCGTGAATTGCTTTGCGCTCCTCACTTTGGTAGCGTTGGCCAAAATTACCTTCTTCTTTAATTTGATCAACCGCCTCTTCGTGTTCGATTTGAATTAACTCTTCACTTGCAAATGCTGTTTCAGGCCGATTTAAACGCATATGCGAACTAATTGACTCCATCAAAACGGGCCACAGTCTTTGAAGCATGCGACGTGTGATGAACAATTGAATTTCTTGTTTTTCATCTAACTCGGTTTCTTTATTTCTTGTAGAAAAACCAATTCTGAGTAGGATGCGATCTTCGTTTATCAGGTAGGTTAAATTGAGTTGTTCTAAATGCATAGCTTGTTGATGTAACGCAAAACCCTTGTAAATTTTTGCGGAGTTTGTTCTTGAAATCAGCTTTTCCCGCCTAATCTATCAGTCAATTAATCATTGAATCCTTTAAGGAGGCATTATGCGTTTGGATAAATTGACGACAAAGTTACAGGAGGCACTGGCCGATGCGCAGAGCCAAGCAGTTGGTAATGATAACCAATATATAGAGCCGGTGCACGTCTTACTTGCATTGATCAATCAAGATGATGGCAGTGCGCGCTCTTTGTTACAGCGTGCTGGCGTGAACATCAATAGCTTATTAGCAGGTTTAAAAAGTGCGATTGATCGTTTGCCAAAAGTCACAGGAACCGATGGACAAGTTCAAATTGGGCGTGAATTAGCAGGCTTATTGAATTTAGCTGATAAAGAGTCTCAAAAGCGCGGCGACCAATTTTTAGCGAGTGAGATGGTCTTGCTCGCTTTGGTCGATGATAAGTCAGAAGCCGGTAAGTTAGCACGAGAAAATGGCTTAACTCGCAGTGCTTTAGAAGCTGCAATCAAAGGTGTGCGTGGTGGTGCGAATGTTGATTCGCCAGAAGCGGAAGGGCAACGTGAGGCTTTAAAGAAATATACGCTTGATCTTACCGAACGCGCGCGTCTAGGTAAGCTTGATCCAGTGATTGGTCGTGATGATGAAATTCGTCGAGCAATCCAAGTCTTGCAACGTCGCAGTAAGAATAATCCTGTTTTGATTGGTGAGCCTGGGGTTGGTAAAACCGCGATTGTTGAGGGCCTCGCGCAGCGGATAGTTAATGGTGAAGTACCAGATAGTTTGAAGTCGAAGCGCGTGTTGTCGCTTGATATGGCCGCCTTGTTAGCTGGAGCGAAATTCCGCGGTGAATTTGAAGAGCGTCTAAAAGCGGTGCTGAAAGAAATCGCAATGGATGAGGGGCAAACCATCGTCTTCATTGATGAATTACACATCATGGTTGGTGCTGGTAAGGCGGAAGGTGCGATGGATGCGGGCAATATGCTCAAACCAGCTTTGGCGCGTGGTGAATTGCATTGTGTCGGTGCAACTACGCTTGATGAGTATCGTAAGTACATCGAAAAAGATGCAGCGCTTGAGCGACGCTTCCAAAAAATTATTGTTGATGAACCTAGTGTTGAAGCCACGATTGCGATTCTGCGCGGACTGCAAGAGAAATATGAAGTGCATCATGGCGTTGATATTACTGATCCAGCAATCGTTGCTGCGGCAGAGCTCTCGCATCGTTATATCACCGACCGCTTCTTACCTGACAAAGCAATCGATTTGATTGATGAAGCTGCAGCCAAGATCAAGATTGAAATTGATTCCAAGCCTGAAGTGATGGATAAATTGGATCGTCGTTTGATTCAATTGAAAATTGAGAAAGAAGCAGTCAAGCGTGAGAAAGATGAGGGATCGAAAAAGCGTCTCGCTTTGATCGAGGATGAAATCAAGGTTTTATCACGCGAATACGCTGATCTTGAAGAAGTATGGAAATCGGAAAAGGCAACGGTACAAGGTAGTACCCATATTAAAGAAGAGATAGAAAAAATTCGCCTGCAAATGGAGGACGCGAAGCGTAAAGGTGATTGGCAAACTATGTCGCAACTCCAATATGGTCGCTTACCAGAACTAGAGGCGCAATTAAAATCAGCCGATTTGCAAGCAGCCAAAAATGCCGAAGCAGGTGGCAAACCTAAGTTGTTACGTACTCAAGTTGGTGCAGAAGAGATCGCTGAAATTGTGTCGCGTGCGACCGGTATTCCTGTATCTCGCATGATGCAAGGTGAGCGTGAGAAATTGCTGCACATGGAAGATGCTTTGCATAAACGAGTAGTGGGTCAAGATGAGGCGATTATCGCGGTTTCCGATGCAATTCGTCGCTCCCGCGCTGGGTTGGGCGATCCAAATCGTCCGTATGGATCTTTCTTGTTCTTGGGCCCTACTGGCGTTGGTAAAACCGAATTGTGCAAGGCATTGGCTAACTTTATGTTTGATACGGAAGAGTCCTTGATTCGTATTGATATGAGTGAGTTCATGGAGAAACATTCAGTTGCGCGATTAATCGGTGCGCCGCCGGGCTATGTTGGATACGAGGAGGGCGGCTATTTGACCGAAGCGGTGCGACGTAAGCCATACAGCGTGATTTTATTGGATGAAGTCGAGAAAGCGCATCACGATGTGTTTAATGTTCTGCTACAGGTGCTTGATGATGGACGTATGACCGATGGTCAGGGGCGTACTGTAGATTTCAAAAACACTGTGATCGTTATGACTTCGAATTTGGGATCGCATCAAATTCAAGCGATGGAAGGAAGTGAACCTAGCGTAATTAAGATGGCGGTAATGGGCGAAGTTAAATCACATTTCCGCCCAGAATTTATTAATCGTATCGATGAGATCGTCGTTTTCCATGCGCTGGATGCAAAAAATATCGGTGCTATTGCGAAGATACAGTTGGATACTTTACATAAGCGCTTGACGCAGATGGACATGAGTTTGCAAGTTACTGATGCGGCACTATTGAAAATTGCCGAAGCAGGATTTGATCCAGTTTATGGTGCTCGACCATTGAAACGTGCAATCCAACAAGAGATAGAGAATCCATTATCTAAATTAATGTTGCAAGGTAAGTTTGGTCCCAAAGATACGATTATTGTTGACGTCGCGAACGGAGAATTGGTGTTTAAGTAAATAGACTTTGATTGGCAGACTCTGTTGAGTTAACTTTGTATTGAGCTCTGGACCGTCGGATAGTCTTATTTGTATACCCTACAAATAAGACTATCCGACGGTTTTGTTTTTCTAGGCTTTTTGTGTATATTTTGTTGTGACGTTGTAGTGACGGCGTTGATGATTTTAGATATGCACCAAAAGACGTACCAATAGATGCACGAATCTTTCCCAACAGTATTTTTCAGTAAGAGGAATTTATGGTATCTGCAAACAATACGCAATTGATTGTTCGAACAAGCACTTTGGACGAGATTCCGCAGCTGAATCAAATGATCGTGGAATCAGCGCGTGTCTTAAGTCGAGGCTTTTATACCGAACAAGAAACCGAATCTGCGATCAAGTATGTATTCGGTGTTGATTCCGCTTTAGTGAAAGACGGTAGTTATTTCAGCGCAATTTTAGATGGTGAATTAGTTGGTTGTGGTGGTTGGAGTCGTCGCCGTACTTTGTATGGTGGTGATCAGCGTCCAATGGGGGCAGATGAATTTCTCGATCCAGCACATGATCCAGCCAGAATTCGCGCGTTCTTTATTTCGCCAAAAGCAGCAAGACGAGGTGTTGGTAGAGCCGTGTTTGAAGCATGTAAGCAAGCTGCACTTAAACAAAGTTTTACTAGCTTGGAATTGATGGCAACGTTGCCCGGCGTGCCATTCTATGAAGTTTTGGGCTTTCAAAAACTTGAAGATGTATCTGATGTTTTGCCAGATGGTGTGACTATTCGATTTGAGCGTATGCGTTTGCAGATTGCGTGATTTGCTTCAGCTCTAATTGACTAATTTTGTTATGCATTCAATTGGTATCAGAACTTAAAAGAAAGGCCGGCGTTACTGCGTTCCGACCTTTCTTCATATTCGTCATTAACCGACTGCAAACAAGAATTATTAATTGCTCGGTGTAATACTCTTCACAACTTTACCAGCTTCATCCAGCATCTGAATTTCTGCTTGACCAGCGGCGCTCACGATCAACATCATGCGTGTCCTACCTTTGGCATCTTTCAGGCTTAATGCCGATCCTTTATCTCTCGTATTACCCAAGTAGATTCGATTCTCGGATAGACGACCTTCATCAGATAATTTTTTCCAGTATGCAGCTTGCTCGGCTTGCGGAAGTTTTTCTGCTTCTGCGCCAAATTTCTTGATGTCTTCTATCGAGCTGACTTTGTACATAGGCACATCATTGATGCGGATGCCGGTTTGTTGATGATTGGCGCTATCCGTACTGATCAGTTGTAACGCCTGATCTTGACGGAAACGGTCGAAGGTGAGTGAGAGTCCAGCATCAATCTTGCCATTTTCTCCAATACTTCCTTTTTGAATAAAACCACCATTTTCAGTACCTTCTTCATTCACAAAGATCATGCCAGCAAAACTGCGACGATCTGGGCGAGCACCTTCTTTTCCTTGATGAAAATCGCCAGGGAATTGCGCGCGATTCGAGATGATCATACGTTTTGTTCCATCCGGTTCGACGATATTGATTCGACCTACGGTGATTTCATCAAAGCGTTCGTTCTTCACGGGTTCACGTGCGCCAGTTAACGCGAATACCGCGGCGAGTGCGGCTGCCATTGTGGTTGCGCCTGCAAAGAAAGTTCTGAGTTGTGACATAGTTTTCCTTCTAAAAAGTAAAGTGAGTCATCGGTGAAACAAAGCCTAAGCAAGTAGATATATGAAAAAAAACTTGAATAAAATTATAGCAATAATAAAAAAATCATTGTGTTGGAATTTTACGAATGCGCCATTCCATGAAGAAACCTAAGATGCCAGTAAAAAGTAATAGGCCACCCAAAAATTGTATGAATTGATTTTGATAAGATTGAACAATGCTGACATCGACTAAATGAAATTTTCGCCGACCACCTTCTACATTTTCATAAAATACCGTGCCAGCATTGTGGCTTTTCTCGACAAAAAGTGGCCGTTTGCGCTTCTCTGTGAAGTCCGTCAATAATTTAGCAGCTTCTTCTTTGGAAATAATGTTTGCACCAAATTTTAAATTGATGATCTTTTCAAATTGTTCAAATACGTCTTCTGCCTCGTCCGCGCGAAATACGCCTTTTGACTCGTACTTATAGAGTTTATTCGGGAAAAATATTCCTTCATTTGCGCTCAACAGGAAGGCGAAGCCTAATGTGCACAACGCAGCGGATCCGAATAGCCAACGTTTTACGCTATGGGTTTTAACAACAATTGTTGTGTTCAAATAGTGTGCGACTTCGGGTATATGTTTAAGGCTTGCTTGTAGGAATTTTTTATCGATGTCTTTTAAAAAATCGGCGGGCTCGATTTCTAGCGATTTCATAATGGTTTGGAACATCTCCGCAGAAGGCACCGATTTGTCGTTTTCCAATTTCGATAAATAGGATTGTTCGATACCGATTGCCTCTGCCATTTGCGGTTGCGTCAGATTTTTCTGCGTTCGTATTTGCTTTAACTTTTCACCAAAATTCATACTCACATCCATTAATTTTCTGTACTGAATTTCTTGAATCAACTTAATTCAATTTATTATCGAAGGCACTATCAATAGAGCCATCAGAGCCGAGCAAGTCGTATTCTTTTGTATTCAAGCGGAAATTGGAAGCTGAATATCTTTGAATATCCATGAATATTCAATTTTTAGCCGATTTAGCCAAATTTTTTCGCTGTGACGATCGCGGTGTGGAGGGCATGATGTGATAACTGATCACATCATCGAAAATGCTTAAGCTAAATTGAGTGTGAATCTCGATCATTCATAAGTCTCAAAGCTGTGTCTTGATGCAACTTAGAATGCGTTGAACGGTATGCTGTTTAAACGGTATTCGATGTAAAAATTTTGAGGTGAGATAAAAAAAGGGAGGCAAATTGCCTCCCTTATGCGTCATTAATAGTGCCTTACTTTATGTAATTGGCCTTATGTAATTTGCCTGAACATCAAGTTGAGATGTGGTTATTTATGGCAAAGTACACATACAATGTGCCATCACCATATAGCTGCGATTCTCTTTGCGTAAGTCTGCTAACCAAGCAAGATCTTTAATCATTTCTGTTGCTGCCGCTGGTGGAATGCCACTAGGTGCAACCGCAACTTTGAACTGTTCATTGATTGCACGAGCTGCTGCTTTGGTCGCACCGTCTTCAAACATACTAAAGAATCGGTCAAATTTAGAAGGCTCACGTTCGATATACGTCACGCGATATTCATTGCCTAATTTTGCCAGCGTGGCGGCGGATCTTAAAGCATCTTGATAACTACCAATGCGATCAATCAAGCCACGCTCTTTTGCCTGTTCACCAGTCCAAACGCGGCCTTGTGCAACCGCGTCAATTTTTTCTGGTGTCGTTTTGCGTGCAGCTGCGGCCTTTGTCGTGAATTCGGAGTAGATATTATTCACGCCCAACTGAATCACTTCGCCAAACTTCGGATTCATAGGACGCAAAGGATTAAAGGAGTCGCTCATCCAAGTAGTTGTTGTACCAGCGGTGTGCACACCAATCTTTTCAACTACTTTATCTACAGTTGGAAAAATCACATACACACCAATCGATCCGGTGATGGTCGCTGCATCGGCAATGACTTCATCGGATGACATGGAAATCCAATAACCGCCAGAGGCTGCGACATTCCCCATAGAAATGACCACAGGTTTTCCTGCTTTGCGCGTTAATTCCAATTCTTGGCGAATTAACTCAGAACCGAATGCGCTACCGCCAGGAGAATCAACTCTGACTACAAGTGCTTTGATTTGATCGTCCTCACGTGCCTTACGAATCAAGTTTGCTGTGGACATACCGCCAATCGCACCAGGTGGCGCGTTGCCTTCGCTAATTTCACCTTCTGCGACGATCACTGCAACTGCTGGCCCAAACGAAAAATGATTTTGCGCTTGTAAGTAGTCATCAAAGCTTACTTGTTTGAAGCTCTTTGTCTGCTCGTCCTTCGCGCCCAAGCCCAGCATCATTTGGCGTAGCTCATCACGCGATTTCAAACCATCAATTAATTTTGCATTAACCGCAAATTGCCCAACGCTTCCGTTCGCTGCTTTTAACATTTCGGGTAAGTTGTTGATGCTCTCCATGATGGCGCCAGTCGGTAGTTTGCGTGCTTTTTCTACGCCATCGGTGTAGAGCTTCCACATTGCGTTGTATAAAAACGCTTCCGCTTCAGACGATGCTGGTGATGGACCATTGGCAATGTAGGGTTCAGCAGCGCTTTTGAAGGTGCCGACCTTTAATAGATTGACAGTCACGCCAATTTTATCTAGGGCATCTTTATAGTAATTGCGATATCCACCAAAGCCACTCAACATCACGTTACCCATTGGGTGCATATACACTTCATTCGCATGCGCGGCTAAAAAGTATTGACGTTGATCGAAGCTAGATCCCCATGCGATTACTTTTTTTCCACTGGCTTTAAATCGTTCTAAGGCCGCTGCGACCTCACGCAGCATCGGCAATCCAGCTCCTTGCATTCCATCCAGCATCAGAACGGCATTGTTAATTTTTGGATCTTTGCTAGCTGCATCAATCACGGTCAAAATGTCACGCAATTGTGTAGAGCGCTTATTCTCACCCTGCACCTCAGCAATGAAGGCATCACTTGCACTGCCAGCATGCTGTTCAACTAGTTGCCCTTTGAAATTCAAAATGAGCGCGGTTTTATCTTCAATCTTTAACTTGTCTGAAGAAAATAAAGCGTTCAATAGAATTATGACTAGTAACAAGAAAATAAAGTTAATGACAAAACGCCGACTCGTATCGACCGCACTCCAAAACCACTTAATACCTCGTCCGATTGAACGGAAGGGCGTAAAAGCCATAATAACTCCTGATTAAAAACAATTAAGGACAATAAATTACATACCAAGTTAAATCTACAACGTCTAACAAGTTACTGAATAGAGGAAATGCCAATCATTTTACCCATAGTTTATGCGAGCCAGTGGAAGTCCAGCATTTAAGTATCTATTTTAGCGATACATGTCGACAACTTGATTAGAAAAAAATGAAGGCAAGCTTAAATTTATATTGGCAAGAGTTGGTTCGAAATTTAGCGGATTCCATTTTCCACAGCATTACAAAATCAGAAGTAGGAATTAAGGTTAAAATCCGTTTCGATCCGAGTTAAATTTGAGTTTGAATCAAATTTCTTTAATTTATTAACTTACGCGAAAGACCTCAATAATGAAAACCAAAGCCGCAATCGCATGGGAAGCAGGAAAACCATTAACTATTGAAGAGGTAGATCTTCAAGGTCCAAAGGCGGGAGAAGTATTAGTCGAAATCAAAGCGACGGGCATTTGTCACACCGATTATTACACGCTGTCGGGTGCTGATCCCGAGGGAATTTTTCCAGCGATTTTAGGCCATGAAGGTGCTGGCGTTGTGGTCGATGTTGGACCAGGTGTGAAGAGTTTAAAAAAGAATGATCACGTCATCCCGCTTTATACGCCTGAGTGTCGCGAATGTAAGTTTTGTTTATCGCAAAAGACGAATCTGTGCCAAGCGATTCGCAGTACGCAGGGACGCGGTTTGATGCCTGATGCGACCAGCCGTTTTTCTATTGATGGCAAGCCGATTTTTCACTACATGGGTACATCGACATTCTCCAATTACATTGTTGTCCCAGAAATTGCTTTAGCAAAGATTCGTGAAGATGCACCGTTTGATAAGGTTTGCTATATCGGCTGTGGCGTCACCACTGGCGTGGGTGCGGTTTTGTTCACGGCTAAAGTGGAAGCTGGCGCAAATGTGGTCGTGTTTGGTTTAGGTGGTATCGGTCTAAACGTGATTCAAGCAGCACGCATGGTTGGTGCGAATAAAATTATTGGTGTCGATATCAATCCCGCGCGTGAGAGCATGGCACGCAAATTCGGTATGACGCATTTCATTAATCCGAAAGAAGTTGCGAACGTGGTCGATGCGATTATCGGTATGACTGATGGTGGTGCGGACTATAGTTTTGAATGCATCGGCAATACAACAACCATGCGCCAATCATTAGAGTGCTGCCACAAAGGATGGGGACAATCCATCATCATTGGTGTCGCGGCAGCAGGACAAGAAATTAGCACGCGTCCATTTCAATTAGTCACTGGTCGGGTATGGAAAGGCTCTGCATTTGGCGGCGCACGCGGTCGCACCGACGTTCCAAAAATTGTCGATTGGTACATGGAAGGCAAATTAAATATCGACGACTTAATCACCCATAAATTGCCTTTAGAGAGAATTAACGAAGGCTTTGACTTAATGAAGAGTGGCGAATCGATTCGTTCTGTGGTCGAATTTTAATACTGGTGATTTGATCTAAGTGAAGCATACTTAAGAACAATCAATTCATTTTGATATTGATATTGATATTGATATTGTCCGTCATTTGCGCTTTATCTATCTAAGACTTAACTATCAAAGCTTCGATTACTTGTGCCTTAATTTTTGCAATCCCTTTCTCTAAAGCAAAAGAGTGAGGGATTCTCTCCTTATTTTGCGCCTTATTCCTGTAACT
>VFQS010000664.1_pt1 | contig 36460 bp, 44 predicted proteins | sample 3512361 | NCBI WGS metagenome assembly VFQS01 (sample SAMN10412375, study PRJNA504923) | tailings metagenome | isolation source: Relicate 1 Philex TSF3 active mining | place: Philippines
AGACATGTCGAAAAGTAAAGATGGAACAGCCCATCGTCTATTTGGGATGATTTCTGAGTATGTCGCTGCATTACCCAAGACACGCGCTGCAGAACGAGCTGCAGAAGAAGCGGAAGCAGAAGAACGTCGTAAAGCAGCAGAAGCCCGTGCTAAAGTTGAAGCGGAACGTGCAGCCGCAGCCAAAGCAGATGAGAATAAAGCCAAAGCCAATGCAAATACACGTGCTCGCGCTGCTGGGTTTGCAAGTGCAGCCAATGTATGGTAACCTGACATGAATCTGGATTTTTGTTAGGAGTCGTAACACAGCATTAAAAAATGGAAAAAATTGACATGTTGGACATTTACTATGTTAGTTATTGTCCAAAGAAACACTGAGACATACGATTTAACCGCGAACCTTCCTTTCCATTCCAGGCTTTTCCTTCCTTCCTTCCAAGACTATCTCCAAGACTATCCAAGAACCGACCAAGATGGCAGCCGAACGTCTTTCTGAGGAGACCAAGACTTTGGTCAACAAGACGTATGCGTACGTCGAGGGTTCCCGCGAGCTGCGCCATCTGGCTGCAGCGGTGGGCTTCCTGTACAACTCGTCTCTGCACGGGTCGTGCCCGCATTCTGCTCCTCGCAGCAGCATCACGCGCGATGCGCGTCTGTATGTTCCTATGCACTACAACACCCCGCGTGGTATGAAGCCTCTTAACTCAATGCTCCGCCACACGTTCAACTACTTCTACGACATCCAGCGCATGATGAACTTTGACGATTATGAAGCGCGCGATGATCTCAAGAATGTCGTGTTCTTCCGTGCTCGCTCAGTTTGCGCCACGATCTCTGATGCCTTTGCCATTTTGGTTGAGGCATCACAGTCTCGCAGCAAGGATGAGACTGCATCTCGTCTGTTTCGTATGATTTCTGATTCTGTGTTTGTTGTACCCCGTACTCGCGCCGAGGAGCGCGCTGCCGAAGCCGAAGATCGCCGTCGTGCAGCTGCAGCTGCTGAGGTACGCGCAAAGGCTGAGGCTGAGCGTGCTGCTGCACAGAAAGCCGAGGACGACAAGCACCGCGCGGAAGCTGATGCACGCGCGCGTGTAGTTGGATTTGCGAGTGCGGCTGACGTGTGGTAAAAAACACAAACAAAAAAGCGTGTGCATGTTCTACTGTTTGTGTCTGCGTCTGCGAGGGCTGTTTTTGCCTAAATTTTTCTTTCCATATTGTAAGAGATGACAGGTTATATCAATTTGGTTCACATCTTAGCAATAGCGCCTTTGTTCCTATATGTTGGATTAAATCGCGATCAAGTCCATGAATATGTATTTTATGCTCTGGGGTTAATGGGAGCAGTAATATTAGTCTACCATGCATATAAAGCTTATTTGAAATTAACATCCGGACAAAGTGCATGGATTAATTGGATCCATATTTTGTTTGTAGCACCCCTGCTTTTATTACTAGGATACTTGAAAAAAGACGCAAGTCGCCGGTACTTTGAAATGCTGTTAATGCTCGGTTTTGCAGCACTTGGATACCATGGATTTTATGTCCTTCGCGACCGCGTTATTTTTTAGATTTTGGGATTGGTGATTTCTCCCGAAGTTTAGGTTTTTCTGAAGAATATTTCGACAGAAAAAATCTCAAGCATAGGTATAAAACAATATGCCCTCCATCGGTACATTCCGTGCTCAACCCGTGACACGCGCATTCGTCATCACACAAGGTCCTGATTCTAATGGCGTTTACTATTTCAGTAAAGATGCAATTGACATATGGTACGATAACAACTCCGATAACGTAACAAAAGTGTCCGAAGGCATGTACATTGTTTCCAATGATGCCAATTTCGGCTCTGTTGTTGGAAATCTGAGCCTAACTGGAACATATGATGGTCGTAAGACTCTGATTGACTTTGGCAAGGAAGTCATTATTGGCAACGAAATCAATTCTCGTCTGCTGGTGCTGCGCCGTGTTCAATTCTGGGAAGATGCATCCAAGGGTGGTGACGGTTTCGAAGGTTTTGTTGTGGTTGAAAATAACACAAACGATCTAGCTCCCAATGATTGGGGTCGCTTCACAGTCCGTGTAGCACGCGTGTAAATTTACTCACTAGCCTTCATAGCAATCCGCGTCAACATTGTTAGATGTTCAGGTGGTGCATCTTTTTTAAAACATTCCGTGGAATGATACAGATATGCACTGGATGAAGCAAATGTTTTGTTACATCCGGTACAGGCTTTTGTCTTTGTATAAGAAGGAATCCACGTTTTTGCATGCGTACGAGCAAAATGAATCCGAAGATTCGCTTTGGTGTGCGTGGAATGCGTACATTCCGGATCAGGACAATTGAATTCCAATCCAGCATACATATTTTTCTCCTTGTCGCTCGGATGCGGATTCTCCGGATGAACCGTGGCTAGATGATGCAGATATGTACATTTCTGAAGAAACTTTGGGGCATCATCACACTGTGTACATTCAAAACGGAACTTCATTTCATGTTTGCTTTCAATATGGTAAAGCATGGTATTTTGATGCTTTTCTGTAATTCCGCAATGCGGGCAAACAAAATGATTGTGTTCATTCCGAATATACTTGGATGTGATTACCTCAGTCATTCTAGTTCTTCGCTTTGAAGAAGACTATTCTTAATTCTTCTCATTTTAAAACCACAGCGTCGTCAATTTTTCACACTCTTTCACCCCTTCAATGCTGACTAAAGGGCGTAAACACTCGCTTCTTTCCCTACAGTAGACAATGTCCGCCCCCAAACCCAAAATAGCCATTTTAACATTCTGTGTGGGTGCAGATTACAAGAAATGTATGGAAGCAGGATTAGCGTCCAAACGAGCCTACGCTGAACGGCACGGCTATGATTTCCTGACTGGTGGTGAAGATGTATGGGATCGTACACGACCGATTCCGTGGTCAAAATTTAATTTCATCCGTAAATATATTGATCACTACGATTATCTGTTTTGGAGCGATGCAGATGCAATTATTTTGAATCAATCGTTGCGTCTGGAAGATTACATCCTGCCGCTCCTACCGCCCGAAAAAGATATGCTGTGGACACATGATGCATGTAATCATTTGAATAATGGTCATGTATTGTACCGCGGTCGTTCAGCGTGGGTCAAGGATTTTCTAGATAGGGTTTACGCGCAAACAGAACTCATTTATCATATTTGGTGGGATAATGCAGCAATGATTAAATTATACGAAACAAACCCAGCCGATAAAGCCAAGATTGAGACATGTATGAAGCACTGGTTATTTAATTCGTATGTTTTTGGTCCAAACGATTCTGCAACATGTCCTGAAGCACGCTTGTACCAACGTGGTGATTTTTTGATTCATTTTGCAGGTGTGTATAATCATTTGAATATTTATAGAATGATGAAATATTTCAAAGCATTGTATGATCAACAACGTGATCATAATCCAATACTTCTTGACAATTGGAGACGAAATCCGCCAAAAGATCTAGTTGAAGCATATGAATCGTATTTACAGAATACATAATATTCTAATTAGTTAGAAATGGCTGCTGCTGCTGAAGCCCCCGAAGTGTCCGAAATGGCTGACCGAAAAATTAAAAATTTTCAAGAATATCTTGCGAGAGAAGGATTAGCCTTAGATACAGCAACAAAAGGTATAGGTACTACGTTAACTATTAAAAAAGGTGACACAGCTGTTGCACATATAAAATATGACGATTTTAATGAACCTCCAAATAAAGCCTTTAAGGGTGATATGGAAATCTTTGACAAACCAACTATTTATGTTCATCAAGTTACTCGATTTGATGATGAATATAAAGGAATCGGGAAATCGCTTATGCAATATGTAGCAGCACTTGCTGCAAAACAAAATAAAATGCTAGGATTTACCGCTACTAGTAATAGAGGTGATACTGAAAAACTTGTACGTTATTACAATTCAATTGGAGCAAATAAAGTTGATAAACGGTTAAATAAAAATCCATGGGGACCTGGTCAGAGAATGTTAGCAAGAAAAGGAGTGTTATATAAAACAAACGATCCACTAAAAATTGTATCATCTGGTGGTGGAAGAACACGTAAGCGAGAAATACATCGCAAACGAAAACAAACCAGACGTTTCTAAATCTTAATTTCTAATTACACCATAAGAGATGGCGAAACTCGCCAGTATACAACCTATACTGTTATGGTGTGTGATTGCACTAGTTGCAATTATACTTTTATATTTTGACGCATCCATTCGGCAGTCACGCAATGTATCGATTCGTGAAGCACGCACAAAATGGCCAGTTTGGGAACACCTTGAACCACCGAATCGTCGTATTCGTATTTTATGGATCAATCAAGATTATGTTCCGTTTGTGAATGCAGGTAGCGAAATATGTACGCATCAACTGAATACATATTTAATGAAAAAACCATATAAGTTTGATGTATTTGTAGCGAGTCCATCGTATCCCCGACAAACCTATGAAAATGTACGATGTTTTGATCTGAACGATACCGAACTTTTACATCAAGTGTTACAATCCTCACATATACTTATGAGTCACAGTGGTCCCTACCGACAACAATTAATATGGTTAAGTCATATTACTGGAAAACCGTTTGTGTCCTGGATTCACACAGATAATTATGTAAATGGTGTAAACGGTGAATGGAATGATCCACGCATTTTGGGACGTCAATGGACAGTATTTAATTCTAAAAGCCTGCGAAATTTACGTCCTGAACTTCCCGACATGTACTTGACAATTATGAACCCGACCGTGGATTTCCATAATTATGCAGTGGAAAAGGACAAACATGTTCGTAAATATATAACGCTCAGTAATGTGAATGACAACAAAGGTGGTAAATTATTAATTCAATTAGCCAAAGCGCTTCCAGAGTATGAGTTTTTAGGAATTATGGGTGGATATCGTGCACAGATTGTAGAAAATGGAATCCCGAATTTGCGCTATATGACACACACGACCGAAATCAAAGATATTTATGCACAAACTGCAATCTTGATAATGCCGTCCAAAGAAGAAACATGGGGGCGCAGTGCAGTGGAAGCCATGTCTTCAGGTATCCCGGTCGTTGTAAGTCCAACACCCGGATTACGTGAATGTTGCCAAGACGCAGCCATTTATTGCGATCGCGGTGATCTTGGTGCATGGATCGCAACACTCCGGCGACTGAAAACTGATACAGAATATTACAAAACCATGTCCGCGCGCGCGTTAGACCGTGCGCGATCACTGGATCCCCGATCCAGCTTGGAGGGGATTGAATCCTGGATCGAGAATAAAGTCTACCCGTCTGCAAAACCTGGTCGCCAACTGAACGCCCTGGAAAAAAATATGTTGTTTCGGTAGAAAACAACATGCAGACAATTGGTTCCAAAGCTCAAGTATACCACGGTACAGCTCACCACACAGTTGGCGGTTTGACACGCAAAGATCTGATGAAGAGCAAACGTGGCAAGATCGTAAGCAAGAAGCAACATGCTGCAGGCAAGAAGGCTATTACACGCCTGCGAAAAGCCGGCTATGTTGCCAAGAAGGGTACATTCAAGCTCTTCACCAAGAAACACGGACGCAAATCCGGTGGCGGCAAATTCTGGTAAACCACCACATTTCACTGTTTGAAACACAAACCATCTAAATGTACCTTGGATACACATTCATAGAATATATATCCAACAATGATCAGTGATAAAGGATACTGGATTGGACCCGAAGCCGAAAGTCAACATGTATTTGATCCACAATTGGCGCAAGCACTCACAACATTTTTCAAAAACGAACATCCACTTACTACCGTCGTAGACCTGGGTTGTGGAATGGGTAATTACGTCAAGCACTTCCGAACCAATCTGATGTACGCCGATGGATATGACGGAAATCCACATACACCGGAACTTACTAACGGTGTGGGTCACATACAGGATTTATCACAACCTTTCCAATTTCAAACAAAGTATGATTGGGTTATGTCGTTGGAAGTGGGTGAACACTTACCTGCACAGTACGAATCAGTGTTTATTGAGAACTTGCATCGTAACAATACCAAGGGTATTGTGCTGTCATGGGCGATCGAGGGTCAGGGTGGACATGGACATGTGAATGAACGCAACAATGAGTATGTTCGCGGACGGATTGAAGCACTCGGTTATACAAGTGATCCCGTCGCGGAATTTTACTTGCGACGACACTCTGCACTGGGTTGGTTCAAGAATACAATTATGGTATTTCGGCGGCGCGCCTAACAATAACAATATAATATAGATGAACAGAAAATTTGGTGTTGAAATAGAAGCATGTCTAGTTGTTGAATTTAATAGAGAATATATGTGGATTGATTATATTAAAGAATATTTAAAACTTCTAAGTTATAACTTGAAATTATCTAATGAATATAAATTTTCAAGTATATTTGAAAATACTGTAATAATAAAAACTGAAAAATATGATGAAGATGCTATAATTTACAAATATAATTTAATTACCAATGAATGTTTTGAGGATAGTGATTATGAAATTGATTATAAATCAACTAGCAAATATTCTCAGTAAATATAGAAGTGCTCATATTAAATCTGAAATTGATGTTATTGAATTTAGAATTTTCTCAATGTTGGGCTCAGATATCGATACACAATTATACAATGTATATATGATGTTCTCAAACATAAAAGGAGGTAAGATTATATCAAAAAAAATGAAGAACAAAACAAAAAAAAGGCGAAAATTAAATAAATAACGCACTAGAATGATATTATTTGCATACGGTAGCCTAATGAAACATTTTCACAACCATCATTTATTATCAGATGCAACTTTTCTGGGCAATGTGCATACTGTAGATAAATATTACATGTGTGGAAGACTTAATATCGAGTTTGATGAATTTGAAGACGGAAGGCAATTCACTTATCCAGCACGTAAGTTATTGTTTCCATACATATATCAAACATCTGAATCGCATACATATTATACAATTCAAACGCATATTTATGGCGAATTGTATGAAATTGAAAATAACATAATTTATAATTTAGATATTCACGAAGGTCATCCAACAATATATAAGCGAACAAAAATTCCTATACAATTCAATACATCCATAATTGATGCAGATGCATATATTTTAGAAAACAATGAAATCTTGTCAGAAATAACATCAAATAAAAATTTGTTTATTCCAATACTAAATGGAAATTGGAAAACAGCAAAATTATCGATCCAGTAATTTCATTCCCGTTCCAAGCAGAATTTTCGCCATTTGCAAATTGGATCCAGGCGTTCCCGTGTATGAATCTTCCACTTTATGCCAAAATAATGACCAGCTATGTTCACCAACATCACTGATCATTATTCCTAAATGCCCGTCGGCTGTGGCTTTTACAAGTACAGTCCATTCGTCCAAATTGGGTGCTGCCCATGCACCATGCCCTCCCCGTCCAGGAAGACGCCGCATCATATCATACGCTTCTGTTGCACCACCGCCCCCGCTAAACACGGGAAACAAAATTGCATCAGGAATTGTGGGAATTTCCACATGTGTTCCAATCCAAATCCGTGTTAACACAACGCGTCCCGAGGCTGCACAGTTATCCAAAAATGTCACAAATGATGCAGGTGTAGCCGGCGCATATGAATCAAACACCAACAAAACGTGTGGTCCCATACTTTGAATCATAGTTGCAATACACGACCAGTCGCGCGATGACGACGGATGAAATACTGCGTTCCAACCATCCGATGTATCAACAAGACGTACATTTTTCGGATGACCTGAAATACAAATGCGGCAATTATAGGTCGTTCCGGAAATGAATTCATACGGGATCCAGGCTTTTTCGGGTGGCGTACAGACATATATTGCGCGCCCAACAAGTGAAGCTCCGAATCCTTCCAGCTCCATTTCTCACCGCTTAATTCATCGCCCTGTTTAGAAGCATACATATGAACGCACTCAAATCAATCAAACCGATTGCTGTCGTAGGAATTACAGCAGCTGTATTGGGCGGTGACGCGATCTGGCTAACACTGCGCCAATCATATCACGAAGAATTATTTGCAGCTGTCCAAAAATCTCCCCTGGTTGTGCGGTGGATTCCGGCTGTGTTTGTTTACATATTGTTTGTGTTTGCGCTGTATATGGTAGCTGTACGATCCGCAAAGGGATGGCGCGAAGCAGCATTGAAAGGTGCGCTGGTCGGCGGAACTATGTACGGATTCTATGATTTCACGAATTGGGCAACACTGAAAGGCTGGACTGCGTATATGACAGCAACGGATACAGCTTGGGGAGCCGTTGCAGGCGCGCTGGGCGCAATTGCAGGTTTTATGTTACTGTAGACTCACCAATGCTGCGGACAACACCATCCGATCTTAAATTTTAGTTTGTAGATGTTTCGTCATGATGCGCAAAAATTTGAAACAACATTTACACTAGATGTTTGAAATGTAGGAAATTAATATGCCACCTAAAAAAGTAACTGTCAAAACGGGCGGAGCGGTGCCAAATATTATGGTCATGCTGACCAAACCGGCACCAATCGTAAAAACAACAATTGAAACGAAATCTGAATCTGTCGAAACAAAATCAGATTTCATCACAGTGTCAGATCTTACACACGAAGATCCGCTTATTCAAGAATATTACAATTCATTGACACCCAATGAAAAAATAGCACACACGATTGCAAAAGAGAAATTAGGTACAAGTTACGACGTTAGCCGGACTCACGGATTCTTGCGCTGGCAAAAGTCGCGCAAGTAACATTTTGAGTAACGTAACTGATTTTTTGCTTGCGTTGTTTTGAATATCACTGATCCATGTACGTAAATATTTATTTCCGTCCATTACATTTGTTGCATCCAGCAAACTTTTCATTGGAATCCATCGTGTTTCTTTGATTTCTGCAGCATTGTATTTGGAAACTGGTCGTAAATTGTCATCATTCAGAATAGCATAGCGAAATAAATACGATTGCGAGCCCTTGTTAATTTTGAATATATCTGGAATTATTGTATACATATCAGCTGTATATCCAGTTTCTTCAAATGTTTCACGAATAGCCGTTTGACAGTCATTTCCACCGTCAACTGTTTCGCGATGTCCTTTGGGAAATCCCCATTTATTGGACCGGGCATCATGTACCAACAAAATGGATGTTAGATCATGAGAAAGAAATACAAATCCGGAACCTATGTAGCTCATGTTGTCGGGGAGACGACGAAGGTCCTACATATAGATTAGAATAAATCATTTTAGATTGATCGAGCGAAACGAATCGATAAATTTGAACTGCATGAATGGCTTCGTTGCCGCATAAATTCAATTAAGAAGATCAAATTGATCTGTGAATGGATTTCACTTGAAGCTGAGAATGGGGTTAGAGGGGCGGCGGGCTTTGCCCTCCCCTACCAGATACCATATCTTTTTCAGGTTCTACTAATATATTTTCATCAACGTAGATATTATGTTTGATTTGTTGGATGTCGCCCATTATCTTTTTCGATTGAGAGTAATTTATTTTTTCATACACCTGGATTAAACTCGCGATCATATTCAGTGATATACCAATCCATAAAAATGTCTGATTATTCGTACTTGCACCAATGCTACCCATGAAGATACCAGAGGTTTGCACAAGATGAAACAAGTAGAGCAAGTAAATACTACATGAATTCAAGCATTGACGTTTTTTCATGAACCGTTTCAAGTCACTTAACTCATTGCTTTCAAACAGGAGCTTGATTTGGTTTTCTTTCCTGTCCATGTTCATTATTCAACTATATAAAGATCAATTTAAGCCAATAAAAAATTGATTTTAGTGATTGTCTTATCTAAAATGATTTTGAACGAATTCTTTCACCTTTACTGCTGCATTTATAAGCACATTCAACGTCACAGCGAATCAATTTAGATTGTTGTTTCTGAAATATTAAAATATCATAATCATCTGTATATGTAACCAAACATTTACGATTACGTGATAAGTTAAATCCAGAAAGTGTGCGAGAAAGAGTTGCTAAATATATTGAAAAACATCGTGATGAAATTAATGCACGACGACGTGAAAAACGAAAAATGGAAAAAGTAGATAAAGAAAAAGAACCAGTTGTACCAAATATAGTAATTATAAAAAGAATAACAAAGCCAGTTGAAACAATTATAAAACCTCAATCTTTATGCAATACAACAATTTCTAAACCCGCTGCATTTTTGGAAAGTTCTACTTTAGACTTTAATTGACGAATGATAAATAAAAATTTATGGCAAAGCCGTTATACATACAATACTAAATAAAAATTGAGTCCGTTTGTAATTATGTTATTAAAATGTAAAAAATGTCTGCAAATATTCGTATCCATATTCCAAACGGTGAAATTCGCCAAACCACTGTAACGCCGCAATCCACTCTCCAAGAAATTCTTAGCACAATTGATTTTGTGTGGACGGGTGAATATGGATGCATCAATGAAGGCGGTACACTAATGCCAAACATGAGTTGGAACCTGCTTCAATATAATCATTGGTATGTTGATGCAGGATTTGTTCCACCAATTCGGATTGTGGAAATGCGTAATGTTCATGAAGGGCAACATCATTGCTGGTAGATTTGAATTCAAGAAAAAATGACACATCGTCTCATCCCCAAAAAATTTTTTATCCGGACTGGGTATCAACACACTGGCGTTATCGTATTTTCGTATTAGCCGTTCTGCTCTTAAAGAGCAACTTTCACTATGGAGACATCATTTACCAGCAGTAATTCCTCATTATGCAGTGAAATGTAATAATGATCCGGTAATGATGCGTTGGATGTGCGAATTGTATCCTGAAATGGGATTTGATTGCGCCTCTGATCGCGAGATTCAGGAAGTCGCCCATCTTGTGCAGCCCCACAAGATTATTTACGCCCAGCCGTGTAAAAAAGTGGAAGATATCCGTCTTGCAGCAGCCCGTGGAGTTGAACTCACGGTTGTAGACTCTGTGGAAGAAGTCGAGAAATTGGCTGATGCAAACTGGCGGGGAGGTGTGTTGACCCGTCTGCTTGTTCAGGATAAAGGATCTAAACAACCATTCAGTAAAAAATTCGGTGCGCCGTTGGCGTGGTTGCCGCGCATTTATAGCGCCGCCAAAGCTCACAATCTAAATTTCTACGGATTCAGTTTTCATGTTGGATCCGAATGTGAAACACCGAAACAATACAATAAAGCAATCGCGGACTGCGCAACTGCAGCCAAAATAGCCAAAAAGCACGGCGGATTTGATACAACACTGATTGACATTGGTGGCGGATTTGTGCCTAACGCCAACCTGTTTGAAGCAGTGGCTAACGAGGTCAAATCTGCACGTCAAACATATTTCAATGACTCGGCTGTGCGTTGGATCGCCGAGCCAGGACGTTTCCTGGCGGCTCCAACTCATACGTTGTACACAACCGTTATTGGTAAAAAACCAGTCTATCCTGTGCCCAAATCCAAAACAGAGCCGAAATTCCGCATTACGATTGATGAATCAGTATATGGATCATTTAGTAATATTCCATTTGATCACCAAGTGCCGCAATTTATGCGCATACGTGCACCATCTAAAAATGACCAACGCCGTCCTACAATTATTTTCGGACGGACCTGTGACAGTGGCGACTGCTTAGGAACACATATTCCGCTTCATGACGTGGAAGTCGGTGACGTGTTACGTATTCCCGATATGGGGGCTTATACAACTGTGACAGCCTCCGAATTCAATGGATTTCCCAAAGCCCAGCGCATTTATGAAGCCGATGCTGCGAATGCTACAACATACGAAGCGGAACATTCGGATCAATTGAAATAACAAGAGCATGTTTTGAATTTTTTCCAGATTCAGACACATTTTCCAAAACCAAACTGTTTTTTCCATGACACTTGTGTATAGGATCCTGGAAAATAATATATTTTACATTTTCTGCTTCGGTTTTACGAGCGGCTTCCAAGAGTGCAGCCTTCATGCGTATATTCATCCCGAGCGCTTTGATTTCCATATTTCTATCCATCTTGGACGAAATGTAAACAATATCGTCAGCGCATCCAATGGATTCTTTTCCAAATACACTTTCGGCTGTGGCTGACGGAAGATGGGAAATACGCACGGCTTCTGTATGAAATACATGCGGCTTTTCCATATCAAGTGTTTGTGTGCTGAGTGAAACAAACGGGCGCAAACTAATAAGCGGGAAATCACTAGCACGTGACTCAAGCCGTGTTTTAAGTGAAGGAAGCAATGATTTCTCGAAAAGTGATTTAACAAACTCCATTTTGATCTATGCCTTTTTATATCCCATCATGTATGATGATTCATTTTTTTATAGACCCGATGTAGAACTACAAAATGTTAAAACGCGGATCAGGAACACGTCATTTATCAATGTTTTCAAATAAAAATTCTAGTGCAGCCCGTGTTGAATTATTGAAGAAAACTGGCGTTAATAACAACAATATTCTGGGAATTAATGTATTTGAAAATAGTGCATCAATACCAAATATTGTGAGTTCAACTCCTTCACCTGTACCGTCTGAAGTAAAACATGCTGTACGCGGTGCATCTCCTGTACTTGCAGCACGCAGTGTACGCCATATACCAGGCGCACACAAACAAACATTCAATGTTCGAAATACAGCACAACCGCATCGTGCATCATTGATTGGAAAACAAGCCTTACAAACATTGAAGATGAATCGTCGTCAGCTTCGTCGCAACACTCGAAGACGGCGGAATTAACCCGGAACAATAAAATAAAACAAATTGATAGAAATGTCAGCGGCTGCGCATAAAGTAAAACTTACAAGCATTGCACGATTTATTCGTGAAGGAAAAATAGACACTCTTCAAAGTACAATAGCATCATATGCATTTGATATTAATGAACCGATTTCTACATTGGATAAAGTACCTGTTTCACCAATAGTGTATTCAATGTCCTTTTCAAAACCAAAAACAGAAATTACAATGTATTTATTATCCGCATTTGAAATGAATAAAGAAACACTTGTAGATGCATTTATTTATGCATTTCAGAATAATAAAGAAATTGAGATTATTGATTTATTAATACATAAATTAAATGAGCGTTTAACAACCAAAGAATTAGGTACACTTGCATCGAAAGCATTTATATTCGCTTTAGAACATGCAACTCATTCGCATTTAATTCCTAATTTATTGGAATTTTCAGCAATAGATACAACGTATGTAAATAACTATATGGATAGGAAGAATATATTGGATTATGCTATTGATTACGAAAATACACAGGTTATTGAAAAGATTATGAGTGTGGTAGATTATAGTATTATTGAGGCTAAATTACGTGAATATTTTCAGTCAGAACGAATTAATCTAGCTATTTTTAAAACAATGTTTAAAAAAGATAAAATTAGTCAAAAAACTGCAAGCGAATTATTATTAAGGTCTTTAAACAATATTACAGACACGTATATTATCAATGCATTAATAGAAGTTCCAGGTATACAAGATAATTTAAATCCAGATATTGCTAGTCAACTACTATTGGCAAGTTTAAAACATCCTGAACATGACACAGATACAAATATAATCAATTTGTTAATGGCAGTTCCTGGTATACGTTTTGAAATTGAAGACGAATCGCATAGAAACGCATTAGATTATATGATTCTTAATGGATATGATGTTTTAGTGGAAGAAGTACTGAGAAAAAATCCTGATGCAACATATCAAGCAAGTTCATTAGTTAAATCATTCAAATCTGGAAATACTAAATTAATAGAAAATATTTTAGAAACATTTGATAAAGAAAAAGGTGCTGAGTTATTTCATATAATAATTGACAAATATCCAGATTTTTCATTTCTTTATTTTTTACTCAAATTAGGTTTTGATCCAGATCCAATTGATGCAGGTATTTTATTTGTTGAAGCATTAAATAATGATATTTTAGAAATCGCAAATTATATTATTGAGAATATTGATTTCGACGCGAATCAACTTTTAGAGGATGGTAGATCACCATTAGAAATTGCGATACATATGGAGGATAATGATCTCATAAATTATTTAATTTCACACGCTGGCACTAAATTAATAAATCATAAAAATAAAGATAATTACACGCCACTTGCATTAGCCATTGAAAAAGGAAGTATAGAGATTGTCACTAATCTTTTATCTAAAAAGGCAGATTATAACATGCTTTTACCAGGAAACAAAACAATGTTAATGCTCGCTGTAGAAAGTAATAATGTAGAAATTGTACGTAAATTACTAAGTTGTGATGATATTAATATATTTAAGAATGATGACAACGGTAGATCTGCAGTTTATTTTTCTAGTAATCCAGAGATTACAGAAATGCTACGGGCGAAACGATTAGAAGTGATGCCAAAATGGAAAGGTTGGTCAAAACGTGATATTGAATGGTTTGAACTAGTATTAGATACAAGTCATAGAGAAGGTGAACGTCCTCCTGCAGAAGATCGTTCTGTATGTCCTATTTGTTTAGCATTTACTGATCGAGGTGGAGGTTGTATGTATATGTCACACAAATGCACAGTGACTACTGACTACCCACATATGCAATTATATCAAAAGTTTAAAAATGATGAGGGTGTTGTATCATGGTGTACAATATGCGGACGTATTTGTGTTGGACATAGACATTATAATTTAATGCCAACATCTGACATTTTAGCTGGTAATTTTCCTGAATTATATGCAGGCGTTGCTGTGGAATATTTTGGTGCAGATGCTGAATGCAAACGAGCCGGTGGAGGAGGATACAAGGAAAAAATTATTCGTATGCGTCGAATGAGAGAGTATGCATTATCATTAAATGGGGAAACAGACGTAATCACATATGAAGATGCCTGGCGTAGATTAGTAGAGCAAACATGGGATGCACCAATAACTGCATCTGATGAAAATAAAGCAAAAGCCAATAAAATAATAAGCAATAAAGTATGGAATATTTCAGTTTCTGAATATCCCAATGCTCCTGAACATACTAACGTAAAAGTGAATATACCAGCACCACCTGTACCATATCCATTTGCAGGTCGTCCATCAATGGTACCCATTTTAGGAGGTGAAGGTATTAATAATAGTACACTTGAGGACACACCCGTACTAATTAAATTACGTCATAGAAACGCAGATGGTACAATTATTAATCATGAACAAAATTTATCCATACAATCCTTATATAAATCATTAAATGATACAATCAATCCGGGATCTCCATATTTTGGAAAATGTATATTCCATGCTGACGGATGTACTGGAATAATATACCCAGATGAACTTCAATTTATTCTTACAAATTATCCTGAAGAACATTTATCTGTAGAGCAGCGTGCATCCTATCAACGACTGATTGATGGATATCGTTTACGATTTAATAAATTTTACAGAGATGATGATGAATTCAAAGGACGGGTAGATGCAAATATTGCAGCCGGTGCAAATATGCCCATGGGCGGTGCAGGGGCTGGGGCAGGAAGAGCCGGTGCTAACAATCAAGATGGCGGAGGAAGATGGAGAAAGACCTACAAGAACCGCAATTTGAAATTGAAAAAATCTAGAAAAAATAAAAATTTCAAACTATAAGTAGGGAATTATGGATTTAGACAAATTACCAGCCATATGTATTAATTTACGCCGGCGCGAAGATCGATGGAAGGAATTTCAAGCTCAACCCGGATTAGCGCACTTTCCACCTGTAAAGCGATTTGAAGCCATGGATGGATCACAAATGGATATCCTGAACGACCCACAATTAGGCATCAGTGCTCGTCGTAATATCATAGCCGGTGTGCGTCGCTCGCATCATGAAATTGTAGCCAAAAACTCTGTAGCCATTTATCATACACATGTTGCTGCTTGGAAATATTTGTTGGAAACCGATGCTCCCGCGCTAATTATCATGGAAGACGATTTACGCGTCGATCCAGATTCGTACGCGAAATTGAAGCGGCTGTTTGATCACCCAGTAATTCAAGGCGGTGATTGGGATATTATAAATCCTGGTGCGCTTGTGCGTCAGCGCACAGACATTGATGAAGAATTGAGCCGCTACGATTATTCATACCTGTTTCATTGCTATATTGTGTCACGCCGCGGCGCGCAGCGCCTTTTGGAACGTGCGTATCCTATTGAAGTGCATGTGGATCATTATTCGGCTTTGCTGGCGCAAATGGGTTCTTTGAAAGTCTATGGACCGCGTGTACGGATTTTTTACCAGCGCAGTGAGGACAGTGATAATCGCGATGGCTCGTGTCAGACATGTCATATTCCCAATAATGCAAACGAACAGGGACGTTATATATGGAATGGGCGCCTGCGTGTGTATCAGCTGGAGGAATCAGTGTTAGCCATTGGATTGGTTCTGGGTGCAGCATATTTGGTTCAAAAATGGATTAGGAAATAATTTATAAATTACTTACAGGCAAACTGGAAAGTTTACTTTGTGTTTATTCCTGTTATGGATAGACACAACGCGTGCTTCGTTTTTGGCGAATACTTCCTTTTCGTCTGGACTAAACGTATCGCGAATTGCCATTTGTTCCATTTCGGAACATTTTAGATATTCTGTATATAATTCCACAAAATCATAACTCACGCCCAATTCAGATTCGTCTGTTTGTCCTTCCCACAAATCTGCACTGGGAGCAGCCGTGCAAATCGACTCTGGAACACCCAAATAACGCGCGACCTGGTATACTTCGGATTTATGCAGATCCGAGATTAGTGCAAGATCAACAACACCATCACCAGCTTTACAAAAGTAATACAAGTATCCGTCTTCATCGTAATTACCAGTCCCCATTACAATGGATGGAATCCCGTTACACGTGTACAACTGCGCTAGATAATAATTGACAGGTGTTCGCATATAGGAACGCAATTGACCTTCGGCAAATGGCTGTTTTGGAATGTGTGTTTCAGCGCGAACTTTATCAACAAGATGATCACATAAATCCGTTTGATCAATCACTATAATTGGGTGATCAAACGCTGCTCCAAGTTCAAGTGCACGTTTCCAAATTGATTCGGTGCTGTGAATTGGTTGTGCAACGGCGATTACTTTTTCAATTGCAGCCGCGCGCTTACATAGGGCAAATACGACAGCAGAATCAATACCACCGCTGACACTAATAACTGCACCTTTCAACCCGTGCTTGCGGAAATACGCATTGCATTTTTCAAGTTTGTCTGCCACCCAGGATGCAGGGTCAAATGCACGACGTTTACGGAAAGCTTCAAGTTGGGTATTCATTTTGATGCGGCGAATGATGATTGTATGAAGTGTAGGAGGTAGTTTCAATTTTATGGCAGGCGAATGATGCATGATGAAAATTGAATTGTGTGAGGCGTTGATTAATAAAATTTCCATAAATATTTATTTCCAAAAATGGGTTATATTTACAAAATTACCAACCGAAAATCTGGAAAGATTTACATTGGGAAAACAACGCAGGATGATCCATATGCGCGTTGGAGGGAACATAAATATATGTTTCGCCAGATGAAAGGTGGATGTCCTGCGCTGCGTGATGCAGTTCGTGCATACGGAATTGATGCATTTATGTTTGAAATACTGATTATTTGTTTTGACGAAGATTGCAATCGTTGGGAAAAAGAATATATTAAAAAGTTTGATTGCATCGTTCCGAATGGGTATAATATTTTGGAGGGTGGTCAGGGAGGTGCGGGGTTTCGTGGGAAGACACATAGTGCGGAGACAAGAGAACGGCTGCATGAGACATCAAAAGCGTATTTTATGAAGGCTGAGAATGTTGAGAGAGCGCGTGAGAAAACACGTAATTATTATAATTCTATTGACAGAAAAGAATTGGGTAAAAAAGTAACAGAATCAGAAAAATACAAAAAAGCAATGGAAGAAGGAAGGGTTGGTGGAAGAGCACATAAAGATGGAAAATTAAGTCAAGAAACGAAAGATAAAATAAGGGCTGGTGTATCAAAATATTTTGAAGAAAAAGGAGAAGGAAATCAATGCAATATTGAAAAACATAGAGAAGCAATGGCAAAATCAAAAGGAAGAAAAGTTGATCAATATGATAAAGATGGGAAGTTTATAAAGACGTATGTTAGTGTTTCTGAAGCTGCACGAGAAACCAAAATGTCTGTTGGTAATATACAATTTGTATTAAAAGGAAAACATAAAATGGCAGGAGGATTTGTATGGAAATACTATATTGAAAATGAATCCAAAATGGAAACTGTAGAAAATGAGATAATTTATGACTCCTGAGAAAAAACCGGCTTTTTCTGGGGCACGCTAAACAAAATTGACGGCTTAAAGGATCCACTAATGTGATAGGTTGTGGGGAAACCCACAAATAAGCAGGGATGTTCCGAGATGGTTAAGGTACGCGACTTAAGAATTATTTACAGTACTAACCTACTGTAAAAATGTGTTCGCGTGGAGAAATCCGCGTGGGTTCGAATCCCACTCCCTGCACCAAGCGCCGATAGTTCAATGGTAGAATAATCGCCTTCCAAGCGGTTGACCTGGGTTCGATTCCCAGTCGGCGCACTGGCTCGAAAGAGCAAAAACCCCAAAAAATAAAAAACACCATCAAAAAAACAAAAATATTACAAAGAATATACAGCAGGGATACAAAAGCGGTCAATTGGTTTCGCTCAAGACGAAATGGAGAAATCCTCGTGGGTTCGAATCCCACTCTCTGCACCAGGTCCTATAGTATAATGGTAGTACACAAGACTTTGACTCTTGGAGCCCTGGTTCGATTCCAGGTAGGACCACCACCGCCGAAAGGCACCCTTTAGATCGGTTAGCTCAGCGGTAGAGCGCTGCTCTTATACTGTAATATGTATACTTGGGAAGGCAGTAGTCGTGAGTTCAATCCTCACACCGATCAATAACCATTTTTTGATTCCATTTTTTATGGATCCAAAAAATGATTCTGGAAAAAATTGACACACGCCAATATGAATGTTTCATCTCATGTCCCCAATTAACACGCAAGTATTTTCCAAAAATGTCTTCCATTTCCCCAGCTATCCCAACAATCGCCGTACCCAGCGCCCAACCCCGCGGCGGTTCACCCATTCCTTCCACCGAGCCGCCCCGCGCCTTGGTCCGCCGTGACGATGCACAGCGGCTGCTTCAAAACATTATTGAAGCTCGCACAACCTCGCATGCAAGCGAGTTTGAAAGTTGCCTTGATCACGCGTACTTTATTATAAATTCAATGTTTGAATCCAACCAAACAAGCAATCTTTCAACAGACATCTTCTCCGAAATGCTTCGTCTAATAGACGACGCAAGAGAAGTAATTTACAGTGCGATCCAAATGGACGAAGATGGATTTCCATCAGAGTATGTAAACCCACGTGCGGTTCCTTTCGTAATTCGTCTGAATGATAAGTACGTGGAACTTATCAATCAGACAACACAAATTGCTTAATACACATTCAATACTTTATATAAAACATTGAATATGTAAAAAAATCACACAACCACATTTTTATTCATCGATACCTTGCCATTCCGACGCGGACACACGATGAATCTTTCCCTGTTCATATGTGTACCATGCCTGTCCCTGTCCCTGCCCTTCAGCCGGCACACCATTGCGGCGATGTTGAGCGCGTGCACGAACTCGCTCTTCATAGAGCTGCCGTTCAATGAGTTCAGCCGTGTGTTGACGAATCATGACAATTTCTTCGTCGTAATAACTGTATGGAATCCCAGGAAGATGCGAACGGCTAAGGGGCGTATTCGACCATAGTGCACCTGGAATGCGTGCATCTGCAACAGCGCGCGCAATGGCTTGAGCCTCGCGGACTTTGCGAGCGTGACGACGACGAGAGTTGACGTTTGTAAATCCTTCCATCTTCTTTTTCTATATATACAGACGGGTTCAACTCTTTAAACTATCTAAATGTTCGCTCACCACGACTAATATAGTACAACATACCAAACAATGACAGACACACCAACAGAGCCGCCACAAGAACATATCGCAATTCTAATGACCGGTGGGCTGCGCACACTGGCTCAAATCTTTTCTAATTTCCACAAAAATGTCCTATCTGTCAACAAATACACCCTTTTTATTGCATGCGAAACAGACAATCCAGATCAATTGTATGAAGTATTGAGCCGTTATCCAGATATTAATATTGGTGCTGTGATTCATACACCATCCTTTCGGAATGATCCACAATATCAAGCCATTGAACGCATGATTGAAACATCAGATCGCCCTGGGCTGCGTCATGAAGTATATAAACGTGCAACAGAAGCTGATGGATGTGGAGGTACCAACTGGCTTGCAATCGGTCCAGGATTTATTAAATCGAGTGGCAGTATTATTCAGTATTATCAAGTATGGAAATTATGGCAACATGTGCTAGCCTATGAACGCATGCATCCTGATGTCCAATTTACACATTGTATGCGCACGCGTTGTGATATTATCTTCAATGAACCAATCAAAATCACAGACCGGTTCATAGAATCCAATCCCTGGTACAACACATATCAATCACAATCCCGCATTGACAACAACCAATCACGGTATCATCACACAACATCAGAATTAGAGAGTGTTTCGTCGCTCCAACAATCCAAAGATTATGTTATTACATTTTGCGTTGATTTAGTGTGGATGACGCGCCGTCGGACATTCGATCGTCTGAGTCAAATTATTTTCCATTATGGGTTATGGGACAGCGGGCATCCATATTCATTTAATTCGGAAACAACATTTCACGAATTTTGTGTGAATCACAACATTCATCATTATGGTATTACTGAAGCAAATTTTCCATTGTATGCACATTCAATGGAAGAAACGCGAAATCATATCATGATCATTTTACGATAAACACAAAGGAACTGCGTATCCATCATCATGAAACTGAACTTTTGTTATGTATTCAATCCAATTCCAATTATTATTGAGTGCTGCACTTTGCCAGCAGATTGGTCTACGAAGTGCAATGAGACTAAATTTCGTCTGATGTTTACAAATTTCAACATCATTTGCTGTATTTGTATTTTTTAATGCATTTGCAATAAATGATTTGTATCGCGTAGACAAATATAAAATAGCGTGAGCACTTAACATATTAAAAACTCGCGCATATTTTGAATTGATGATTTCAAATTTAACATTACCATAGTTTGTTTTTTTTTCAAAATCATAATTGCTTCCACTGATTCCAAAATACACTGCATCTGCGTCGACTGGTATTTCATGTATCATTGTAGGGTTGCAAATAAATTCCAAATCATCCTCCAATATCAATACGGGTTCATTAATATGCATTTGTAAAATATTATATGTAGCCACATTTAATGGGTATGGGTCATGGGTATCTGATCCAGATTTATAATGAGCCACATTTTCAAATCCCATATTTCGTAATAAATTAAACATGTATGCACATCGTTCTTTATATTTATCATTGTGATCCGGGCAAATAAACACTGTTTTTATTTTCCGTAAATCAATTAATTCCATTTTTCTTTTTTATAAACTAGTTTATTTTTATTCATTTTCCTCGCGCGTTACACCGCCTTTTGGATCGGATGCAGAAACGGAAATTTCGGAAACTGTGTCGCCGTTATCGGTTCCGTCTCCATCTTCAACAAGCGCAGGATCGCCAACAATCACCCACGCATCAGCATTTAAATCATTAATATTTCCAGATTCAACAAATCCAGATTGAACACTTTTGTATTTTAAATACATTTCACTCAGTCGTACTGCGGCTTCACGTGTAAGCTGTCCGCCGTATTCAATTGTGTACTGAACAAGACGAGTCCCAACTGTAATTGTCAAAGCCGTGACTGCACCGGCTGTTGCAGCCACTGCAGCCGATCCCAGTCGTCCGGAAGTAATTATGGATTGTTTGGTGGTTTCAGCAGCAGCGGAGGAAACAATGCGGACAGTTGTGCCCAGGGCAGCTCCACCAATATAATCGGCTCCCATCCCCGCTAAACGTCCTGCAATATTAATGCCAGCCCCTGTGGCTGTAGCAACAGCAAATGACGAATTTTCAGCCGCTGCATACGTAACCGCTGCTACAACGACACCAGCTGTCATGCCCGCGACTGTTATTTTTATCCAGGGTGTTTTGGCTGCATTATCATTTCCAAGCGTATTTGCTATTGTTGACGTAGTTTCAGAAGCCATTTTATCTTCTATTATGTCAATATTATTTAGACTCGTCTAAAAATTGATTCTACAATCCCCATAACCACCACAATCAACTAATCTGCACACAACCAATGAAACTTGTTATTGTTGAATCACCTGCAAAATGCAGCAAAATTCAATCCTACTTAGGCGACGGGTATGTGGTCAAAGCCACAATGGGTCATATTCGTGCACTGGAAGAATCCCTTGATAGTGTCGGCATTGATCGCGGTTGGGAGCCAAAATACGCCGAGTTGTCAACGAAAAAAGAAGCAATTACAAAACTTCGGAGCGCTGCAAAAGGCGCAGAGGTGATTCTAGCAACAGACGATGATCGTGAAGGCGAAGGAATTGCATGGCACGTCTGTTTTATTCTGAAATTGAATCCAGCTACGACACCGCGCATTGTCTTTCACGAGATCACCAAACCTGCGATTCAAGCGGCTGTTGCAGCCCCACGGCGCCTTGATCTCAATAAAGTGAATGCACAGCAAGCCCGTGCAATGCTAGACTTGCTCGTCGGGTTTACAATTTCAAAAGTACTGTGGAGTCGTGTTGCACCCCGTCTGAGCGCTGGTAGGTGTCAGACACCTGCACTTCGGCTTGTTGCAGAGCGCGATGCAGAAGTGGAAAATCATAAAGCTGATGCATTTTGGCGGATCAGCGGTACATGGATGCTTGCTGCAGCGCCTGCAGCAGCCCAGAAACTGCAACTTGAAGCCCAATCAGCGGATGATCATCCCAATCGCAGCGCAGCCGAAGCAGTACTTCATACAGTGTATGCAGCACAAGATTCTATCATCAAAGCCGTAAAAGAGTCGGTCAGCGTTAGCAATGCACCCAAACCATTTATCACGTCTACTCTGCAGCAAGAAGCATCGTCGTGCCACGGTCTGAATCCAAAAACAACAATGCAAGCTGCACAAAAACTGTATGAAGCGGGGTTGATTACTTATATGCGAACAGATAATCCTGTGCTTTCGGAGGAAGCCGCGGATGCAATTCGTGCACATGTCACAGCAACGTACGGTCCAGAATTTGTGGGTGCGCCTGGTCAGCATGTAGCCGCCTCAGCCGCTGCATCCGCGTCAACGGATGATACTGAAGCGCCTGCGGCTACAAAAAAGCCCAAGAAAACAACTAAAAAAACCGCAGCGTCGGCTGCAGCCCCCGCGCCAGAAACACCTGCAGCCCAAGCCGCACACGAAGCCATTCGCCCAACACATCCAGAAGATGCCGATCCTGCCATCGCCGACGATATTCAGCGGACTGTCTATAAATTGATTTGGCGCCGCGCAACCCAAAGTCAAATGGCACCTGCACGCACAAACATTCGTAAATTCACAATAGCCATCAATACAGATTCAGAGCACATGTATGAAACACAGCAATCCAAATCGGAATTCCAGGGCTGGCAGATTCTTGAGCCGCGTGATCCAAAAAAGGTTGCAGCAGCCGAAGAAGCATGGGCTGCATGGACACCTTATGCAGCCAATACAGCGCTGAAATGGCAAACACTCCAAGCCGATGAACAATTTACAAAACCGCGCGGGCGGTACACTGAGGCTTCATTGATTGCAGAACTGGAAAAACGTGGTATTGGACGTCCTTCCACATTTGCATCACTTGTATCAACAATTTTGGATCGTAATTATGTGGAAAAAACTAACGCTGAAGGTAAACCGCAAATCTGTGTTCACCTTGCGCTCAAGCCGGCTGTTTGGCCACCGACGGAAACATCAACAGAACATAAAGTAGGTGCAGATCGCAATAAATTACGTTCTACAGCCCTTGGGCGTACTGTGACGGAATTCCTGGATAAAGAATACAAAGATCTGTTTGCCTATGATTTTACAGCTGCTATGGAATCAGATTTGGATGCTATTGCACAAGGCGCAAAAGAATACAAATCACTGCTTCAAACAACATGGGATACATACAAAGATCGGTATGCAACCATGACAGCAGGCGGCACAAAAGCAACAAAAGCCGCCCGCGAACGTATTCTAGCCGACGGATTGAAAGTTATATTGAGTGCCAAAGGACCACTGTTTGTGCGTGATCCGCCGCCAGGTTCGCCAAAATCAGTCAAAGCCACGTTTGCAGCGCTGCTGTCGTCTCATACATATGAATCTGTCACAGCCGAAGATGCAGAAGCCGCATTCACCGCGGCTACAGCCGCCAAAGCCGGCGAGTTGATTGGAGAATTTGATGGTGAAGAAATCCGGAAAAAGCGCGGACCATACGGATTGTATGCAGAATGTAAAGGTGCACGTGTTCCACTCAAAGGCGACGAAGATCTGGATCGTATCCGTGAGAAATTGGTCGCTAAAATCAGTTTCGCTACCACGGAAACCGCATATGAACGCAACGTTGGCGAGTTCACAATTAAGCGCGGACCGTACGGATTGTACTTTTACAAACATACGTTGAAACGTGTCCAATTTGTGAAATTTCCGCCAGCCATGGATCCTGATAAAGTTTCTGTAACAGATTTAACAAATTTGTATTCTGCAGGTCTGGCTGGAAAACGCCGTAAACCACCAGCCAAAGGTGGTGCAAAAACACCTGCGGTACCTAAAAATGAAATTGTATAATAGACGTTCATTAATCACTCTCAGGATCACTGAAATCCACACCGCACCAGGCTTCAACACGCGATGGATGCCACGTTGTAGCCATAAGTTCCTCCTTAATTATACCTAGAAACTTGCGACCATCAACTTGACGTTGAACTTCCAACACGAGTTCAAGTATCTCATTGTGTGGAGTAGTGGCTGGATCAAAATTCCCCTCTTCGCCAGCTTGCCGCCGAAATGATGCATCGCCACTTGCCCACTCAGCACTCACAAGATACTCCTTCAGTTCAGGCTCGAATGGCGGCGGAAATACCTTTACACAGTCGATCATTGCTTTTTTAGCTCCCAATGATTTGTAATAATCTCCGTGTGCAGACATTAGAATATATATTGATGGGTTGTATATATACGGGTATCGTATGATTGGATTCTTGCAGAAAACAAGAGTTCGCAACGACGTAGGTAGCGGGGGCAACTCCTTGATACGATTAAATGCACAGATAACGCGACGAATGCGCGGAGGCAATGTCGGAATAGCTGTTATGCGATTGTGCGAACATTCCAATGAAACTAATGAAGCCGGTAGGTGCAGCTCACCCGAAATACTATTGGAAGAACAGTCAAGATACAGCAGACGCGGAGGCAGTTCGGGTAATTTCTTAATTGCATTATCAGAGCAATCCAAATATGTAAGAGATGCAGGGAGTGGTGGCAGTTCAGACAGATATTCCATTTCAAAACAAATCAGGTCCTTAAGATTGGGTGGCAGCGGATTGGGAAGTGGAATATTACATCCAGACAAACAAAACTTTTTCAATCTAGCAGGCAATGGTGGTAATTCGGCAAAATGAAACATGCGTAAACTGAGTGTTTTGAGTGTTTTAGGAAATGCAGAGATTCCTGGATGCGTATTGTGCGACTCAAGTGTAATCGCAAGCGCTTCCAGATTTGGTGGAATTTCCAGTTGTTCAATATTGGAATTAGAAATGTGCAGATGTTTGGTGCTTTGAGACAAACCGCGGATTTCGCGAATCGTACATCCTTCAATTGTAAGTGTTTTCAAACTTTCGTCGTCAAGCCAACGTAGATCTAATGCATCAAATGTGCAGTGTTGGAACGTCAAGTAGTCAACGTCTATCGGCAAATTTGGAACCTTTCCATGCTCATTGCAGATCTTGAGCGTGTAACCAGGACACCAATTATCAGCGTCGTATACAGTACAATCACGAGAAAAGGAATCGGACATTTTGGAAAACTATCTGGAAAGAATTAATTGGAAGAAATACAAATTAGTGTGGCAACAACAGCTTATATGGGATTTCTATAAAATTCAATTTTTCTAAAATTGAAAATATTCCATCAACCGCGGCTCAAATATGCTCATTTTAATGTTCAAGGGTCTTAAACATCATTTCATTTCACAATATAGTGTAAAATATGTCCAGTCTTCTTTCACAAAATGAAGGCGCGCAGGAATTAGTGCATGCAGTACAAGCCGGCGCGGCATATGCAGCCGGTAAATTGGGAACAAGTGAATTTGATGCACTTTGTTGGTATATAACACACCGACAACACAAAACAGCCATCCACTTCATGTATTTCAACATATGGTCGTAAATGCAGGTCTGTTTCCCATACGTCCAGATACGATCGATCAATGGGCAGAACATATGATTCAACATGTATTGCCTGCGATGGATATAATGGTTGAATGGAATCCAACCTCCAAACTTCACGAACACCACTTTTTGGAAACTCACGCTCCACAATCAAAACGTACAGTTTTACGCGCTCTTGAACCGTATTATGAACCCGATCCATCTGATCGGTATACGCTAGCCATTCCAGAAGGAGCCAAAATCGCCATAATATCGCCATTTTGGGATTCTATATTACACCAAGCACCGAAGCTAAGCACAATTTGGCACACAACTCCAATTTGGTCACCGTTACATATATTTCTTCCTATTCAGACATTTTACAGTCCACTTGTAGCGGGCACATCCCGCTATCATCAATGGTCGCCGCATATAACAGATTGGCACGTCGCATGTGACGAAATTGTTGAAAAAGTCAAAGCGCTGGATGCTAAATATGTATTTGTTGGATGTGGAGCGCTGTCGCTGCCAATCGTGGCTGCTCTAAAACGCGCTGGATGCGTAGCCATACATACAGGCGGTTCAACACAGATCATGTTTGGAATCAAAGGAAAACGTTGGGACACGCACCCAGTTATTTCCAAATTTTATAATGCAGCCTGGATTCGTCCATCTGCACGTGAAATTCCAGAAGGCGCACATGCGATAGAAAATGCATGTTATTTTTGATTCATGTTAGTAGAAATAAAAATGCGACGAGCGTACACACGGCGTTACAGACATGGTCAACAGCCGCTAGCAAGGCGCAACACAACACGTGTCCGGCGGGCAGTGTCAGCCCCGCCACATTCAACTCTGCAAAGCAATCCATCACAACTTATGAAGTACTGGAACGGTGTTCAACATAATTTAAATTCCGACGATGAAGCCATTTTCCAAAGAACTGCCAATGTATCCACATATGGGTACATGACTGTTTCTGGCTTTCAAACAGTATTGTCACAATATCGTGCACACGACGGACGCGAACCATTGCGTGTATTTTACGATTTAGGAAGTGGACTCGGCGTACCAAATGTTGTGGCTGCTGCGCTAGTACCGACGCTGCAGAAATCGGTCGGTGTGGAATTATCGTCGCAGCGTGTGCGCGAAAGTAATACTGTGCTGAATAATTTACGCGCGGAACATCCAGACGTGGCTTCACGTGTCCATTTTATTAATGGCGATATTTTGTCTACACAATGGTCGTACGTCGACGCAGACATGATTTGGATTTCTAGTTTATGTTTTACGCCAGAATTAGCCTCTAAAGTGGCTGATCGTCTCAATAAGGAATTACGGAAGGGGACACACGTATTTACATCAAAAGCCCTTCCAGAACTCAATCATACATATCATAATAAATTTACAGCCGAAATGAGCTGGACAAGTAATTCGGATGTGAATCATTACATTGTTTGAATTTCAAGAGTTTAAGGGGCTAAACATGTTAATTCATTATAGAAAATATACAAGATAACATGCTTCGGTTTAGTGGAAATTCTGTAGGTGTGATTGTACCTGTTACCGTATATGTGGTAAGTGGAAACAATGGTGACATACACATTTTAGATACTTCAAATAATGTATTTACCAACGACAAACTCAAAACACTTGTATCTGCAGATATAGACGCAACTGGTGTACCTGGAATATCCAAACGATACTATGTAGATGGAGTAACGTATGCAGTGGACTTTACGCGTTTCACATAAAATTGACGTTTCCGGTCACGAAATTATAGTTTATAACAAAGAAAATGGCAGCACCATTGAAAGCATTGCGTCGCATGTTTCGCATTCAATATGTAAGTGACTTGCATCTTGAATTCTATGAAAAAGCCGTTTTCCCGCAACTAGTTACGCCCAACGCACGCTATTTAGCACTAGCCGGCGATATTGGACAGCCTGGAAGTCGTGTATTTCACAGTTTCCTGTCGTATGTTTCAGGACATTGGGATCATGTATTTTATGTCCCAGGAAATCATGAATATTATGCCAAGAAACCTGCCCCAAAATGGAAATATCATGCTCCTACACACTTTCATGATCGCCATCACGAACTTCGTGAAATTGTGGGTGCGTATAAAAACATTCACTTTCTAGATTCAGATTCGCCGTCGTATTTCTGTGAAGAGGAAAATGTAGCCGTGGTAGGATCCACACTATGGACACACGTTCCAGACGAACACCTTGTAGATGCCAAACTGGAAATGAATGATTATAATTATATTCCGATTCAGTGCGGCTCTGGTGGCAATGACGGCAGGTCAGGAATTCGCGCACTTCATCCAGACGACACCAATCATTTCCACGCGACACATCGTCGTGTACTGGCTGAACAAATTGAACATTGGCGTCGTCGTGGAGCCGATGTATGTATGATTACACATCACATGCCAAGCCCAACACTGATTTCGCCCCGTTATCGCGGACACCACCTGAATTGCTGCTTTGCTTCGTCGTGTGAAGATCTAATGCAAACCCATGTCAAAGCGTGGATTTATGGACATACACATAATGCAGCCGTTACAGCGATCGGTAAAACAATTACAGCATGTAATGCACGCGGGTATCCAAATGAATCCGTACCAGGATTTGGACGCGATGTGTTTCTAGAATTCAAAACATCCACAGGCGAAGAGGAAGCTGGTGATGAAGAACTGCATTTGGCGGCGCTACCGCGATCAACATTGTGTCAACACAGCCGCGCTTTAGAAGAAGAGGAACTTGAATTTATGTAAAATATACATCCATAATATAAGAGATGGTGGAAGAGGGAGCAGGCGGTCCTCCGATATATTCATTTTTTGGACATGGTATGCATATAGATAAAGTAATGGAAATTCCAAAAGGATGTATGTTAATTACGTTGGCGAAATGTGGAAATATTTCATATTTTGGTCCAGATACAGCATTTCGAAAATTAACATCTCTTTTTGAAAATCCAGAACATATAGATTTATTACGAGATCCAGTACGTAATAAATCAACGATTCAAGATATGATAGGTATGGAAATTAATGTAAATTATCCAGAAGCACCTCATGAAATTAATAGAAAATATTATGAAATCGAATATACAGCACAATTAGTTGCTCCTATTATAGATGGATTTATATTACATAAATCAGGGTTATATAGACCTGGTACAACTTCTCTAGAAACAATTAAACGCAACAAAGTTAGTGATTTTACAGACGATGATGTAAAATATTTGTATGAACATAGTTTATATCCAACATACGATGAAGTTGAAAAGAAATCGGCTGAAACTGAATTAAAGGGTAATGTTTTAATTAATAAAATTGGTCAAGACTATTCAATTAGACAAAGTCAATTGTTTGAAAAATTTCCAGGAATATATTATTTTATGACATGTCGTGTCGCATCAAAAAAAGAAGCACAAAAAGGGTTTGATGTTCGTTTAAGTATACGAAAACAATTGTCTCGATCTCCGAATATAATTCCAGATTATGATGTCAATCCGTCATTAATTTTATACAATCGTGAACAGAAGGAATTTCATGGGAATATTGGTGAAAAGTTCAGATTACCAATTGGTGTAAAACATCAAAATTATATATATATAAATAAAGGATCAAAACTTCTTGATATTAATGAACAGGGACACGAAATAATTGAGATTGTTCCAAAAACAGAAGAAGCTCCTGTTTTAGGTGGTCTCGTAAACAACGGCGCAGACAACGGTGCTGTCGGTGGCGCAGGTGAACCACGTGTTATGTTGCGAAGAGCAGAACCGATGTCAGCACCCCCAGGTATAATGTTGCGAAGAGCAGAACCGATGTCAGCACCCCCAGGTATAATGTTGCGAAGAGCAGAACCGATGTCAGCACCCCCAGGTATAATGTTGCGAAGAGCAGAACCGATGTCAGCACCCCCAGGTATAATGTTGCGAAGAGCAGAAACATATCGTGGGGAAAATGAAGTAGCCCCATTTGAACCACCAAGAAATATTAGACTTGAACGTGTAATGGCAACGCAAAATAAACTTGCAGATATAATTACAGATCGTTTTGAAAAAGAATTAAAAGAAAATAAAAGTATAAGTGATATAAGATCCATTATTAGGGAGTTTACAAAAGAAACTATGAAAAAATTAGGGTTTTTTGAAAAAGAAATAAACAGAGTTTCTATACAAGTTGGAGAAATAGCAAGAAGTATTGCAGAGCATATACGTCGTGCAGATATTCGGAATTTAAAAACAGAGATTATAAGACTTGTTACTGAGGGAATGCGAGGAGGAGGAAAGACAAAAAGGCGAAATACAAAAAAAGTACGAAAAACACGAACACGCAAATTCTACAGAAGAAGATAGAAACATGAATCGTCTTTCCCGTGTTTTCCACGTCTTTTCGTCCTACGCCATTTACAGCACTGAGCCCCTTCAAGCAACGCTGTCTAACATCGTTGGCTCACAGCCGCAACAATCACCAGCGCCAATCACACTTGTTGGAAGTACAAATGTCAATAGTCAAACATTGGATGTATTTCAGTACAGCACAGCCGACGTACCTCTGCAATTCCATTTGTATTCCCACCACAAACAATGAATGGCGGCGTGATTTCCAATGAAATTATTCAACAAGCTGTTAGTGTCAAAGATTGTGGATTCGTCACCTGTGCATCAAACACAAAATGTAACTGGATTTGGATCGTACATATCAGCCATTGGGCGCCTACTCCTAAATACATTTGATTATCAATTAGCTGAATACGAAAGTGTCAAATGTTTGAATACGCCGCGCGGCGCGATCAATGCATGCTTCCCGACAAATCCAGAAATAGAGAATTACAGTATTTTGAATTTCGATAGTGGGACATTGTTGTATGAATTGGGTAAATCGGGCGTTTCATGTAACCAATATAATTTTTGCTGATTGTGTTGGATACATAGGTGTTATAATAATTTATAAATTATTTCAGGAAAATAAAAAAATTTTACGTAATTTTTTTATTTTTTTTTCATCGGCTTAATTATAAACAAATGGATGCTGGAGACAGAACTGCATTTGTGCGGTTCCTAGCCGAATACGGCTGTTGTGAAGGTCCACCTGGTGCTACAGGTGCGACAGGTCGCGATGGCGTAACGGGACCTACTGGACCTCGGGGCAGGGATGGGCAATCGTCAAGTTACTATGAATACCGTGTCAATGCCAATAATACAAGTGGTAATCCAGGGTCAGGTTATTTACTGTATAATAATGTTGTACAAACATCGGCTACACAATTGAATATTAGCCATTATACTATACCGGGTATCGATATCGACGTGTTCTTGAATATTTTGAAAAGTGGTGATAAGATTATTATTCAAGATCAAGTTGATAGTGATAATTACCAGGTATTTTCAGTGACAGGTGATCCTACAAATATTGGTGTAATTTATGTGGAAATGCCTGTTTTGTTGGATACTTCAGGTGGAACAGGTACAACTGGATTTGCACATGATTTACCTATTATTTTAATTATTCGTTCAGCGGGTACTGAAGGTCCTACTGGTTCAACTGGATCAACGGGGTCAACCGGATCTACTGGATCAACGGGTGCAAGTGGTTCAACAGGATCTACAGGCTCTACAGGTTCAACTGGCGCAACGGGTGTAACAGGATCAACTGGTTCTACAGGTTCGACAGGTTCGACCGGTGCTACAGGTATTGGGTGGTTAGTTGGTTCTGGTGTACCAGTAGCCGCACCACCTGGTATTGGATTTATTTATTTGGATTCAAATACAAGTATATATTATACTTGGAATGGATCTGCTTGGGTTGAAATCGGATATTTGGGTGCAACAGGCTCAACAGGTGCAACTGGTTCAACTGGATCAACTGGTTCAACTGGATCATCAGGTTCAACTGGATCAACGGGCTCAACTGGATCGACTGGCTCAACTGGGGCAACTGGATCAACTGGATCAACTGGATCAACAGGTGCGAGTGGTGATACAGGTGCAACTGGTTCAACTGGTTCTACAGGATCAACGGGCTCGACAGGTTCTACGGGTTCAACTGGCTCAACAGGTTCTACAGGTTCCTCTGGTTCTACAGGATCAACAGGCGCAACAGGCGCTACAGGTTCAACGGGTTCAACGGGTGCAACCGGTGTAACAGGTTCAACTGGTTCTACAGGATCCACAGGTGCAACGGGAGCCACTGGATTCACAGGTTCAACTGGATCAACAGGTGCGACCGGTATTGGTTGGGATGTCGGATATGGCGTGCCAACTGATCCACCACCAGGAATTGGATTTATTTATTTAGATGCAACCACAAGTATATATTATCAATGGGATGGAACACAATGGGTAGAAATTGGATATTTAGGTGCCACCGGTTCATCAGGTGCTAGTGGTTCAACGGGCTTAACGGGATCAACCGGATCTACTGGTTCAACTGGTTCAACTGGTTCAACAGGCGCTACAGGTTCAACAGGCGCTACAGGTGAAACTGGTGCAACAGGTTCAACCGGTTTAACAGGTTCAACAGGTTCAACAGGTTCAACAGGTACAACAGGTACAACAGGTTCAACAGGTTCAACAGGTACAACAGGTACAACAGGTGTAACAGGAGCAACAGGTGCAACAGGAGCAACAGGAGCAACAGGTTCAACAGGTGCAACAGGAGCAACAGGTTCAACAGGTTCAACAGGTTCAACAGGTTCAACAGGATCAACAGGTTCAACAGGATCAACAGGTTCAACAGGATCAACAGGTTCAACTGGATCAACAGGTTCAACAGGATCAACAGGTTCAACTGGATCAACAGGTGCGACTGGTGATACGGGTGCTACGGGTGAAACTGGTGCAACAGGCTCAACCGGAGCAACAGGTGCAACAGGTGCGACAGGTCAATCTGGATCAACAGGTGCAACAGGTTCAACTGGTTCAACAGGTGCTACGGGTTTTACTGGTGCAACAGGAGAAACAGGAGAAACAGGAGCAACAGGAGTCACAGGAGCAACAGGGGCAACAGGTTTTGGATCAACGGGAGCTACTGGTTCTACTGGATCAACTGGGTCTTCAGGTTCAACAGGGGCAACAGGTTCAACTGGTTTAACTGGTTCTACAGGTGCATCTGGTGCAAGTGGTGCAACAGGATCAACGGGTGATACAGGATCGACAGGTGCAACGGGTTCAACGGGTGATACAGGATCGACAGGTGCAACGGGTTCAACAGGTTCAACGGGCTTAACAGGATCAACAGGCTCATCAGGATCAACGGGTGCTACAGGTTCAACTGGTGCTACAGGTTCAACGGGTTCAACAGGCTCATCAGGATCAACAGGTGCAACAGGTTCAACTGGTGCTACAGGTTCAACGGGTTCAACAGGTTTAACCGGAGAAACAGGCGCAACAGGAGCAACAGGTTTAACAGGTTCAACGGGTTCAAGCGGTTCAACAGGTCAAACTGGATCCACCGGATCAACAGGTGAAACCGGTGCTACCGGTTCTACTGGTATAACTGGATCAACAGGTTCAACAGGATCATCAGGATCAACAGGTTCAACAGGTTCAACAGGTGCAACAGGTGAAACCGGTGCAACCGGTGCAACCGGTTCTACTGGTATAACGGGTTCAACAGGTGAAACGGGTGCGTCAGGTGCAACAGGGTCAAGTGGTGCAACTGGATTTACAGGATCAACCGGTTCAACAGGAGCAACAGGCACAGGATGGAGTGTAGGATTTGGAGTACCCATTTCAGCTCCACCTGGAATTGGATTCATTTACCTTGATGCAACAACAAGTATTTATTATACATGGAACGGTTCTGTATGGATAGAAGTAGGTTATTTAGGTGCTACAGGTTCATCTGGCGGTAGTGGATCAACTGGATCAACAGGCTCAACTGGTTCGACAGGTGCAATTGGTGCAACAGGCGCTACAGGTGAAACTGGTGCAACGGGCTCGACAGGTGAAACTGGTGCAACGGGTTCAACAGGCGCTACAGGTGAAACTGGTGCAACGGGTTCAACAGGCGCTACAGGCGAAACGGGTTCATCAGGCGCTACAGGCGAAACTGGTGCAACGGGTTCATCAGGCGCTACAGGCGAAACTGGTGCAACGGGTTCAACAGGCGCTACAGGCGAAACTGGTGCTACAGGCGCAACGGGTTCAACAGGCGCTACAGGCGAAACTGGTGCTACAGGCGCAACGGGCTCGACAGGCGCTACAGGCGAAACTGGTGCAACGGGTTCATCAGGCGCTACAGGCGCAACGGGCGCTACAGGCGAAACTGGTGCAACGGGTTCATCAGGTGCTACTGGTGCAACAGGCGAAACTGGTGCAACAGGTTCAACTGGCGCTACAGGTCCAACACTTCCAATCCAAGGCACAGGTACAGGTTCAATAGTGATTGTCGAAGCAGCTGTAGACGGATCAACAGGTCCAGTACATTACTCAGATACATTGTTGGTAACACAGGATGCGATAGAAATTTCCAACAAACTCAAGGTACCTTCTGTTGAAACAAGTTCAATGTATGCTTCAACAATGACAGTTGAATATATTAATGTTGTGAATATTTCAAGTTTCAATATGTCAACGTTTCAAATTGAAGCAAATATATTGTCAACTAACAATTTGTTCTTCAGCACTGCAGTTGGCGAAAACATTTCAACAAATGCAGCTCAAGTCGGTGCATTCAAAGCTCTGGATATTCAAACATCATCAATTGGTGGATATTCGCCGATTATGGTCAAGGATGTCCTCAGCACATTAAGTACAGTGAATGTCAATGGTAATGTTGTACTGTATGATACAGGATCTGTAGACATCAAAGGTCTGTATAAGATCAATACCAGCACATTGGGTGTGGTAACACGTATGTTATACGTCAGTAAGGACGGTAGCAATACAGGTCCAGGTTCTGTCATTCAACCCTACTCGACAATTACCTATGCTCTCTCACAATTGCCAGCCGATACAACCGAATGGACAATCATGGTTGCACCTGGTGTGTATGAAGAAGACATTACTATTTCTCGCTCGCAAGTTACAATCCAAGGCATGACTAGCGATACCTACCAAGCCAATAAAGCAGTACAAATCAAGGGTACAACATCCATCACAGCTTCCCTAGCTACTGGCAATGAAACCAACCGTCACATTGTCTTTAACGACATTACCCTGTACAATGGTCCGAGCAAAGATGGTTATGTACTCAGTTTTACAGGTCAAGGATATAGTGTAGGATTGAAGAACGTCTTGATTGTCCAAGAATTTACAACAAAAGCAGCATTCAACATTGCAGCTAATCACAACACTGCTCGTGTCTATATGGAAAACACAGTTGTTGTGGGTCCAACAGCAGCCAATGCAATTGATTTCAGCAGAGGTCAAATCTGGCAACTCAATAACTGTGATATTACAGCGAAGGGAACAGGATATGCCCTCAATATATCAAGCGGCAATGCATGGCTATTGTCAGCATTGGATTCAGGATTTACTGCTCCAGGAAAAGTATGTGTCTTCAACACCAATAATCAAACATCAGGAAGTGTGTCTGGCTTCAATAATTGTACATTCAATGGTATTCCTCCATCGGCTACAGATGCAATGATTGACCTTGGAACAGGACTTTCCGTGTCCGTCTTTTCATTCATTCGTTGTACTTTGATCAATGCATCAACTGGAGCAGCAAGCGACTATCCGTTCTTTAACGTGAAAGCTTTGGCTGTTGCAGTAAGCATTTCCAATGTGTTCACATCCGCCAAATTATCTGCAGTTGCATTCCAACCGTTCTATTCTGCAACACCTGCAGCAGCAAGTGTACGCTATTTTATGGATACCTATGCCTCAGGAAACACAGCAGGAACAGATACCTTGGTATTCCCATCAACACCAACATGGGCGGTTGTCGATCGTTTGAATACTGAACCAGGCTTGACTGGACCAGCTGGAACAACAGGCGCAACAGGCGCAACAGGTGAAACTGGTTCAACAGGCGCAACAGGTGAAACTGGAGCAACAGGCGCAACAGGCGCAACAGGCGCAACAGGCGCAACAGGCGCAAC
>VFQS010000665.1_pt1 | contig 36430 bp, 38 predicted proteins | sample 3512361 | NCBI WGS metagenome assembly VFQS01 (sample SAMN10412375, study PRJNA504923) | tailings metagenome | isolation source: Relicate 1 Philex TSF3 active mining | place: Philippines
TGTCTTCATCAAGGCATCGCGGCCCTTCAGGGGACCGCTTCCCAATGTGCTATGGTTAATAAGTTGTTTTCGCGCTCCGTATTGGCCCGCGGTGCGCCGGATCCGGCAAATAATGGTTAACCACGAAACGCAAGACACCGCCGGTTCAGCGGCGGTGTCTGCGGGTTCGGATGGATAATGGGGGAGGGCGGCGATCAGCCCGCCAGAGCAGGTTCCGGCGCAGCGGCCGCAGGCGCGGAGGCGACAGGCTGCGGCGCAGCTGCGTTGATCCGCTCCGCCGCCCAGGCCGATCCCCAGGCCAGCAGCATCCCCACCGGCAGGTCGATGAAGTAGTGCCAGCGGCTGGCCACGGCATCGATCGTGATGAACCCGAACAGCGCGAGGTAGAGCGGCACCAGCACGCGGGCATATCGCCATGCAAACAGCAGGAACAGGAATGATCCCCCGGTGTGGAGCGACGGCATCGCCGCCAGCCCGACCGTGATATGGGTGCCGCCATTCTGGGTGATCCAGCCCGCACCGCCCGCCACGATGTCGCGATAGCTGGCCAGCATCGAGGCCTGCGCACGGGTCTGCATCGGCTCCAGCCCGGTTTCATACAGGAACGGCCCCAGCGCGGGCATCACCAGATAGGCCAGCGCACCCGCGCCCTGGAAAATCAGCGCGGCCAGGAACAGCGTGCGAAAGCTCTCGGCGCTGCGCAGCGCGTGGAAGCAGAAGCTGACATAGAACATCGCGATGAACGCGGTCATGTAGAGGTTGCTGTCCGCCGGGATGATCGGCAGCAGCGCTTCACGCAAGGCGAAGCAGAAATCGACCACCGGGCGCAGCCAGGTATCGGTCTGCCAATAGAACGCGTCCCAGTTTACCGGATTGATCAACGGTCGCCACAGCTTCAGGTTGAAGTGGCAGACCAGCATGATCGCATAGCACGGCAAGGCGATGAAGAAGGTGGAGGCCAGTTGTCGCCGCTGTCCAAGCAGCGCGAACAGGCCCCACACGCCTACCCCGATCAGCGGGTAGAGGTAATGGATGCCGACAAATGCCGCGCGGTCGCCTTCCGGGAGGCTGACGGGAACGCCGATGGTCCAGCCGGTCAGCACCACCAGTGCCAGCATCGCGCCGGTAATCCAGAGTTCGGGAAAGCGGTTCAGCGCGCGCGCTAGGGTCGTGGTCATGGGGCCGTTAGCTAGGGGAACATGGTTAAAATGCCCTTACGCAGTGGACGAAATGGCCGCGCCATTGCCTTGGCCGTGCGGCTGGCCCAAGGGGATGACCATGAAGACGCAGGAACGTTCGGGGTTGCTGTTCGCGCTGGCGGGGTTTGCCACGCTCTCGTTCGGCGACGTGGTGGTCAAGACCATGGTCGGGCAGTGGTCGCCCGTGGCGATTGCGGCAGCGCGCTATGTCATCGGGGCCATCGCACTGGCCGGACTGCTGCACGCGCGCGAAGGCGCTGGTGCATTCCGGATGCCGCACCCCAAGGTGCAGCTGATGCGAGGGGCGGCGGTTGCCCTGGCGACGCTGGGGTTCTTCTCCGCGATCTTCTTCATGCCGCTGGCCGCCGCGACATCTGTGACCTTCACCAGCCCGATGATTACCGCGCTGCTGGCGGCCGTGCTGCTGGGCGAACCGGCACGGCGGCAGACGTGGATCGCCTCGGTCATCGCCTTTACCGGCGTGCTGATCGTGCTGCGGCCCAATTTCATGGCGATTGGCTGGGCGGCGCTGCTGCCGCTGCTGTCGGCCCTGGGCATGAGCATGCTGATGATCGGCAACCGGTTTGTGGCGGGCAAGGGCTCTGCACTGGCAATGCAGTTCTATGTCGGCCTGTTCGCCGCGCCGCTGCTGGTTCTGGCGGCCACGGCATTCCACTTCAGCGGATTGGAGCAATACGCGCTGACCTGGCCGCACTGGAGCGTGCTGGCGCGCTGCGCGCTGGTGGCGTGTTCGGCCAGCTGCGCGCACTGGCTGATCTACATGGGCACGGTCCGCGCCGGGGCGGCGACCATTGCGCCGATGACCTATGTGCAGCTGCTCGTGGCCTCGCTGGCGGGCTGGTTGCTGTTTGACGATCACCCCGATGCCTGGACGCTGCTGGGGGCGGGCATCATCGTCGCGGCGGGGCTTTACCTGTGGCGATCAGGGCGTGATACTGCTCCGGCCCGGACCGAGGGAAATGCCGCATGAAGTCCCTGCTTCTTTCCGTTGTCGCGCTGTGTTCGGCCACTGCCGCGCTGGCGCTCGATCCGCCGGCAACGCTGCCAAGCTGGCTGGCCGGGGCCTGGGAAATGCACGAGGGCGAAAGCTGGTCTGACGAATACTGGACTGCCCCTCGCGCCGGGCTGATGATCGGCGCGGCCCGAATGGGCAAGGGCGATACGCTCCAGATGTGGGAAAACACCCGGATCGAGCGCAAGGCCGATGGTTCGATCAGCTTCTTCGCCCAGCCGCGCGGCGTACCTGCTGCCGAATTCCCGCTGGTGGCGCATGGTGATGGCATGATCGAATTTGCCAATCCGGCGCATGACTATCCGCAGCGTATCCGGTATTGGCGTGAGGGCAGGCTGCTGAAGGCGCGGATTTCGCTGATCGATGGCAGCAAGCCGATGGAATGGAGCTATGTCCCACTTGGCGGGGATTGAACCGCGCCAGCCCATCGTTCTAGCCGCGCCACAAGGTTCCGGGGTTCGTTTTGCAGTCTTCGCTTTTTCGTTCGATTCCTTGGCTTTGGGTGCTTGTCTGGCTGGTTCTGCCGGGGCTGGTGGTCATGCTGACCTGGCCGATTGGCGGGCCGCCGATGGGGCGGTTCTGGCTGGGCATGGGGGCGACCGCGCTGGTCGCTTCGCAACTGCCGTGGCTGCGCGTGCGCCGGATCGTGCTGCTGCTGCTGACTCTGGCCATGGCCGTGGTCTACGTCAGCAAGACCTTCAATATCACGATCTACAACTATGAATTGCTGCTGCCCTTCCTGCTGGAGGTAAAGCCGCTGCGTTCGCCCGATTACGTGATCGGCGGGGCCGTGGTGCTGGCGGCGCTGATCGCGGGCTGGATCATGGTCCCGCGTGTGCCGCGCTTTGCCGGGCCAAAGCCATGGCTGCTGGGCCTGCTGATCGTTCTGGCCGTGACGATGATCGACAATCGCGCGACGGCCAGCACCGCGGGCAGCTATCAAGGGCTTCCTGATCCGCGCAATCCGTTCTCCTCTGCCGTGCGTCAGGCCGGGGTGGAACAGCCCGGCAAGGAACGCCGCCACCTGGTGATCGTGCTGGTAGAGGCCCTGGGCAATCCGGCGGGCGAGCAAGAACGCCGCCTGTTCGAGGCGGACTGGAACCGTCCGGAATGGCGCACGCGCTATACCGTGACGCGCGGCACTTCGCCGTACTACGGCTCCACCACGTCCGCCGAAATGCGCGAGTTGTGCAGCCAGTGGGCCGATTATCTGACGCTGGACATCGCCGCCGCCAACTGCCTGCCAAAGCGTTATGCCGCTGCCGGGTACAAGACCACCGGTTGGCATGCATTCCCCGGCTGGTTCTTCAGCCGATATCAGTGGTGGCCCAAGCTGGGCATTCAGGAACGCAATTTTGCCGAGCGCTCGCTTCAGGCCGGCGCAAAGCCTTGCGGCGGCGTGTTTCCGGGCGCTTGCGACAACGACATCGCCGGGATCATCGGCCAGCGGATCAAGGACGCGCAGCAGCCGCAGTTGCATTACTGGGTGACGCTCAATTCGCACCTGCCGGTGCTCGACGATCCTTCGCTTGGCACCACCGATTGCGATCACGGCGGGGCCGTGCTGGCTGACGGGCCGCCGATGCTGTGCCGGATCTTCGTGATCCATCACCAGCTGGCCAACGCAATTTCGGCCATGGCAATGGACCCGGCGCTGCCCCCCACCGACATCCTGATCGTGGGCGATCACATGCCCCCGTTCTTCCAGCGCAAGGCGCGGGAGCGGTTCGATGGGGACAAGGTGCCGTGGGTGTTCCTGCGCGCGAAGTAAGCGTTCAGCGCGTCACGATCAGCCGGTACCCCACGTCCAGCGCATTCTGTTCCAGCAAGTGGCCATGGCGTTCGTGCCACGCACCGCTGGCCAGATCGCGCTCCAGCCGCGCCAGCCCGGCCTGCGCGGCAGGTAGCTTCCAGAACGAGGAGCTGCCGGTGCGGATGCGCGGGTCGAGATAGGCTGCCGGACGCGCCCAGTAGGCATAGAGGAACCCGTCGCTGCAATCGCGCGGCACCGGCACGGGCTGGATGTCGACCGGGCCAAGGTGGCGGGCGTAATCGCCGATCGCGGGCATCTGTGCTTCATCCAGCACGGACAGCTCTGGCAGGTAATCGGTCAGCCAGGGGCGGGCGAGCGGATCGAAAGTCAGCACTGCCACGGGGCCGCGCGCCACCCGGCGCAATTCGCGCAGGCCTTGCGGCTGGTCGCTCCAGTGGTGGACGGTCAGCACCGCCATGGCCGCATCGAAACTGTCATCGGGGAAGGGCAGGGCTTCGGCATGGCCCTGGATTGCCGGCGCCGCGCCGACCGGGCGCTGCGCGATCATGGTCGCAGACGGCTCCAGCGCGGTGACGCGACGCCCTGATGGTTCATACGAGCCCGTGCCCGCGCCGACATTGAGGACTGTTTCCGCGCCACCCAGCGCACATTCGATCAGGGCGGCGATGCGGGGGTCCGGGCGGCGCAGGTCGGCATAATTCAGGCCGATGGTATCGTAGGCGGGGTCAGGCACCGGCCAGCCGGTCCAGCCAGGCCTGTGCCTGCCTGGGCTCACCCACGGCTTGCGAGCTGACCGGACCGCGAGCAGCCATGAATTGCTGGTGCAGCTCGAACGGGGGCATCAGCAGCTGGTCGCGCATGCGGTCGATGGTCTCGGCCAGGTCAGTCAGGTTGGCGATCACCGGGGCAACGACCTTGCGGGCGTGGCGATCGCCCTGCTGGTCGAACAGGCCCCACTTGCCCGCCGCGGTCACGCGCAGGGCCGCGATCAGCGCGGCGGTGTATTCCGCTTCCAGTTCGCTGCGGTGCGCGTCCAGTCGCTCCAGTCGGTCGATCTTTGCCATGGGGCAGGGGCTTACACCGCGCCCGCCCAAACGAAAAGGGCGGCCCCAGCGGGACCGCCCATGATCGCTTTGGTCAGGAGGCCTCTCAGCCTTCGACGTGTTCCGCCAGCACGGTGAGGCCAGTGGCGCTCACTTCGGCGAACCCGCCCTGAACCATGATTTCCTCCGGCTGGCCGCCTTCGGTCTTGTAAACCTTCAGCGCACCGTCGCGGACGGTCGACATGAAGGGCGCGTGGCCCTCCAGCACGCCGAACTCACCCTCGGTACCGGGGACGACGACCATGTGGACGTCGTCCGAACGGACCAGGCGCGCAGGCGTGACGAGTTCGAAGTGGAGGGCCATGATGTTTTACGCTTCCTCGGCCAGCTTCTTGGCCTTTTCAACGGCTTCGTCGATGCCGCCGACCATGTAGAACGCGGCTTCCGGCAGGTGGTCGTATTCACCGTCCACAACCGCCTTGAACGAACGCACGGTGTCTTCGACCTGCACGAACTTGCCGGGGATGTTGGTGAACACTTCGGCCACGTGGAACGGCTGCGACAGGAAGCGCTGGATCTTGCGCGCGCGGGCGACGGTCAGCTTATCTTCTTCCGACAGTTCGTCCATGCCGAGAATGGCGATGATGTCCTGCAGCGACTTGTACTTCTGCAGAGTTTCCTGAACGCGGCGGGCCACGTCGTAGTGCTCCTGACCGACAACGGCCGGGGTCAGCACGCGGCTGGTCGAGTCAAGCGGGTCAACGGCCGGGTAGATGCCCAGTTCCGAGATCGCGCGCGACAGGGTGGTCGTGGCGTCAAGGTGCGCGAACGAGGTGGCCGGCGCCGGGTCAGTAAGGTCGTCCGCGGGAACGTAAATCGCCTGCACCGAGGTGATCGAACCCTTGGTGGTGGAGGTGATGCGTTCCTGCAGCGCGCCCATGTCGGTCGCCAGGGTCGGCTGATAGCCCACCGCCGAAGGAATGCGGCCCAGCAGTGCCGACACTTCCGAACCGGCCTGGGTGAAGCGGAAGATGTTGTCCACGAAGAACAGCACGTCCTGGCCTTCCTGGTCGCGGAAGTATTCCGCCATGGTCAGACCCGACAGAGCGACGCGAGCGCGGGCGCCCGGCGGTTCGTTCATCTGGCCGAACACGAGAGCCACCTTCGAGCCGTCCGGGGTCGGGTTGCCGTCGGCATCCTTGGCGATAACGCCGGCGTCGAGGAATTCGTGGTAGAGGTCGTTCCCTTCGCGGGTGCGTTCACCCACGCCCGCGAACACCGACACGCCGCCGTGGCCCTTGGCGATGTTGTTGATCAGTTCCTGGATGAGCACGGTCTTGCCCACGCCGGCGCCGCCGAACAGACCGATCTTGCCGCCCTTCGCATAAGGGGCGAGCAGGTCGATCACCTTGATGCCGGTGACGAGAATCGCAGCTTCGGTCGACTGGTCGATGAATTCCGGCGCCTTCGCGTGGATCGGGGCGCGCATGTCGGTATTGACCGGACCACGCTCGTCGATCGGGTCGCCGACAACGTTCAGGATGCGGCCCAGGGTCTGCGGACCGACCGGAACCGAAATTTGCGCGCCGGTGCTGGTCACGGGCTGGCCGCGGGTCAGACCGTCGGTCGAGTCCATCGCGATCGTGCGGACGGTGTTTTCACCGAGGTGCTGGGCAACTTCGAGAACGAGGCGGCTGCCGTTGTTCTCGGTTTCCAGTGCCGAAAGAATCGCCGGCAGTTCGCCTTCGAAAGTCACGTCAACGACGGCGCCGATGACCTGGCTGATCTTGCCGGTCGGGGCGGCCTGGGTCTTGGTCTTGCTCTTGGCTGCGGTGGCCATGTCTCGTTCCTTGCCTAGAATTCAGTCAGATCAGAGCGCTTCGGCGCCCGCGATGATCTCGATCAGTTCGGTGGTGATCGCGGCCTGGCGGCTGCGGTTGTACTGGATGGTCAGCTTGTTGATCAGTTCGCCCGCGTTGCGCGTCGCGTTGTCCATCGCAGTCATCGACGCACCCTGTTCGGACGCGGCGTTTTCCAGCAGCGCACCGAACAGCTGGGTGCGCAGGTAGCGCGGCAGCAGCTCGGCGAGGATCGCTTCCTCTTCCGGCTCATATTCGACCACCGCGCCGGTATCGGCAGCAGCAATCTTGGGAGCGGGGACGGGGATGATCTGCTGTTCGGTCGGTTCCTGCACCAGCGCGCTGCGGAACTTCGAGTAGAACAGGTGCGCCACGTCGAACTTGCCGGCTTCGAACAGCGCGACCAGCTCGTTCGCGATCTTTTCGGCTTCGGTGAAGCCCGGATCGCGCACGTCCGAGGTGTCGAACATCGCCAGCACGGCCTTCGGGTACTCGCGGCGGATGACCGCGCGGCCCTTCTTGCCGACCAGATAGAACAGCACGGTCTTGCCGGCCGCTTCCAGTTCCTTCGCCTTCAGCCGGGCGGCCTTGACGATGTTGGCGTTGAACGCGCCGCACAGGCCCTTGTCGGAGTTGGCGACGACCAGCAGGTGAACCTGGTCCTGGCCGGTGCCGGCCAGCAGCTTGGGTCCATTGTCACTCACGGTGACCTTGGACGCCAGGCTGCCCATGACCTCGGTCAGGCGCGCCGCATAGGGGCGCGCGGCTTCGGCGTTGGCCTGAGCCTTGCGCAGCTTGGCGGCGGCGACCATCTGCTTGGCCTTGGTGATCTTCTGGGTCGACTTGACCGAGTTGATCCGCCCTTTGAGTTCCTTAAGCGAGGCCATGAAGCCTTACCCCTTCAATCGGATCAGGCGAACTGCTTCGCGAAAGCGTCGAGCGCGGCAACCGTCTTGGCCTTGGCTTCGTCACCAAAGTCGCGGGTGTCGCGGATCAGGCCCAGCACGTCGGCGTGCTTGTCGCGCATGAAGCTGAGCATTTCGGCTTCATAGCGAACCACGTCGGCGGTCGACACGGCGTCGAGGTAGCCGTTGGTGCCAGCGAAGATCGACACGGTCTGCTCTTCGAACGGCAGCGGGCTGAACTGGGCCTGCTTCAGCAGTTCCGTCAGACGCGCACCGCGGTTGAGCAGGCGCTGGGTCGAAGCGTCGAGGTCCGAACCGAACTGGGCGAAGGCCGCCATTTCGCGGTACTGGGCCAGTTCCAGCTTGATCGAGCCGGACACCTTCTTCATCGCCTTGGTCTGGGCGGCGCCACCGACGCGCGACACCGACAGACCGACGTTGATGGCCGGACGGATGCCCTGATAGAACAGACCGGTTTCAAGGAAGATCTGGCCGTCGGTGATCGAGATCACGTTGGTCGGAATGTAGGCCGACACGTCGCCCGCCTGGGTTTCGATGATCGGCAGCGCGGTCAGCGAACCACCGCCCAGCGAATCGTTCATCTTCGCGGCGCGTTCCAGCAGGCGGCTGTGGAGATAAAACACGTCGCCCGGATAGGCTTCGCGGCCCGGCGGGCGGCGCAGCAGCAGCGACATCTGGCGATAGGCGACGGCCTGCTTGGAAAGGTCGTCATACACGATCACGGCATGCATGCCGTTGTCGCGGAAGAATTCGCCCATGGTCACGCCGGTGTAGGGCGCGAGGTACTGCAGCGGAGCCGGTTCCGAAGCAGTCGCGGCGACGACGATCGAGTATTCCATCGCGCCGTTTTCTTCGAGCTGACGCACGATCTGCGCGACGGTCGAACGCTTCTGGCCGACGGCGACGTAGATGCAGTACAGCTTCTTCGATTCGTCGGTGCCGGCGTTCGGGCCCTTCTGGTTGATGAAGGTGTCGATCGCGACGGCGGTCTTGCCGGTCTGACGGTCACCGATGATCAGTTCGCGCTGGCCGCGGCCGACGGGAACGAGGGCGTCAATTGCCTTCAGGCCGGTCTGGACGGGTTCGGAAACCGACTGGCGGGGAATGATGCCCGGCGCCTTGACTTCAACGCGCTTGCGCTCGGTGTATTCGATCGGGCCCTTGCCGTCGATCGGGTTGCCGAGGCCATCGACCACGCGGCCCAGCAGGCCCTTGCCGACGGGAACGTCCACGATGGTGCCGGTCCGCTTGACGACGTCACCTTCACGGATTTCGCTGTCCGAACCGAAAATCACGACACCGACGTTGTCGGCTTCGAGGTTGAGCGCCATGCCCTTAACCCCGTTCGAGAATTCGACCATTTCACCGGCCTGGACCTGGTCCAGACCATGAATGCGGGCGATACCGTCACCAACGGACAGCACCGAACCGACTTCCGAGACCTGGGCCTCGGTGCCGAAGCTGGCGATCTGGTCCTTGATGACCTTCGAAATTTCAGCGGCGCGGATTTCCATGTTCAGCCTTTCATCGAATTTCGTGCGGGGCCTTAGCCCTTCATCGCCTGGGCGAGAGAATTGAGTCGGGTGCGGATCGAGCTGTCGATCTGGGTGCTGCCGATACGGACAACCAGCCCGCCCAGCACTTCGGGATCGACGGTAGTCTTGATCTTCACGTCCTTGCCTTCGCGCTCCTTCAGCTTCGCGGCAAGCGCCTTGAGCTGGGTAGCGGTGAGGGCGTGGGCGCTGGTCACTTCGGCGGTCACTTCGCCGCGTGCGGCGGCGGCGATCGACGCGAAGGCCCGAACGATGTCGGGCAGCGCGGACAGGCGGCGGTTGTTGGCCAGCACGCCCAGGAAATTCTTGGTGATCGGCGACAGGCCAAGCACGCTGACGATTCCGTCCATTACCTTGGCGGCATCATCGCGCGAAACGCGCGGGCTGTTGATCAGGGCCGAAAGATCAGCCGAGCTGGTGATTGCCTCGCCCAGCTTGTCCAGGTCAGATTCGACGGCCGCAACCGCCTTCTGCTCGCTGGCAAGCTGAAACAGCGCAGAGGCGTAGCGCCCTTGCAAGCTGGCCGTAATGCCGCCGGAATTCTCCACGCGCGTCGATTCCTTACCTCTGGTGGGCTGGGGCACATGGCGCCATGCAATACATACACGTCGGGCCCGCAGACGGGGGCGCGCATAGCGACGATTGTGCATGGATGCAAGCTGGCGCTAGGACATTCCCGAATACGAATGCCGGAAAGGTGCAAAGATGGGCGAGATGATCCGCATAACCATGGGCGATGGCTTTGAAATGCCATGTTATCACGCGATTCCATCAGGTAACCGGCGTGGCGGGCTGGTGCTGGTGCAGGAAATCTTCGGGGTAACCGACCATATTCGCGAATTGTGCGATGAATATGCCGAGGATGGCTATGAAGTGATTTCGCCCGGCCTGTTCGAACGGGTCGAGCCCGGATTCGCGGCGGGTTATGCGGGGCCGGACTGGGAGCGCGCGGTCAAGCTCGCACGGGAGGAGCATGATTGGGAGCGAGGACTGTCCGACACGGCGCAGGTGATCCGCTGGCTCAAGCAGCGGGTCGGGCCGGTGTTCATCGTCGGCTATTGCTTTGGCGGCTCGGTGGCATGGCGAATGGCGCAAACCTGCGACGATCTGGACGCGGCGTCCTGCTATTATGGCGGTTTCATCGCCACCCGCTTTGCCGACGATGCGCCTCGCTGTGCAACGATCTGCCACTTCGGACGTTACGATTCGCTGGTCGATTTCGCTCCGGTCGAAAAATTGATCGAACGGCAGCACCCGACCGCGCAGATATTTGTCTACGAAGCCGGGCATGGGTTCAATTCCGACCGCCGCAAGGATTATCACCCGGAAAGTGCGGACCTGGCGAAAGAGCGGACCCTGATGCTGTTCCGGGCGCTGGGCGGCTGAAGCCCTTGCGCGGCTTGCGGGCTTGGCGTTAGCCTCGGCGGCATAACAACGGGGGGAGAGCCTATGGAAATACAGCCGATGTCCGCGCATGTGGGCGTGGAACTGACGGGAGCGCAGCTGGCCGCGCTGGATGCGGCGGGGCTGGAGGAGATCAAGCGGCTTGTGGCCCGGCACGGATTGCTGGTGGCGCGCGGGCAGGAACTGTCTCCCGCGCAGCACGTCGAGCTGGGCCGCCGGTGGGGCGGGATCGACGTGAACAATTATTTTCCGCTGAATGCCGAGTTTCCAGAAATCGCCGAGGTCCGCAAGGCCGAGACCCAGCTGACCAATATCGGCGGCGGCTGGCACACCGATCACTCTTATGACCAGATTCCGGCGATGGGCTCGATCCTGGTCGCGCGGGAACTGCCGCCCAGCGGGGGTGACACGTTGTTCGCAAGCATGGCTGCGGCGTACGAATCGCTCTCGCCGGGGTTGAAAGCAACGTTGGAGACCCTGCGGGCGGTTCATTCGGCTGACCACATCTATGCGGCCGACGGGATATATGCGCAGACCGACATGGGGCCGGAATTGCGCGGGCACGATCAGAAGACCTTTGCGCTGCACCCGGTGGTGATCCGCCATCCGCAGACCGGGCAGAAGCTGCTCTACGTCAACCAGGCGTTCACGCTGCACTTCGAAGGCTGGACGCGCGAAGAGAGTGCGCCGCTGCTGCAATACCTTTACAGCGTCCCGCAGCGCGAGGAGTTCCAGTGCCGGCTGCAATGGCGGCCGGGGACCGTGGCGATCTGGGACAACCGGTCAACCTGGCACCTGGCGATGAACGATTATCACGGCCATCGGCGGGTCATGCACCGCATCACCTTGACCGGGGAGCCGATCGCGGCCTGATGCCGTTGGTGCTTTGACCGCAAGCGGCGGGAGGCGGCAGCGGTGCGATTGCGGCATGGCTTGCATCCGCAAGGAGTGTTGCCATGACTGTATCGATGATCGACTTGGACGAATGCTGGACCGCAGTGCTGGGGCGCGACCGTGCGTTTGACGGGCGGTTCGTCACAGGGGTGCTGTCGACCGGCATCTATTGTCGGCCCAGTTGTGCCGCGCGCCATCCGCGGCGGGAAAACGTGCGCTTCTTTGCCGATGGTGCGGCGGCGCGGGGCGCGGGATTGCGGCCCTGCAAGCGCTGCCTGCCTGACGATGTATCACGCGATGAGCGCGCCGTGCTGGGCGCGATTGCCGCGATTCGCGCGGCCGAGCAGCCATTGGCGCTGGCCGCGCTGGCGGCGGAGACAGGCTATTCGCCGACGCACTTCCAGCGGGTGTTCACCCGCCATACGGGGCTCTCGCCGGCCGCCTACGCCCGCGCCTTGATGGCCGAGCGGGCGGCACAGGCCTTGACGGAAGAACGGCGCGTGACGGACGCGGTCTATGCGGCGGGCTATTCCGGGCCGTCGCGCTTCTATGCGGCTAACGAGGGAAGGTTGGGCATGACCCCATCGGCATGGGCAAATGGCGGGCGCGGAGTGACGATCCGCTGGGCAGTGGTGCCCACCACGCTGGGCGACATGCTGGTGGCCGCCACGGACAAGGGCGTGTGCCGGCTTTCGTTCGGCGAGGGTCGCGGGGCGCTTGAAGCGCGGTTTCCGAATGCGGAGCTGGTTGCGGGCGGGGCCGAGTTCGCCCGGCTGCTGGACGAGGTGATCCGCGCGGTGGAGGCACCCGGCGATTTCGCGCACATCCCGCTCGACGTGAAGGGCACGGCCTTTCAGGAGGCCGTCTGGCGGGAACTGCGCCGCATCCCGGCCGGAGAAACCCGCTCTTACGCAGAGCTGGCCGCAGCGGCGGGCAACCCCGGCGCGGTACGCGCGGCGGGCAGCGCCAACGGGGCCAATAACGTGGCGGTGCTGATCCCCTGTCACCGGGTGATTCGCAGCGATGGCAGCCTGGGCGGCTATGCGTATGGGCTGGAGGTGAAGCGGGCGCTGCTGCAGCGTGAAGGCGCGCTGGATGATGATCTGCTGTAGGCTTGGCAATTCCAGCAGGCTTGCGGCGGAGGCGGCGGGCGCATAGCTTCGCCGCAAAACGAACTGGGAGAATACCGCCAATGCCCGTGATGACCCTGCCCGAAGGGGCGCCCGCCACCTTGCGCGAAGCCTTTGCCCACATCGGCACCGTCACTGCCCCGAGTGTGCTGGACATGAAAGTCATGGTGCTGACCGAGGCGGCGGCGATGGCGCTCTATTACAAGACGGCAGAGGGCACCGAGATCAGCGGGATCGTGGACCTGCTCCAGGCCAACGGGCGCGAGGAAATGCTCCACGCGCGGCGGGTATCCGAAGCGATCCGGATCGTGTCGGGCGAGGAGTTCAATCCGCCCCAGCCGGAGGACAATCCCTATCTGCAGGACGGCCTCGCCCCGTTCGCCCCGATCACGCGCGAAGCCCTGACCGGTCTGGCGCAGGGCGAGTTCGGCGGAGAGAAGCTTTACGAGGTTTGGGCGGCGAACACCGCCAATGCCGAGGCCGCGGCCCTGTTCCTGCTGAACGGCAAGGAAGAGACCGACCACGGCAACCGCCTGCTCGCAGCGGCTGAACTGGTTCCGGCCTAGGCGGCGTGGACGAATTCCGCGCGGATCACGATTGAGCTGTCAAAGGCCCCGGCAAGGCGCGCAGACGAAGGAAGAGTGGTTCTCTTTCAAGGCTGCGCAACGCCGCTGGGGCCTTTGACAGCTCAACCCCTGCGGGGCCGGGCCAAAAACCGCCATTTCGGCGTCGGTTCGGCTAGAAATATCGACATATTCCTTCACCTCACCTCCTTGAACTGGCGGTTTTTGGCTCCGGTCGTGACCGCGCGGAATTCGTCCACGCCGCCTAGACGAAGCTGTAGGGATCGATATCCACGCCGACCCGCACGCCTTGCGGGAATTTCAGACCGCCGAGCCATTGCCGGATCACGTCCTGCAACTGCGCGCTGCGCCGGGCGTTGATGAGCAGGCGATAGCGATAGCGCCCGCGCAGCAATGACAGCGGCGCCGGGGCGGGGCCAAGAATCATCACGTCGGGCAGGTTGGGCCGGGTGCCACCGATGGCGCGGGCGGCATCGCGCGCCTCGGCCTCGTCCTCGCTACTGACGATGATCGCGGCCCAGCGCCCGAACGGCGGCGCCCCGGCATCGCGGCGGGCTTCGGCCTCGGCGGCGTAGAACGCGTCGCGGTCCCCCGCGGCGAGCGCGGCAATCACGGCGGCTTCGGGGTGGCGGGTCTGGATCAGGACTTCGCCCGGCTTTTCCCCGCGCCCGGCGCGCCCGGCGACTTGCGCGACCTGCTGATAGGTCCGCTCCGCTGCGCGCAGATCGCCGCCTTCCAGCCCCAGATCGGCATCGACCACGCCCACCAGCGTCAATTCGGGAAAGTGGTAGCCCTTGGTCACCAGCTGGGTGCCGACGATCACGTCGATCAGCTTTTCCTCCGCCGCAGCGACAAATTCACCGATCTTTTCCGGCGTGTTGAGCGTGTCGGACGTAACGATGGCGACTCGCGCGTCGGGCATGATTTCCGCCACTTCATCCGCGATCCGCTCCACGCCGGGGCCGCAGGCGACCAGGCAATCGGGCGTGTGGCATTCGGGGCAGGCATCGGGCACCGGCACTTCGTGGCCGCAATGGTGGCAGGCCAGCCGCCGTGACAGGCGGTGTTCGACCAGCCAGGCGGTGCAGTTGGGGCATTGAAAGCGATAGCCGCAGTGGCGGCACAGCGTCAGCGGCGCATAGCCGCGCCGGTTGAGGAACAGCAGCGATTGCTCGCCCCGTTCCAGCCGCAGCTTCAGTTCCCTGACCAGCCGGGGGGAAAGCCAGTGGCCGCGTTTCGGCGCTTCGCTGCGCAAGTCGACGATCTGGATGTCGGGCAGCTCGGCCCCGCCGAACCGGCTGGGCAGGTCGATCTTCCGGTAAACCCCGCTTTCGGCCAGTTGCAGCGATTCGAGCGCCGGGGTGGCGCTGGCAAGGATCACCGGAATGCCTTCGAACCGCGCGCGGATCACGGCAACGTCGCGGGCGTTGTAGCGCACGCCGTCATCCTGCTTGAACGACACCTCGTGCGCTTCGTCGACCACGATAAGCCCCAGCCGCGCATAGGGCAGGAACAGCGCCGAGCGCGCGCCGACCACGACTTGCGCTTGTCCCGCCACGATCGCCCGCCACGCGCGCCGCCGCTCGCTTTGCTTGAGGCCCGAATGCCACAACACGGGCGGCACGCCAAAGCGCGCCTCGAACCGGCGCAGGAAGTTTTCGGTGAGCGCAATTTCGGGCAGCAGGACCAGCACTTGCTTGCCGGTATTCAGCGCCTCGGCCACGGCTTCGAAGTAGCACTCGGTCTTGCCGGAGCCGGTTACCCCGTCGAGCAGGAAGGGCTGAAATCCGCCGTCCCGCACTGCCGCGACGAAGGTATCCGCTGCCGCCGCCTGTTCGTCGCTCAGGTCCGGCGCGGCGTGTTTCGGGTTGGCGCGGGGGTAGGGACGGTCGAGGTCTACCGTCACCGCTTCCAGCATTCCGGCGCTGACCATCCCGCGCAGCACGCCGTCCGATACGCTGGCCAGTTCCGCCAGTTCCCGGATCGAGGCCTGTTCCCCCTGCAAGGCATCCAGCGCGGCGGCGCGCTGCGGGGTGAGGCGCGCCGGTTCCACCCCGGTCAGGCGGTATTCGGTGGCCGTGCCGCCGCCGCGCAGCGCCGCCATCGGCCCCAGCATCATCCGCGCGACGGCATTGAGCGGCGCGCAATAGTAATCCGCCGTCCATTCGATCAGCCGTCGCAAGGGCGCGAGGATCGGGGGCACGGGCAGCACTTCCAGCAGCGGGCGCAGCCGGCTGTCGGCCACTGCCTCGCCCTCCAGCCGGTCCGGCTCCCACACGATCCCCAGCACCTGGCGCGGCCCCAGCGGGGCGACAACCAGCGCGCCCAGCGGAGTCGCCATTCCATCGGGAACGCGGTAATCCAGCACGTTGAGCACGGGGTTGAAGACAAGGAGTCGGACGCGGTTCATCTGCGCCGCCTATATGGGGTCTGGCGCCGAGGCGCGACAGTCTCGATTGCTGAAGGGAGCCAACCAATGCACAGCGCCGTTGAAAACCGGATTCCCCGCCGCCTGTTTCTGGCTGGCAGTGCCGCCACGGGCCTGCTGGCGCTTTCAGGCTGCCAGACCGGGCCACGCTACAGTTTGGTGGAAGTTGTGCGGCGCCTGCTGATGCTGTCCGCCGACAATGCGCTGGCCAAACTGACCGCGCCGGGCGGGTTCTGGGACAGCCAGGTTGCCCGGATCGCCTTGCCGGACCTGTTCGGCAGCCGGGGCGGGGTGCTGCAAGGCATCCTTACGTCTGGCCCGTTCCGCGCCCGGCTCCACCGCGAACTCAACCATCTGGCCGAACGCGGGGCAGAGCGCGCCGCGCCAGTGGTGGCCGAGGTGATTGGCACCATTTCCATCGAGGACGCGCTGGCCCTGATCGAGGGTGGGCCGACTGCCGCGACGACCTATCTGCGCCGGCAGATGGGTCCGGGCCTGATCAACGCGATGATCCCCGGCCTGGCCGATGCGATCCGCGTGGCCGAAGATCCCATCGTCAGTCAGGCCATTGCCGCGCTTACGGGTGTGGATGTGGGCGCGGTGGCGCAATCGGTCGCCATCGGCGCGGACAATTCGATCTGGTATCAGATCGGCGCGGAAGAAGCCGCGATTCGGGCCAATCCGCAGGCGACGAACGATCCGCTGCTGATCGCCGCGCTGAAGGTGCTTTAAGGACGGGGCTTGCTTTAAGGTCTAGGCCGGGGGGCAGGGCTTGCCTATAGCGGCGGTTGACTCGCCATCAGGAGCCTGCACCCGTGAAGTTCTTTGCCGACACTGCCGAAATCGCCGACATTCAGGAACTGGCCGCCACCGGCCTGCTGGACGGTGTGACCACCAATCCGTCGCTGATCATGAAGTCGGGCCGCGACTTCATCGAAGTGACCAAGGAAATCTGCGGTATCGTCGATGGCCCGGTCAGCGCCGAAGTCGTTGCGCTGGACCACGAAGGGATGATGCGCGAGGCGGAAATCCTGCGCAAGATCGCGGACAATGTCTGCATCAAGGTACCGCTGACGATTGACGGCCTGAAGACCTGCAAGGCGCTGACCGGCGACGGCACCATGGTCAACGTCACGCTGTGCTTCTCGGCCAATCAGGCGCTGCTGGCGGCGAAGGCGGGGGCAACGTTCGTCTCGCCGTTCGTGGGCCGGCATGACGACAACGGCTTTGATGGCATGGCCCTGATCAGCGACATCCGCCTGATCTATGACAACTACAACTTCGCCACCGAAATCCTGGTCGCCAGCGTGCGCCACGGCGTTCATGTGCTGGAAGCCGCCAAGATCGGCGCCGACGTGATGACCGCGCCGCCGTCCGTCATCAAGGGCCTGTTCAAGCACGTCCTGACCGACAAGGGCATCGAAGGCTTCATGGCCGACTGGGCCAAGACCGGCCAGTCGCTCTGATCTGGCAGTCGCTGTAATCGCGTGGTGATGCGGGGTTAGCCCCAAGCTAGGTTTCACGAGGCCCATGTCAGACGAATCCCCCCTCGATCGCTTCAAGTCGGTGCTGGCCGGCACTGCCCGTGCGCTGTCGCACGATGCGGAGATCGAGGTGGCCTGGACGGCGGATACGCCGATCCAGAATGGCAAGAACTTCCGAATTCCGATGCCGGGGCGCAACCTGCCGCGCGAACAGGCGATGGAAGCGCGCGGCTTTGCCGACAGCTTCACGCTGAAGGTGCGGCACCACAACGAACAGTTGCACGCCAGGAACGCGCCTGCCGAACCCACTGCCCGCGCTTGTTACGACGCGGTGGAAACGGTGCGGTATGAAGCACTGGGTGCAAACGCCTATCAGGGGATGCGCGACAATCTCGACGCGGCGCTGATGGTGCGGGTCGGTGGCGACCCGATCACCCGCGCGGTGCGGGCGGACGAAGTGCCGATGTCCGCGGCGCTGTCGCTGCTGCTGCGCGAACGGCTCACCGGCCAGCCGGTGCCTGAAGCGGCGCGGGCCGGGGTCGACATGCTGCGCGGCTGGATCGATGAGCGCGCGGGCGGTGATTTCGATGCGCTGGCCGCTTCCATTGACGATCAGAAGGCGTTCCAGAGCCTGACGCTCAACATGCTCCAGCATCTTGAGCTGACCAAGGCCGAGCCGATGGAGCCGAGCACCGAGGAAGGTGAGGAACAGGACGGCGAGGACCAGTCCGAAGACCAGCCGGACGAGGGCGAGGCGGGCGAGGAGCAGTCGCCCAGCGAAGTCGCTGCCGAACCCACCGAGGGTGAGGACGACGGCGAGGGCGAAGCCGAATCCCAGATGGAGGACGATTCGGCCGAGGGCGAGGCCGGGGACGAGGGCGAGGAAGGCATGATGCCCGTCCGCCCGAACCGGCCGTGGACCGACATTCCTGCCAACTTCGATTACAAGGCCTTTACCGAGAGCTTCGACGAAGTCGTCGCCGCGACCGACCTGTGTGACGAGGACGAGCTGAACCGCCTGCGCGCCTATCTGGATGCGCAGCTGAAGGGCTTGCAGGGCGTCGTGACGAAACTCGCCAACCGGCTGCAACGCCGGTTGATGGCGCAGCAGAACCGCAGCTGGGATTTCGACCAGGAGGAGGGCCTGCTGGACGCTGCGCGGCTGGCCCGCGTGGTGATCTCGCCGGGGCAGTCGCTGTCCTACAAGGTGGAGCGCGACGTCGAGTTCAAGGACACGGTCGTGACCTTGCTGCTCGACAATTCCGGCTCGATGCGCGGCCGGCCGATTTCGATCGCCGCGATCAGCGCCGATGTCATGGCGCGCACGCTGGAACGCTGCGGGGTGAAGACCGAGATCCTGGGCTTTACCACCCGCGCGTGGAAGGGCGGGCAAAGCCGCGAGGCATGGCTGGCCGGGGGCAAGCCGGCGCATCCGGGCCGCCTGAACGATTTGCGCCACATCATCTACAAGAAGGCGGACGAACCCTATCGCCGGGCGCGCAAGAACCTGGGCCTGATGATGCGCGAAGGCCTGCTGAAGGAAAACATCGACGGCGAGGCGCTGCTCTGGGCGCACACCCGTCTGCTCGCACGGCCGGAAGATCGCCGCATCCTGATGGTCATTTCCGACGGCGCGCCGGTCGATGATTCCACGCTCAGCGTGAACAGCGCGGGCTATCTGGAACAGCACTTGCGCAAGGTGATCGACTGGATTGAAAAGCAGTCGCCGGTGCAACTGGTCGCCATCGGCATCGGCCACGACGTGACCCGCTATTACCGCCGCGCGGTGACGATCATGGATGTCGAGCAACTGGCCGGGACGATGATCGAGCAGCTGGCGGGCCTGTTCGAGGACGAATAGGCTTGACCGCCGCGTTTAACCGAACAATTAAACGCGGATGAGCAAAAGCACCACCGTCACCGAAGCCGTCATGTCGCGCCGCTCGATCCGGGCGTTCAGCGGCAAGCCCGTTCCCCTCGATATCCTGCGGCAGGTCATGGAAACCGCCCGCTGGACGCCGTCCGGCTGCAATTTCCAGCCGTGGGAAGGCGCGATCCTGACTGGGGAGCCGCTGCGCCAGCTGCAGGAAAAGATGAAGGTCACGCCGCCGCAGGACCCCAAGGAATATTCGTGGAGCGATCCGGAAGTCATTCCGGAGTGCCTCGCCCGCCTGCAGCAGGTCGGCGCGGATATGTATGCGGCCCTGCAGGTTGAACGCGGCGACAAGGAAGGCCGTGCGGACTTCATGGCCCGCAACATCGTCTCGTTCGATGCTCCGGCCGTGCTGATGGTCTATTTCCCGCGCGTCATGGGTGCGCCGCAGTGGTCGGACGTCGGGATGTGGCTGCAGACGATCATGCTGCTGCTGCGCGAGCAGGGCCTCGATTCCTGCCCGCAGGAATTCCTCTCGATGTATTCCAAGGTCATCAAGGATCATCTGGGCGTATCGGATGAAACCCACATCTTCTTCTGCGGGATCGCCATTGGCTATCAGGACGAGGAAGACCCGGTGAACCACTTTGACCGCAAGCGCGAGCCGCTGGACGGCAAGGTCAGGTTCCTCGGCTTCGAATAAGGGCATCGGCATGAACGTTTCCGACGCTGTCGCCTCGCGCCGCTCGATCCGCGCATTTCTGGACCAGCCGGTTGACCGGGCGGTGCTGACGCGCGTGCTGGAACGGGCGCAGCGTTCCCCGTCCGGGGGCAATACCCAGCCGTGGAATGCGGTTCTGCTGACGGGCGCGCCGCTGCAGACGTTGCTGGGCAAGGTCGCGGACGTGATGCCGCAGGGGCTGGCGGCCTATTCGCCCGAATACAACATCTATCCGCCTGAACTGGACGGCGCCTATCAGGAGCGCCGGTTCGGCGTGGGCGAGGCGATGTATGCCGCGCTGGACATCCCGCGTGAGGACAAGGCCAGCCGGATGCAATGGTTTGCCCGCAATTTCCAGGCGTTCGGGGCCCCGGTGCTGATGCTGGTCCACACGCCGCGCTACATGGGGCCGCCGCAGTGGTCGGACATGGGAATGTGGCTGCAGACGGTCATGCTGCTGCTGCGCGAAGAAGGGCTGGACAGCTGCGCGCAGGAAGCCTGGGCGGTTTACACGAAGCAGATCCGCGAATGCGTGGACATTCCCGACGATCACATCTTCTTCTGCGGCCTGGCCATCGGGCATGGTGACCGCAGTTTGCCGATCAACCAGTTTCCCGTGCCCCGCGCGCCGCTGGATGAAGTGGTCCGCTGGGAAGGCTTCTGAAGATCCTGATCCACCGCAGGCGCTTGTCGAAGGCGCGAGGCCGACTTATGGCCTCGCCGCATGACTGACGCTGCCCCCCTGAAGCTGTTCAACAGCCTGACCCGCCAGCTGGAGCCGTTCCAGCCCGTCCACCCCGGCGAGGCGCGCGTCTATACCTGTGGGCCGACGGTCTATAATTACCCGCACATCGGCAACATGCGCGCCTATGTCTTTGCCGACGTGCTGGGGCGGACACTGTCGTTCAAGGGCTACAAGCTCACCCACGTGATCAACATCACCGACGTCGGCCACCTGACCGACGATGCCGACGCGGGCGAGGACAAGATGGAAAAGATGGCGGCGCAAAACGCGCAATCCATCTGGGACATCGCGAAGCACTATACCGAAGCCTACTGGGCCGACATCAAGGCGCTGAACATCCGCCAGCCCGCGCACTGGTCGATCGCCACCGATTACGTGCCGCAGATGATCGAGTTCGCGAAAAGCATCGCGGACAAGCACTGCTATGAGCTGGAGAGCGGGCTCTATTTCGATACCGGATCGGTCGAGGACTATGGCCGTCTCGCCCGTGCGCAGACCGATGAGGGGGAGGGCCGGATCGAGGCGGTGGAAGGCAAGCGCCACGCCGCCGACTTCGCGATCTGGCGCAAGACCCCGCCGGGCGAGAAGCGCCAGATGGAATGGGACAGCCCGTGGGGGCGGGGCGCGCCGGGCTGGCACCTGGAATGCTCGGTGATGTCGGGCCAGCTCCTGGGCTTTCCGTTCGATATCCACACCGGCGGGATCGACCACCGCGAAATCCATCACCCCAACGAAATCGCCCAGAACCAGGCGTTCTGCTGCGCGGGCGGCCTGTCCGACCCGGCCAACAGCGGCGCACGGGTGTGGATGCACAACAACTTCCTGGTCGAGCGCAGCGGCAAGATGAGCAAGTCGTCGGGTGAGTTCCTGCGGCTGCAATTGCTGATCGACAAGGGCTATCACCCGCTCGCCTACCGGATGATGTGCCTGCAGGCGCATTACCGCAGCGAGCTGGAGTTTTCGTGGGAAGGGCTGGCGGCGGCGCTGACGCGCCTGAAGCGGATGCTGATGGCGCATCGCAAGTGGGCTGACCGGCTGACCGAAGGGCGCCTCACCCCCGGCGACAGCTGGGAGCGCGAACGCGTGACCAACGCGCTCGTCGCCCGCTTTGATGCGGCGATTTCCAACGATCTCAACACGGCTGATGCCTTGACCGTGCTGGAGGAAACATTGGCGTTGAAGGGCACTGCGCCGGAATGCGTTGTGACGGCTGCCGTGCACATGGACCGGGTGCTGGGCCTTGGCCTTGGCAAGTTGGACCGCGCGGAATTGCGCATCCGGCCCAAGGCGGCGACGATCACCGAAGCGGAGATCGAAGCCGCACTGACGGCCCGCAAGGAAGCCCGTGCGGCCAAGGACTTTGCCCGTTCCGATGCGCTGCGCGACGAACTCGCCGCGCAGGGGGTCGAGGTCATGGACGGTGATCCGCTGGGTTGGGAATGGAAGCTGGGTAGCTGAACGATCCCGGCGCGCGAACCGGGACGCATCAACTGGGAGAATTGCCGATGACCGTCGCCGTGCTCAACGCCATGCTGAAGCCGCTGCTGGAAGGCCGGTTGCCGGACTGGCTGGATGTGCGCTGGTATGCGACCAAGGGCGAGGCGATGGACCTGGCCCCGCAGGCCGAAATCGGCTGGTTCGACATGCACGCCAAGGAAGACATGGTCGAGGCGATTACCCGCGCAACGCGGCTGAAATGGCTCAATTCGATCATTGCCGGGCTGGATTTCCTGCCCGCTGACCTGCTGATCGAGCGCGGGGTGACGGTGACTAACGGCGCGGGGATCAACGCGCTGACGATTGCCGAATACGTGGTGATGGGAATGCTTTCCCGCGCCAAGGGCTACCGCGAAGTGGTGCGCGCGCAGGACCGGCATGAATGGTTGCGCGACGCCCCCGGCAAGCGCGAGCTGGCGGGCAGCAAGGCGTTGATTCTGGGTTATGGCGCAATCGGGCAACTGGTCGATGCGCGGCTGACCGCATTCGGGGTGGACGTGATCAAGGTGCGACGCAATGCCGGCGCCGGCACGCTGGGGCCGGACGACTGGCGCCCCCGCTTGCAGGAATTCGACTGGGTGATCCTGGCGGTCCCGGCCACCCCGGAGACCGATGGCATGATCGGCGCGGCGGAACTGGCGGCGATGAAGCCGGGGGCAGAGCTGGTCAACGTGGCGCGCGGGGCCGTCGTCGATCAGGACGCGCTGGTCGATGCCCTGCGCGCCGGGCACCTGGGCGGGGCGTTTCTGGACGTGACCACGCCCGAACCGCTGCCGGCCGACCATCCGCTGTGGAGCTTTGACAACGTGGAAGTGACCATGCACCTGTCGGGGCGGTCGCAAACCCTGATGATGGCGCGCGGGGCGGAACGGTTCCTCGACAACCTGGCCCATTGGCACGCGGGCTTGCCGCTGGAAAACCGCTTCGATCCGTCGCTGGGGTATTGAGCGCGCCTACTTCGCGCGGTGATACCAGAAGTTCAGCGCAAAGCGGTTGTCCTCGAACTTGCCGCTGGGGCAGGAAACCGCGCTGACCTGGTGCAGCACGGTCGAGGCAAAGCAGACCATTCGGTTCTGCTGCGGTTCGATCACCTGACAGGCCGGACCGCCGCCGAACGGGTGGACTTCCAGGTTGCCGCCGCTGAACCCCTTTGGTTCCCGGTGAAAGTAATAGACTGCCGTCAGCACCCGGTCGCTGTTCTGCGTGCCGCGTCCGCGCCCGGTGTACGTGTCGATATGCGGCAGAAAGAACGCGCCGTCGCCGTGCGCGGCCAGTTCCACCTCGATCCAGTCGATCGCGAACGGCTTGACCCCCGCGCCATCGCACAGGCGGGCGAAATTATCGTCGGCGACGGCGCGGAAGGTTTTCTTCAGCGGGCCCAGTCCATCGGGATGATAGTGGCTGATGCGATAGTGATCGCGCACCTTTGCCTCGCCCTCAACATGCACGCCCGAGGGGATGAAATCGGCTTCGCTGGCCAGCGTGTAGTCCAGCAACTGGCGATGCAGGGTCTCTGGCAGGAACTGATCGAAGATCGCGGTACGGGGCGTTGGGCCTGCCATCGGTTGTCTGTTCCTGCGCCTGAACCGGCCCGGCCCATGCCGCGCGGCTGTGCAGCCTCAGCATAGGCCGGAGCGGGCCGTTTCAGCAATCCTCCAGCAGCAGCAGTTCCACTTCCAGTTGCAGGTGCGGCTGGGGCAGGGCGGTGTGGTCCACCGCGATCACGTTGGCATCGGCCACCAGTTGCCGGGGGATGGCGAATTCGTGGTCGGGCAGCAGCTCGATCAGCGCTTCACCGGCGGCGACGGCCTCCAGCCCGGTGAAGGACAGGACAACCGTGTGGCGGGTGCCGGAAAAGGTGGCGCTCGCCCAACTGCGCTCGGCATGGCGGATCAGCTCCGCCTTGCCCTGCGCCAGTTCCAGCAGGGTGGACAGCAGCAACAGCCAGGGGCTGCGGCGGACGGCGGATTGCATCGACCGGGTGGCGGCAGGATCAATTTGCACGGGCTTCCTCGCGATAAGTGTTCATGAAATGTTCCACGCGTGAGGTGGTCTTGGCGCGCGGCGCGCGGCCATTGCGCAAGTCCTGCACGAAGCGCGGATCGTGTGCGGCCAGTCGCCCGAACTTGGTCCAGGGCATTCCGGTTTCGCGCAGGAACTTCTCGATCCGGCGTAACAGCATAAGGGCGGCTCCTCTGGTCAGATGGGCGGCGACGGACGAATCGCCGTGGGAATTTCCCTAGTAATTCAAGCCGAAATCCTACTTGTCTAGGAAAAATACATCGCCTATAGGATTTTCATGGTTACCACCGATCCTAGGGTCCGACTGCTGGAACTGGCCAGCGAACGCGGTGCCAGCTTGTCTGGCCTGTCCGAGTTGATCGGGCGTAACTCCACGTATTTGCAGCAGTTCATTCGCAAAGGCAGCCCGCGCAAGCTGGAGGAGAACGACCGGCGCACGCTGGCGCGGTTCTTTGGCGTGGCCGAATCGGAGCTGGGTGGGCCAGAGGAAAAATCCTCCGCCTCGGTGGGAAAACCGGCGCTGAGCGAGTGGTGCGATGTTCCGCAGCTGCCGCTTGGCGCTTCTGCCGGGCCGGGCGCGCTGGCGTTGGAGGAGCAGCCGATCGGTGCGTTCCGCTTTTCCGCGCGTTGGCTGCGTGAGCAGGGACTCGCTCCGTCGATGCTCTCGGCCATCCGGGTGGAGGGCGATTCGATGGAGGCGACGCTCCGCGACGGGGACGAGATTCTGGTCGATCGCACACCCCGGCCGCTGCGCGACGGGATTCACGTGGTGCGCACCGGCGATGCCCTGCTCGTCAAGCGGCTCGATCTGGGGCGACCGGGCGTCATCGCGCTGGTCAGTGACAATCCCGCCTATGGCCGGATCGAGCTACGCCCCGATGAAGTGGAAGTGATCGGGCGAGTCGTCTGGAAAAGCGGGCGCCTGTGACGCGCTATCGATGGGGCACCATCCGGGATTGATTTGTCCGCGCCCGCGCGCCATTTCCGGGGCATGAGCGAAACCAACCAGCCGGCCCCCGGCGAACCGCCGATGCGCGTGGGCATCATTCCTGTCACCCCGCTGGAGCAGAACTGCTCGCTGATCTGGTGCACCCGGACCATGAAGGGCGCGCTGATCGATGTCGGCGGCGATCTCGACAAGGTGCGCGGCGCCGTCGCCAAGGTGGGCGTGACGATCGAGAAGCTGCTCGTGACCCACGGCCACATGGACCATTGCGGCGCGACTGCTGTCTACGCCCGCGAACTCGGTGTGCCGATCGAAGGACCGCATCAGGATGACATCTTCTGGCTCGACCGGCTGGAGGAATCGGGGCGGCAATACCGCATGCCGGCGGAGAACTTCGTGCCGGATCGCTGGCTGAAAGATGGCGATACAGTGACGGTGGGGGATCTGGTGCTCAACGTGATCCACTGTCCCGGCCATACGCCGGGTCACGTGGTGTTCCACCACCCGGAATCGCACTTTGCCGTGGTGGGTGACGTCCTGTTTGCCGGGTCGATCGGGCGGACGGACTTCCCGATGGGCAATCACCAGCAGCTGATCGATTCGATCACGCAGAAGCTGTGGCCGCTGGGCAATGACGTGACGTTCCTGCCCGGCCATGGTCCGACCAGCACGTTCGGGCGCGAGCGGCAGACGAATTCGTTCGTCAGCGATTACATGCTGGCCTGACCGCCCCTCCCGCAGCTAGCAGGCAGGGCGGTCAGCGCTGAGCTTAGAGGTAGCCCAGCACGATCAGCACGGCGGCAATCGCCAGGCCCAGCTGGGTCAGCATGGTCGTGGCCGTGCCGATCGAGCGGCCCACGCCAAAGCGGCCGCCGTCCATGCCCAGCCCGTGCGCCACGCGGCCCAGCATGAACACCGCGCCGACCGGGGCCAGCCAGGCTCCGCCACGCGCGGCCAGTTCGATCCCGGCGATCAGGATCAGCACCCAGGGCGTGTTTTCCACAAAGTTGAGCTGCGCGCGCATCCGCCGCTCCAGCAATTCGTTGCCGCCTGTGCCGATCGAGATCTTGGCCTTGGCGCGAACCTGGCCGCAGCGCAGCGCGAGCCAGAAATTGATGATCGCCGCGGCGGCGGCAAGCGAAAGGGTAGTGGTCAGCAGCATCGTTGGTTCCCCCGGTTTCGTTCAGTTGCCTCAAGGTGCCGCTCGGTGCTTGCAACCCGCGCCAAATTCGTTATAGGCGCGCCTTCGCTTCCGCCGACCCCCTTGGGCTCTGTGCGGACTTCATAGACGCCAGGAATTTTCAGGAACAGGTGCCGACATGGCTGTCCCCAAAAGAAAAACGACCCCCTCGCGCCGGGGCATGCGCCGCAGCCACGACTCGCTGACGCCGGCCGCATTCCACGAATGCCCGAACTGTGGTGAACTGAAGCGCCCGCACAACCTGTGCCAGGCCTGCGGTCACTACAACGGTCGCGAGATCGTTGCGGTCGGGCTCTAAGCCCAAGCCGACGGGGGATCGAAGCGCATGAGCCTGCCGCGTATCGCCATTGATGCGATGGGCGGCGATGAGGGCGTGCGCGTCATGATCGAAGGGGCGGCGCTTGCCCGGCGCCGCCATGACCGTTTCAAGTTCCTGCTGGTCGGGGACGAAGACCGGATTCGCGCCGCGCTTGAGGCGCATCCCAACCTGCGGGCTGCCTCCGAAATCCTGCATGCGCCCGATGTGGTGACCGGCGATGAAAAGCCGACCCAGGCTTTGCGCCGGGCCAAGACCACGTCGATGGGGCTGGCGATCAACGCCGTGAAGCAGGGCGATGCCGGTGCTGCGGTCAGCGCCGGGAACACCGGCGCGCTGATGGCCATGGCCAAGCTGGCGCTGCGCACGATGCCGGGCATCGACCGCCCGGCGCTCTCCGCCCTGCTGCCGACGCTGGGCGATAGCGACCTTGTCATGCTGGACCTTGGCGCAAACACCGAGTGCGACGAGCGCAATCTGGTCCAGTTCGCGGTGATGGGCGCGGCCTACTCGCGGATCGCCACCGGACGTGAGCGTCCGCGCGTGCGATTGCTGAACATCGGCAGCGAGGAAACCAAGGGTACCGAGGATATCCAGGCCGCCGCGGCCATGCTGCGCGAAGCCGCCGACAAGCTGTCCATGGCGTTCGACGGCTTCACCGAGGCAGACAAGCTGGGGCGCGGTGACGTCGATGTCGTCGTGACCGACGGGTTTTCGGGCAACATTGCGCTCAAGGCGGTCGAAGGCACGGCCCGGTTCGTGGCCGACCTGCTGCGTCGCAGCTTTGCGAGTTCGCTGCGCTCGAAGTTCGGCTTCCTGATTTCGCGCCCGGCGACGGAATTGCTGAAGCACCATCTGGATCCGAACAACCACAATGGGGCCGTGTTCCTGGGGCTGAACGGTGTGGTGGTGAAAAGCCACGGCTCGGCCAGCGCGCTCGGCGTGGCCAATGCGGTGGCGCTGACGGCGCGGCTGCTGGAAGAAAACCTGACCGAACGCATCAAGGCGGACCTTGCCCGGCTTGGTGCAGACAATTTCCGCAAAAGCGCGAAGGCAGCAGAATGATCCGTCGTTCCGTTCTGATCGGCACGGGCTCCGCCCTGCCGAAGCGTGCCGTATCCAATGCGGAAATGGCGCAGATGGTCGACACGAGCGACGAATGGATCGTCGAGCGCACCGGCATTCGCAACCGCCATATCGCGGGCGAGGGCGAAACGACGTCCACACTCGCCACCGCAGCGGCGCGCTCCGCGCTGGAGGCTGCTGGCGTTGCGGGCGAATCGATTGACCTGATCATTCTGGCGACTTGCACGCCGGACCAGACGTTCCCTGCCAGCGCGACGATCGTGCAGAACGAGATCGGCGCCAACGGGTGCATCGCGTTCGATGTGGCGGCGGTGTGCTCCGGCTTTCTCTATGCCGTCGGGGTTGCCGATTCCATGCTGCGCGCCGGCATGGCCAGCCGTGCGCTGGTGATCGGCGCGGAAACGATGAGCCGCATTCTGGATTGGGAAGACCGCACCACCTGCGTGTTGTTCGGCGACGGCGCCGGCGCGGTCGTGCTGGAAGCGCGCGACGTGGCAGTCGATGGTCCCGGCCTGCTGGCAACCAAGCTCCATGCCGACGGGGCGCACAACCAGATGCTCTATGTCGACGGTGGCCCCTCGACCACTGGCACCGCCGGGCATATCCGTATGAAAGGTCGGGAAGTATTCCGCCACGCCGTGGTGAACCTGGCCGAAGTGCTGGGCGAGGCGCTGGCCCAAGTCGGATTGAGCGCGGCCGATATCGATTGGGTCGTTCCCCACCAGGCCAACCAGCGCATTCTGGATGCCACCGCCAAGAAGCTTGGCCTGGCGCCGGAAAAGGTGGTGGTCACCGTTGACCGGCACGCCAACACCTCGGCCGCCTCGGTGCCGCTCGCACTGGACACGGCAGTGCGCGATGGCCGGATCAAGCTGGGCGACCTGGTCATTCTGGAAGCGATGGGCGGCGGCTTTACCTGGGGCGCAACTTTGTTGCGGGTTTGAATTTTGGCCCCTAACTGCCGGTTTTCGCGGCAGTTCCGTTGCATTCTGGTTGCAGATGATTATCGTCCCGACTCAGTGGTCGCGTCACTGAAAACTGGGGGAGTGCGCATAATGCGCTCGATGAATACACTGACCCGTGCAGACCTGGCGGAGGCGATCAACCGCAAGGTCGGGCTTTCGCGGTCGGATTCGCTGGGAATGGTCGAATCCATCCTGAATCACATGTCCGATGCGCTGGAAGGCGGAGAGAACGTAAAGATCTCGGGGTTTGGCACGTTCCTCCTGCGTGACAAGGGCGAACGGATTGGCCGCAATCCCAAGACTGGCGTGGAAGTGCCGATTACCCCGCGCCGCGTGCTGACCTTCCGGGCCAGCCAGATGCTGAAAGAGCGGATTGCCAAGGGGTAACGCGCCAGCATGACCGAAGTTGAGGGTTCTTTGGACCAACCTGCGCGCGACGCCGCCTTTGCCGATGGCAAAGACGCGGGGGCACTTCGCACGATCGGGGAAGTGGCCAAGGCCCTCGGCATTCGCCAGCACGTGCTGCGCTACTGGGAAGACCAGTTCCCGATGCTCAAGCCGCTGAAGCGCAGCGGTGGGCGCCGTTATTACCGTCCGGAAGATGTCCAACTGGTCGAGGCGATCGACCGGCTGGTGCACCAAAAGGGCTATACCCTGAAAGGCGCGCTCAAGGCGCTGCGGGAGGGAGAGGGCGGTGCCCTCACGCCCATGCCCGTTGCTGCCGCACCGGTGGCAGAGGCCATCGCGGAGGCGCCCGCACCTGCCGCGCCCTCCTTTGCGTTCCGGGCGCGTTTGATTGCCCTGCGGACAACCCTGGTCAATGCCTTGCATGAAGGCTGAGCAACTCTCGCCAAGGGCTGCGTAACATTCTATCCCGCTCCGCAGCAGGAGTGAGGATTTTCCCATGACCCAGACTTACGATGCCGATCTGTCGCTGTTCATTGGCGGCAGCTGGAAGGTCGGCGAAGGCCGCGACCTGTTCCCGGTGGTGGACCCCGCGCGTGGCGAGATGATTGCCGAAGTGCCGCTGGCTACCCCCGCCGACCTCGACGAAGCGCTGGCCGTGGCTGACAAGGCCTTCGTGACCTGGCGCAATACCGCGCCCGAAGCCCGTGCGGCAGTGCTGAAAAAGGCCGCTGCGCTGCTGCGTGAGCGCTCCGATGCCATTGCCCGCATCCTGACGCTGGAGCAGGGCAAGCCGCTGGTCGAGGCGCGCGCCGAAGTGGTCAGCAGCGCCAGCTTCTTTGACTGGTGTGCCGAGGAGACCACCCGGATCTATGGCCGCGTGCTGGTCCGTCCCACCGGGCAGCGCTCGCTGGTCATCAAGCAGCCGGTAGGCCCGGTGGCTGCGTTCAGCCCGTGGAATTTCCCAGTCTACCTAATGGCAAAAAAGCTCGCTCCGGCGCTGGCCGTGGGTTGTTCGGTTATCGCCAAGCCGCCGGAGGAAACCCCCGGCTGCACCGGCATGCTGGTGCGCGCGCTCGTTGACGCGGGGCTGCCGGAAGGGGTGGTGCAGCTGGTCCATGGCGTGCCCGATGCCGTCAGCCGCCACCTGCTGGCCTCACCCGTGATCCGCAAGATCAGCTTTACCGGGTCGGTTCCGGTCGGGCGGCATCTGCTGAAACTGGCTGCCGATGGGCTGAAACGGACGACGATGGAACTGGGCGGCCATGCCCCGGTGCTAGTATTCGACGACTGCGATCTGGAAAAGACTCTGGACATGGTCGTGCCGCAGAAGTTCCGCAACGCGGGCCAGGTCTGTGTCAGCCCGACGCGGTTCTATGTGCAGGAAGGAATCTATGACCGCTTCCTGGCCGGATTTGCCGCGCGAACCGCGCATGTGAAGACCGGGCACGGGCTGGATGCCGACACGAAGATGGGGCCGCTTGCCAATGTCCGCCGCCCGCAGGCGATTGCCGCGCTGGTGGAGGATGCCGCCGCCAAGGGCGCGCGGGTGCTGGCCGGGGGCAAGCGCGGGAACGAAGGGTTCTTCTTTCAGCCGACCTTGCTGGCCGATGTGCCGGACGATGCCGACATCATGGGTAGCGAACCGTTCGGGCCAGTGGCCGTGGCGGCGCCGTTCAGCACGCTGGACGATGCGATCCACAAGGCCAACCGCCTACCCTACGGCCTTGCCGCCTTCGCCTTCACCGAAAACATGCGGCAGGCGAACCTGCTGGGCGATGCGATCGAAAGCGGGATGGTGGGGATCAATACCTTTGCCATTAGCATGGCCGATGCACCGTTTGGCGGCGTAAAGGATTCCGGCTTTGGCAGCGAAGGGGGGATCGAGGGGCTGGAAAGCTATCTCGTAACCAAGGCGATCCACACCGCCTGAGACGGCTGGGTCAGCTGCGCTGCGGTCCCAGTTCCGGGTCCAGATCGCGCGGGCGGGTGAGGTGCACCAGCCGCCCGCAGCGGTCAGCCAGATCGCTCCAACGGTCGATGGCGAGTTCCAGCACGGCGAAGGCGGCCGTGGGGAACTTCGCCTCGACCACGTCGCGCAGCGGGCTGGAGCCGTCATCGGGGACCAGATCGAAAATCAGGTCTTCAAGCCCCGGATTGTGCCCGACCATCAGGATTGCCTGCGGATCGCCCTCCTGTTCGCGCAGCAGATCGGCCAGGGTGGCGCTGCTGGCCAGGTAGATGCGGCGATCCCAGTTGATTGCAATCGGGCGCTGGGCGGCCTGACAGGCGATCTCGATCGTTTCGGCGCAGCGAATCGCGGGCGAGGCGATGACCCGGTTCCATGCCACGCCGTGGTCGCGGATGTGCCGTCCCATCACGGCCGCGCCGGTGCGGCCGCGCTCGTTCAGCGGACGGTCGAAATCGCGGGCGCGGGGATCGTGCCAGTCTGACTTGGCATGGCGGAACAGGCCGAGGATTTTCACGAATTGCTCTCTGTCTGGACGGGCCTGCCAAAAGCACCAGTGGCGACCCGTTGTAAAGCCTCGTCCAGCGTCAGGCGTGTGACGGGCGTTCCGGCGGGGAACGCGGACAGCAGGCGGCTGGGAAAGGCGGAGGACAGCACCACGAAATGGCCCGAATCCTCGCGGCTGCGAATCAGGCGGCCAAAGGCTTGCGCCAGCCGCGCGCGGATGATGCGGTCGTCATAGGCCGATCCGCCCCCAGCCAGCCGCCGGGCGCGGTGCAGGATTGACGGCTTGGGCCAGGGCACCTGTTCCATCACCACGAGCCGCAGCGAATGGCCGGGCACATCCACCCCGTCACGCAAGGCATCGGTGCCCAGCAGCGAGGCGCGCGGATCGTCCCGGAAGATGTCGACCAGTGTGCCAGTGTCGATCGGATCGACATGCTGGACATAGAGCGGCAGGCCGGCGCGGGCGAGCCGGTCGGCAATCCGGCCATGTACTGCGCGCAGCCGGCGGATCGCAGTGAACAGCCCCAGCGCGCCGCCGCCCGAAGCCTCGATCAGGCGCCCATAGGCTCCCGCGAGTGCCGCCACGTCGCCTTTTGGCACATCGGTGACGATCAGGACTTCGGCTTGTCCGGCATAGTCGAACGGGCTCTCGAAGCTGGACAGGCGCGGTGCCAGCGACAAGGCATTGGCCCCGGACTTCGCAATCGCCGCGTCCCAGTCATTCCCGTCGCGCAAGGTGGCCGAGGTGATCATCACCCCGTGGGCCGGTTCCAGCACGACGCGGGCAAACGGCTTCATCGGATCAAGCCAGCGGCGATGAATACCGATGTCGAATTCACGCGCATCGCCGCGTTCGACTGCCAGCCAATCGACATATTCCGGGTCCGCCGGACCACCCAGCCGTTCAAGCAGCGCCTCCCAAGCGGCCAGCAGGTCGATCCGCCAGGTCAGCGAATGGCGCGCGCCCTCGATCCGGGCGCGGCCTGGTCCGTCGAGCCAGTCTGGCGGTTCGGCCAGCAAGGCTTCCAGCCGAACCCCCAGGCGGATCAGCGGCTGGCGCAGCGCGGCCAGGGCGGCCTGCGCGGCCCCGGCGCGTTCGATGAACGGGCCATCGAGCTGCGCCGCTTCGGTTTCCAGCCCATAGCCGGCTTCCTGCCCGCCGCTTTCATCGCGGGCGTAAACCGTCGAACGGACCGCTGCGAGCAGTTCCTCCACCGGACCAAATGGCGTGCCCTCGGCCAGTCGCTGTAACCAGCCATCGCCGGGCAGCGCCTCTGCCGCATGGCGCGCGGCTGAGATCGCCTTCGCCCCAGCCTCGTCATAACTGGCGAGATCCGCCAGCCGCGCGGCGAGGCCCCGGCGGCGTCCTTTCGATCCGCGTTCCGGGCCGATCACCCAGCGGCGCAGTTCGATCGTTTCAGTGCCGGTCAGTGCCGCGGCAAAGGTGGAATCGGCCGCCTCGAACACATGGTGGCCTTCGTCAAACACGATCCGGGTCGGTCGCTGGGCGGCCTCGCGGCTGCGCGCGGCGTTGACCATGACGAGCGCGTGGTTGGCAATCACCAGATCGGCCTGGGCACTGGCCCGCGCGGCGCGTTCGATGAAGCATTTGCGGTAATGCGGGCAGCCGGCGTAGACGCATTCGCCCCGCCGGTCGGTCAAGGCGGCGATGCCGCGCTGGCGAAACAGCGTGCCTAGCCATCCGGGCAGGTCGCCGCCGATCATGTCGCCGTCCTGGCTATAGGCGGCCCAGCGCGCGACCAGCTGCGCCATGATCGCGGCGCGTCCACTGAACCCGCCTTGCAGCGCATCTTCCAGATTGAGCAGGCAAAGGTAGTTTTCACGGCCCTTGCGCACCACCACCGGCTGCGATCCATCGGCGCGAGTGGTGGGCCAGGCGCGGCGGCTTTCGCGGCGCAGCTGGCGTTGCAGGGCCTTGGTATAGGTTGAAACCCAGACCGTCCCGCCCGATTGCTGGGCCCAGAGCGAGGCTGGGGCGAGATAGCCGAGTGTCTTGCCGATGCCGGTTCCCGCTTGCGCCAGCAGCAGATGCGGCAGGCCTTCGCGGCGACGCGGGCCAAACACGTGCGCGGCTTCGGCGGCATAGGCCTGCTGGGTGGGGCGGGCTTCGGCGCCGCTACCGGTCAATTGCGCGAGTCGGGTGGTCACGGCGTCGGGGTCGAGCGTGACTTGCCCCGGCTGGGGCCGTTCGGGCGCATCCTCCCATTCGGGCAGACGCGAAAACAGCCAGCGCTCCGCCCGCTGCGGCGCGGCAATCCGCGCGGTGAGCAGCGGTGCCCAGGCCCAGCGCAGGCGGGCCAGCGATTGGAGCGCGCTCCATGCGCCTTCGCGTTCCTGCCAGTCCGGCGCTTCGCATGTGCCCAGCAGGGCCTCTGCCGCTTGCTGAAGCAGCAGCGGGATCGCATCATCGCCGTCCGGTTCGGGCAGTTCGAGCGCGTGGGCCAGACCCTTGGCGGTCGGGACCACGAACCGCGCCGGGTGAACGAAAGCGAACAGTTCCAGCAGGTCGAGCCCGGACAAGTCGGGATAGCCCAGGCGGGTGGCGATCAACGGAGCGTTGAGTATCAGCAGCGGCGTGTCCGCGGCCGCGACAATCGCATCGCCCTTGCCCGCGCCGCGTGTGTGGCCCGCCCCATCGCGCAGCCAGCAGCCGCCGTGGCTGGCGTGGAGCGCGGGTAGGGGCAGGGCCGGAATCGCTGCGGAACCAGGGCTGGGCGGGACTTCGTCCATGGCGCGGCATTAGAACGGAACTGGAACGCAGGGCAAGCCGTGCAGGCGGCTTATTCCCCCCGTTTCCAGATGGTTTGGCCTTCCTTGACTGTCTCCAGCACCCGGATCGCGCGGACTTCCTCCACCGGAACGGTCAGCGGATTGCGGTCCAGCACCACGAAATCCGCCAGCAGACCACGCTTGATCTGGCCTTTGCGGTTTTCCTCGAACACTTGCCAGGCCGGGCCAGTGGTCAGCGCTTGCAGACCGGCATAGGCGCTGAGCCGCTGGTCCGCGCCACTGATCACGCCCGTGGTCGAGGTGCGGGCCATCGAACTCCACAACTGGGTGAACGGATCGAGCCGGGTGACGGGAAAGTCGCTGTGGTTTGACGGGTGCAGGCCAGCTTGTGCAGCAGCTTTGAGCGGGCTGATGAAATCCACCACTTCAGCCGGGAAGTTGGTGCGGTGGGTGTCCGCGAAATAGTGCGTGTGGTTGCTGAAATAGGCTGGACCAACCCCGATCCGGGCATAGTCGGGCAAGTGATCGCGGCGCTGGAACTGCGAATGGATCACCACCGGGCGGCGATTGTCGGCAGCCTTGATCCCCAGCGCGTCGAACCCGCGCAGCGCCATGTCGATCGCCGCATCGCCGTTGGCATGCGCGAAGATCTGCCAGCCACGCGCGTGGACCTTGCCGGCCATTTCCTGAAAGCTGGCCTCCGACATCACTGGTTCGCCGTGCCAGGGGTGCTTGCCTTCGCCCGGTGATCCGCGCGCGTAATCGCGGGTGAAGTAGGCGGTGCGGGCCTGGGGGGAGCCATCGAGCACGAACTTGACGCCCTGCAGCTTGAACCGCCCCTGATACTGGCCGAATTTCAGGTCTGGCTGTGCCAGGACCCAATCCAGCGTGGAATGAAACGGCAGTGCCGCAAGGTCGATCCGCAAGCGGTCGCGCGCCGGGGCGCTCATCAGGAACTTGAGATCGGTTAGCTGCGTGCCGCCTTCCTGCGCGTGGGTGAAGCCTTCGCGGGCATAACGGGTCTGGGCGGCGTCGAGAGCGGCGAGTTTCTGGGCTTCGGTGGGCTGCGGCAGCTTGGGCATGATGAGGAACAGCGCGGATTCGAACACCAGTCCGCTCAGCTTGCCATCCGGTCCCTTGGGCATGATCCCGCCAGCGGGAACCGGCGTGCTCTCATCCACTCCGACGGCGGCCAGAGCGGCACTGTTCGCGACCAGACCGTGCAGCGAAACGTGGAGAAGGATGACCTTGCGATCCGGAAAGGCACTATCCAGTTCGGCACGGGTCACGTGGCGGCGTTCGGCCAGTGCTTCCTCGTTGTATTGCCAGACCACCACCCATTCTCCGGCCGGAATCTGGCGGCGGTCCGCTTCGGCGCGGACGGTTGCGATCAGGCTGGCGGCATCGGTCACCGGGGGCAGGGTCGGGTCGGACAGATCGATCCCTCCGGCCGATTGCAGCGCGATGGCAAAGTGCGAGTGCGCATCGATGAAGCCGGGCAGCATCGTGGCGCGGCGCAGATCGTGGCGGACGGCATCCTTGCCGGCGATGGAGCGGGCTTTTCGCTCTGGCCCCGCGAACACGATCCGGCCGTCGCGCGCGACCACGGCGTCAACGGTGCGCGGGGCGGGGCCATCCATCGTGATGATCGTGCCGTTGAACCACAGGGAAGCGGGCGGGGCCTTTGCGACTGCAGCGCTGGTTCCGCCCAGCAGCAGTGCCGCGGCGGCGGTAAAAATCTTGCCCTTCATGGTCCCGTCCCACTTGTGTTCTGGTCCCGGAGGATAGGGGGGAAGCGCTGGATTTGCCTAGCGCAATCGTGGGGCGACCAACAAGGTAATGGCACTAAGGGTTAAATTTGGCGCTCCCCTGCCGCTCTTAGTTCCGACAGCGGCACCGGTTTTCAGCAATCAACCCCGGAGCCGACAGCAAGAAGGGGTAACCACATGACCGTAATCAACACCAACATGGGCGCGATCCGCGCTGCCAATTCGTCGACCGCCGCCAGCAAGATGCTGGGCACGGCGATGGAACGGCTGTCGTCGGGCAAGCGCATCAATGGCGCGAAGGACGACGCGGCGGGCCTGGCCATCGCCACCACGATGACCTCGCAGG
>VFQS010000666.1_pt1 | contig 36428 bp, 32 predicted proteins | sample 3512361 | NCBI WGS metagenome assembly VFQS01 (sample SAMN10412375, study PRJNA504923) | tailings metagenome | isolation source: Relicate 1 Philex TSF3 active mining | place: Philippines
CTGTCCGCCGTGCGGCCTCAGCCCATGCGTCGTCCCCATCGCCGCCCCCGCGCACCATTCCGTAGGCGATAGCCCATCCGCGTGCTAAAAGAGGCCCCCAGAGCGCCCATGGGCGACCGATGTTTGTCGGTATACCATATGCCCCATACGCATATACAAGCAGGCCACGCACGGTGGCAAAGCCAGGCAGCGCAACGATTTTGAAAGGAACCGCCGTGCCGTCCTCACTGCGTGCCGTCCCACCGCGCACGGCAAGGGGTGGTGCGGCAGTCTTGTATGGGTTTTGGCGTGGCTGCTCAATACGACCACCTGTCATTAAAAGTAAAGTATGGATGGGTCGATCGGGTGCAAAGATCACGACGGTCGCTGCGCCGGCTGCTGATTCCCAAGTTTGCCAATCATCTAAAAGTATGGTGCCCGTTGCTAAAGTATATACTTTACGAAGTATATGGGGTCCCCATTGATAAATCGTAGTTTTTCCAAATGACTGTGTGGCAAGCCATCCTCGTCCTGGGAGTGCCCAAAGAATACTTTCTTTAGTCGGTGCGGGCACCGGCCAGCCGGCGATACTTCCTGCCGGCTGCCCATCGGCAAACCAGGCAGCCTTTTCTTTATAGTTCCCTGCCAACACCTGAACTTTACTTTTATGGTCGAGGGGATGTCCCGCTACATCCCATAGTTTGAAATGGCCCGAATCTTCTGCTTGTATGAAAATTCCTGCGCCTTCCTGGGCTCTCACAATATGCAGGTTCCAGCGCTCATCGGTGAGTTTTACAATGACCCGCCTGTCGTCTCCTGTGTAGGCCGCCGCAGATTCCGCCACATAGCCGCGATGGATATTTTCAGTTAGAGTGTAGTAGCAGCGGCCGGCGGCAACTGCCACAGTTGGACCAACATCAGCGCGCCTCCAAACTATCCGCTCAGGGGCCGCATGGCTGGCGCAACGGAGTTCGAGCCGTTCTCCGCCTGCCCCCACATCAACTATCGTCCAGATATGTGTGAGGTCAGCCACAATATCACGGACTGTGCCCCTGACCGCCCGTTCTCCAGTGTATCTCCACATATATGCCCCGCCTGGCCCGGGGGCCACTTCTATTTTTCCCCCGCCGACCCTGAAGAAATATTGCTCTTTGTCGGCTCGTCCCCGCTCCAATTCGCGGCGTGCAGCCGGCACACGCCCTCTAACTGCAGTTAGGGATGTTGCAGCGGCGTAGGCCGTCTCTTCGGTGGCGACGGCGGAGGTCCAGGCGGGCCCGCGCATACGCTCTAGGGGCGCCAACTCGTCGACCCAGGTGGCGAATGGAGTATCTCTCACAGGATTCCCTGTGCCTTTTTTGGCGGCGGCACCAGCACCTTCTTGCATTACTATTAGGGGATATTTTGGCTGGCTGCTGCGAGGCCGCCTAAAATGAGGCGCCGCCATATAACCATAATGCTGAGTGTGAATATTGTGTATAATAGGGCAAATACATTCGGGCTTGCCGCCGACGCCGCCGTCCTCACCGAGGCCATCCGTGCAGCCGCCCCCACAGGCTCCATCGGGCAGATTCATGCGGTCGACCCGCGCGAGCCGCCCCGTGCAGCCGACATTCAGTTCCACCTGGAGGTGCCTGTATATGCCGCCTGCCCGTGGGCCCGCTACAATATCCTAATTGCAAACATTGAGCATTACAAGGCGGCTGCCTATAATCCCTACCTGCACTCATTTAACCAGATTTGGGTGCGTGATTCGACGGCGGCCGGCACCTTCGAGGCGCTCACTCGGCGCATTGCGCGGGTCATTCCGTGGACCTTGCCACGGGCTGTGGCCGACGCCTTCAAGCCGCCCGCCAAGGGGAAGCAGGCCGCCGCGCCAGCAGACAAGTCCCGCGGCTTCGTCGCGTTCCTCGGAGGTTCCGAGACGAAGGCCGCCGCCACCGCAAAGATCGTCCGTGCGTGGCGCGTCGGCGACCCACCCCTTCGTATCTACACAACCCGTGCCGATTCAGCCACCATCCTAAATGCAGCCATTGAAGAGGCCGGTGTGGGTGAGCGCGTGTCCGTCGAGACCCGCGAACTCGACACGGAGACTCTGCGGCGACTCCAGGCATACTATCCCGCGCACCTAATTGCCAGTGAGGGAGAGGGCTTCGGATATCCTGCAGCGGAGGCGGAGGCGACCGGTGCTTTTGCGCTCCTTACGCGCCTCCCAGTATTTACCGAGTATTACTCGGGCGATTCTGCAGGGATTTCTTATATTGATGTTGATGCCGTTGCGGATCATCCTGGGCGTTATTCAGTTAGGACAAGTGGGCTGCGCCTTGCGCTAGAGGCGGCGTTCGTTAAATTTATCGATTATGATGTGGAGGATGTGGCTGTGCGCCGTGCAATGGCGGGGACGCGCGCAGATGCGACGGAGGTGGCCGTGGGGGCGGCCATTCGGGCTGCCGTGCAGGCTGTGCGGGATGAGAAGGCGACCGGCGGGGCGGCTCGAGTGCTGCCGCCTGTGCTGATGCCCGCCGATTGCCCGCCCATTACAATTGTGACGCTGACATACAATCGACGGAAGTTCATTGACCTGGCGTTCCTCAATTTGATGATCACCGATTACCCGCGGGACAAGATCGAGTGGATTGTTGTGGAGGACAGTGATGACCAGGACAAGGCGGCGTCGGACAAAATCTTCGCATTTGCGGGGGCCCATCCCGAAATTAAGGTGGGGTATGTGCCGCTGGCCACGAAGACATCGATTGGCGCGAAGCGCAATGCCGGCATTGAGCGGGCGCACAACGACATTATTTTGATGATGGATGACGACGACTACTATCCCGAGACTTCAATTAGGCGTCGTGTGGCATGGCTGCTGAAGGGTCGCACGGCCGGCTGCGAAGAGCCACAGGTGGCCGCGTGCACAATGCTGGCGATGTATGACCTGATGAGTGGAAAGTCGGCGGTGAACTGCCCTCCGTGGGGTCTCGGGCTCGGTGCGCGTGTATCAGAGGCCACACTTACATTCCGTCGCAGCGTTTGGGAAGCGCGGCCGTTCCCCGAGGTGGGCATGGCGGAGGCCGAGGAGTGGCTTGCCGGTCGTGAGCAGGATGTGATTGAGATTCCCCCGCAGCAAATCATTGTTGCTTTGTCGCACGGGAATAATGTGTCGAGCCGGCGGGTGCCGGCTGATGCCCCTGTTAGTTGTTTCTGGGGGTTCGAGAAGGAGTTGCTTGTGTTTCTGCATGGACTCGCGGGGGTTAAGATCGAGGAGGAGACGGCGGCGTCAGCCCCCAAGAAGCGCAATTAGAGAGATGCGATGGTTTCGCGGAGTTTGAGCCAGAATTCGCGGTCATCTGCCGGGGCTGGGGCTGCGGCTGCAGTTGGAGAGCGCTTGCTCTTGCTTTTGCTGCGGCTACCGCTCCGCTCGCCGCCACCACTAAATGTGCCCGTCAGTTTCTGCTGTGCAGCCGCAATCATCTGCGACAATTCAGCCTCCGTGCCCGCCCGTGGACACCCCTCGGGCCGTTCACTGTCTTCTTTTAGGGACACATCGGGTTTGAGTGCGGCGACCATGGCCGACGCCAGATTCCCGTCGATGACCTCCTGAGGGAGCCCCATGCATTGGCGGCGCAGACCCTCCTCCGTCGTCGGCAGCCCGAGCATTTCCACAATGAAGCGGAGCGGGGGTATATATGAAAATTTCTTGACCAGGCTCCGCACGCGTGCATTACAATAAAATTCAGGCATGTGGAACAGCGTTTGCAGCGTCTCGAGGTTGTCGAAGTCGATATGCATGGCTTGAATATCACGCCACTGCACATTGAAGCATTTAAGGGGATATGAGTCCTGGCCTACCGCCGCCTTAATTGCATCCTGCTTCGCCGCGACTTCGTCCAGCAATTCATTGAATTTGTCGAGCATCCCCTCGCCAATCTTCCGCACGGGCAATGGGGCAAAGACACTGAAAAGAAAGGCGGCAACACCGACGACCCACGACTTGGCCGACTGGTAGCCTGCCCAGAAAAGTTCGTCGGCATAGTCGTCGGCTATAAAAGAAAAGACGGCTCCGATAATCTTAAAGGCCGCTCCAATAGCCGTCGGGGCCTTTCCCGCGAGCCCCACAGCGGTCAGCAGTGCACCTGCCACATTTCCTTTACCAGCCTCCAGCATTGCCGAGCCGAGTGTCGAAAAGACGGCCACAATGCCCGACCCAGGGAATTCCTGGAAGGTCGCGAAAATCCGCAGGAATTCGAGCACCCCCTGGACAATTAGGACGAGCAGTTTGGTGGGGACACTTAGGGGCATGCCTGGGATTGGAACGGGGATAACAGGCACGGTTTTCTCGAACTTTATCACACCGTATTGGCGGGCCAATTCATGGGCCTGCTGCTGATATCCTAAAAGCAGTCCGTGGACCTTCTCCACGAGCCCGTCGAGGGAGACCGTGCGGGGGTCGATGGCCGTGCCGGCGCGGGCCAAGAGGGCATCTGTGGCCTTCTGGCTGTCGATGGCGGCGGATCCTTGTGCGGCGGCCGCTACACTGGAGGCTGTTGCGGCGTGCGTGGCTTCCTCCGCCTGTCGCTCTTTTGTTTCTTCGAATGTCTCCACGCCTCTCTCTGGTGGCTTCCCTCCTGATTGCTCTGCTGTTGCCTCTGCCGCTGGTGCAGCAAGCAAACTCCCTAACTGTTCTTTATGAAGGTCGAATACACTTTCCAGGGTGGCCGCCTGCTCATCTGTAAAGGCCGGGCTGCCGTCTACTTTAGTAACCCGCTGAGCCCACCCTTGTTCGCCGCCAGATTCTTTATACTCTATAAGTGCCGTCGCCAGTAAAGAAAACACATCATATAAGTGGTCGGGCAAATCGGGAATCTTTACTGCCTCTTCAAAAAGCGCACCTAATTCTTTTAGGGATTGTTCGGTATATATGTCGTCGTCGCCGACGCCATCGCCGACATCATCCACATCACTCATTCTAGTATATGTAAATACTGCAATTAGGGATGTATTGGGCGCGGCGAGCAGGCTAAGCCTCTGTATGAAACCGCACCATTATCTGATTTACCACACAATCACATGGAGGATATACGCGGTATACATCAACCGCCTCCTCACACATAGTCGACGCAACCCGCACAAAGGCCGTGTAAAGTGTCCCGCGGGCGTCCATCCACGGCGCCAACCGATCACCGACCTCCAAGTCGAATGCAGCGCGGTCCTGCCCATCTTCTAAAAGAATGCGAGTGGACGGTGAGACATCGATTGTCATCATATAATGGACTTTACCAATCTTTTCCCCATACGACCGCGTGAGAGTCAAAAAAAGTCGGACGCACCGTTCCTGGCCAACATGGCGGACGGTCCCATTGATCCACTGGACACCATTCCAGAGACGCGCAGTGGCGCCTGAGAAATCCGCGACAGGTTCGTAGCCATCGGGAGTTAGCAGCAACATTTCGCGGTCAATCGACATTAGACCAACACTTCTACCCTAACTGCAGTTAGGAAATGCCGGCGACGATGAAAAGCGCACGGTGGGGGGGGGCGGATCGCGCTTACGATGAGCAATGGAGACATCCCTCCTCGGCCGCCAGTTGCTCCGCCCGTTTGCGCGCCTTGTCCGCCTCAACCGCCGTCAGTAGTTCAGGGTCCACCGTGAATTTCTGGGCGGCTGCCGGCGCCTTTGTGCGCAAGTAGTAAATGCCCGTCTTGAGACCGCGCTTCCACCCGTAGAAATGCATACTGGTCAACTTAGCGAAGTTCGGGTCGGGCACAAAGAGATTGAGCGACTGGCTCTGGCATACGAATGCGCCACGCGTTGCCGCCATGTCAATGAGTGTCCGCTGCTTGATCTCCCAGGCGGTCTTATAAAGTTGCTTGAGGGCCGTGGGGATTTCCGTAATATCCTGGATGCTGCCATTATGGGCAATAATCTTCTGCTTCATGGACTCATCCCACATGTCATATGTAATCAGGTCGCGCATCAAATACTTGTTGACTACAATGAACTCGCCGGCGAGTGTGCGGCGCGTATAGATATTACTGGTGAACGGCTCAATGGCCTCGTTGCTGCCCATGATTTGGCTCGTGCTCGCCGTCGGCATGGGGGCGACCAGGAGGGAATTGCGGAGACCATGCGCGGCCGCGGCGCGGAGAGCGGCCCAGTCGAGAGTCCCGTCGGTTTCAGTTAGAGGTGTGATGCCCCAGAGGTCGGGCTGGAGCCGGCCCTGACTGGCGGGAGAGCCGGCATGGGTCTCATATGAGCCCTTCTCGGCCGCAAGGGCAGCAGAAGTCTCCACAGCGGCGTAATAGAGATGCTCGAAGATTCGCTGGTTGAGGGCGGCCGCGTCCTCGCGCTCCCATGGGAGTCGCATAATGGCGAATACATCTGCCAGACCCTGCACGCCAATTCCCACGGGCCTGTGGCGGAGGTTCGAGCGGCGCGTTTCAGGGGTCGGATAGAAGTTGATGTCAATCACACGGTCTAGGTTGCGGACAATCTGCGCAACCACTGCACGAAGCCGGGCAAAGTCGAACACCTTGCGCTTAGGGTCCACGAAAGATGGTAGCACGACGCTGGCGAGATTGCACACTGCCGTCTCCTCGGGGCTCGAATACTCAATGATTTCGCTGCACAAATTGCTGCTCTTAATGGTCCCCAGGTTCTGCTGATTGGACTTGCGGTTGGCGGCGTCCTTATAGACGAGGTATGGCGTGCCAGTCTCGATCTGCGCCGACAAGATGGAGAACCAGAGTTGCTGGGCGGGAATGCGACGACGACCACGGCCTTCGCGCTCGTAGCGCTCATAGAGTGCCTTGAACTCGTCGCCCCACACATCGGCCAGCCCAGGGGCCTCCGCGGGACAGAAGAGTGTCCAGTCGGCGCCGGCCTCGACCCGCTCCATGAACAGGTCGGGCACCCAGAGGGCGTAGAAGAGGTCGCGGGCGCGCTCCTCCTCGGCCCCCGTGTTGAGCTTGAGCTTGAGGAAGTCGTCGATGTCGTCGTGCCAGGGCTCGAGGTAGATTGCGAAGGAGCCGTTGCGTTTGCCGCCGCCATTGTGGACGATTCCCATACCAACCACCGTGTAGTCGTGTGTGCCCTCCACTTCAAGGTCGTAGAGATGCCCGTCAAATTCTCCGCACTCGACCACACTCTTAATTGCAGTTAGGGAGAATGTGGCAGCAGCACCGCTGCCAACTGGCTGGGCGATATAGTCGCCAGCGGACAGCCAACCAATCTCAAGATAGTCGAGTTTGGCCGTGTCAAGGCGATATGCACCCATATCACGCGCCCTAATTGCCAGCACAGGATGCTTGGGAGTGCAACGCACAGGAGTCGCTGCCTCGCCTTCCAATGTGACTTCAATAAGAGGCCCCTTATAATTATGCTTCAGGGCATGTGTTACACTATTCCAAGTAGGTCCATTGGCAAATGAGAATGCATGCTTACCGTCTACATCGACGGCCTCCTCGCACCCACTCGTGAGAACCTTATCACCCGCTTTCACTTCCGAAATGTGAATCTCTCCACGGTCAGTTAGGACGAGTGTGTTGGCGGCAAAGCACTGATCAACATAGCGCGCCGTGGAATTGAACACACGAAGCATCGGCACAATGCCATTCGAAGTCCCGTTTGTGCCATGAATCAAGGAGCCTTTGGCGCGAATATTATGAATGTGAATGCCGATGCCGCCGGCGTGCTTCGAGATCTTCGCGGAGTCACTCAGGGTCTTGTAAATGCCGCTGATACTGTCGTCGTCGACTGCGAGCAGGTAGCATGAACTGAGTTGCGGATTCGGCGTGCCGGCATTGAAGAGGGTCGGCGTGGCATGCGTGAACATTTTCGTGCTCATCAGATCATATGTCTTAAATGCATTATCCAGGTCGGCCCCCCAGATTCCCAGGGCGACGCGCATCCACATATGCTGAGGGCGCTCGAGGATCTTCCCTTGGCTGTCTTTTAGGAGATATGCGCGCTCGAGCGTCTTGAACCCGAAGTAGTCGAAGAGGAAGTCGCGCTCATAATCGATGTGGGCGTCGATGGTCGCCGCATGGGCGGCGACAACCGCATCGAGTTCCTCGGAAATGTAGCGGATGGGTGCGCCGGTCTTCGGGTGAGTCTGTGTGGAGAGTGTGCGGATTACTTCGGCAAAACTGGCACTTGTATTTGCCTGGTGATTACTGACTGCAATGCGGGCGGCGAGAGTCCCGTAATCGGGCTGGACGGTCGACGCGGCCGACGCAAGTTGCGCGGCCAGTTCATCCAGTTCACTTGTGCGGACCCCGTCGTAAATGCGGGCGAGCACCTTTTGGGCAATTAGGGCTGGGTTGACATCGAGGCCGCGGCCAGATGCTTGGATACGACGGAGGACCTTATCAAAGGAAACCTCCTCGCGGCGACCATCACGCTTGACGACATACATACTAGACATAATTGGCGGGGGTGGCTTAGGTTGTGGCTTGGGGGCCTTAAGTGGGTGGCCACGGGGAGCGTTCAAATTTAGGGGCACTGAAAAAACAGTGCGCCTAAATTTGTGTGGGGTTTTTGTTGTTATTATTGGAATACTAGGTCAGCATTTAGAAGATCGTAGGGAGCCAACGGTTGAGAATGTAGTCGGCCTGCGTCATGCAAATGTCGGCGGCTGCGCCGATGTCGGTGCGGGCATTGGCGTGGATGTCATCGCGGACAATCTGGTAGGCCAGTTTGATGAAAATCGCCTCACGGAGTTTCACATGATCGGCGATCTCGGCCCACGGCTTCACAAAGCGATTCTCCGAGGAGCGCCGAGGGAGTTGGTCGCGGACGGCGAGCCAGGCATGCACCCAGGCCGCGTGAATCTGGGGGGCGAGGTCGAAGGCCGCACGGTCTGCATTGGCGATTCCATCGGCTGCGGCAGCGACCTGTGCCAGGATAAGCGCGGCCTCTGGGTCGAGTGGCTGATTGGACTCCGAGCGGAACTCTGGGGAGGTCCCGAGGTCATAGCCGTTAGGATGATAGAAGATCTCGGCGACACGGGCGGCGATGGGGTAGAGGGCGCGGTTGTCGGCACCAGGCACGGGTTGCCGCACATCACCCGGGCGAATATCGTGTGCATCCTGATCGTCCGTGAGGGGATTGTTAAGGAAAGCATTGATGAACTCGCGGTTAACTGGGCTCGGCGGGAAGGCGGCTGCTGCGGCGGCATCATCGGACATGGCTTGGGTGGCGTATGCGCAAGGGCTGGTGGCGGCTGGCATTATTAAGTAGACGCGTCTGTTGTTTATGACCCCTCGCTGCCCGCGCTCAATTTTACGGAGGAGTTATGGCGCGCCCCACATAAATTTTACCACATCCATTAACAGACATGCGCACACATTCACTTAAGATATTTATACTTGTGCTGGCGGGTGTGAGCCTATTTTTGGCGCTCAGTGCGGCGTATGCCACGCCGGCGTATAAGCCTATGCCGGCGTTTGCACGGGAGGGCTTCGCCGACGGCAATACACCAGCGGGAGGTCCATATGAGTCGCCATCAAATGTCGGTGCACTGGCCGGTGCCAACTCGGGACCTGAGCGGAAGTCCGGTCCCGCCCCCGTCAAGAAAGTCGCCGGCACTCCCTACACACTCCTTGAGGACCACCTGGAGACTACACGCCAGGATGTGCCGCATTATGGAGAGAATGCCCTCAGTTGCTACGCGAAGGACTGGTGGCGGGCGCGTGAAAAAACCGGCAATTACCGCCAGGAAACGAACAATTACCGCCAGGACTACCCCGATTCCTGCACAACCGGCTTCCAGGAGGGCGTGCTGAGTTTCTATAAGCGTGAGGGGAAGTATGCTTAATTTTTCTGTGTGTAGTTCTTCTTTGCCTGGCGCTGCCGCGCCCCGCCACCGCGTCGCCGCGTTCTGTGTGTGCGTTGACGCACATTATGTATCAACTCTTCTACATGATATCCTCGCACATATTTTTCACCATCACCTTTACTAAACACATACGGTCGTCCATTTATTCCAGCCGCCTTTAGTTGATTAAAAAACATCTCAAGATTTGCTTCATAAATTAGCGGATCACGCTTAAAATACGCCCGTAAATATGGTAAATTGCGCGTTAAATGTGCTCGTATATACGATTTAGAGTTTGCGGGCAGTGTAAATGGAATTATGAAATCCGAATGTATGCGGGCATTATATGTTATATTTTCAGGTAAATCATTTACCGCAGATTGCGAATCCAAAATATAAAATCCTGTGCGACTATCGATACTTATGCGCACATGTTGGTTATTAGGCTGTGTATAGCCCTCACCAAAATCACTATTCACTGGTGCAGGAGTGTATATATAACCATCTGGTTCTAGTGCCGCCGATATAAACATTTTTAACTGTTTATATAGCGGTCGCTGTGCGTATATTGCACGATCATTTGATTTCAAAAACTTGCTAAGTGTATGATAATCTAATTGTAGAAAATCATTTAGACTTAGTGCACCATTATCTGAAAATATATATAGTGGGTAAATAGCATATGATGCTTTATTTTTCACCAAATAATGTTTAAAATCGCTGTGTATTCGCTGTGGACTAAATTCAAGGCAATTTTGATCTCGCCGATAAAGTGGATGTATTGCTATTTCTGGAACCGATTGTATAACTCGTGAATTTGAAATAATAAATGGCAAACTATTTGCCAAAAAACTTTTATTGTGCGCGCGCATTGATGCTGCCATTTTTGTCCTAAATGCACCCGCATCTGTCCCAGAAATTGCGATATACCCATTTAAATGGGGCAATAGGTCCATAGTGGCTTGCGTAAAGCATGGATTCTGGTCGTCCATTGGAAATCCACATGGGTCGGTTTCTGAAAGTATGCTACAGGTAACATATGCATCTGTTAACGGATCGCCTGATGGATATTCTTCACGAGAATCGTTTGCTGGAAGAACTAACAACATTAATTCAAGGTCGTAAAGTGTATAACATAACATATGTATATTAAATTTATTAACTGCATCTGATGCATACGGTGCAGGATAAAAGAACATTTGGCTATGTGGAGATACTTCAAATATTTTGTATTTTACACCAGAATATTCTTCAATACGAGGCGTAGGCCAGCCTGTAAAATATTCAAAATATTCATTATGGTGTCTTTTTTCCTCAATTCCATGAAAAAGAAGAGTTCCTTTAGGGATTGTTATTGTTTCAAACGTTTTGCCGGATGGTAGTGTATATTGTTTTATAAAAGGCTCCATATACTATCTACTCTTCATTCAACTTTATGAGCATTCCCCCGTCTCCCGCATCATCGGCTGTGGCACCAGTCGCAACCTTCCGCGCCCGTGCAGCCGGCACCACAAAGGTCCCTGCCGCGGCCCCTGCGACATCCGCCCAGAATTCGTCGACTGCACGCGCTGCCCCTGCCCACCAAGTCGCCGACCGCCGCACCTCCACCTCGTGCCACCCCAGGAGCACCCAGGGAACTCGCTCGACGATCACATCGTCCTGTCCAATTAGGTGGCACGGCGGTTCCTCCAGGTCGCCACAGCCAACCGGTCCATAGACATAGCGCTCCACGCCCCCGCCCACTTCCGTGTTTACCCGCAGAACTCTCCACAGAACCCCCGAGTATAGGCCCGGGCCCTCCACAGCCGCCGTCCGAGGAGAAGCCGCGCTCCTGAAGCGTGCCTCCACATACTGGCACGCGTCCAGTCCACACACTTCTAATTGCAGTTGCATCTGGGCGTAATATTCTTCTGGGATTGCCCCGCCAATTTCGCGACTAATGGGACATTTAATCTCCACAAGGCGTCCAATTAGGGGATTGGCGGGGTCGGTGCCGCCCGTAATAAGACCGTCTGGGGACGCCGCCAGGCGCTGGTCTGTGGGATGCATAAGGCGTCCCAGGTCGGCAATTTGGACGGCATGCATGTGTTCATATATCTGTTTTACGACCGGCTCAAAGCGGATTCCCCAGTCAAACGCCGACATATATTCGGATGCTGCAGTTAGGGGAAGTGCGGGTTTGGCGGCGAGTTCTTCGAGGGTCGGCGGCTTCGCCTTCGCGTGGGCCAGGAGAGCGCGCGGCCGTGTTTTCCGGAAAATTGTGTAGAATTCTGAGGCGGTCAACACGGTGGCCGCTTGGGCATACCAGGCGGCCGTGCGCTGTTCCACGCTTTTGCGGGCCAGGAGTTCGGCAATAGCGGCGTCGCGTTTGGCGATGTCAACTGGCGGCTTCGCGGGGGTTCTGATGGAGGCCTCGGCGACTGCGCGCCAACTATCCAGGAGAGTCGCCGTAATATGGGCGGCGGCTGCTGCGGTGGTCGGATGGTCTTCGTCAGCCATTTCGGCTTCGGCGGCAGCCATTGATTCTGCAAATGCGCCGATTTCTTGCAAGTCTCGGGGCGGCGGCAGCCATTGTTCCGCGGCCGCGAGGTGGTGTAGAATTTCAACAATTAGAGAGGCCATGTGTTTTATCGCTTGTCTAATTGTATTTGCTGGGTGTTTCTGTCAATTTTAGGCGGTGGCTGGGGCTGGAGCAGCGGCGCCCTGTTCTGTGGTTGCTGTTGCTGTTGCCGCAGCAGCACCCTCCTTCTGGCGCCGCCGTGCCGTCCCAACCTTCTTCTCGAGAATCTGGAACTTCATATAACCATCCGCCCCGCGGTGCATAACAAGTCCCTTCACCTCCAGAATCTTCTCAGCCTCGTGGTCATACACAACATTCGTCTTGGAATTGAGTTGACCCTTGTCGAGCGCCTTCTGGAGGAGCGCAAGGAGGGCCGCCGTTTCATACTGCGTCAGCGAAAGTTTCGTCTTCTCTTCTTCCGTAAATGCACGCAGACGGTTCAGGCGAAGGCCGCGCTCAAGGCGATGCCAGGGGCGCTTGAATGCGTCCTGGGCGCCGGTCTCGATGAACTTGGCAATGTCGGTGGCGTTTCCCGTTCCGCGCTTCTGGGTCTTTCTATTAGCATCGGGATGGGCACCAGCGGTTGTTGCGGTTGACATCTTTAATAGTTCATCGTGGACGGGGTTTAGTATGTCGCGCGGTTGCGCAGCGGCAGGCGCGCTATTTTACGCGCACAGGAGTTTAGGTAGGATGTCCGCGACAGGTTGCCGGGCAGCCCCCAGATAGTCTAGGGAACCGATGAGTTCAGTCCCGTCAGCCGCGGTGAAAATGTAGTGGTCCTTCCAGGCTAGGGCAGCCGGGTCTTCTGCGAAGAGATTGGCGGCGACTGCCTCAGAGACCGTGTAGAAATCCTCCATACGAATCGCCTGCCGGCTGACCGCAACCCACCAGGAGCGTGGCTCTGCGCCGAGACGCCCCATGGCGGCTACGGGAATGCTGTTAGGAGTGAGATAGGTGGCACGGACGGCTGCTTCGGTGTCTGGGATGCTGGCATCGTCGGTGTCCGTCCAAAGTTCCTTTCCGCCGGCGAGGAGGGCAGTTAGGCGGATGATATTGGCCTGGGGTTGCGCTGCGATTGTTGTTGTGCATGGGGCTTTTGATGCGCTAAAGACGAATAGTTTCATTACTATGACGGCGGCTGTGCATTTTAGGCTGGGGCGGGGGCTGCGGCACCCCGCAACCACCTTAATTGCAAATCTACTATAGGAAGACCCAGCGCGCCACAATGCAACCAATACCAATTACTCGCACGCCCCCCATACCATACCCTGAAATGACCCTTCGTTCCCGCCGTGAAGTCCGCACACGGGACGCCGCGAATGCCCGCAATTATGAGCACTGGCAGACGAGCGGGCGCTACGGGATTTATGACCGGCGTGACCCGAACGCCGCCCCGACATTCATGGACATGCAGGCGAATCCTGGGCGACTGGACCGGCGGGATAATCGGCCGGCGCCGAGTTTTGACGCCGATGGACCGCAATTAGTGGGAAATGCATACTTCGACAAATACGATGTTGCATCGGATCCGCGCAATGTTGCACGGGAATTGAAGGGGGCCGTTTATGAATCTGTGGAGGACCGCGGAATCCAGGAATCACGACGACTTCTTGAGCGCACTTTCCAGTCTCGTTATGCGGAGCGTAGCGAGATTGAGAAGGCTGTGCAGGAACGGCTGGCGGCGGGAATGAATTTGCTGCCGGCCGTGAATGATATGACGAAGATTTACAGACCGGTTGGCGAAGTTAAGCCTGAGGCCCACTAATCGAAGGTCACCAAAATCGGCGTATCATGCCGCTGGAGTTGATGAATGGCCGACGGAATCTGTTTTGTGCGGCGACGACGGGTCGTTGCGGGGCCCGCTGTGTAATTCCAGGAGGCCCCCGAGGAGGCAGTGGCATCAGACCCTACAGTTAGGACGGAGTCGACGGTCTCGGTAGAGGCGGTCGACGCTGTTGACGCCGTCGACCCAGTCGACGACTCCGTAGATGCCTGCCGACGAGTCTTCCCACTCGCCTTAATTGCCTCCATGCGCTCCCGCTGAATATCCTCATAGTGCTCGTCAATGTAGTCGAGCAGTTTCGTTTCAATGGCCCAGCGGAAGAAGTTCAGTTTCCCGACGGTGGTGAGGAACGGCTCATGGTGTGGCACCTGGAAAAGGATCCGCTCGCGACGGCAGTTAGGGTCGAAATACTGCTTCGAGTAGGCCTTGAGTTGCGCCTTGTAGGACACATAGACGAGGAACTCCTGGCCGTTCAGTGTGTAGCCGACGAAGTTCTTACGGCAATAGTTCGTTACAAACCAGTCAATTAGGCGGAGCGAGAGTTCAGCGCTGCCCTGGAGATACGGCAGGATGGTCTCGATGTCCTCGCGACAACTATAGAACTTCTGGAGGGATGCAATGACAAGTTCGGGTTTACAGTCTATCTTCCGGCGACGGGGCTGGTCCATTGCGCACTCAATACATAGTTTGCTGGGGTTGGCCTTAGACTCGATTTTCATACGGCTACTATTAGAACTATGTCGTCGGGTGCTGGAGGCTACAATCCTGAAGCATCACTTCTAAGTGCAAATCCTGGGGTGGACCTGAAAGTGTTCGCGGGGGGTGGGCTTAACGCAACAGTTGGCGCGGGCGCTTACAATAACTCAGTCTCGATGTTGCATGCACCTACGGACCCTGTGCCAGTTGTGAAGTTTTCTGGGGGGAATCCCGATGATGGAAATGGTGATAATGGCACTGAAATTTCTAGTTTATCAACTAATGCATCAGATGCTTACCGAACAAATTATTCTCAAATTCCCGCATCAATTCCTCCGCAATCAAATATACCAAGTGACCAATTTAACTTTATTATAGATGTTTTAGGCTTTCCAAAAGATGTTGGTGAACTTGATAGTATAAAAAATATAAAATCAATAGACGAAATAAAAAACATTGATGATAATGATGCTCAAATGATATATAAACAACTTCTGAATGATAAGAAATTCAAAGAATTCTTGCGAGCGAAGGGGATAGCTGTTAATAATAATATACAAATCCCTAATGGCAATGCAGAGGAGATGGACAGCGAGTAAAAGCAACATTAAAGTATGCATCCCAAAGTAGAATGGCGACATCACATGACCCGGGCGCTTCCATGCTTCATGAAAACGCTGGAGCGACCCTTAAAGTATTTCAAGGAGGTGCAATTAGTATTGATGGGATTGCTGGAATAACGGTGCCTGCGGATTTGAGTGGGATTTTGAGCGGTGAGAAAGTGAACAGTATATACGATATACCCGAGGAAGACTTTGATAGACTTTTCAAGGCGATTAGGGATACTTTGGAGGCGGATGCTGAGTTTACTGCTTGGCGCGCACGGAGTGGTGTGAAGCATACGATTGAGACTTACAAGGGGCGGCGGGCTACTGAGCGTGGGGCATCAGTTGGGGATAGAGAGAATGGTATGCAAACTAGACTGTCTAGTGTTAATTTCCCATCGGATGACAGCATTCGTGCAGCCTTAAATGCTGTTATTAAATCACCGCCTGTTAACAGTAAACATAGTGCTTTTATTTCTGTAATGGATCAAATTGCCAATGATAATATCGATACAACTAGAATATGTCAGTTTATAACAAATCATCCTGATTATACAGGTGATGACTTGAGCACATGTTATAGTAATTATGAAAGTAATGATCGGAAATATTTAAATGATATATTAGCGCAAGTAAATAAGTTTAATGCGCCAACATTTCTTATAACCTCCTCCGAACAAACAAAATTTAATGCTGCAAAAAAAAATCTTATTAATAAAATTAAAAACGATATTAGTGCTCTTCCTGTGGAGCAAAAGAATAGTTCACTATCTCCTGATAAATTATTACAAATTCGTCTATATAAAATTGTGGAAGAAAACGAACAGTTTACACCCGAAGATATTACAAACATACTAAAATATGGTATTCAAAAATATAGTGGATTTTTAAAACACAAATATGAAGAAATTCTTAAATTTAATAGAACGCTAACAAATCCTAATAATATGTCTGATACTAGAATTAATATTTCTGATGTTATAAGATATATTGCAAAAATGGAATTTGATAATATACAAAAACGCATAATATCTATATTTGCCGAAATGACTAATAGAAATTTTATACAGAATGTAGGTTATATAAAAATACCGGATGTGTTAGTAATATTAACAAAAAAAATAACTAATTCTGTGATAAATTCATGGAAAGAATCTATTATACCCAGTAAAACTGGTTCGACTGCGGAACCAGTTAAAACGGGTATGTCTGCATCTGCAGCCGTGCCTGAATCGAATCATACGACTCCTCCTCGTGCTCCTGCTCCTGCTCCTCCTGCTCCTGCGGGTGCTCCTGCACCTTCTCCTGCGGGTGCTCCTGCACCTTCTCCTGCAGGTGCTCCTGCACCTTCTCCTGCAGGTGCTCCTGCGGCTGCGGCTGCGGCTGCTCCTGCACCTGCGGCTACCCCCGTTGAAGAAATACCAGACATAGTATTTAATGAAGATAGAAGAATTGGTATTGATGCAAACTTTGGTAATCAGTGCTTTATTGATACCGCATTACAACTGCTCGCAGATTCCCCTGCATTTGTCAAATTCTTGAACGGCTTTCAAAATCCTGATGATGCCACATTTGATAGTCTAACTGATGAGGAAAAACAGGCTGTTAAATGTATACGGGCTATAAAACGCGTGTTATATGATCTACATTTAAATAATACCGATGCAACTGATTTATCAGAATCAGACATTTGCACAAATAAATATATAAAACTAAATCGAGTCACTGCACATGATATAACACCCAAATTTATACCAATTAAAGAAGAAGATCGTGTTGAGCAAACTGAAATCTACGGAATAGTAAACAGTATATCTGAAAAAATTTATAAGTTACTGACGACACAACCTGACCTATTTATAGAAAAACAGTATCCATTTAATGTTTCTGTAACATATTATAATGATGATGATAAAATAACGCGTGAAATATCTCGTTATTATTTTACAGTATATTCTGATAATATTCGCGAATCTGTCAATAATACAGAAAAAACAATGAACTCTGTAATAAATAATGAATACAGGATTATGTCCGACGATGAAAAAAAACAATTTAATACTATGAATGAATTGATAATACGTAATCTTAACCGAACCCTCGACAATCATTTATCCAAAAAAAAGATAACTCAAACAAATACCATTAATATAGAAAATAACACATTTAAACTACGCGGGATTGCTGTATATTCTGGAACAGGGGGCTATGGACATTATAGATATGTGACAGTTGATGTTAATGGCACACCATCTTTACTTTTTAATGGCGATCATGTGTGTGATAATAATATTGGTCGTAATAATCCCGATGGTCGTAAAGAGGCTTTATGGAATAGTGTAAATGAGAATGTAGGACACAATGGTATACTTTATTTATATAGGCGCACTGAGGTTACTTCTGTGGATGCTACTGGTGATCATTTACATGAGGGTGGGCAAATTATTCGTGTAATACGAAAAGAGGGCAGCGGCAAACGCCGAACCCTAAAGAAAGGCCGCCAGGCACCTGTAAAGAAAGCGCGCCGACGCACTTTAGGGGCTGCCCGTCGCTAGTCAAAACACTTTAGTAAAGTATGTCAGCGCCGCCAACCCCTCAAAGACTTTCATAAAAGAATCGCAACAATTCTTTTACGAAATACTTTAGCCATCCCCACCCGCCTACGCAGGATATACACGCATATTTGCCGTTTTCCGCACAAGCAAATCCATAAAGAACATCACAAAGACACCTGTCATCACAAAGAGCCCCACCTCAGTGTTTGAATTCTCAGTCCCCAGGCGGCGCGACTCCATATCATCGAGCCGTGCGAAGATTTTGTCCAGTTTCTTCTTTATCTCTAGCACATCCGGTGTGCTCACCCCATCACTCTTCGAGTTGGCTGCCGCTGCCGCGGCCGGTGCCTGGAACCGCTCATAGTATGCAGTTAGAGCACCAGCCGGCGCCGTCATAGGCTTCCAGCGGTCATCCAGATTCGGGATCGGCAGCACGGGCCCGCCCGTCGGCTTATCCGCCGCACGCGCCTTAAATGCGGACTCGAATGAAGGCTGTAGCATATACTCCATAGATTTCTCTGCATCCTCCTCGCGGCTCAAGGAGCCTGTGTAGGGGGTGAAACCCTCCTCCCCACCGACCGCCGTGCCAAACCATTTAGGAGTCGGCTTGTTTGTTGCCGCGCGATTGCTAGGTTCAACCGGCTGGTATACCACGGGCACCATGCCGGCGAACCCCTCACCTCCCTGCGGGAGGTTTGGTGCAAGCCGGCCTTGGCCGGCGAACCCCTCACCTCCCTCGCTGTTGCCAGCCCCGCCACTCGGTGCCATGCCGGCGCCGTGCTGGAAAGCGGCCGGCGCCTCCATCCGCTCCGCTTGGCGGTCCGGGTCAGGGTTCGGTTTGGCCCGCGCCTCATCGAAACCCCCACCCAACATTTCTAATTGCGGCCCTCGCGCCTTCTTTGCGCGCCGGTGCTCCGCCTTTCGGGCCGTGGAACTGCCATCAGCCCCACGGCAACCGGGCGGGGTTGGCCCGACTGCCGGAAAAGCATCATTCAGTGAACAATACTCCATCGCCGTCTATTACTACTTTTGCGCATTGTTATATTTGGAAGGCCGGCGCGGTGTTTACTTCTGGCTCCGCCTGCGACGGGTCTGGCGGCGCCGCCGGCGACGACCACCCTCGGCCTGTGCCAGACCATACTCATTTTCATAGAATTTGCTCATACCCTGCTCACCCTCATTCGCCGGCACAATGGTATTCCCAGAAATCGCCGGCACAGTCGGCTCTGGTATAACACTCTGGACAACCTCAGAAAACCGCGCCCACACATTTTGCGCAACATGCGGAGACAGTTGTGCCATTGCCATACGAGTATTATTCACAAGCATATCAATCATACGCCCATTGTTTGCAATGAATTCTTCCATGCTCATTTTATACTATATACACATATTTTCCTGTGTGCATATTCGGGTATATCACTAGAATGCCTGCCAAGTCCGCCCCAACGACACCTAATATGAAGCCCGCGCCTGCTGCGCCCGCACCCCCTCCCCCCTTCACACTTGTCGGCGGTTCCCGCATAACGCCCGACGGCACCGTAAATGCCCCCGATGTGCTCCTCGGCATCATCTTCGCAGTCGGCGTCGCGCTTGCCCATCAGTTCCCTCCCGAACTCTACGAATTCGCCGACATGCTCCTCGGGCGCATTCTTCTGTTCACTCTCGTAATTGCATTTACGGCATGGAAGGGCTGGGTTATTGGTCTCCTCGCTGCCCTCTTCGCCCTCCGCCTCATCCAGCACACAAGCCGCACCCAGCGCGACATCGAAGAGCGCTTCGCCGGCCGCATTCGTGAAGCATTTGTGAGCCGCCTCCCGGACCTCGGCGTGCCCATCAACTCCAATGATGATATGAATATTCGCCCCATACCAACCAATAAGAAGGATGCCAAGCACCGCTGGTTTGTGGAGCGTGTCTTCGACGAGGATCCCAAATTGCTCGAGACTGAGAAGGTCCGCACACTCGCCGTCCAGGGTCGTTAATGCCGCAAGGATATATGTAAATATAGTAGTTTTGACCTACGATGGTTTCTATGAAAACATGGACATCCATCTTGGAGCCCCACGGGGTCGCAGATACGACACTACGGGCCCTTGCCATATTCGGCTTGTCGGCGTGGCTCTTTTTCAACGGTATGGTGCTCCAGGAACCCTACAGCGACACCCTAATTGAACTATACTTATACCCCTGGTGGAACATCTTGCTAGTTTTCCTGGTTGCGGCGGGAGCGGTCTGGTGTCCGCGTGTGGGTGCCCTCGCCGCCCTGGCCGTGCTTCTCTACATGTCCGATATGCATTTACTGATGAGCCCGCTCGACAGCGAGTTCGAGGCCGCCATTAAGGAGCATTTAGCGGATATTGCGGACGCGGAATAAAAACAATGGAAAAACAGATATGAGTATGATGGGACCTGCCCCCGGCATTGCTGCGGCTGCAGCGGCGGCTGTTAAACTGGGCCCCGTGGATGCGCTGTTGGCTACATTTAATACGAACCCGTATTTCATCGGGCTTATGATGTTGCTCCTGAACTTGGGTGGTCGGTTCCTGGCAATGGAGGTGACGAAGGGCCAGGAGGCGTTCTTTTCGCACCCTTTTATGCGGCGCGCCCTGATTTTCGTGGTGCTCTTTATTGCCACGCGAAACCTGGTGACGGCGTTCTGGCTCTGGCTGGTCATTGTGCTGTCCCTCGGCTATTTGTTCAATGAGAACTCGGCCTACTGTATTCTCGGCCAGGGCGGCCTGAATGGGTCAACATGCAGTAAGCCCCGAGGACCTGCCCCACCGAAGCCTACGGAGCAGGAGGCGGCCATATACAAGATGCTCGGTGAGAAGATGAAGACATGGGAGGCGTTCGAAAATATGGCGGCGACTGAGGGCGACGGCGCGAATGCTGCAGAAACAGAAGGCGACGGCGTGCAGGCTGACACCTCGCCAGCAGCAAAAGGAACCACCGATGGAAAGACCGAGGTGAATCCTGCGGAAATCGCCGGTGCGGATCAATTAAAACGCGTGAAGAAGTCGTCAGGTGGCACGGATAATAGCGTGATTGCCAACACCCAGTCGAAGAACCAGAGTGCATTCTACAACGCGACCCTGAAGCGGATTGCCATGCAGACCACGGCACCGACATTCTAGGCTCGCTTACCAATCTCTAACTGCAATTAGGAATAGTGTGGCATGGCCGCACAATTTCTACTTGATTTTTTATCATCGTGCTACACGCTGCGTGCCGCTCTAAACGTTGAGTGTCACCGTGTTCCCGATGGGCACACCCTTGCGCTTCCGCGAGCCCCCGCGAGTGGTCCCCGTGGCGCTCGTGCCAACACTTCCGAGGTCATCCGAGGCGAGCGACTGGATCTCTGCAGCGGCCATTGCGGCAGGCGCATTGAAGGCCGGCGAAGAGCCGCCCCCGAATGGTGGAATCCCATCAAGAGGCATCCCGAAGCCCCCAGGGCCACCCGGTCCGCCCACCGGTGCACCAGTGCCACCGCCGCCGAATGTATTCCCCATGGTCGCCCCGAAGTTCACCTCGGCCTGGCGGACCTCCTGGAAAGTCTTCAGGATATCATCCACACCCGCCGGCCCCTTCATCTCCTTACGGACAACCCGCGGAGCCTCCGCAGCCGCCGCTGACTGGGGCATCGTGGCCATCGGTGTCTGCGTCATAGGGGGTGACATGGGGCTCTGGAAGAACATCCCACCGGGCCCACCAGGGGCCTGCTGCTGGGGCATGGGCTGGCCACCACCCATCGCCATCCCCATGAAGTTCCCGAAGCCCGGGCCCGCCGACTGCGCCGCCGCCTGCGCAAACTGTGCGCGAAGCCCAGGGTTCTGCGCGAAAATATCGTCCATCGACGGGGCCTTCGCGCGGAAGAAACTGTTCGACATGTGGAACATGAAGCCCGACCCCGCAAGCATGAAGAGGAGGCGCGCCTCGGGAGGCATGTTGCCCTTCCCCTTATACTTGTCGTAGAGTTCCTCGAACACCTCATCGAAGTCCTCGATGTTCTCGTGGACCGACTCGGACCACCCGTCCAACTTCCAGTCAAGCGGGTTGAACTTCTCGTTCATCATCTCGAGGCCCGTGACCATACCCATCATCATCTGGCGCTGGAACTTGATGCTCGTCTCTAACTGCCGTGCATCAACGAGTCGGTTGAACTCCGACTTAATGTCATCCAGGGAGTTCTCCATGGTGAACTTGCGGCTCACAGGGAAACCCTTCTTCTCGAGCCGGTCGAGTTTGTTGATGAGGTCCGACTTCTCCTTGCGCTCCTGCTCAGGGTTCATGGACTGCGCCGACATGAAGCCGCCACCAGCCGAATATCCGGCAGAACTCTGGGAATTCTCGAAGAGAGACGTCGACTCCTTATTGATTGTGATGTTGGGAATCATGCCGACATCACCGCCACCCCCGAGAATATCCCCAGTGCCGACGGGGATGTCAAAGGAATTCATATCAAGGGGCTCAAGAGGCATAATATTGATGTCTCCATCAAGTGGAGGGGGTGCATTTATGGACACGGTGTTGCCACCGGCCGGACTATCGCGCGTCAGATTGACATTTGTGTTTGCAAGGAGACCCATGCGGAAATCATCGCTGCCGATGTCATTGATATTGATGACATTTCCGACATCCATGTCACCGATGTCGACGATCTCCCGCATATCTGAAATTGGAATGCCGATGCCGCTCATATATCTTGACTTCAGGGCGACTTTTTAAGCACATGTTTTACGCATGCCGGCGGCCGCCGCTGCCAACCGGCGCACCCACCAAATATTCCTCCGCTCTCCTAATAGAAGTTATGTCGTCCGTCCTCGACCGTTCACACAATCCGCGGAAACTTGTGCGAGTTCAATATGTAACAGGCGCGCCTCTTGCCAGTTCTGTCGACTTTGCAAACGGTCTTCCATTTATGTATGTTGATTCGGCCGGCGTAGCACATCCACGACTTGATGCGGCTGATGCACCATACACATTTATGTCCGTGGCGGCAGTTATAACAGAATTAGTGTCAATTGATATGGATGCTCGTCGACAGGTGAAGTCTATGAGCAGTGCATGGGAGCCTATTCTAAATGACTACTTAGCGGGACTTATTAGTGGAAGTGTAACAAATATCTATGTATACCGCTCGGCATTTGCCAAACTTTACCAGGCGACTACACTTTATAGCCAGAGTGTATCCCCATTTACAACTGAGCCGCCCCAGTTTGTGTCTGCTGATACGCTTGATGCACCTGCGCGGAGTTTCAACACAATCAATGGCACCGACTATTATGGCTACTCGATGCCCGCACACACTTACTGGGCGGCCGATACACCGCTTGTGCTGGAGTTCACCGACAGCGGGGATAATTCAGTCAAATATTTAACTATACACAGTCCTGCAACGCCCTATAACAATGTTGCATATACCACAATGAACTAATTGTGAGCACAGGGAGTCATTTAGGAGTCTGTAATATGTATTATAAGCGCGCAAAACTTGCACACTTATAATATTTTTAGCACAGTCGCTGTGTTAATGCACAGGTGTCGAACGGGAGCCATGTATTGCACTGCGCCGTGTGCGCCGTTTGCTTTGGCCTGTAGCGAGTGTGCGCACTTTGAGCACATCTTTACTGCGATCCCCCGCCTTTTCAGCCATTCCTAAAAGAGTTCCCAGGGTTTTCTTTTCGGCCTGCGAAAGTTGGGCACCCTTCTTTAAGAAAGACTTTACATCTGCCCATAGGCCCGCCGCCCGCTCAGGTGACCGCGATTCGGCTGGCGATTCATATTCCTCCTTAATTGCACTTAGGATTGGTTGGAAGGATGTTTTGGCGCTGCGATGGCTGCGGCTACTGTTACGCTGTCGCTGCGTTCTTGCCAGAGAATTCCTAAGTGAATCCAGATGTGCCTCGGTCGCCTTTATCTCGCTCTTTATTTTGGTCTGCATTGCTTGAGAGGCAGTCATTGGAACAGTCGCTGGTGCAGCTGTCATACCATTTTCAAGTAGATATAACATTTCCAGTGTATCCATATCTACTGTATTTATTAAATCGTGCATAGTGTATACCCGCGAGTATATACTGAAAAATTTATCGGCAAATTCGGCAATATCTTTTCCGCGTGCACTAATAATTTTCTTGTAATTCGGGTCGGCGCGAATTTCGGCATTACTACGCGGCTTGAAGGAGTCGGCAACTGCAGTGCGATGAATACTTTCTACATTAATAAGTGGCATATGTGGCGCGGCTATATGCAACTCTGCAAGAAGCCCAAACATGCTTGCAATACTTGCTCGTATATCATCTTCTTCTTTTTTGGTGAATTTTGAAACACTGCCTCCACCACTCATGTTTGTATCATCATTTAGTGCAGGTGCAGGCTTAGGAAACATATTTCTAATTGTCATTGCAGCCGCCATAAACGCATTATTAATATCAATTATCAATTGTTCGTTTTTATCCGGTTCAGTGGATAACATAATATTATTTATATTTTCATATAGAGATTTAAACACATCTTCACATGCGACTTTAAAAGGTTCGTCCTTAAACGAATCGTGCACATTTTTTAATGCATCTGTAAATTCGTATATGGAAAAGTATTTCCGTTCTTGAGTTGTTAATGTAAGCTCATCAGATGATATATATTGGAACTTGGTTTTTTTTAAGCCTCTGTCAAATATTCTCAGCAAATCACGCACGGCCTTATATTTCGTATCAATATTTATAAAGTCCTCGGGTGCATAATTGAACCCAGTATACACATTTGATATATCAAATGAAAAATTAAAAGCATTATAAAATTTATCTTTATCACGAAGTCGAATGCGTATTATGCGGCCAACCGACCGAAGATTTTTATAAATAGTATGCATAGGTTCCATACGAGTTAGCACATTTAATTCCAGAAATTGTTGAAATGCATCATTAAACTCTATTATGGACAAACCCACAAATGGCGCATCACCATTATTGACGCCTGTAATGTAATTTATAACCGCAGTGGGAAAATTATATTTCATGGCTTTAAGTCTATCGTGATTGGCAGTTAATATGTGTTCAAATTGCAATATGTCTTCCATTATGCTTGATATATGTTTTTCATGCGCTTCCATAATTGTCACAAAAGTGCTATAATGTTCACCACCTGCAGTAACAATATTATTTACAGTTTTTACCGAATCGTATATTGTTTGTAAATAATGATATACATCGCCCAGCTTCATAATTTGTGCATAAATCCCCGCATCTGTTGTTGCAACTGTGCCACATATATCGACCCCATGTATAATTTTAAGTATATCGTTCATTTTTGCTTTAATATGCGCACGGGTTGTGGCTGGAAACACAAGTGACCTCATAATGCTTATATATGTTTGGAAAACCATACATAATATGTTTAGTCTCATTATTTCTCTCTGCCCTGCCGTGGCAACAGGTGTGCCCATGGAGCGAAACATATCATGTTTATTTTTATGACTATATACACCATCCTGCCCTAAAAGCCGCATACATGTTGACGAATTCTGATCAACACTTACTACAAGTGTCGGCTCATCGCTTTGACGCGCCTGTCTGCTAATTTCACCATCACCAAATGTTTTCCAATCTGATATAAAATCAAGTAAATCTTGGGTCAATGCCGACGGTTTACTTTTATATGCTTTCACAAATTCGACCAGGAGTTTCTTCATTGGCCATACGCCACGCTGTGAAACAGCATCAATAATTTTAGGAAAATTTTCGGGAGTTATGCGGGCAGTGCGAGAAATTGCATCAGTTAGGCGTGCAATATAATCCAGTGTAGGTCCATTTGTATATTTTTCATAATCTGGAATTGTTTCGCTTATAACCTTTTCTACATTATTAAGCTGACATGTTATTTCCAGACCAATCTTGGTGCCAGCTCGAATAGTTGATACAGTTATATCTGCTACACGCTTTGTTCGACCGCGCATAGGCTCAGTAAATGTGAACCAATCATACACATGAGTGCTGGCGTCTGTTAATGATATGTAATTATCCAATAATTTACTATTTGTTGCAGAATCCATATACACCTGCGTTGTTTGTTTCTGAATAAATCCGCTCCATTGTTTCATAAAATGTTTAACACCCGCATTTCCGTCGTTTAACACATATATTTCAGACGGTGCACTCGGATTTCTAGAAAAAAATAAATGTATATATTCTCCAACTGCGGCACATGCACGCTCATTTGCTGCATCAATATCATTAATAATTGTCAAACACTTTACAGGTATATCAACCAACTCTTTTTTTCTACGCATATCAGCGGCCCCGCGTCCACGCATCATAGTGTCCGCTATTGTGGATGCGTTTATTGAAGTATATGTCATATGCTTCACAAATTTTACATTAATTTTTTTCAGATCTTCCATATGATCACATATTCCCATAATCGATGGATGAGCAACTTCTAGCAACTCCCTAAATGAAGTCTCAATATCACTTAGGTAAATGTATGTATTATCTTCGTGAATTCCAGCAACAAACCTATTAAATGAAATGCTGCTGGCGGGCTGTGAACCTTCACCAAGCAGTTCAGCCATCGGTGAAGTAATTGCATGGTTGGTGACGCGAAGACAATTTAACCGCGTTGATCTATCGGGGCATCCACAATGGTCATGAGGATGATCAACACATCGTGCAAGCAACTGTAGTTGCTCGCGAGTCATTTGCGACAAGTTTTTTAGAATAGCCGGTGCCGATGTGCCAGATTTAAACAACGATGCGCAACTTTTTTCTGGTTCCATCATATCCGCAACTTCAAGTAGCTTCACCGTTCTCACATCCTTTTCCGCCTTTTTTCGCACAATCTCATCTTCTTTAGATTCAATCGTCGCTACAAATTTTTTACGAATTGCTGCGGATACAGGCGCCCGCCCTGGTCTCACAGACTTCTTAGGAGTCTCAGCAATCTTTTTTGCGGCGGCAGCGATGGCAGTTTTTTGAGATTCAGACAACTTTCCACCGCCATCCATTGCTGGCTATACTACTTAACCTTCAGAAATCTATACACATACACAACGCGTCGGCCAAATCGGACTTCTTTGCGGCCCCAGTAAAGAGGGCATCCCAGCGTCCGCCGGCCGCGTGGGCAGCAAGCCAAGCCCGCACACGCGCCTCACCGCCTTCTTTACGAGCCGCATAGCCAGCGTCGCCAGCTTCAACTCCTCGCACCTTTTTTCCAGCGTGCACTAAATGGAAGGCCGGGACCGCTCCAGTATCGCGCTCGGCTTTGAAGTTGTCGCGCAAGGTGGCAAATAGGAGAATTTGCACGGTTTTCATTGTGGGATTTTTCAGCACCGGCTGGTTTTCCAGGAGCACCGATGTGCAACTCATAAATGTGTCATATCGGCGGTCATTCAGAATCATCGCCAAAATGGCATCATGGAGCGTTTCCAAGCTGGCCCCGAGCGCCTTGGTGACTTTCTTTACGGGCTTGACGGCGCTGATTGGGAGGGCAAACTTGGTCGCCAGGAGTTCCACCCAGGCATCTTTCTTTGTCGCACCGGGCGCCGGTCGACCCAGCCCAGCCTTTGCCGCAATTTCTTTTAGGACTGCCACGGGAGGCACGGTGGTCAGGGGCTTTGCACCTGCGTCCACACCAGTCAATGCGGGTCGGTCCGCGGGTAAATGGCGGCCACAGTAAAATGCTGGTGCAGCCGGTGCCCGCAAAACGGCCCACTTTGCCCCCACCGCGCAACGATTGCACACGGTTTTCACAGGCGCTGCATCGCCGTCCGTCAGCAAATTCACATTTTCCCAGGCAATTATCTGGCACCCCGAGCCGTCCGCGGCAGCACCAGGCGGCTTGTCCAGAATGCAATACGCCAAGTTCTTGATGCCAATATCGAACGCCAGCACACGCCGCCAACCATCTCTAACTGCAGGCACGGAAGAAACAGCCGGCGTAGTCATACTTTAGTATATTCTTTAGCACTTTTTAACCTCTCTAATTTCTAGAGACCCAGCCGCCGCCCATGTTTCGGAAACTCCTGGGAATACTTTTAATGGCCGCTGCAGGCGTCGGGCCGATGACACTTTACGATTCGACCAGCCTACACACACTACCACCAACCGAATCCTATGCGACCGCCGGCACCTCCAGTGCACCCAGCCAGTGCACCCTCCTGGCGACCCGTTTCACGCCCACCACAGAAGGTCAAACGCGTTATATGCGATTTAATCTAGAAATTCCCGTCGGTCAACCACCGACATCCTGGGAGGTCGGTCTTTACGAAGACACGGGCGCTGACCGTGTCGGCTCCACACTCCTAACTGCCGGCACTACAATCTCAGAAACTGCAATTAGGAATGTGTGGGATTTTGCGGTAGATACTGGGGATGTGGGCACATGGCTGGCGCCCGATACACCTGTGTGGCTGACACTGCATGCTCGACCCACTGCGGCCGCGGCTGCTGCGGTGCCTCGGCAGGTCTTGTGGCATACTAGCGCCGGCACCGGCGCCGACGCCGTCAACACCGACATCCATTGGGTGGCCTCCTGGCCGCACCCATGCAACGCCTCGACGACTGCACGGCGGGCCGCCTGGAGACCTGTCGCCGGTCGCCTGCTCGCAAGTGTGTGCAGTGATTCCACTGCCAGTGCAGAGGAATGCGCCGTCTGGCCATCCCCGTCCCCGTCGCCCACCCCCAGCACATCCCCCACACCATCCCTAACTGCCAGTGCGTCAACCTCGGCAAGTCCCTCGGGCTCCTCCTCGGCGTCCCCCAGCAAGACCGCCTCAGCATCGATCACACCATCATACACATCCACAACATCCCTAACTGCATCCTTCACACCGTCCTTGTCGCCATCTCCTTCAGTGACCCCCACAGAAAGTCCGTCGGCGTCCATGTCGGCCACCGAGAGCCCTTCCCCATCGGCGACCATGGAGCCATCATATGAGCCCCCACCTGACCCGAGTGAGGAACCGTCATATTATCCAGGATATTCCTATGAGCCGTCCCCGTCCGAATCTGCCACCCCCACGGGCACACGCTCCCTGACGCAATCACCGACGGGTTCACGCACAACGACACGGACTGTGTCGGCCTCCCGCAGCCCTTCACGCACTCCCACAATTTCCTACAGTTCATCGCTCAGCCCGTCGGCGAGCCTGACAGCATCTCTCACCCCATCACCCAGCCAGACCATGTCCCTAACTGCCACCGTGACACCGTCGCTGTCATTTTCGTCCACGCGCACTGCCACAGCATCCATTACATCCACTGCGTCAGCATCTGGGACAGTCGCAGCGACTCGCATTGTGTGTCCCCTCAATACAGCCGTGAATTCCTACATAGTCCAGGCACTCCCTCTGAATTTCTACACGAATCTGGGCGGTAATTATGTGGACTATATGACATGTCGCGTGGAAATCAAGGCGGCTCCCCAGAAGCGCCTGGTGTTCATCTTCAATACATTTGTAACAGAGGGTGGTTATGATTTTGTGCGAATATATGACGGGTCCTCGAATGCCTCCCCACAGATTTTCTCGAAGTCGGGCGGAGCCGTGCCGGCCCCAGTATATTCCACAGGGTCCACAGCATATCTCCAGTGGACTACCGATGTGTCCGTAGTATACTCGGGGGTGAATATCATAGTCCGTGAAACGGATATGCCGTCGCCGACACCCACGCGAACGGCGACGCCGAGCCAAACCCCCAGCCAATCCGCGACAGCCAGCCAAACACTGACCCAGACACCTACCACATCTCTAACTGCCAGTCCGTCGCTGACCGCCACACTGACTCCCACCACATGTCCCACTGCAACTTCCACACGGACTGTGAGCCCATCACCTTCAATATCTCCATCGGTAAGTGGAACCGCCACCACTTCTCGCACACCATCCCTAACTGCCACCACATCGACTTCCACTTCAATTACGCCGACTGCGTCGTATGTGCACATAAGGTATGTGACCGTAACGGCGACTGTGACAAGCACTGCGACCGTCACAACTACAGTTAGGGAAACGGTGACAGCGACGGCGACAGCAACCGTCACCGCCACGGTCACAGTTTATATAGAAAAATCTCCAACACTGACACCGTCGGCAACCCCAACCTCCTCAATTACAGGATCCCAAAGTGCGACGCAAAGTGCGACATCGTCGAATTCGATTTCCAAAAGTGTTTCCAGGTCGCCGACGGCAACCACTTTGGAAACGCGATCGATGACACCAACGCAAAGTGTGACATCATCAAAGAGTCCCACCTCATCAGCGACAACTTCCATTACATCCTCGCAATCCCAAACAACCTCTATTTCAGTCAGCCCGAGCCCATCCATTACCCCCTCGGGGAGCACAACAGAAACCGCCACACGGTCCATTACATCCACACGCACCACAACGCCTTCCATTACATCGTTTGAAACAATCTCCGCGACAGCAACAAAGACTCCCTCGCAAAGTGTGTCAGTGACCGAAAGCAGTTCTAAAAGTATTTCGCCGTCGGCGTCGGCATCGACAACTGGAACCGCGACAAAGTCTTTGACACCTTCTCAAAGTGCGTCGGCAACCGCAACAGCGAGTCCTTCCATTACAGCATCACAATCTCATACAGCCTCCATTTCAATATCTCCCTCACAATCCATAACTGTAAGTGCAACGGGCTCCACGTCGGCAACCGCAACAACCTCAATTTCGATTTCCAAAACTGTTTCCAGGTCGGCCAGCCGAACTACTTTGGAAACGCGATCGATGACACCATCGCAAAGTTTGTCGGCTACACCATCGGTGTCATCGAGCACTTCCATTACCGCCTCACAATCTCATACAGTCTCCCAAACAATCTCCATTTCACCCACACCGTCTCTATCACAAACCACAACACCATCCCTAACTGAAAGTGCAACGGGCACCGCCAGCGCCTCCCAAACGACCTCCATTACAGGCAGCGCATCACCTTCCATTACAGGAACTGCGACAGCCACCCCGTCGACCTCCCAAAGTTCATCCCAAACTGCGACAGCCTCCATTTCGATTTCCAAAACTGTTTCCCAATCGCCGACGCCAACCACTTTGGAAACGCGATCGACGACACCATCGCAAAGTGCGAGCGCCAGCGCCTCTGCCACAGCGACCACATCAGTCAGCCAATCCGCATCCGCCAGTCCCAGCAAAACCCACACACTATCCCTAACAGCCTCCCCATCTTCTCAATTAGGAGATGCTGCCGCCGTCATAGGGAATACCACGGCCTTGACGGGATTCTTGCAAAATCTCATAGACGCCTCCCCAGTGCCAGTCGCACAACTCGCGGCAATCGCGGCCAACCTGCCGGCCGATATGCCCGCCACCGACATCAAAGACACACTGCGTCTCCTGGCGGCCATTCCGAAAGCCGGCACCGAGGCCGGCGAAGTATTTACAGTAAAAACGGACTCCTTCGAATTCGTCGCGGCCTCCATTACTGGCACCGAAACGGCCACATTGTCGGTGGGTGGCGGCAGCGGCGGTGGCGGCGAGATTTCCATCGCAGTGCCTCCGTTGCCCCCCGAACTCGCCGCCGCCGGCGTCTCCGCATCCGTAATTGTCTGGACATCATCCCCCTACGAAGACCTCGCACCCGCAGTTGACACTCCCGTGCTTTCCATCGAGATTTCGAGCAGTAGTGGGGAAGCGCTTGAAGTCGCAAATCTTCCCCAGCCGATCCGTTTCAGTTATGCCCTGCCAGCGGAAACGCGGGCCAGCCGCTTACCCACCAACATCTCCTATATGTGCTTAGAGGACCAACCTGGGCTATTTCAATTAGAAGGTGTGACTGGGCCGCAGAATTCGACGCTATGCCCATCGGGCCTGGCGGCGAACATTACTTGTGGCGAGGCGGCAGCGACGGCGGCATGGCACAACTATACATGCGACCCGCCCATACTAGCCGGCGACTGTATATACTGGGACACGCGTGCTCTTAACTGGTCCTCCAGCGGATGCCGCGCGGTCTCCGTGACGCCCGATACAATGACATGTGAATGCACACATCTGACCGACTTCGGTGGCCGCATTGCAGCCATCTTCGCGTCCAATGAGGCCCTATTCCGCGGATTTGCCGACATCTACAGCGCGGAAACCATGCGGCGCCTCTGGAAATTCTACACATTCTTCGGTTCCTGGGCGCTCGGCGGGGCCGTCCTAATTGCCTGGCTCGCATATCTCGACTATCGTGCAGCGGCCACCTACTTGCGCCGCCTGGTGACATGCGAGGAAATCCAGGAACTCTTCAAAGTATATCCCGCGGACTCCGTGCTGGACCGTCTACTTCCCCCGCCTACCGACGAGGAAATCATCGCCGCCTCCCTCGACACCCGCTGGCCGTCAGCACAGCCTCCTCCAGAAATTCCACGCGGACGCTGCCACCGTCTCCTGTTCACCCTCCGCATTTACTGGCAGCGACTGGTATATCAGCACTCATACTTTTCCGTGTTTTTCCGCTTTGACCCGCGCCTTTCTCGTCCATTCCGTGCACTGTTCATTTTGACCTCCCTTATGCACACACTTTTCATAACTGCCCTTCTTTACGGATATATGCACGGGCCCCCTGCGGCCGGCACGGCCTTTGAACCGGCGACTGTCGCGGAGTCAGTGCTTCTGTCCGTTATCACGAGTGCCCTAAATGTTGTCTTTGTGCGCGTGCTCTTTACTTTTATGAATGCCGCGGGGACAGCCGAGTTCCGCTGGCGCTACCCGATTCTTTACGAGGAACTTTTGCGCCGACACAAAATCGAGGAAGCACTTTGCACTTTACCGACCGACGAAATAGTTGCCGAAGTGCGCCGCTTGCGCGCGCAGCGTTTCCGTGTCGGTGCTGGGCGGGCCGCGGTGAATGCAATTATGGATATACACGAGGATGCGTCTGATGAAGATGTGTTGACAACCCGCGAATCAACCGGCGCCGGCCTTTCCCAAGACGGCGATGTGCTCGAATATCTACTCCTAATTGCCCGTTGTAAGAAACCCGTTAAAGTCGCCCAGGTGCATACATTAGCAACTGCCCGTGCACTCATGGGATTCACAATTAGGAATGTGAAGGAGGCGGTGAGAGGATGGCGGCGCTGGCTCCCTGTGCATACCCGCCAGGGGTGGTTCGGGCTCGTGGTGCCCGTTGCGTGGTTCACATGGTGTATCCAGTATTTACTCGCGTTTGCTGCGAGCCGCCAGGACGATGTTGCCGACGACATGTTTCAGAGTTATGGGTTTTCGCAATTAATGACGATATTTGGCACACAACCGGTCGCTTTACTGGCGACTATGTTGCTTACACTCGGGTTCTTTTATGCGAGCACGCGGTGTTGCCCTAGCAAAGCGGCGGCCCATGCACACCGTGGGATAAAGGCACTCGAATTCTTCTCGGATCCGATGGCGAGCAAGGGGAGCACCGCCTTGTCGGCCAGCCTCGCTTATTGGCTTTTCCTGCGTGCACCCGCCGACGCCTCCTTGTCAACCCCTTGGACACGGCACATGGACATTGCATGTGCAACGGCGAAGGCTGCGTCGGGATTCCTGCGGGAACTCGTGCATAGGGCACCGGATTTGCCCGAGGAAAATTCGGTTGCAGTCGACACAGGGGAGCAATTAGAAGATGGGCTGGCCGAGGCGGATGGAAACGATGTTGCATGTGAAAAGCGGACTATCATGCTATATGCGCTTTGGCGGGGGCAAGTCGCCTAGCGCAGAACGCATCTTCTAAATGCAGTAATTATACCTTAAATGATAATTTAATAATAATCATAACGATTTTTATTAAATTATTTGTAGCGGCTGCGGCTACGGCTTCAGCGCACTGGTGGTGCGGACGACTTCCCAGCCGGCCCATCCTTGCCCCGCACCGAGTTGCGACCACCTTCATAGCGCGTAGTCAGTGCAACACGGCGCACATCCTTCGCCCGCTCGGTCATTGACGGATCCACCTCGAATGTCCCGAAAAGTGCTGGCAGCGGTTCGGAGCCCCGCTCAATACCGAGCCCAAAGATGTCGGTGCTCTGCTCGAATGTGCACGAATCCGCCGTGCACCGCTGCACAACCGCAGGCGGAGGCTGCGTCGCAGCCAGCCCAAACAGTGCACCATTCCAAATGGCCTGCCGGCGACGGCTTTCATCAATCATGCTATCCGCGTTATGGACCATAAACTGATGCGTAGCAAACTGGTGACCGACTGGAACATTCTTCTCGCATTTTGAACGGTAATCCGTGACCAGCCGCGCATCCGACATAAGAGCAGCATATGCCGGATAACGACTGTCTGGAGCCGGCTCGAACATACTTGCCTCCACTGCAGGCTTGTCTACCTTCCCATTGCCATCACCGGCAATATCCCCCTTATCATATGAAAACCATGTTTCAGGGTCAACACGGAAACCTTTCTTCATCATGTGCGCCATACCGTCTAATTGCTATTAGGAGAGAAGATTGGCGGCTTGGGCGCCTATTTAGGCATCAACAACCGCCGCTGCATCTCCGAAGAAGGCCGTAGAGTTGAAACTGGAGGGCGCGGCCGTGGCGGCGACCCCCTCTTCGACACCCGAATCCTTCTTGCGGAGCGCCTCAATGATCTCGGTGCGGCTCATCTTGCTGGACCCCTTGATTGCACGATTGTGGGCAAGTTGCTTGAGTTCCTTCACACTCATGGTCTCATACTGAGGCTCGATCTTATGGACATGCACACCCTTGTCTGCGAGGACCGCCTGGGCATCACCCGAAAGTTCGACCACACGGAGATTGTTCGCCGGTGCATTGTCGACCTCCTCGAGCATCTTCTCGAGGTCGTCCGTGTCGGTTATATCCTCGGTGCCAACAGGCGAATCAGCACCGCTGGGCGTCTCCTCACCGGCCTCCTCGCGAATTGTGGGGACAAAGCTGTCGGCGAGGACACCCTCGAGTTCCTCCTCGTTGATTTCCATCCCCATACCCATGCCCATGTCGTCATCCTCCTCATCACCGACACGGGCATGACCACCGCCACTGCTGCCGACACCACCAGGGCTGGGGGGCATGGCAAAGCCGGGGAAACCCATGAACGAGTTCTCCGTTGCAACCTTGAGGTCGAGCAGGATGCTCTCAAGAAGATTCATATGCTTCTCGACCTGGGCAAGGCGCGTATACAGGTAGAACGCCACCGCCGCAATTACGAGCAGAAGAACAACACCAACTGTAAATGCATCTCCGACGATATTCATCTCTTATATCCTAGGAGCCGCCGAGATACTTATGTTGGCGGGTGAAACGCGACGACGGCGGCGGCATGGGCCCTGTCAAAGCCCGTTTTCGCGCAAAATATCGCCGACCGAACTGACAGTGCAAATCCCTGGCTGCAGTCCGTAATGATATTGGATGCGGCCGCCAGGTAACTCCGTCGCGGGGCAGCAGAGGCGCTGCACAGTTGCCGGTGCATTCACGACTAATTCAAATACATGCGTGCTTATCATACTTGCCACATGCGGGCAAGCCCATAGTTTATTCAAATAATGCTGGGACGCTGCGGCGGCATCGGGCGGATTCGTGGAATGGAACAGTTCATCAATGAAGACCATGCCGAGCCCGGGACTGGTCGCCGCTCGCGCCAGGGATGTGGCCGCAAATGCGACCTCCCGCTCGAAAAGTGAGGCCTTCCCAGGGAGATCCTCGAGACGCAAGCATGACTGCACCCAGGCCAGCGGGGTCATTTCAACTGCCGTCCCAAATGCCACACCGTATGTGTGGGCAAGCACAATGTTCCGTAGCACGGCTCTCAGTGCGGTAGATTTGCCACCTCTGTTAGGTCCAGTTAGGAGTGCGTGCTGGCCTGCGCTACCACCGATGCTGCAATCAAAATGCCGCCGCGCCGCTGGTGCAATACCAATATCACAAATTCCCGTCATAACGACATGTGGCCGGTCCCCGCCAACCCAGCACACTGGCACAACAGTGCGGCAAGTCGCCATCCGATATATCACCTCGAGCCGTCCCACCTGTCCTAATAGCAGTTCCATGAGTTTCGGGCGGTCGAGACAAAACGCCACCAGGCGCCGCAGATCACCGCGGAGTCGTTCGGGAATGGGCAGGCGTGGTGTGCGAATGCCCGCGGCACCCAGAGTGGTCCGAATATCCTCGGCCGCCGCCAAAAACGCCTGAACCCCGCGTGCCTTTTCCAAAATCATCTCCTGGAGTCGCCAAGTATGCCGCGCACCTTGAATGGGCTGCCAAATGGCCTGCACTAGGGAAAACACGACAACACCGACCTGTATCCAGGACTTCGCAGTTTCGCTCATACCAGCCGGTAGTTGCGGCATGCGGACATTCATATGCGACATCAAGGCGGCCGCCCCGCCACCGAGGTATAAGTCCTTCGTTATGCGGAAATATTCACCGACGGTAATGGGCAACCGCATTACAAACTTCAGGACAATGAATGGTGCAACCAGTGTCAGCAG
>VFQS010000667.1_pt1 | contig 36416 bp, 37 predicted proteins | sample 3512361 | NCBI WGS metagenome assembly VFQS01 (sample SAMN10412375, study PRJNA504923) | tailings metagenome | isolation source: Relicate 1 Philex TSF3 active mining | place: Philippines
GGTTGGGCAGCAGGGAGGTGTAGAGGCTGCCCGGGCCGAGCACGATCAGATCGGCGTTGGCGATCGCCTCGAGGGCCCGCGGCAGGGCGGGCGGCTGCTCGGGGATGCAGCCCAGGCGCACGATCGGGCTGGGGGCCTTGCCGATGCGCGATTCCCCCTCGATCCGCTCGCCGTTCTCCAGCTCGGCCCACAGGCGCACATCCGCATTGGTGGCCGGCACCACCTGGCCCTGCACCGCCAGCACCCGGCTGCTGGCGGTGATCGCCGATTCCAGGCTGCCGGTGATGGCGGTGAGGGCCGTGAGGAAGAGGTTGCCGAAGCTGTGCCCCTCCAGGCCGCTGCCGGTCTTGAAGCGGTACTGGAACAGGCGGGTGAGCAGGGGCTCCTCCCGCGCCAGGGCCGCCAGGCAGTTGCGGATGTCGCCGGGGGGCTGCACGCCGAACTCGCGCCGCAGCACGCCGCTGCTGCCGCCGTCGTCGGCCACCGTGACGATCGCGGTGATGTTGCTGCTGTAGCGCTTCAGGCCGCTGAGCAGGGTGGAGAGGCCGGTGCCGCCGCCGATCGCCACGATGCTCGGGCCCCGGTTGAGGCGGCGCTGGGCCAGCAGCGCATCCACCAGCACCGTGTCCTTCTCGGGGGCCAGCGCCTTCTGGATCGAGCCGAAGCTGCGGCTCTGGCCCAGCCAGATCATGCCGCCGCCGATCAGCAGCACCAGGGGTCCGGTGATGCCGCGCGGCATCACCTGGGTGACGCGCTGCAGCAGCCACTTGAGCGATTCCAGGCTCCAGTAGATCGGCTGCAGATCGGCCCACACGGCCGCCCCCAGCAGGGCGATCAACAGCCCGAGGCCGGAGGTGAGCATCCAGCGCTTCACCACCAGGCCGGGCTGCAGCCAGCGGGCGGCGCGGCGGGAGCGGCTCACCAGGTCCTGCTGGCGCGGGTCGCCGGCCGCCACCCAGCCCGGCCGTCGATCGCGGTCGGCCCGGCGCAGGCGGCCGGGGCGGCGGGGCGGCCGGAGGCGCGTCACGGCGGGGGGAGCGGCAAGGGTGCGGCGCTGCGTGGCAGAACTGTACGGAGGATTCTCGCGGCGGGAAACCGCAGAATGGGGGCCCTGGCCTGCGCCATGGCCCCCGCCTCCTCCCCCACACCCACCGCCGGGGGCGCTTCCACCCCCGCCCCCCCGCCCAGCCCCGCGCCCGTGCCGGTGGCCGAGCTGTGCGGCGTGTCGATGCGCTGGGGGGCCAGGCCCGTGCTCGATGGCGTCGACCTCCGCCTCAACGCCGGCGAGCGGCTGGTGGTGGTGGGTCCCTCGGGGGCCGGCAAATCCACGATCCTGCGGCTGCTGGCGGGCCTGTTGCTGCCCAGCGCCGGCACGGTGCGCATCCACGGCGTGCCGCAGACCTACCTGCGCCTCGACCAGCGCCATCCCCCCGACGTGCGCTTCGTGTTCCAGAACCCGGCGCTGCTGGCCTCGCTCACGGTGCGGGAGAACGTGGGCTTTCTCCTCTACCGCTACAGCCGCCTGGGCGACGCCGAGATCCGCACCCGGGTGCGGGAGGCCCTCAAGGCGGTGGGCCTCTCCGGCATCGAAGACCGGCTGCCGGGTGAACTGAGCGGCGGCATGCAGAAGCGGGTGAGCTTCGCCCGCGCCCTGATCGAGGACCCCACCAACCCCGGCGGGCCCGAGCCGCTGCTGCTCTTCGATGAACCCACCGCCGGCCTGGATCCGGTGGCCTGCACCCGGGTGGAGGATCTGATCGTGCGCACCACCGAGCTCAGCCGCGGCTCCGGCGTGGTGGTGAGCCATGTGGTGAGCACGATCGACCGCTGCGCCGAGCGCGTGATCCTGCTCTACGACGGCCAGTTCCGCTGGCAGGGCAGCGTGGAGGAGTTCCGCCGGAGCGACGATCCCTACGTGCGCCAGTTCCGGAGCGGTAGTCTGCGCGGACCGATGCAGCCGGCCGAGCTCTGAGCCCATGCGCCGCAGTGTTCGTGAGGCATTGGTTGGCTTTTCCCTGCTGGCGGCCGCCGCCACGGGGCTCGGCATCTGGATGTGGCTGCGCGGCATCTCCGTGCGCGGCGACGCCTGGACCGTGCGCGTGAGCTTCGCCGATGCGGCCGGCCTGGCCGAGCGGGCGCCCGTGCTCTACCGCGGCGTGATCGTGGGCAGCGTGCGCAAGGTGCAGGTGCGCGATCAGCTGGTGGAGGCGGAACTGGAGATCAGCGATGCCAGTCTGCGGCTGTCGCGGCCGGTGGTGGCGCGGGTGGCGGCCGGCTCCCTGCTCGGCGGCGACGCCCAGGTGACCCTGCTCAGCGCCGGCCAGCCCCTGCCCGCCTCCCTGCCGGGCCCGCGTGAGCGCGGCTGCGACGACCGCCGCCTCGTCTGCAACGGCGGCCGGCTGCGGGGCGTCGCCGCCGCCAGCCTCGATTCGGTCACCGCCACGGTGCAGCGCCTGCTCGACCAGGCCGACCGCGAGCAGATGGTGCAGAAGCTGGTGACGGCCACCGAGAGCTTCGAGCGCACCTCCCGCGAAACCGAGAAGCTGATCCGCGATGGCCAGGTGTTCGTGGCTGAGACCCAGGTGCTGGTGAACAAGCTGCAGCGGTCGGCCGATCAGCTCGATCCGATCCTCGGCAACATCAACACCGCCTCGGTCGATGCCGCCAAGGCCACCCGCCACGTGCGCAACGTGGCCGCCGCCCTCGACAACCCGCGCACCGCCGCCGATCTGCAGGCCACCCTCGCCAACGCCCGGGCGCTCACGGCCCGCTGGGAGGAGGTGGGCGGCGACGTGCGCAAGCTCACCGGCGATCCGAAGTTCCTCGATGGCATCCGCGCCGTGTCGGTGGGGCTGGGGCGCTTCTTCGAGGAGCTCTATCCGGCCCAGGTGGATGCGGCCCGCACGCGCGAGCAGCGCCGCGGCGCTGCGGCCGCCCCCGAGCGGCCCAGCGTGAGCCCGGCCCGCCAGCCGCCCCTGCCGGCGGCCGGCCGCTGAAGGCTCGCCGCTGGAGCCGGACCCACCGCTCAGAAGCTCTGGATGGCGTCGAGGGCGATGGCGGCGATCGCCTGGTCGCTCGCTTTGGGCAGCTGCACGTAGCGGCCGCCGGCGGCCTCGGCCAGCTCGCGGCCCATGCCGCTGCCGATGAACTTGCGCTCGGTGTCGATCACCAGCAGCCGGATGCCGAGGGCCCGGTAGCGGCTGGCCACCTGCTTCACCTCCTCGCGCAGGTCCACCGGCTCCTCGCCCTCCAGCTGGGGCTGGCCGAGGGAGCGGCCCAGGGGCACGTTGCCGCGGCCATCGGTGATCGCCACCACCACCACCTGGCCCAGATCGCCGGTGGCCAGGGCATTGGCGCCCACCCTCGCGGCCTGGGAGAGGCCGTGGGCCAGCGGTGAGCCGCCGCCGCAGGGCATCGATTCCAGGCGCCGGCGCGCGGCGGTGATCGAGCGAGTAGGGGGCAGCAGCACGTCGGCCTGCTCGCCGCGGAAGGGGATCAGCGCCACTTCGTCGCGGTTTTCGTAGGCCTCGGTGAGCAGCCGGATCACGGCCCCCTTGGCGCTCTGCATGCGGTTGAGCGCCATCGAGCCGCTGGCATCCACCAGGAAGATCACCAGGGCGCCGGCCTTGCGCTGCAGCTGCTTGGCCCGCAGGTCGCCGTCTTCCACCACCACCTTGCGGTGGGGTTCACGTTCGCGGCGGGTTTTCTGATACGGCGCGGCGGCCCGCAGGGTGGCGTCCACGGCGATGCGCTTCACCGGGCCGCGGGGGAGCATCGGCTTCACGTAGCGGCCGCGCGAATCGCTGAACACCACGGCGCGGCTGCCGCTGCCGCCGGTCTTGGCCTTGCCGGCGTTGAACAGCAGCAGGTCGGGATCGATCGCCACGGCTTCTGGATCCAGCAGGAACTCTTCAGGGATCGAGGGCGGCGCCTGATCCTCCGGGGTCTCGTCGTCTTGCTCCTGCTCGTCGTCCGGTTCGTCTTGCTCCTGCTCGTTGTCGGGTTGCTCGGGCTCTTCCGGTGGTTGCTCACCCTGGGGTGGTGGCGGTGGTGGCTCCATCGGCTGGTCGGGATCGGGCGGCGGCAGCTGCAGCGCCCGCGGCGCGATCACCAGACGCACGGCTACCTGCAGGTCGTCCGCTTCCACCCGGTCGCGGCCGGAGAGAGCGGCATGGGCCCGCGCCACCCGCACCGCATAGAGCTCGCTGCGGTGGCCCTCCACGCCACCGCGCAGCGCTTCCTTCACCAGGTATTCGATCTGCTCCCGCGCGATCTGCACATCCGGCAGCCACTGGCGCGCCAGCAGCAGCTGGGTAGCCAGGGCGTTGGTCTCCTCCTGCCACCTGGAGCGGAAGCTGTCGCTGGCTTCGGCATGGTCGATGGCGCTGCGGCTGATGGCCACCCGCTGCTCCAGGTCCAGGGTCTGGTTGGCGCTCAGGCAGATGGCGAAGCGATCGAGCAGGTGGTCGCGCACCGCCCCCTCCTCGGGGTTGTAGGTGGCGATCAGCAGGCAGCGGCAGGGGTGGCTGAGGCTGAGGCCCTCGCGCTCGATCCGGTTCTCGCCGCTGCCCACCGCCGCCAGCAGCAGGTTGGTGATGCCGTCGTCGAGCAGGTTGAGCTCATCCACGTAGAGCACGCCGCGGTGCGCCTCCGCCAGCAGCCCCGGCTGGAACACGGCCGCCCCCGCCGCCAGCGAGGCGGTCACGTCGACCGAGCCCACCAGCCGGTCTTCCGTGATGCCGAGCGGCACCTGCACGAAGGGCGCCGGCACCACCCGGGTGGGCAGCAGGGCCGTGGGGTCGGCGCCGCTCGGGTCGCCGCCCAGTTCCGTGATCCGGGCGCGGGTGGCGGCGTCCCATTCCTCGGGGCGGGCGGGGTCGGCGTTGAGGCTGTCCTCCACCACATCGATCGGCGGCAGCAGGGCGTGCAGGCCGCGGGCCAGCACCGATTTGCCCGTGCCGCGGCCGCCGGCGATCACCACGCCGCCCAGCCCCGGATCCACGGCGGCAAGAAGCAGGGCCAGCTTGAGGGTGCCGTGGCCGGTGATCGCCGCCAGGGGGAAGGCCCGGGCGGCGGCGCTGGAGGGGGCGCTGGTGCTGCCGCTGGCGACCATGGCTGCGAGATGACCCGGATGTCGGGGCAGTCTCGCCGATCGGAGGCGGGCCCGCGCCCGGCCCGGCCGCACCCGCGGCGCCCTGCTCAGCTCCGCCCGGCTCAGCTCCGGTGGTATGGCCCGCCCTCGAGGATCGAGCGGGCCCGGTAGAGCTGCTCGAGCAGCAGCAGGCGCGCCAGCTCGTGCGGGAAGGTGAGCGGCGAGAGGCTCAGCAGCCAGTGGGCCCGGGCCCGCAGGGGCGGATGGATGCCCGCCGCTCCGCCGATCACGAAGGCCAGCCGCTCCGGCGCCAGCGCCGCCAGCCGCGCCGCGAAGGCCGGCGAATCGGCGCCGCTGCTGCCCTCCTCGCTCAGCACCACCAGCCGTTCGTCGGGCCGCAGGGCGGCCTCGATCGCCGCCGCCTCCCGCTCCGGCGTGCCATCGCGCAGCTCGGTGATCGTGAGCCCGGGCAGCCGCTTGAGGTACATGGCGATGCCCTCGGCGATCCAGGCCTTGCGCACCTTGCCCACGGCGATCACCCGCAGGCGCGAGGGGTTGAGCACGGGCGGCCGGGCGGCTGCCCTCCAGCATGGGCCCGGCAAGGCCCGGCCCGGCCGGCCCTGGCCCGGAGCGCGGCGGTGGGGTGCGCGAAGCTGGCCCGATCCGCCGCCTGCCGCCGATGGCGCCCCTGCCACCGCCCGAGCCCGCCCGCCTGCTCGAGAGCCTCGCGGCCCTCGATGCCCGCAAGCTGCGCTTCGAGGTGAACCGGTTCGCCCTGCCCATGGGGGTGGAGGGCACCTTCGGCATCATTCGCCACCCCGGCGCCTCGCTGGCGGTGCCGGTGCTCGACGACGGCCGGGTGGTGCTGCTGCGCCAGTACCGCTTCGCCGTGGCCTGCCGCATCCTCGAGTTCCCGGCCGGCACCCTCGATGAGGGCGAGGATCCGCTCACCACGATGCGGCGCGAGCTGCAGGAGGAGGCCGGCTACAGCGCCGAGCGCTGGGATCCCCTCGGCACCATGCTCCCCTGCCCCGGCTACTCCGATGAGGTGATCCACCTCTTCCTGGCCCGGCAGCTCAGCCCCCTGAGCGAGCGCCCCCCCGGCGACGACGACGAGGACCTGGAGGTGCTCACCATGACCCCGGCCGAGCTGGATGCGGCCCTGGCCAGCGGCGACGAATACCTCGATGGCAAGAGCCTGGCCGCCTGGTTCCGCGCCCGCCAGCTGCTCGGCCTCTGATCCCCGCCCGCGCGCCACACCCCAGCGCACCCCAGCGCACCCAAGCGCACCCAAGCGCCACCCCGCCGCCATGACCTCACCCCGCCGGCTCTTCTGGCACCGCCGCGACCTGCGTCTGGCCGACAACCGCGGCCTCGCCGCTGCCTTCGCCGCCGGCCCCGCGCTCACCGGCGTGTTCGTGCTCGATCCGGCGATCCTCGGCGACCCGGCCATGGCCCCGGCCCGGCTCTGGTTCCTGCGCGAGAGCCTGGCGGAGCTGGCCCAGGCCTGGCGGGCCGCCGGCAGCCGGCTGGTCCTGCTGCAGGGCGATCCCGTGGCCCTGCTGCCGCGGCTGGCGGCGGCCATCGGCGCCGGCGCGGTGCACTGGAACCGGGATGTGGAGCCCTTCGGCCGCGCCCGCGACGCGCGCGTGGCCGAGGCCCTGGCGGCGGCGGGGCTGGCCGCTGAGCAGCACTGGGACCAGCTGCTGGTGGAGCCGGAGGCGCTGCGCACCGGCGCCGGCGATCCCTACCGGGTCTACGGCCCCTACCTGCGCAGCTGGCGCGCCCGGGTGGAGCGCGCCGGCGAGGCCCTCGCGCCCCTGCCGGCCCCCGAGGGCCTGCGCGACCTCGATCCCGCCGCCCTGGCCGAGGCCTGGCAGGCCCTGCCCCGGCTGGAGGCCGTGCCGGCGGCGGCCGATCTCGGCCCCGTGTTCGGCGGCGCCAGCCTCTGCCCCTGCCGCCCCGGCGAAGCGGCGGCCCGCGAGCAGCTGGCGGCCTTCTGCGCCGATGGTCGGCTGCAGCGCTACGAGCCGGGCCGCAACCTGCCCGGCGAGGACGGCACCTCCTTCCTCTCGGCGGCCCTCAAGTTCGGCACGCTCAGCCCCCGGCAGGCCTGGGCCGCCGCCCAGGCGGTGCGCGCCCAGGCCCGCGGTGAGGAGGCGCTGCAGGCGATCACCGTGTGGGAGCAGGAGCTGGCCTGGCGCGAGTTTTACCAGCAGGCCCTGTTCCACTACCCCGAGCTGGCGGAGGGGCCCTACCGGCCCCAGTGGCGCCATTTCCCCTGGGAGAACGAGCCGGAGCGCTTCGCCGCCTGGTGCGAGGGCCGCACCGGGGTGCCGATCGTGGATGCGGCGATGCGGCAGCTCAACGAGAGCGGCTGGATGCACAACCGCTGCCGCATGATCGTGGCCTCCTTCCTGGTGAAGGACCTGATCTGCGACTGGCGCCTGGGCGAGCGGGCCTTCATGGAGCGGCTCGTGGATGGCGACCTGGCGGCCAACAACGGCGGCTGGCAGTGGAGCGCCAGCAGCGGCATGGACCCCAAGCCCCTGCGCATCTTCAACCCTTACACCCAGGCGGCCCGCTTCGACCCGGAGGGCGTGTACATCCGCACCTGGGTGCCGGAACTGGCCCATGTCGACACGCCCGAGCTGCTCGCCGGCACGATCCCGGCGGGCCAGCGCCGCGGCTATCCGGCCCCGATCGTGAACCACAAGCTCCAGCAGGCCCGCTTCAAGGCCCTGCACGCCACCCTGCCGAAGGCCGGCTGAGGGCGGGCGCGGGCGGCCGCCGGCCCCTCAGGCGGCCAGGGCGGCGCCGCTGCTGCGCTGCATCAGGCTGCGCAGGGCCGCGATCACGGCCTCCTGCTGCGCCTCGCTCAGCTCGGGGAAGATCGGCAGGCTGAGCACCTCGGCGCAGAGCCGCTCGGTGACCGGCAGGCTGCCCGGCGCCAGGCCGAGCTCGGCGTAGGCGGGCTGGCGGTGGATCGGGATCGGGTAGTAGATGATCGTGTTCACGCCGGCCTCGCGCAGCTGCTGCTGGTGCCAGTCGCGGCAGCAGGCCTCCGGCAGCCCGTGGGCGGCGCTGTCGGCCGAGGGGGTGCAGCCGCCGGCGCAGGCGCTGCCGCTGGCCGGGCAGGCCTGCACGCGCACCACGAACTGGTTCCAGCTGTGGCCGGCCGGCCCGGCCTCCGGCAGGCTGATCCCGGGCAGGTCGGCCAGGGCCTCGCGGTAGCGGGCGGCGATGGCGCGGCGGCGCTCCACCCAGCGCTCCAGGTGGGGCAGCTTCACCCGCAGCACGGCGGCCTGGAGGGCATCGAGGCGGCTGTTGATGCCCAGGTTGGTGTGCAGGTAGCGGCGGGGCATGCCGTGCACCGCCAGCTCGCGGATCCGCTGGGCCAGCTCCGGATCGCGGCAGGTAACGGCACCGCCGTCGCCGGCGCCGCCCAGGTTCTTGGTGGGGAAGAAGCTGAAGCAGCCGGCATCGCCCCAGCTGCCCACGGGCCGGCCGGCCCAGCTGGCGCCGGTGGCCTGGGCGCAGTCCTCCACCACCAGGAGGTTGTGGGCCGCGGCGATGGCGCAGAGGCGCTCCATGTCGGCCGGGCGGCCGAACAGGTGCACCGGCAGCAGGGCGCGGGTGGCGGCGGTGATCGCTGCCTCCACGCCCGCCGGATCGATCAGATAGGTGGCCGGGTCGACATCCACGAACACCGGCGTGGCGCCCACGGCGCTGATCGCTTCGGCGGTGGCGAAGAAGCTGAAGGAGGCGGTGATCACCTCATCGCCGGGGCCGATGCCGAGGCCGCGCAGGGCCAGGATCAGGGCATCGGTGCCGCTGTTGCAGCCGATGGCGTGGGGGCTGCCGCAGCTCGCGGCGAACTCCTGCTCGAAGGCGCCCACCGCCGCCCCACCGATGTACTGGCCGCTTCTGAGCACCTCGAGAACGGCCTGATCGAGGGTGTCGCCCAGCTGCTGCAGTTGCTCGCTGAGGCTGAAGGGGGGCACTTGCATGGCGGCAACCTTAAGCCCAGCGCAATGCGGCGGATTGCGCCGCGGGCGAGCCCGCCTGCCGCGGCTTCAGCGGGCCCAGGCCGGTTCCTGGCCCGGGTGCCACTTGATGTTGCAGCCGATCGAGGCGGTCTGCTGGGCCGGCACCGGCCGGCCGGCGGCCAGGGCCTCGAGGGCGGCGCGCAGGTCGCGGCCGTCGCAGGGCAGGCCACTGCCGGGGCGGCTCGGATCCAGCTGGCCGCGGTACACGAGCCGGTGGCTGGCGTCGAACAGGTAGGGGTCGGGCGTGCAGGCGGCCTGGAAGGCGCGGGCCACCGCCTGGCTGTCGTCGGCCAGGTAGGGGAAGGTCCAGCCGTGGGCCTCGGCCTGGGCGCGCATCTGGGCCGGGCCGTCCTGGGGGTGGCTGGCGAGGCTGTTGCTGCGGATCGCCAGGATCGCCGCATCGGTGGCGCTGCCGGGGCCGTGGTCGGCCTGGAGCCGGCTGATCTCCGCCTCCACGTGCTTCACGAAGGGGCAGTGGGGGCAGAGAAAGAGCACCAGCACCGGCCGCCCGTTCAGGCTCTGGGGCTGCAGCGGGCCGCCGTGCACGGGCGTGAGCTGCTCCTGCAGCAGCGCCAGCGGCAGGGGCGTGCCCAGGGGCAGCATCGTGGAGGGGGTGAGGGCCATGGGTGCGCCGCCGCTGACGTGAGCGCCGCCGAAGGGTTGAGGCAGGGATCATGCCGGGGATCCGCCGCCCCCGCGTGCCCCGCCCCCGCGTGCTTCGCCTCGCCCTCCGCATCTGCCTGCCCTTGCGGCAGCCGTCGGCCCCGGGTTCCGCGCTGGCCCTGGCCCTGGCGGCAGCCCTGGGGCTGGCGGGCTGCGTGCCGGCCGAGCGGCGGATCAGCGGCCGCGTGTTTCCCCTGCCCCGCCACAGCCCCCACGACGGTCTGGCGGTGGTGACCCGCCCCGGCGGCGAGGGCCTGCACCTCTGGCTCACCACCGACACCAGCACCGCCGGTGTCTGCCGTCCCCGCTGGACGCCGCGGCCGGCCCGCCTGCGCGGCGGCAACGGTGCGGCGCCCACCAGTTCCGGCGTGGCGCCGCGCGCCGAGTTTCAGGTGGCCCTGCGCGATGGCCGGTTGCGCTGGCTGCTGCGGCGGGAGTTCGAGGCCCTCTGCCGCCTGCGCGCCCCCCAGCGCAGCTTCGTGTGGGTGGAGCCGCCCCGCAGCGCCGCCGTGCCGCCACCCCCGCCGCTGTGGGAGGAGCGCCATCTGCTCAGCCACCCGGCGGCGGTGAAGCGCGCCGAGAAAACCCTGCTCGGCCTGCCCCTCAGCCCCGACGATTTCGACGACAAGCCCCTGCCGCCGCCCGACCACGGACCCTGAGCGGTTCAGCCGGCCGGGTCCCACACCCGCGGTTCCGCCCGGCGCCAGTAGCGCGAGAAGCGGCCCAGATCCGGGCTGCCGCGGCCGCTCAGGGGCAGGGCTACGAAGGGCTCCGGCTCGAGGATCCGCAGCGGCAGGGCCTGGGCCACCCGGCCGGCGATCGCCGTGAAGCGGGGGTCCACCGCCCGGCTGGTCACGATGCCGTCGGCCCCAAGGGCGGCGGCGGCCGCCAGCAGTTCGGCGGCCACGTCGCCCTCGCGCACCTGCAGCGGCAGCTCCGCCAGGCACTCGCGCAGGAACTGCAGCCGGCCGGGGGCCAGCGGCGCGCCGCCGCTGGTGGCGGTGCCGCCGGCGATCAGCTCGCTGTCGAACACGAACAGGGCCGCGGCGTCCGGGTGGGCCCGCAGGGCCGGGTTGGCCGGCCCCAGGGCTTCGCCGTGCACCCACACCAGCGGCCGCTGCAGCGGTGCCGCCCCGCCCGCTGCCTGGGCGAGGGGCGGGGCCGGCGGCGCGGCTGCTGGCGGCACCGGCCCCGGCGGGCTGGCCTGGGGCGGGGCGCCGGGATCGGCCCGGAACAGCCGGGCCTGCAGGGCCTCGTAGCTGGCGTCGAAGGGGCAGCGGTGGGCGGCGGGGCAGGCGGCGCAGAAGCGGCCGCTGCTGAAACGCTCCAGGTTGGCGCGGTTGAAGATGTAGGGCTTGTGGCTGAAGCTGCTCGCCACCCACTGCCAGCTGAGGTTGTTGCTGGCCGGGTCGCCATCGAGCAGGTGCTGCAGGAACCAGCGGGCGCCGGCTTGCCAGCGCACCCGGCGCCAGTGCACCACGTAGGCCGCCAGCCACATGCGGGCGTGGTTGTGCAGCCAGCCCGCAGCCATCAGCTCGCCGGCGAAGCCATCGATGCAGGCCAGGCCGGTGTCGGCCGCGGCCAGGTCGGCCGGCAGCTCCGGCGCGTAGCTCTCGGGCCGGTGGCCGGTCTTGAGCGGTTCGCGGTCGTGCCAGATGCCGTCGCCCAGCTGGATCCAGAGGCGCTGCCAGTAATCGCGCCAGCCGAGCTCGTTGATCAGCTTCTCGCCGGCGCGCCGCTGGGCCGGGCTCCAGGCGCCGCCCGCGGCCCCGCCACCGCCGGCTCCCGCGAACAGATCCCCCTGCAGCGCTGCCGGCGCCGGCTCCTGCTGCCGCAGCCGGGCGAACACGGCGTCGCGCACCTCGGCCAGGGTGAGCACGCCGTGGCGGATGTAGGGCGAGAGGCGGGTGACGGCCCCATCGAGGTGGTTGCGCGTGGCGGCGTAGCGGGCCGGGTTCACGGCCGCCAGGCGCTCCTCGGCGGCGCGGCGGCCACCGCGCAGGCCGCCGCGCAGGCCACCCCGCAGAACAGAGGCGGAGCTCATGACCGGCGCGGCTGGAGGGCAGCCCTCACTCTGCTGCGGCGGGCCCCCCGGCCGCGCGCAGGCGGCGGCGCAACCGGCGGCTGGCGTGCCAGGCGGCGCAGGCCCCCAGGGCCGGCAGGGGCGCCGGCGCGGCCGTGGCGCCTGCGCCGATGCTGGTCACGTTGAGTTGGTAGAGAAGCTTGTTTTGGAAGCCACTCCAGGCCAGTGGAGTCGGCCTTCCCTGACCCTGCGCCCCGGTGGTCTGGCCAACGCTGAAGTTGTCGCTGACCGTGTAGGAGTTGCTGTGCATATGCCAGCGGCCTATCGAATTTGTGGCCTGAAGCACCAGAGCGTATGGGGTGGAAGGGGAGAGGGTGTAGGCCGAGATGGCGCCAAGTTGGCTGGCATTCAGCGTCACGTAGGCCGCGGAGCTTGTGAGGGTGAACTGAGACGAGGAGGCCAGCACCTGCCTTGGTAAGCCTGCGGCAATCGAATAGAGGCTGATCCTGAAGTTGTTGGTTACTCCTCCGTTCCTGCTCAGCAGGGCGGAGAAGCTGCTGACCTGGTAGCCCTGCGCCTGGGCTCCAGTGGTGAAGATTGCGCCGGTTTCGGACCTTCTTGCGGGCTCTATTGGGGGAGAGGCGGGCCTGTCCTCGACCGCAAGATTGGAGGCCGAAGTGGTGGACAGGTTGTTGGTGTTGTCGATCACCACGAAGGCCCGGGCCGGCGATGATCCCGCTGCGCCCAGCAGGGCCGCCCCCGCCAGCCCCAGGGGCAGCTGTAGACGGGCGAAGCAGTCAGGGCGCATGCCGGCATGGGCAATGTTCGGGGAAACTTAGGGGGCATCTCGGAGCTGCCCCTTCCGTGTGTGGCGACTGGCACCGGATTGCCCCGGGGGGTGTGGAGCCTGTGCCCATCGGCATCTGTGAATCCAGCCCTAGCCTGAGCCCATGCCAGGTCCCGACCCCCGCCACGCGCTGCTGCGCCGCCAGTGGGCCGAGGAGCGCAGCCTGCTGGAGCACCGCCGCCGCCATCTGCAGGCGGCGGCGGCGGCAGCGGCCCGGGCCCTGAGGGAGCGGTGGCCCCAGCTGGAGGCGGTGTGGCTGTTCGGCTCGGCGGCCGCTCCCGATACATTCCGCCGTCACTCCGACCTCGATCTGGCTGTGGGTGGACTGCCGCCGGAGGCCCAGATCACAGCCCTGGGGGTGGTGGAACGGGAGGTGGATGCGGCCCTGGCCGCCGCCGGCGAGGCCGGCACCGCCATTGATCTGGTGCGCATTGAAGACCTCGACCCCCACTGGCAGGGTCGCCTGCGCGAGCGGGCGCTCCCGCTCCCCTGAACCCCATGGCTGCGCCCACCCCTGAACAGCTTGCCGATCTGGCCCTCGACCTCCAGGTGGAAACCGGCAAGCTGCAGCGCCTGGTGGCCAGTATCGCTGCGCTTGGACCAGTGCTGGAGGATCCGTTGCGGCTGGATGCTGCCGCCCTGCGCCTTCAGAGCCTCTACACCGGAATCGAGCGCTGCCTGCTGCTCACGGTTCGGGTGATCAACGGCGGCACGCCCGATGGCGCCGAGTGGCACCGCCGGCTTCTGGAGCGCATGGCTCAGTCCACCGCCCAGCGGCCGGCCCTGCTCAGCGCCGGCACCATCGCCGGCCTGCAGGAGCTGCTCCGTTTCCGCCACCTGGTTCGCCACCTCTATGCGTATGAGCTGCGGCCGCAGCCGGTGGAGCAGCTGCGGCTGGAGGCTCTGGCGCTGTGGCCCGCGGTTCTGCGCGACCTGGAGGCCTTCCGTGCGTGGCTTCTCGAGGCCGCAGCGCAGGGCGGCTGACGCCGCTGCGGGAGAATCCCCCGATCGCAAGCGCCCCACCCCATGCTTCTCGATCTGCGCGGCAAGAAGGCCCTCGTCACCGGCATCGCCAACAACAAGTCGATCGCCTGGGGCATCGCCCAGCAGCTGCACGCGGCCGGCTGCGAGCTGGGCGTCACCTACCTGCCGGATGAGAAGGGCCGCTTCGAGGGCAAGGTGCGCGACCTCACCGCGCCACTGGCCCCCACCCTGTTCGAGCCCCTCAACGTGCAGGATCCGGCCCAGATCGAGGCCGTGTTCGCCAAGGTGGCCGAGCAGTGGGGCTCCATCGACGTGCTGGTGCACTGCCTGGCCTTCGCCGGCAAGGAGGAGCTGATCGGCGACTACAGCGCCATCAGCCCCGAGGGCTTCGCCCGGGCCCTGGAGGTGAGCGCCTACTCCCTGGCCCCCCTCTGCCGCCACGCCAAGCCCCTGTTCAACCCGGGCGGCAGCGTGATCACCCTCAGCTACCTGGGCGCCGAGCGGGCGATCCCCAACTACAACGTGATGGGCGTGGCCAAGGCGGCCCTGGAGGCCTCGGTGCGCTACCTGGCCGCAGAGCTGGGCCCGGAGAAGCAGGTGCGCGTGAACGCGATCAGCGCCGGTCCGATCCGCACCCTGGCCAGCAGCGCCATCGGCGGCATCCTCGACATGATCCACAACGTGGAGGAGAAGGCCCCCCTGCGCCGCACCGTCACCCAGGAGGAGGTGGGCGGCACCGCCGCCTTCCTGGCCAGCCCGCTGGCCTCCGGCATCACCGGCCAGGTGCTGTATGTGGACGCCGGCTACTGCATCACGGGCATGTGAGCGCCGCCGCCGCAAGGCAGGCCGCCGCGCCCACATAGCCGGCCGGCAGGGCCAGGCTCCAGAGCTGCTCGCCGGCCGCATGGCCTGCCGCCGCCGGCGTGAGTGCGCTCCGCTGGGCCAGGCCGCAGCCGTGGGCCTTGAGGCGGGCCTCCAGCCGGCACCAGGCCGCCAGGAAGGCCTCGCTCTGGGCCGCCGCGCCCAGCCCCTCGCGGGCCTGGCGCTCCAGGGCCTGCCGCTCGCCTGCCGGCAGCATCCGGGCGGCGAGGGGCCGCCAGCGCGGCACCGGCCGCAGCCGCTCCAGATCCACCCCCACCGGCCGGCTGGGGTGCAGGGCCAGCAGGATCAGATCGCCCGAGTGGCTGATGTTGAACTGCGGTCCGCCCGGGCAGAAGGGTTTTCCCTGGGGGCCGCCACGGATCGGCACGGCCGCGGGTTCGCCGCCGCCCAGGGCCGCCAGCAGCCTCCGCAGGCCGGCGCGGCCCAGCAGGAACTGCTCGCGATCGGCCTGGCGGCGCAGGCCGGCGAGCCGCTGCCGCTCGGAAGGCGCCAGCCAGCCTTCCAGCTGCCGCGCCAGGGCCGGATCACCCGCGGCAGCCCGGGCCGCCCCGGCCGCCCCGGGGCGCTCCAGCAGCAGTAGCAGCGGTGCCGGTCCCGCCTGCGCCAGCGCCCCGGCCAGCCAGGGGGCCGGATCCTGCCGCGGCGCCCAGGGCCGGGGGGTGAGGGGCATGGCCAGGGGCGGCATCAGCGGAGCCAGTGGGCATCATGGCGGCGCCGGCTTCGGCATGATTCAGCAGCACTGATCCGCCGCCCCTGGGCGCGGCCTTCCCCATGCGCAGCGGCAGCATCCACCGCGTCACCGGCGAAACCGACGTGCGCGTGACCCTGGGGCTCGATGGCAGCGGCCGCTGCCGGGTGGCCACCGGCGTGCCCTTTCTCGACCACATGCTCCACCAGATCAGCAGCCACGGCCTGATCGACCTGGAGATCGAGGCCACGGGCGACACCCACATCGACGACCACCACACCAACGAAGACGTGGGCATCGCCGTGGGTCAGGCGCTGGCCCAGGCCCTGGGCGACCGGCGCGGCATCCACCGCTTCGGCCACTTCCTGGCGCCCCTCGATGAGGCCCTGGTGCAGGTGGCGCTCGATTGCAGCGGCCGGCCGCACCTGAGCTGGGGCCTCACCATCCCGGCCCAGAAGATCGGCACCTACGACACCGAACTGGTGAAGGAGTTCTTCGTGGCGGTGGTGAACAACAGCGGCCTCACCCTGCACGTGCGCCAGCTCGATGGCGTGAACTCGCACCACATCGTGGAGGCCTGCTTCAAGGCCTTCGCCCGCGCCCTGCGCCAGGCCACCGAGCCGGATCCGCGCCGCGCCGGTGCGGTGCCGAGCAGCAAGGGGGTGCTGGAGCGGGCCGGCGCCACCGGCTGAGCGCCCCCATGGCCCGCGCCGCCCGCAGCCTGCTGCCGCCGCTGCTGCCCTACGGCGCGGCCGCGGCGCTGCTGGCGGCGCTGCAGGCCAGCCCCCTGCCCCAGACCCTCAACCTGCTGGCGTACGACGCCCTGCTGCACCTGCGGCCGGCGGGCAGCGGCGCCGCCTGGCCGGTGCTGCTGGTGACGATCGATGAGCCCACGATCGCCCGCCACGGCTGGCCGCTCGACGACGGCCTGCTCTGCCGGGCGATCGACCGGCTCGGCCAGGCGGGCGCCCTGGCGATCGGGCTTGATCTCTACCGCGACCGCGGCGTGGGGCCGCAGCGGGCCTGCCTGCCCCAGCGGCTGGCCCGCGAACCGCGGCTGGTGGCGATCTTCAACGTGGCCGCCGGCATCGCCGCGCCAGTGGGAACGCCGCCGCGCCGCCAGGCCTTCAACGATCTGGTGGTCGACGACGACGGCGTGGTGCGCCGCGATCTGGTGCATGTGAGCGGCCAGCCGGAGGCCAGCGTGGCCCTGCCGCTGCGGCTGCTGGAGGTGGCCGGCCGCGGCGGCGATCTGCGCCGCCGCATCGAGGCCCAGCAGCCGCCCTGGTGGCCGCTGCGGATGGGCTCCGGCGGCTACGGCGCCGTGGATGATGCCGGCCACCAGCGGCTGCTGCCCTTCCGCACCCCCGGCTCCTTCCGCAGCCTGCCGCTGGAGGCGGTGCTGGAGCACCCGGCGGCGGCGCTGGGGCGCCAGGCCTCGGGCCGGATCGTGCTGATCGGCAGCACCGCCCCCTCCCTGCGCGACCTGTTCGCGGTGCCCCACAGCCGCTTCCGCCCCGGCGCCGCTGTGATGCAGATGAGCGGCGTGGAGCTGCACGCCCAGCGGCTGGTGGCCCTGCTGGCCGCCACCGCCCCAGGCACCACCACCACCACCGCCACGGCGCCCACCCCCACCACCGCCGACCCCACGCTGGTGCTGCGGCCGGTGCCCGCCGGCCCGCAGCGGCTGCTCGGCCTGCTGCTGTTCGGCCTGGGGGCGCTGCTGGGGGAGCGGCCGGCCGGCCTGCGCCGCAGCGTGCTGCTGGTGGCGGCGGCGCTGCCGCTGCTGCTGGGGCTGCTGCTCGGCCTGTTCTGGAGCGGCTGGTGGCTGGGCCTGAGCCTGCCCCTGGCCTGCCTCACCCTGCCGGCGGGGGTGGCCTGGCTGCGGCGCGGCAGCCTCAGCCAGTTGCAGCGCCAGCAGTTCCAGCGGCTGCTGGGGCAGACCACCACGCCGGCGGTGGCCGATGAGCTCTGGCGCCAGCGCGACACGCTGCTGCGCGATGGCCGCTTCGAGGGGCGGCAGCTGCCGGTCACGGTGCTGTTCGCCGACATCGCCGGCTTCAGCGGCGTGGCCGAGGCGATGGCGCCGGCGGAGGTGCTGGCCTGGCTCAACCGCGGCCTGGCCGAGGCGATCCCGGTGATCACCAGCCACGGCGGCATGGTGAACAAGTTCACCGGCGATGGCTTCCTGGCGGTGTTCGGCGCGCCGCTGGGGCGGGGTGAGGCGGCCGAGGCGCGGGCGGCGGTGCAGGCGGCCCTGGAGATCCGCCGCCGCTTCGAGGCCCTGGCCCGGGAGGCGCCGCAGCAGCCGCAGCGGCGGCTGCGCCTCGGCGTGCACAGCGGCGCTGCCATCGCCGGCTCGCTCGGCAGCCGGGAGCGTTTCGAATACGCCGTGATGGGCGATGCGGTGAACTGCGCGGCGCGGCTGGAGAGCGTGCAGAAGGGGCGCCACAGCGGCGCCTGCCGGGTGCTGGTGTCGGGCGCCACGCTGGCCCTGGTGGGCGACCTGCCGCTGCGCTGGAGCGCCTGGGGCCGCACGCCGGTGAAGGGCCGCCGCGAGCCGATCGAGATCTGGGAGCTGCGTGGCTAGCGTTGGACAACCACGTGGCACTTGCCATGGTTCGTCTGTCCCTGCCGCTGGCCCTGCTGGGCCTCACCGCCGCCCTGGCCGCCCCGGTGCGCGCCGCCGAGCCGCCCTGCCCGGCCCCGGCCCCCTGCGAGGCCACCGCCGGCCCACACGCCCACGCCGCCGCTCCGCTGGCCGCCCCCTGCGCCGAGGCGCCCTGCCCCTGAGCCGGCCGGCCCGGTGCCCTGGTTCGTGAAGACGGAAACCTTCCTGCGGCCCTACGCCGAGGTGGAGCCGCATCTGCGCGCCCACCGGCTCTGGGTGGAGCAGCAGCGGGCCGCCGGCGTGCGCCTCTGCAGCGGCTACCGGGTGGATGGCGAGGGCCGGCCCGGCGGCGGTGGTCTGCTGCTCCTGGAGGCCGAGAGCCATGCGGCGGCCGAGGAGCTGCTGCGCGGCGATCCGATGATCCGCAGCGGCTGCGTGGCCTGGCAGCTGCACGGCTGGCGGCCGGTGGTGGGGGATCTCGACCTTCACTGAGGCCCCGCTTCACAGTCCGTTACCTGATGATGGGGGAACTCCCGCTGCCTGCCATGGCCCCCTCCGCCCCTCCGGCCGCCTCCCCCAGCGCCGGCCCCAGCCGCTACGACCGCGCCGACTGGGCCAGCGCCTTCGTGAACGTGGAGGAGGAGCACAGCAACCTGCCACTCACGGCCAGCCGCGGCACGATCCCGGCCGAGCTGGCCGGCACCTTCTACCGCAACGGTCCGGGCCGGCTGGAGCGCGGCGGCCGCATGGTGCACCACCCCTTCGATGGCGATGGGATGGTGTCGGCGATGCGCTTCGAGGGCGGCCAGGCCTGGCTGAGCAACCGCTTCGTGCGCACCGAGGGCTGGCAGGCAGAGGAGGAAGCGGGCCGGTTCGTGTACCGGGGCGTGTTCGGCACCCAGAAGCCGGGCGGCCCGCTGGCCAATGCCTTCGACCTGCGGCTCAAGAACATCGCCAACACCCATGTGGTGAAGCTGGGCGACCAGCTGCTGGCCCTGTGGGAGGCGGCCGAGCCCCACGCCCTCGATCCCGACACCCTCGAAACCCGCGGCATCACGCTGCTCGATGGCGTGCTGCGGCCGGGGGAGGCCTTCAGCGCCCATCCCCGCTTCGATCCCGGCCACCACGGCGGGCCGCGGCTGGTCACCTTCGGCGTCAAGACCGGCCCGCGCAGCACGATCCGGCTGATGGAGTTCGGCGCTGATGGCCGGCTGATCGAGGAGCGGCGCGATACCTTCCCAGGCTTCGCCTTCCTGCACGATTTCGCGATCACGCCCGACTGGGCCGTGTTCATGCAGAACGCGATCGCCTTCAACCCCCTGCCCTACGTGCTGGGCCAGAAGGGCGCGGCCCAGTGCCTGGCCTCCAACCCCACCGCCGCCGGCAGCTTCCTGCTGATCCCGCGGCCCAGCGGCCGCTTCGCCGGCGAGGAGCCGCGCCGGCTCACGGCCCCTCCGGGCTTCGTGTTCCACCACCTCAATGCCCATGCCGATGCCAGCGGCACCGAGGTGGTGGTGGATTCGATCGTCTACGACGATTTCCCCTCGATTGGGCCGGAGAGCGATTTCCAGCAGGTGGAGTTCGAGGCGATCCCGGCCGGCCGCCTCCAGCGCTACACGCTCGACACCGTGAGCGGCGCCGTGAGCTGGAAGGTGCTGGAGGCGCGCACCTGTGAATTCGCCATGGTGAACCCGCAGCGCCAGGGCCTGGAGGCCCGCTACGGCTGGATGGCGCTGGCCGAGCGCGAGCGCGGCAACGATCCGCTGCAGGCGATCGGCAAGCTCGATCTGGTGAGCGGCGAGCGGCGGGTGTGGAGCGCCGCGCCGCGCGGCTTCGTGAGCGAGCCGATGATGGTGCCCCGCCCCGGCGCCAGCGCCGAGGACGACGGTTGGGTGCTCTGCCGGGTGTGGAACGGCGCCCGCCGCGGCAGCGATCTCGTGATCCTCGATGCCGCCACGCTGGAGGAGGTGGCGCTGCTGGAGCTGCCGCTGGCCATTCCCTATGGCCTGCACGGCAGCTGGGTGCCAGCCTGAGGCCATGGCCCCGGCTCCCGATCCGTTCGACTACAGCAGCGCCTGGTACCCCCTGGCGCCGCTGGAGGATCTGCAGCCTGAGCGGCCCACGCCGGTGCAGCTGCTGGGCCGGCGCTATGTGATCTGGAAGCCGCCGGGCGAGGGCTACCGGGTGTTCCTCGATCAGTGCCCGCACCGGCTGGCGCCGCTGAGCGAGGGCCGGCTCGATGGCGAGGGGCGGCTGATGTGCAGCTACCACGGCTGGTGCTTCGATGCCGCCGGCCACTGCCGCCGCATCCCCCAGGCGGCGCCGGCCGAACCGGGCGAGGCCCGCGCCCGCCACCTGGCCGCCACCGCCCTGCCGGTGCGCGAGGCGGTGGGGCTGCTGTGGCTCTGGCCCGATCCCGCCGGCGCCGAGCAAGCGGCGGCCACGCCGCTGCCGATCTCGCCGTTTGTGGAGGAGGCGGCCGGCTTCCGCACGGCCGCGATGGTGCGCGAGCTGCCCTACGACTGGCAGACCCTGGTGGAGAACGTGGCCGATCCGGCCCATGTGCCCTTCGCGCACCACGGCGTGCAGGGCCGGCGCGAGCACGCGGTGCCGATCCCGCTGCGGATGGTGGCGGAAACGCGCGAGCGGCTGGAGGCCGAGATCCCGAGCCGGGCCTTCGCCAGCGCCACCCGGGTGCTGTTCCGGCCGCCATGCCTGCTGGAGTATCGCTTCGAGCTGCCGGGCAACCGGCGCATGGGCCTGATCACCTACTGCCTGCCGGTGGCGCCGGGCCGCAGCCGGGTGGTGGCCCAGTTCAGCCACACCTGGCGGGAGCCCTGGTGGCGGCGGCGCCCCCGCTGGTTCGACCACGCCACCAACCGCAACGCGGTGCTCGATGGCGACCTGCTCATGCTGCACACGATCGAGGCCGACCTGGCCCGCCAGCGCGCCGCCACCGTCACCGGCGCTGCAGCCGCCGAATCCCTGGCCTGGAACCGCCGCTACCGCCTGCCCACCAGCGCCGACCGCCTGGTGATCGCCTTCCAGCGCTGGCTGGAGCGCCACGGCGGCCCCTGGGCGGGGGCAGGGGCTGAGGCTGCCGGCGCCCCTGGGTTCGCCGGTGCCGCCCGTTCCGCCGCCGCTGCGTCAGCCCTTCCGCTCTCGCCGGCCCAGCTGCTGGATCGCCACGGCCAGCACACCGTGCACTGCCGCAGCTGCCGCGGCGCCCTGGCCACCAGCCGGCGGCTGCAGGCGGCCGGCCTGGCCCTGGCGGCGCTGGCCCTGGCGGCGGCGGTGCTCCAGCCGGATCAGCGGCGCCTGCCCGTGGGCCTGCCGCTGCTGCTGCTGGCGGCGGCAGGAGGCGGCGGCGCCCTGGCCCTGCGCCACCGCTTTGATCCCTGGTTCCTGCACCGCCCTTACGACCACACGCGCCGCTGAGGTTCAGCAGGCCTCCAGGTAGTCCGAGAGGCGGGTGGAGAGGCGGCGGATCGAGGCGTTGGCGCGGCGCTCCAGGCCGCGGGCGGTGTCGCGGCTGATGCCCATCTGGCGCGCCGCGGCACTCAGGCTGAGGGGTTCGCCGGCATCGAGGCCGAAGCGCAGGCGCAGCAGCTCGGCTTCCTGGGCCGGCAGTTCGGCCAGCAGCCTGGTGATGTCCTGGCGCATCAGGTTGGCGGTCACCTGGTCCTGGGGCCGGGTGGCGGGGCAGGCCAGGCTGTCGAGCAGCTGCAGCTCAGCTCCGGAGCCCGGCTGGCCATCGAGGCTGAGGGGTTCCTGGGCGCGGAACAGCACCTCGCGGATGTCGAGGGGCTTGAGCCCGGTGGCTTCCGCCAGCTCGTGGAGGCTGGGGTCGCGGCCGAGGCGCTGGCCCAGGCTCTGCTGGGCCTGGCGCAGGCGGTTCAGCTGATCCACCATCGAGGCGGGAAGGCGGATGGTGCGCCCCTTGGCCACCAGGGCGCTGCCGATGCCTTCACGGATCCACCAGGTGGCGTAGGTGGAGAAGCGGTAGCCGCGGCTGGGGTCGAAGCGTTCCACGGCCCGGATCAGGCCGATCGTGCCCTCCTGGATCAGGTCGTCCAGATCGATGGGCCGGTGCTGGTAGCGGCGGGCCATGCTCACCACCAGGCGCAGGTTGGCCAGCACCATGCGGCTGCGGGCCCGGTCGGCCTGGTGCAGGCGGCGCTGCAGTTGCCGCACCTCCAGGCCGGCCTCCAGCGCCCAGGTATCGAGGCTGGGTGGCGTGCCCCCCGCCCGGATGGTGAGCTCTTCTTTTGCCTCCATCAATGACAGACCTTGCTGCACCTGGCGGGCCAGGGAAATCTCCTCGGATGCTGACAACAAAGGAATCCGCGCGATGCTGCGCATGTGCAGGCTGAGTGCGTCGCAGCGGCCCGTGGGGCGCTTCTGTGGCGCAGGCATTGGAGGGTGATCTCGGTGAGTCGGGAAACCTTAAGGAGTGGAATTCGTGGGTGGGTGGGTTGTTGTCCCTGGGGAGAGCCAGAAGAACCAATCGCCGCGATCAGTTCGCCTGATCAGTGCGCCGAATCAGGCAGTTCAAGGGGTTCTGTGTTAATCGGCAGGCCATGGGGTGTGTGGCTAGGCCGATGGCTGGGCGTTCGCGTCGCGGGCCGGATTGGGGCCCTGCCCGGCCCTGCGGATCAGCCAGTAGGCGGCGGCCAGGGCCACCACCATCACCCCAAAGCCCAGCATCAGCGGGGCCTTGTCTTCGGTGCCGGGCGGCAGCACGATCACCTTGCGCGCCACCGCCGTGATGGCGGTGAGCAGCACCAGTTCGATCTGCACCACCTGGTCGCGCAGGTAGGCCACCACGTTCTGCAGCACCTCCAGGGCGATGAAGATCAGCAGCAGACGATCGAGCAGCTTGATCAGGCCGCCGTCAAACCAGTCGGTCTGCCACGTAACCACCTTCACGGCGGATTGCGCCACCAGCTCGATGGTGGCGACGCCGATCACCGCCGCCAGCAGCACAGCCAGGATCTTGGCCAGTTGCCGTTCGTAGCTGTGGATCGCACCGAGGAACCGTTTATCGCTGAGGAGATCCATGGCAGGGGAGAACGAACGGAGGGGCTGCCCGGCTCAGATCTGGCCGGGCAGCCTGGTTGGGGGCTGGAGGATCAGAACTTGTGGTCCCGCAGGGCCTCCACCGGGTAGATGTAGGTGATGATTGAGTAATCCGCGTAATACTTGGCTTCGATCTCGCGGGTGATCTTGTCGGCCAGTTCACGCGTGCCGGTGAGCACCTCGATCTTCACGTTGGAGAGGGTGTGCGACACACTCGGCTCCCCGGTGGATCGCACATTGCGGCTTCCTTCGCCGCCGGCGGCATTCACGGTGTAGCCGGTGGCGCCTGCCTCCTTGATCAGCTTGGTGAGTTTCTTGGAGAGAATCTCCTCGGCAACGATCACCAGTTTCCAAACCTGTTGACTCATGACTGTGTGCTCCGTTGGGTGGATGGTTGAGGCGTTTTAACGGCCGAGCATCACCTCGGCAATCCCGATGAAGAGCGGGATGCAGATGGCGATCGCCACGGGGGTGCCGATGGCGGTGGAGGCACCGATGTAGGCCGAGGGGTTGGCTGAGGGAATGCCGGCGCGGAGCGTGGGCGGGCCCGAGATGTCCGAGCTGGAGGCGGCGATCACGGCCAGCACCACCGCACCGCCGATGCTGAAGCCGGTGAGTTTGTGAATGATCAGGCCAACGCCGAAGGCCAGGAATCCATGCACGATCGGAGCGATGAAGGCATAGATGGCGAACCACTGGGCCACCTTGCGCAGCTCATTCATGCGCTGGGCGGCCTCCATGCCCATGATGATCATCAGGATCGCCAGGAAGCCCTTGAACAGCGGGTTGAAGAAGCTTTCGTAAACGGGCTCGGGCCTGGTGAGAATGCCGAGCGCCACGCCCAGCAGCAGGGCGGTGACGGCGGAACTCTGCAGGCTTTCCTTGATGATCGGCCAGATCTCCACCTTTTCGGTGGTGCCGGTCTTCTTGCTGAGGTACACGCTGGCCACCACGATCGCCGTCACCAGCGCCGGGATGTCCATGAAGGGGTAGAGGGCTGCGGTCCAGGCCTCGTAGGGCACCTTGGCGGCCTCCAGCTGGGGCAGCACCGCCGCGAGGGTGGAGCCGCTCACCGCGCCGAAGAGGCCGCCGGTGGCCACGGCATCGGGCACCTTGATGCCGGGCAGTTTACCGAGGGTGTAGCGGCTGATGAACACGATCACCACGCCGAGGAGCACCGCGGCGATCGCTGGCAGGAAGATCTCGGAGGGGTTGGAATTGCGGATGGCGATTCCGCCGGTGAGGCCGATCTTCATCAGCAGGAAGAAGCTGATGAACTTGTAGATCGAATCGGGGATGGCCAGCTGGCTCCCCAGCGAGGCCACCACGATGCCTCCGATCAGGAAGCCAAGCGTTGGTGACTGGAGCTGCTCAAGAAATAGGGTGATGAAGTCAGACACGTCGAGTCCTCTGAATGGGCAGACGAAATGTGCACGCCAGGATCTCCCAGGCCTCAGGGTCGCTGAAGCCCAGGATGTTCTGGATCGTGGTTAGCGGCTGGTCAGCGGATGATCAGCAGGCCTGCTGCGTCCGATGCAGCGGTGCTGGTGCGGTAGGCATCGCTACAGGCGGGGGTTGGCGCAGAACCATAGGCAGTGAATCGCCGGGTTGGGTGGGGTGTTGGCGGGCAGCTTCGGCCGGGTTCCCCAGAGGCTCCACCGGCACCCCTATAACCCCGTCACCTCTGTGGGTTTCCGATGCCTCCCCTTCCCCCGTTGTTGCTGGAGATCAGTTCCCACCAGCTCGAATCGGCCGCCACGCTGCTGCAGGTGGGCCGTTTCGTGGTGATCTTCCTGGTGGCGCGCGCCATCGCCGAGCTGATGGTGCGGCTGCAGCTGCCCACGATCCTGGGCGAGCTGGTGGCCGGCGTGCTGATCGGCGTGTCGGGCCTGCACCTGATCGTGCCGCCCGACACCCAGGCCCAGCTGGCCGCTGGCGTCACCGGCCTGGTGGGCTCCCTGGCCGGCATCCCGGCCGAGGCTGTGAGCGAGGTGTACAACGAAACCTTCCCCAGCCTGCAGGCCGTGTCGCAGCTGGGCCTGTTTGCCCTGCTGTTTCTCACGGGCCTTGAGAGTGAGCTCGATGAGCTGGTGGCCGTGGGCGCGCAGGCCACCACGGTGGCGGTGGCCGGTGTGCTGCTGCCCTTCGCCCTGGGCACCGCCGGCCTGCACTGGATCTTCCATGTGCCGCTGATCCCGGCGGTGTTTGCCGGCGCGGCGATGACGGCCACCTCGATCGGCATCACCGCCAGCGTGTTCGGCGAGCTGAAGTGGCTGAAGAAGCGCGAGGGCCAGATCGTGATCGGCGCCGCCGTGCTCGACGACATCCTCGGCATCGTGATCCTGGCTGTGGTGGTGGCCGTGGTGGGCGGTGGTGCCTTCACGTTCGGCCCGTTGATCCGGCTCTGCCTGGCGGCGGTGGCCTTCGTGGCGGTGGCCCTGGTGCTGAGCCGCACGGCCGCGCCGGCGTTTGATTGGGTGGTCGACCGGCTCAAGGCCCCCGGCGATGTGGCCGTGGCCAGCTTCGTGGTGCTCACGCTCTGCTGCTTTGCGGCCCAGGCGATCGGCCTGGAGGCGGCGCTCGGGGCATTCGCCGCGGGCCTGATCCTCAGCGCCTCCCGCCACACCCACGACATCGACACCGCCGTGAAGCCGCTGGTGGCCCTGTTCGCCACGGTGTTCTTCGTGCTGATCGGCACCGGGATGGACCTCTCGGTGCTCAACCCCTTCGATCCGGCCAACCGGGAGGGGCTGCTGGTGGCCGGCTTCCTGCTGGTGGTGGCCATCGCCGGCAAGGTGGCCGCCGGCTGGAGCTACCTGAGCAAGGAGCCCACCAACCGGCTGGTGGTGGGGCTGGGGATGATGCCCCGCGGCGAGGTGGGCCTGATCTTCCTGGGCCTGGGCAGCCAGGCCGGCATTCTCACGCCGGCGCTGGAGGCCGCGATCCTGCTGATGGTGATCGGCACCACCTTCCTGGCGCCGGTGCTGCTGCGGCTGGTGATCCCGGCCGAGCCGGCCGCTGCCGCCGTCGAGCAGCCCGCCTGAGCGGCTGGCGGGGGGTGGTGCGCGGCGCTGTACGCGTTTGCATGCGAACTGCATGCGTTTTGCATGCACGCCGTCACACCCCCGTGTCCCCTCCCCGCCGCCTCCCCGCTCAGGGTTCGGCGATCACCGGATTGGTGAGGGTGCCGATGCCATCGATGCGGATGCTCACGCTGTCGCCGGGCTGAAGCCAGCGGGGCGGGGTGCTGCCCATGCCCACACCGCTGGGGGTGCCGGTGAGGATCACGGTGCCGGGTTCGAGGGTGGTGCTGCCGGAGAGGAAGGCGATCAGCTCGGCCACGCCGAAGATCATGTCGGCGGTGGAGGCCTGCTGGCGCAGCTCGCCGTTCACGTGGGTGCGCAGCTCCAGGGCCTGGGGATCGGGGATGGCGGCGGCGAGGGTGAGGCAGGGGCCGAGCGGCGCGAAGGTGTCGAAGCTCTTGCCGCGGCACCACTGGCCGCCACCGAGTTCGGGCTGCTTCTGCCAGTCGCGGGCGCTCACGTCGTTGGCGCAGCAGTAGCCGAGCACGGCCTGCAGCGCTTCGGCCACGCCCACGTTCTTGCAGCGGCGGCCGATCACCACCGCCAGTTCGCCTTCGTAATCCACGGCGGTGCTGGCTAGGGCGGTGGGCAGCTCAATCGGCGCGCAGGGATGCTGCAGCGCCGAGCCGGGCTTGATGAACAGCAGCGGCCGCGCCGGAATCGCCGAGCCAAACTCGGCCGCATGGCGCCGGTAGTTCACGCCGATGCACAGAAACACCCGCGGCTCCACCGGCGCCAGCAGCTGCGCCAGCCGTGCTTCCTCGCCGCTGGGCCGCAACCCGCCCGTCTCTAGCTCGCCCGTCTGTTGCCCGTCAGCCTCGGCAAACGGACTCCCCAGCAGCCGCTCCACCCGGCCATCGGCCCCCAGCTGGCCGTGGTGCTCAACCCCCTCCGGGTCGCGGTAGCGAACGATCTGCATCAGCTGGCTGGCGGACTATGCGGATTATGAATTGGGGTGGTTCTCGGGTCTGCGAACCATGGCTAGCTTGGGCCGGTGTGTGCTTGGAGTGGAGGGGGTGACAGGGGTCTTGGGGTGTCTAGTCCGTCCGTACGCCGTGGTTCGCGGACAGGTTGGGGATTATCGGCGTGGTTTGCGGAACCTGCTAATAAGAAGTAGATTCACATAGGCAAGCTGTGGCAGGGGTCTCCAATGGGTGACGCGGCTGAATACATGATGGAGCTTCAAGCAGAAGAAGCGCAATGGCAAGCATATGAGCTCGCTCAGCTGAATGAGCCAAGAAGGCCGCTGCTCTGCTGGGGTGAAGGAGAGCTTGTCGATATCTTTGACTGGGAGCCGTGCACTAAGATATTAGGTATTTTTCTGGCCTTTCATAGGCAATGCAAGATTGGCAAGAAGTGCTTCCTCAGTAAAGGTGTTCCAAGAGAGGGAGAAGTTGCAAGCGGTTTCAACTCACGCTATGTCTGCGATAAGTCCAATGCAACGCATGAAATCCTTGTTGCATCGCGTGAAGATATTGTTCTTATGCGAGAGCAGGCCGAAATTGCCAGAATCGATGCACAGACTCTCAAAGAGCGTATGTTGGCGGATATGCTTGATGCGATGGCTAACTTTATCGAGAGTGAGCCAAGTCGCGATGTATTTGTTTTCGCAAGAACATTGTGAACGACAATTGCGCTGGCTGGGAATCTAACATTGCCATGCACCTGGGCCGCTGCCACGAGATCTTTTCGTATGGCTTTATTCTTCAGCGGCCAGGCGATGGCAAGCGTTAGATGCACCTATTGGGATTAACCAGATGTCTGACGGTACCAACTCATCTGAAATCGTTAAGGCCAAGGCCGTTGACTATTTGGCATCAGGGGCGAGGGCGGCACTGAGTGCCATTCCATTCGCAGGCTCACTACTAGCGGAGGTAGCAGGTTCAGTCATTCCAAATCAGAGAGTTGATCGCATTGCTGACTTTGCTGCGAAACTTGAAGAACGAATAGCGGATTTGGAGGAGGTTCAAGTTCGTAATGAGCTTCATGATGAAGAATTCACAGATTTACTCGAGGAGTCATTGAGGCAAGCTTCGCGCGCAGTTAGCGAAGATCGCCGGAAATATCTTGCCTCACTGGTTGCAAGTAGTCTCACATCAGAAGCTGTTAAGCATTCTGAGGCAAAGCACCTCATGCGCATCCTGGGAGAGCTGAATGACGTCGAGATACTCTGGCTTCGCTATTATCTAGTGCCGACCATAGGTGGAGACGAGGAGTTTCGCGAGCTCCATAAGGAAATTTTTGAACCAGTAGCTGCGACCACATCATCTGGCCCAGAAGAGTTGGATGATCATGCTTTGCAGCAAAGCTACCGAGATCACCTAGTGAGGCTTGGATTAGTAACAGAGTACCTACGAAAAGGCAAGGACGGTCTTCCCGAGTTTGACAAAATGACAGGCCAGCCAAAGGTCAGTCGCTGGCAGGTAAGTCAGCTGGGAAGGCTTCTGCTGAGAAGTATCGGTATGGTAAAAGGTGCCTGAGTGGTGCATCTAACTTGCCCCTCGAGTGGACAGGCCACCCTCCAGTCTGCTCCTATAGCTGTGGCTTCCGGCCTGCCACTCAGGGGCAGCGTTAGTGGGAATGGCTTGCGTATCTTGTAGACGTAGAGATTCATGATCGCTAGATTTCAGCTGGATTGCTAGGACACTCCTAACCATCATGACACTTCAAGAGACGATCGCTAACGCCGATGATGCTACATGTAGATCCACATTGGAATACATCCTGTCCGAGTTTTCAAAGCCTGCGTTTGGCGCCCTCCCCAAAAGAGAAATTGAGCTGGTAATGCTTGAGGCCCTTGTTCGCATTGGCTATCTCGGCTCAGAGCCAAGTCTTTATCAGCTTATTCAGTTATTGAGAGTCTCGCGATCCAAGTCACGCAGCCTGATCTACGAGAGAGATCTGCGTCGTCTTGGGAAGACGCAACTTGACGATCTCCTAAGGAGTTCGTTGGTTAGGCCACATATATTAAAGCAGGGTGACTTGTTCTGCCTGGAGATTGAGAATCCGCTAGTTATAGATCATCTGAAAGATAAGCTTCAGCATTTAGGTTTCGCCGCTGATGGGTCGTTTTCACCCAGTCTTGTCAGGCTGAGTAGGGATGCGTTCAACGCCTTAGTTGTTGATTGCGTGCCTTCAGCAAATCATGAGGCAATAAAGGGCGCCTTGGTGGCGGCTGGCGCACCTGACAGCACGTTCGGTGGGGTCATCAAAGGTGTCTTGGTAAAGCTTGGCGGGAAGTTCGCTGATGGTGCTGGCGAGGAGGTTGCAGGAAACATCTCTGAGTATTTAGGACCGATCATTTCAGGAGCGACTTCAGAAATTACGTCACGAGTCTCGGAACTGTTTCGAGATGCAGCCTAAAACCATCGCTAACATGCCCCATTGAGTGGCCAGGCCACCAGCAATACTCCGCTGCGCCACCGTAAGCTCCCTGTCGGCCACTTAGGGCCAGCATTGGGAGATGTATGTGGGCGTTGCCTGAAGCATTGCCCACCAGGTTTCTCGCTAGATTCCAGGTTTAGATGCCTGGGCAGATCACCTGTCTTTCGTGCTACTCTAGAGTTGTGAGCCACTAGCGGGTGGGCGAGACACTTCTTGTTTTTCGTTTTCGCGGCTGTATGCCTACGCAATATGCCTAAGGGTTTCGCTATGCCCCTCGACGTTCATCTATTCACACTTGTTGTTAATGTCTTCTATGATCCTTTGGCGGTCTGCCCCCTCCTGGCTTCCTTGCCCCATTGATTGATCTTCCATAAAGGCAAGCTAGGGCATCGTTGTCTGCTTTATGCACCAGGCGAATAACCCCACGCCTCCTTGCCATCCCCCCTTCCCAGCTGGCAGGCTTGGCTGCACCCTATGCGGGCTCCGTTGACCCTCACCGCCGAGAGTTTCCTGCGCGCGGAGAGCCAGGGAGACGAACAGCAAGACGAGTTTCTGGGTGCCCTTGCGGCGCTTGGTGGCTCGGCGGGGAATGGCCGCCTGCGCGACGTGCTGGAGTGGGACGACGCCACCTACAACACGGTCAAGGCCGAGCTTCTGAGCCGGGGGCTGATCGTGCCTGGGCGTGGTCGGGGTGGGTCGGTGTCGCTGGTGGAGGAGGGTGGCGCAACAACGGCACCGGTGGCAGCCTCGGCCGAGCGCCCTGCACGGCGGTCGCGGGCTCCTCGGGCAGCGGCGAGCAGTGCCAGTTCGTTTGAGCAGGCCTTCCGCGCCATCGACGATTGCCTGCGCAAGGAGGCCGGTTGCGGCACCGAGCTCGACTACACCGAGCAGACCTCCTGGCTGCTGTTCCTCAAATACCTCGACGGTCTGGAGGACGACCGCGCCGCCATGGCCCTGCTGGAGGGCCGTAGCCCCAGCCCGATCCTTGATGAGGCCTACCGCTGGAACAGCTGGGCCGCGCCGAAGGATGCCAGCGGCCAGCTCGATCACAACGCCGCGCTCACCGGCGACGACCTGCGCGACTTCGTGAATCAGCGGCTGTTCCCCTACCTGGAACGGTTCAAGGAACGGGCGAGCGGGCCGAACACGATCGAATACAAGATCGGTGAGATCTTCGGTGAGATCCGCAACAAAATCTCCAGCGGCTACAACCTGCGCGAGATCATCGATCTGATCGATGGGCTGCAGTTCCGCTCCCAGGCCGAGAAGCACGAGCTCTCGATGCTCTACGAGGAGAAGATCAAGAGGATGGGCAACGCCGGCCGCAACGGCGGTGAGTACTACACGCCCCGGCCCCTGATCCGCGCCATCGTGCAAGTGGTGAACCCACAGATCGGCGAAACGGTGTACGACCCGGCCGTGGGCTCGGCGGGCTTCTTATGTGAAGCGTTCGAATACATGCGCAAGGGAGGCGCCAGTGGCCGCGAGCTCAGCACGGAAGATCTCGAGACGCTGCAGACCCGCACCTTCACCGGCAAGGAGAAGAAAAGCCTCGCCTATGTGATCGCGATCATGAACTTGATCCTGCATGGCATCGAAGCGCCGAACATCATCCACGCCAACACGCTCACCGAAAACCTCAGCGATGTGCAGGAGAAGGATCGCTTTGATGTGATCCTGGCCAATCCACCGTTCGGCGGCAGCGAACGTAAGGAGGTGCAGCAGAACTTCCCGATCCGCTCCGGTGAAACGGCATTTCTGTTTCTGCAGCACTTCATCCGCATGCTGCGGGCTGGCGGCCGCGCCGGCGTGGTGATCAAGAACACGTTCCTCTCGAACACCGACAACGCCTCGGTGGCCCTGCGCCAGAAGCTGCTGGAGGAGTGCAACCTGCACACCGTGCTCGATTGCCCCGGCGGTACCTTCCAGGGCGCCGGCGTGAAAACGGTGGTGCTGTTCTTTGAGAAGGGTGCGCCCACCCGCAAGGTGTGGTTCTACCAGCTCGACCCTGGCCGCAACCTTGGCAAAACCAACCCGCTCAACGACCGCGACCTGGCGGAGTTCGTGGAGCTGCAGAAGACCTTTGCGGATTCGCCGAAGAGCTGGAACGTCGAGGTGGACGCCATTGATCGGCAGAGCTGGGATCTCTCGGTGAAGAACCCCAATGCCGCTGAGGCCGTGGAGCTGCGCAGTCCCCAGGAGATCCTGGCGGAGATTGCGGCGCTGGATGCGGAGGCTGCAGAGGTGCTGGCGAGGATTGGGGGGTTGCTGGGATGAGCATGAGCAGCCACCCCAGCGATCAGGGCTATGTCGGCTTTCTGCTGGAGGTGAAGGCGCGCATCCGCCAGGGCCAGTTGCGCGCTCTGCAGGCTGTTATTAAGGAGCTGCTCGCTCTCGACTGGGATTTGGGCGAAGCCATCCACCGCAAACAGGAGGAGCTCGGCTGGGGGAAAGGAGTCGTGGAAAACCTCGCGCGTGATCTGCAGGCGGAGTTCCCTGGTCGTAACGGGTTTTCCTCTCAGAACCTTTGGCTGATGCGCCAGTTCTATAGCGAATACTGCGACAAGACAACTCTCCAACCACTGGTTGGAGAAATCAGCTGGAGCAAGAATCTGGTTATCATGGCCCGCTGTAAAGATGACCTGGAACGGGAGTTCTACCTCCGCGCCACGGCCCGTTTCGGCTGGTCAAAAAGTGTGCTGCAGCATCAGATCGACACCAAAAGCTACGAGAAGTACCTGCTGAATCAGACGAACTTTGATCGCACCCTGAGCCCCGATCTTCAGGCTCAGGCCTGCTTGGCGGTGAAGGATGAGTTCACCTTTGATTTTCTCGATCTGGAGGAGCAGCATTCCGAGCGCGAGCTGGAGCGTGCCTTGGTGGCCAACCTCCGGGTCTTTCTCTCTGAGCTTGGAGGTCAGTTCAGCTTCATCGGCAATCAGTATCGGCTGGAGGTGGGCGGTCAGGAGTATTTCATTGACCTGTTGCTGTTTCACCGTGGCTTGCGAGCCCTTGTGGCAATTGAGCTGAAGATTGGCAGCTTTGAGCCAGAGCATAAAGGCAAGATGGAGTTCTATCTGGAAGCGCTCGACGCGCAGGTTCGCTTGAGCGGTGAGAATGCCCCGATTGGCATCATCATCTGTCGCGATAAGAATACCACCGTGGTGGAATATGCGCTGCGCACCAGCCACCATCCGATCGGTGTGGCAACGTATACCGTGAGTCGGAATCTACCGGAGGCCTATCGAGCCGAATTACCAAGCCCGGAGGCGATTGCCGAGCGTCTGCGGCTATGGGCCGAATCGGAGGCGCGCCATGGTTGAGTTGATGTGGATGCCTGGTGAAGGGTGGTGCCTGAGGCGAGTTAATCGGCCGGGCATTAGAAATTGGCTGAGTCAGCCCAAGCATCTCTCGGTGAAGAATCCGAACGCCGCTGAGGCCGCAGAGCTGCGTAGCCCGCAGGAGATTCTGGCGGAGATTGCGGCATTGGATGCGGAGAGTGCCCAGGTGCTGACAAGGACTGGGGGATTACTGGGATGAAGAAGGATTGGCCGACCAAATCACTTGGAGATGTTTGCCGGCTTATTTCAGGCCAGCATATAGATGCGAAAGACTATAATCTGCGGATGAAGGGGATTGGGTATCTGACTGGCCCTTCTGACTTCGGCGCCTTGCATCCGGTTGTTTCAAAGTGGACTGAGCATCCAAAGATTACTGCTGAACGTGGCGACATACTCCTCACGGCTAAGGGTTCTGGCGTCGGCAAAGTCAATGTGCTCAGCGATGGCATGGTCGCAATAAGTCGCCAGCTCATGGCTGTTCGCGTGACCGGTGCGGATCCAGGATTCGTCTATGCATTTCTAAGTTTCGCTGGCGAGCACTTTCAGTCTCTTTCAACCGGAGCCGCCATTCCCGGCATTTCGCGAGAGCAAGTGCTGAGCCTGGCAATCCCGATCCCTCCACTCCCCGAACAGCAGCGAATCGTCGCCCTGCTCGACGAAGCGTTTGCGGGCCTCGCCACCGCCAAAGCCAACGCTGAGCGGAATCTCCGGAGTGCCAGTGCGATTTTTGAGGGCCATCTCGAATCTGTTTTCCGCCGCAGAGGGGACAAATGGGAAGAGGCGAGGCTCGAAGCAGTCCTTGCGTCACAGCCTCGAAATGGATGGTCACCGCCAGCGGCCAACCATGCTGATTCGGGAACACCCGTCCTCACGCTTTCCTCGGTTACTGGCTTTTGTTTTCGAGCTGATAAGATCAAATACACCTCAGCGCAGGCTGATCTGAGTAAGGACTACTGGGTTAACAACGGCGATCTTCTTATTACCCGTAGCAACACGCCAGAATTGGTCGGGCATGTCGCAATTGCCGCAGGCATAGAGCAGCCCACCATTTATCCCGACCTGATCATGCGTATGAATCCCTTGCCGGATCGCGTGACTGCCGAATTCCTATACTACCAAATGCGTGCTCCTGCATTGCGAAAAGAGATCAAGGGAAGGGCGCAGGGTGCGAACCCAACGATGAAGAAGATTAGCAACGGCGCAGTGAAAGCGCTCCCCATTGTAGTCCCCCCGCTTGATGAGCAGCTGATGATCGTTGCAACCCTGCAGGAGCTTTCTGCCGAAACCCAACGCCTCACCCACATCTACGAACGCAAACTCGCCGCCCTGGAGGAACTGAAGAAGTCCCTCCTGCAACAGGCCTTCAACGGCGAGCTCTGACCACGCGTCCTGGGCGTCCCGGGCATCGCTCCTAGGATTCCGCCATCAGCACCGACGCTGACCTGACGGCTTCCGTTGCACACCCTTGCACAAGCCGCGCTGAGGTGTTGGCGGTGCTGCGTGAGCGCGTCCCTGCCCTTGCTTCTGAGTTCAAGCTCAGCAGCCTGGCTCCTATCGCGCCGTGACTTTTAGGCCCGATACACCACGTCGTGGGAACCGATATCGATGGGAATCAGGGTCTGGCCTTCAATCAGAAGCTCAAGCGTGATGCGATAGCTCAGGTTGATCGAAACCGAATGCAGCCCTTCAAGGCGGCCCCGTAGGGCATGAAGTCGCAGAGACGGATGGTGCGGATTCGCTTCCAGTAGGAGCAACGTCTTGCGATACGCCTCTCGCATGTCGGGATGGCGCCCCAGAAAACGAGCGGCTCGGCGGTTGTACCGCTCGGTGAACACCAACGCCCAACTCAAGGCTGTGGCTGCGCCGTGTGCAGCTCATCTTCGGGGCCGAGGGCCATGGCATCCAGGCGCTTGAGGTGATCGTCCACTGATTCGTGCACAACCCGACCAGCGGCGAGGTCGGCGCGGGCTTCCTGCAGGGCAACCTCCAGCTCGCAATCTCGCAGGCGCTGGTAAACATCGGCTGCCATCACCACATACCGCAGTTCACCGCGCACGCTCAGCCCCACCTCCCGTTCGTGCTCCAGCGCCCGTGAGATGACGCCGATGCCGCCGGTCTTGAGGTCGTTCGCCGAGATGGCCTTCACGGCACTGTTTCCAATTCGCCTCATCATACGCTGAATCGTACGGTTGGGCGAGCGGTCCAGCGCCTTGGCGGGGACGAGCTGCCTTGCAGGCCGGATGCGCCAGACTGATCCCATGGCCGCATCTTCCCGCCCCTCCAGCTACCACTACGTGGTGGATGAGCTCCTGCTGCGCACGATCGCGGCCGAGATCCAGGCGGCGATCCCCGGCGCAGAGGTGCGCCTGTTTGGCTCCCGCGCCCGCGGCACCGCCCGGCCCGACTCTGACCTCGACCTGCTGGTGACGGTGCCGGATGCCTGGTTGGCGAGCCACTCCCGTCTTGAAGAGACGGACGCCCTCGGCTGGCGGCTGGCCCATCACCGGCTGCCGATTGAGCTGTTGCTCTTCTCCAGCAGTGAAGTGGAAGAGCGGCGCCACGGCCGCACCAATGTGATCGCGGAGGCCTTCCGCCACGGCCGTCAGCTGGAGCCAACGGAGCCCGTCCATGGCGCCGGCTGAAACTCCAACCGGTTTCCTGCGCATCGCCGAGCGCGATCTGCGAACTGCCAGGGCGATGCCTGTTCTGTTCAAGATGCTGTCCGATCAGGGTGTGGACATCGAACCCTTCAGGGCCCTCAGTCGCTTCACGTTGTTTGCTGTGCTGCGCCGCTACGACGAGGAACCAGACGTGGAAGATCTCGATCGTGCCACCTGGAACCAGTGCTGCGCTGAACTCCTCGACCACGTGGCCTCCCTGCTGCCATGAACGAGGCCGAAACCCGCGCTGAGCTGATCGATCCGCTGCTTGCCGCCGCCGGCTGGGGCGTGGTGGAGGGCAGCCGCATCCGGCGCGAGTTTTCGATCACCCCCGGCCGCATCGAAGCCGGCGGTCGCCGCGGCAAGCCGCTCACCGCCGACTACGTGCTCACCTACCGCAACACCCGGCTGGCGGTGGTGGAGGCCAAGCCCGACACGGCCCCCCTCACCGAAGGCGTGGCCCAGGCGAAGGACTACGCCGGCAAGCTGCAGCTCCGCTTCACCTACGCCAGCAACGGCCTCGGCATCTACGCCATCGACATGGCCAGCGGTGAGGAGGGGCCGGTGGCCGCCTTCCCCTCGCCCGATGAACTCTGGGCGCGCACCTTCGCCGAGGAGAACACCTGGCGCGATCGTTTCGCCGCCATCCCCTATCCCGACAAGGGCGGCAGCTGGCAGATCCGCTTCTATCAGGACATCGCCGTGTCGCGCGTGCTGGAGGCGATCGCCACCGGCCGCAACCGCATCCTGCTGACGCTGGCCACCGGCACCGGCAAAACCTCAATCGCCTTTCAGATCATCTGGAAGCTGTTCCAGGCCCGCTGGAACCTCTCAGGCCAACCCACACGCCGCCCGCGCATCCTGTTTCTCGCCGATCGCAACACCCTCGCCGATCAGGCCTACAACGACTTCACCGGCTTCGCCGCCTTTGAAGACAACGCCCTGGCCCGCCTGCAACCCGATGCCCTGCGCAAGAAGGGCCGCGTGCCCACCAACGCCAGTGTGTTCATCACCATCTTCCAGACCTTCA
>VFQS010000668.1_pt1 | contig 36322 bp, 31 predicted proteins | sample 3512361 | NCBI WGS metagenome assembly VFQS01 (sample SAMN10412375, study PRJNA504923) | tailings metagenome | isolation source: Relicate 1 Philex TSF3 active mining | place: Philippines
CAACGGAAGATTTTAAAGATAACACGTTGTATTTCTATGATTTGAATGCAAAATTGAATTATAAGCTTGGTCAAAAAGATAAATTATATATGTCGGGATATTTTGGTCGTGACAAATTAGGTTTCGGAGGTGCATTTGGGATAGATTGGGGAAATGCTACAGGAACTATGCGTTGGAATCATATCATCTCGCCAAAATTATTTTCAAATACTTCTGTGATTTATAGTTCTTATGATTATAAAATTGCTATCAAAGCTGAAAATGTTGATTTTACGATAAAATCAAAAGTTTTGGATTATAACTTGAAGCAAGAGTTTCAATATTATGCGAATACCAAAAACAAAATCAAGTATGGTTTAAATGTGATTAATCACAATATCACTCCTGGTCAGTTAATTGGTTCTGAAGGGGTCTCAACAGGAATTGTTCAATTAAATCCTGCAAAATCATTAGAAGGTGCTTTGTTTATATTGAACGATTGGGAAGTGAATGAGAAATTATCTGTTAATTATGGAGTTCGATTGTCAACATTTTCAGTATTAGGAAATGGTCAAGATATGTATACTTATGATGCAAATGGAAGTGTAAATGACACCTTGAGATATGCTGATAATGAGTTTGTCAAAACGTATCAAGTATTAGAACCAAGATTTTCTATGAGTTATGCTTACAAAGAAGATCAAAGTTTCAAACTTGCTTATTCAAGAAATGCACAGAACATTCACTTGGTATCAAACGCAACTACTGCTTCACCAACGGATGTAATTTTGGGTTCCACGATTAATACTAAACCGGAAATTGCTGATCAAGCAGCTTTTGGTTGGTTTAAAAACTTCAAAGAAAACACCTACGAATTCAATGCAGAAGTGTATTATAAGTATATGCAAAATCAGATCGATTACAGAAATGGTGCTAATACACAAGCAAACCAAGTTTTAGAAGGAGAATTATTGTATGGTTTAGGAAGAGCCTATGGTTTGGAGATGATTTTAAAGAAAAAAACAGGAAAATTCAATGGTTGGATTTCTTATTGTTTATCTAAATCAGAAAGAAAAATTGATGGGATTAACAATGGTTCATGGTATAATGCGAAACAAGATAGAACGCATGATTTATCAGTGGTTACTATTTATGATTTAACTCCAAAATTATCAATTTCAGCCTTGTTTGTATTTTATACAGGAAATGCTGTTACCTTCCCTTCTGGAAAATATACCATTGAAGGACAAACACAATTCCTTTACACGGATAGAAATGGAGGAAGAATGCCGAATTATCACCGTTTGGATTTAGGTGTAAATTGGATTAGAAAAAACACCGAAAAATATGAGAGCAGTTGGAATTTCTCTATCTATAATGCTTATGGTAGAGAAAATGCTTATACCATTGCTTTTAGAGAAAAAGAAGGAAATCCAAATGTTACAGAAGCTGTTCAGACTTCTTTATTCAGATGGATACCAGCAATTACTTATAACTTTAAATTCAAGTAATATGAAAAAGATACTTAAGCCTATATTTTTTACACTTAGTGTAGTTGTCCTATTACTTACTACTTTTTCATGTGAAAAAGTAATTAAGTTGGATTTAAACAGTGAAAATCCGAAAATTATCATTGAAGCGCCGATTGAAATAGATTCTTTGAATCAGGTTGATAGTAGTTTTCAGTATATTACGATTAAAAAGACAGTAAATTTTGATAATGAGTCTACAGGTATTCCAGTTGAAAATGCATCCATAACATTATCAGATGGAAAAGAGGAAATTAAAACAAATAAAAATTCTTATGAAGGTGAAGGAAAGTATAAATTAAGAATACGCCCCGGATTTTTAAAAGAAAATAAAGAATTTACATTGACTGTTAAAGTAGGTAGTGATGTATATGTTTCTAAAAGCACTTGTCCTTCTATATCAATTCCACTTGACTCAATTGGTATTTACAAACAAAAAACATTTGGAAGATATAATTATTCCGTAGTTGCTTTAAGAAATGAAACTCCAAAAGGAGTACCTAATTGGTATCAATATCAGGCAAAGAAAAACGGAGTTAAAATCAATAAAATTTTAATTGATGATGATCAAAATTTAGATGGAGTAACTGTTACTAGAAAACCGATTTTTGATTTACCAGAATTTTCACCAGATACAATAGTAAATGAAATACCGAAGTTTAAGGTGGAAAATAATGGAGTTACTACATTGGCGGATTCAGTAGAGTTAGAATTAACTTTAGTGAATATAGAATACAAAGTTTTTCGTTATTTCTTTAATTTGGTATTAAATCAGGGCGGTAGACAAAGTGCTACACCATCTAATCCAGATCCATTGTTTTCAAATGGTGCTTTGGGTTATTTCTCAGTTCAAAAGAGCTTTACCAAGAAAAAATGGATTAATACAAAATAGCTAAAAGGGTTTTTCTTATTTTTGTCTTGTATGCAAGGAATACCAACTCATTATCAACAGGCAATTACCATTGGAATAGAAGCCTCTTTTATTTTGATGGATTTTTATCAAGGTCATGTTGATAGTACTGAGAAATCAGATGGTACTCCAGTTACAATTGCAGATAAAGCATCGTCAGATTATATCGTTTCTAAACTTGAACCACTTGGTTATCCAATCATTTGTGAGGAAATTATCAATGAACCATTTGCTTCAAGACAATTGTGGAAACAAAATTGGTGTATTGATCCTTTAGATGGTACCAAGGAATACTTAAAGAAGAATGGTGAATTTGCTATAAACATTGCATTTATTGATAATCATAGAGCTATATTCGGAATCATTGTTAGTCCTGTCAAAAAGGAAGTATTGTTTGGAGGTTTAAAAGAAGGTGTTTTCATATCAAAATTTGATACAAAAGGAACGATTATTTCTACTCAAAAAGTTGAACCTAATTTATTTAAGAATAATCCCATAGTATTATTAGCTTCAAGAAGTTATGATACTCCTGCTACTAAAAAGTTTGTCTCTGATTTAGAGAAGCAAGTTGGGGAAGTGGTTTATAAACAAAAAGGGAGTGCTTTGAAGTTTTTTGAGTTTGCACGAGGAGTTGCCGATATATATCCAAGATTTGCTCCAACGATGGAATGGGATATCGCAGCTGGGCAGGCGATTTTAGAAGCATTGGGAGGCGAAGTATTACATCTAGATAATGGCAAACCATTGACATACAATAAAGAAGATTTAAGAAACCCTCATTTTATTGCAAAATCAGCCGCTTTAAAAGTTGAATTAATTCCGAATCCTTAATGAAAGTTATTCTTTTGATTTTTGTATTGGTTTCGGGAATGATATATTCTCAACAGAAGTTAATTCCTTTACAATCATTTTATAAAGAAAAGTTCATTCAATTATCAGGAAACAAATCTATTTCTACATTTTATCCTCAAAATGAAAGTGAGTTAAATATTCAATTTATAAATAGAGATTCTAGCAAACAATATTTTGATTTTTCTGAACGACTATTTAAACATCATCTTCTTGAATTAAAGACTGATGTAGGACAAATTAATATTGATCCATTAATAAATTTTTCTAGAGGTCGTTATAATTTTGATAGTACAGGTTACCCGCTATACAGAAATAATAGGGGAGTTTTTGTTGAAGGTCAAGTTTATGACAAAATTTCGTTTCAGTTTACATTTGCTGAAAACCAAGCTCGATTTCAAAATTATGAACGAGAGTATATGGCAGGAAGAGGAGAGCTGTATTTTGCTGCAAAAGCCTACATTCCAAAGGAAGAAGAATTTTATTTAAAAGATCAAATTTTTGGGTATAGCGTTCAAAATGCTGTAGTTCCTGGTGGTTCACGTACAAAACCATTTAAAGAATACGGGTTAGATTATGCTTATTCAACAGGAATGATACGATATGCTATTCATCCCAAGTTAGCTATCGAAGCTGGAAATAATCAACATTTTATAGGTTCAGGATATCGTTCTCTTTTACTTTCAGACAATGGTTTTTATGCTCCTAATGTTCGTATAAATTGGAAAATTCATCCAAAATTAGAATATCAGGTTTTGTATCAAAAAAATGTAAATCTGTACCGAAAACCACTCACCAAAGCGGTAGAGTCGAATTATGAAATGAAGTTTTTTGCATTAAATTATTTGACTTTTAAGCCTTCGCAATCTTTTTCAATAAGTTTATTTTCTGCAGGAAATCAATTATTGGGAGATTCCATGGTTCTACATCCTTATATAAATGATCAACTTATTCCTTTGCCCTTTTTTCAAAATGACTTTATGCTTGGTCGATCAAATGTACTCAACGGAATCAGTGGTTTAAATCTTGATTTGGCCTTGAAAAATATGCGTCTATATGGACAAGTAGCAATTGATCAAGTAAATAAAGTTTTTTTAGTTGCTAATCAATTGGGATTTTACTGGTTTGATGCATTTAAAATTAAAAATGCAATGATTCAGTTGGAATGGAACCAAGTACCTAAAAATTTCTATTCCGCAAAAAATCCAAAATTAGCCTACAGTCAATTCAATTTACCAGCAGCACACCCGAAAGGCAATAATTTTAACGAATTGTTTTTGAAACTCTTTTATGAAAAAAATAGATTTTACCTACAAGCTAAAACAAGTATTTACTTGACGCAAGGTGGTACAACGTTGCAGCAGTTTGAAGCAACTTCCATTTTTAATGGTCTAACTTTTGGTAATTTAGAATATGGGAACACCATTACAGGGGATTATGAATTAGGTTGGCGATTTAATCGGTTATATAATGGGAACTTTTTTGTAAAATACCAAGGAAGATCAAGTGTTTATGATAAATTTCAACAAACGACGAATTGTATCTGGTTTGGTTTAAAAACATCTTTGACTAACGAATATTTTGACTTTTGAGAATTTCTGTATTCATAGCATTTTTAATTTCTTTGGTTTCTTGGGGACATCCAGGTGATACCATTGTGACCAATAAAAATGAAAAGTTAACGAATATTTTACCAGATGAAAAAAGAGATTCTTTAAAGAAGTTTTTAAAATTTGCACCCGATCTTATATTTTCTTCTACTTCCAAAAATCCATTTTATCAAACGGGATTGAGTGGTTTAATTGGGTTTAAAAAAATTGAAAAATCGAGTGCTGGGTGGGGAACCTACGTCTATTTTCGATCAGGATTAACGACTCAAGGTAGTATTCCTTATTTTTCTGACCCTCAAACAAAATCTTTTATACTAACACCTCTTAAAGATTCTATTTATGGACAACCTACCAGTTTGTATTTTGATATGAGTGGCTCTGTGTGGTATTCATATAAAAATTTTAACATCAGATCTGGAGTAGAACCTCAAGATGAAGAAATGTATAATTTCAGTTCGAGAAGTATTTTTAACACTTACAATCGAATTGCTAATCCGTATGTGATGATTGATTTAAAGTTTAATAAATCTTTAAATTACAGTTTACGACAAGACATACTACGTGAAAAAATCGGAAATCATTTTGAACCGAAAGGAAATGTGACCCATACATTTACTTACAATCATAAAGGTGAAAATAAATTTAAACTTCGATTATTTGAAACAGTTGTGTATCAGATGAAAGATACGTTGTACAACCGTGGTTTTGAAGTAGAGTATTTAAATCCCTTTTTGTTTTTCCGTCCCCAAGAATATAATATGGGTTCTGCCGATAATATCTTATTAGGTTCTGAATTTTCCTATAGCTTTAAAGAAAAAGAAACCCAAAAAAGAAGTTTATATTCAACTATTTATGGTCAAGTATTGATTGATGATTTTCTACTATCTGCTTTTCGTGCGCGAAATGGTTGGTGGGGAAATAAGTATGGGTTTAATTTAGGTTCTCGATTTATTATTTTTCCAAAAGATTCATCCGGAAACACGAAATCACATAATGTTTATAAAATAGAATTTACTTATTTACGTCCCTATGTGTTTTCTCAAACAAATCCTGGAATTGTCTATGGAAATCAAGGGTTACCGATTGCGCATCCATTGGGTTCTAATTTTGCTGAATTGTATCAAGAATATGAATATCAAAAAGAGGATAATAAATTTAATTTTAAAGCATTCTTACAAGCCTATATCAAAGGAGTGGATTCAGTTGGATTGAAAAACACTTCTTACGGAGGAGATATTTATAAGTCTTATAGTAAACACCCGTACGAGTTTAATAACAACGTAGGACAAGGGATTACTTTAAGAACAGTACAATTGGGTACAACTTTAAGTTATCTTTATAGTAATAAATATTTTAGAGACTTATGTTTCTATTTTGAACCCCGTTACCGTTTGATGTTTTTTGAAAATCACCGTCAGGAAGATTTCTTTTTGACGATTGGAATACAATCTAACATTTGGAGAAATAAAGATCGTTTAAATTATTAATTTATTGTTCTAATTTTCTACTAATTATTTGTCATTTCAATCAAATATGTATATTTGTTAAAGCATCGAAATATTGCTTTTTTTATGGATAAATTGATAGCCGCGTTTCCGCACAACATTACTGAGTCTCTTGAGATTGCTTCAAAGTATCAATTTAAGAAACCTACAAACGATATACACAATGTGGTAATTTGTGGAATGGGTGGTTCCGGTATCGGAGGTAAAATTGTTTCACAATGGATTCAAGATGAGGTTAAAACGCCAATCACTATAGTACAAGATTATACTTTACCTTTCTTTGTGAATCAAAACACTTTAGTTATAGGTTGCTCTTATTCAGGTAATACCGAAGAAACGTTATATGCTTTAGAAGCAGCAAAAAAAGAAGATGCTCACGTTATTGGTTTATGTTCGGGAGGAAAACTTCAATCATTTTGTGAATCGAATGGTTATGAAGTTGTTTTGGTTCCTGGAGGTAATCCACCGAGAACAACTTTGGCTTTTTCATTGGGTCAGTTGTTGAACATTTTTGCAAGTCTTGGATTGATAGCTCATTCAAATCTAGAAAAATATAGAAGTTGTGCTTCTTTTTTAATTGAAAATCAAGAAGAGTTTAAAAATGAAGCACGTTGTTTGGCTTCTTTTATCAAAGGAAAAAATTTATTGATGTACTCGGCTTCTAATTATGAAGGGGTAGCGATACGTGCAAGACAACAATTTAATGAGAACTCTAAAATTTTGTGTATTCATCATGTAATTCCAGAGATGAACCACAACGAATTAGTTGGTTGGGGATTAGGAAATGATAGTTATGGTGTTTTATTCTTTGATTCGAAAGATTGGTTTGATCGTAACCGAGTAAGAATGGAATTTTCCAGAGAGCATATTGCAAAGAAAAACGCACATATTTATACTTTAGAAGCTAAAGGGGAAAATATCATGGAAAGGTCGTTGCATTTTATCAACGTTGTAGATTGGGCTTCTTTTTACCTAGCAGAAATGAATGAAGTTGATCCAATTGAGATAGATGTGATTAATGAATTGAAAGGGAAATTAGACAAATATTAATTCAATTTAATTATTAGCTTTTCCTTGGCTTATCCAGCAGCTTAATTTTTGCACTAAACTATCCGGAATGGATCCCATTGGAGGCATGGATCCGTTTTTGATAGAGTTTAATGAACGTGTTGCAAGATTTGATGCATTACTGAATCCAGAAAGATTTATTCCACCACTACTCTGGTTGGAAGAATGGCAACCTATACAATACATATTGAGCATGGGTGATATTTCGTTTTTGTATGAAATCGTCTTGCTACAATTAACATTAATGTTTGTATTGTCGACTGTTGTAGGAGTGGCTTCTTTTTTACAAGAAAAAAGAAAGCTAATTACGAGTGATAGGGAGAGTATTTTTTTCATGGTTTAATTTTAAAAAATTAGAAATGTTTCCTTAAGGATTATCGAGAGGGTTCTGCATATTTTGTGTTACCTATGTAAGAGAAATCACTCAAGGTTTTTAAGAAATCAACTAAATCTGATTGGTCAGCCGATGTTAGTGGAAAACCATTTTTAATTAAAGGGTCAGTGGTTTGAGAAACTTGTATACCATTGGTTTTAAATTTCACTACTTCCCTTAAGTTTGCAAATCTTCCATCGTGCATATAAGGATAGGTAAATTCTACATTACGCAGCGATGGGACTTTAAATTTACCTCTATCCGATGGGTCTTGACTAACTTTTTCTACTCCAATATCGATGATGTTTGCTTCCAATCCGCTATTTCTGTATGAGTAGTCAGTAAAAAGAGGTTCGGTATGACATGAATTACAATAACTTTTAAATAATTGATAACCTCTCTGTTCCTTTTCTGTAAAAGTGGCTTTTCCTAATTTTACTTGATCGTATTTTGAATTTGCAGATACCAACATGGAGGTAAATTGTGTCACTGCATGAAGCAATTTTTGATCGGTGATTTCAGCTACGTTAAATGCCTCTTTGAATTTCTTTTTGTAAAATTCATTTCGATTGAGTTTCATGACAATGTTTGACATCGTTTCCCCCATTTCATGTTCGCTGGTTAAAGGAACTAAGGGTTGTACTTCCAGGTGATTCACTCCACCATCCCACATAAATGTTGGTGACCAAGCAAGGTTCATCAAAGCGGGAGCATTTCTTGTACCAAATTTACCGTGAACACCTTTACTTAATGGGATATTATGATCTGCAAATCCATGTGCTTGGGCATGACACGAACTACACGAAATAGAACTATCTACTGAAAGTATGGGGTCGTAAAATAAAAACCTACCTAGTTCAAACCCTGCTTTGGTTAATTTATTGTTTGTATATTGATATACAGGTTTTGGAAAATGACTCGGTTGGTCAAAAGTAAACGTATCGACTGCTGATATAGTAGGTTCCTCTTTTTGACAGCTAATTACGAGAAAGAGTATGAATATTATGTAAAATGATTTCATACAAGAAAGATAAAAGATTCAGGAGAATTTGACTTCTCCTGAATCAATTTTTTTATTGATTATTAGTAACTTTTTTTATTGAAAATCCATAAGGGCTATTAAAGAAACCAAATCCAGTCGTTCCGTTATCACCTAAGGCCATCGTTACAGCAGCCAAACCAGGCATGTGAGCCATATTTACTGTTTTCACACTTGGAGCTGTATGCCATAATAAACCAGGGTTGACAATAATCGAAATTGTACTTTTTTTGTTTTCACTTACAGTTACTTTATTTAAATTTTCTAAAGCTAAAGCACGTTTTGTAACTATATTATTTGCACCACTAAAACCTCCTAAATGGAAGGCAAACATTTTATCTACTTTGTTGTCTTTGTATTTACCTTCTGCTTTTAGCATGATGTAACCACTTTTCCAAGTCCAAAACATATCGTTTGTGGTTGCTAAATCACCTGTTTGAGCGCCAGAAACGTTTCTTGCACTGTCCACACCTAAGGTATATTCTAGGGAAGTATAATCACCCGCTGGAACATTTGCTAAACTAATTGTCAAAGAACTTGGTTTAGATAAGTCAATCAAATGGTAACTTTCAGTTTCTGTCCAATAGGTACCATCTGCTTTTTTCAATTTTACATTCGTAAAGAAGTATTTGAACTTTGAAAAGTACATCGTATCGTTTTTCATAGGATGAATAAAGATGCTATCTAATATAAAATCTTTATCGCTCATCATCCCATACTTATGAGCAAACTCGATGTTTACAGTACCATTTCCTACTGCAGTAGGTGTAGTAGTTGTGTCGTCTTTTTTACAAGAAGTTAATCCTAAGATTAAGGTCGCAGCAGCTGCGATTGTTAATTTAAATTTTTTCATGTTGTTTAATTTTTTTAAAGTTTATTTTTCAATTTGGTTTCGACAGGCTCAACCTGACATTGAAAAATGTCAGGCTGAGCTTGTCTTTTCAGGCTGAGCTTGTCGAAGCCTATCTCGCCCCTTGCTGTATCCATTTTAAAATTAAATCGGTTGTACATCCGTCTAATTTTCCAGTGGGAGGCATAGGGTTGGTTTTAGAAGTCATCGAAACATACAAAATGCTATTTTCTGGTTTCATCGTGTCAATGTAGCCACTTTTACTATCCATTAGGTTTGCGTATGCTTGATTACTTTCTAAATTCAAATTTCCAGCAGGTTTAGATCCAACATGACAACCTGAAGTATTACAATTTGCATTGAATATCGGTTGAATGTTTTTACTAAAAGAAACAGTTGCTGGTGGTGTACACACAGGTTCTGCGGTTCCTTTTTTACAAGAAATCAATAGCGTAGGAAAAGAAAGAACTAAAAAGATTTTCTTCATTAATTTTCGTATCTAAACATCGAAGCGATGTTGGTTTTTAACGTTGAAACGATGCTTTTTTTGTTATCCTCTAAACTTTGGACTTTCAAATTTTCTGCGTTTGTTAAATCTATGTTTTCAAAGAATTTACTGTAATCAATAACCATATGAGCATATCCAATTTGTCCTTCCAAAATGGTAATGTTTTGTTCTGGCATAACTACATTTATTAGGTTCTCGTTTCCTCCAATGCGGTATTCAAATGGAACTTTTATACCATTCATCGCTTTGGTTGTATCGATTTGTCCTGCAAAATTTAAAAACACATATTCATCGGATTTAGCCATAGTGCCAAACCACATTTCAGATTGATTGAGTAAGATGTTATATCCTTCAGCAGTGGGTAATAATTTGTTTGTTGCAGGGATAAGACCTACTTTAAATCGTACTGATTTGTAGTTTCCAACGTTGACATCACCAATTACAACACTTTCAGATTCAAACACTTTTAACGCACCTTTACTAGGTACATTATAAACGCTTCCATCCAATTTAACCAACTGAATATCTGTTAAGTAAAATTGAGCGCGATTAATTGAAATTTTTCTTCCTTCCGGAGTTGTCATTTCAATATCATACGCATCTACTTCCGAATCTCCAATAAAAGTATGAAGGTGGAAAACTAATCTACCTTTCGGGGTGTTATCCGTCGTAGAGGTTGGTGTTGAGGTTTCTTTTTTACATGAAACAAGGACCAACAGCAGTGAAATAAAATAAACCCAGTTTTTCATAGTGTTAAAATGAATAGTTTAAAGATGCGTGCCACGTATTTGAACTTTTGTTTTGATTTCCATGCAATTTTTGGTAAAGTGGAATACCATATTCGAAAGCTATACGACAACCAGTTAAGAAGCCAAAGTCTAATTCATAAGAAGAACCAATGAAAGCAGATATCTTCGTCCCTCCATAATTAGCAGGATTGGCTCCTAACTCGTTGAAAATGTATAGTTGTGCGTCGTTACCGTGAATTTGTTCTGAAATAGAACTCTCAACACGAAAAGTTGATCCAACTTGTTCTAACCAATTGTAACCAACCCAAGCCGTTGAGTTCCATTCATTCCCTAAACGATATCCTAATTTATTATCATTCAATCGAATAACAGCACTTGTTTGTAAACTTGTAGCCCATTTCGATTTTTGATATACATAGGTAATGTTTGGAAGGTATTCCCAAGAGCCTGATCCCAATTGCATCATATAGGGATAACGTTTTCCTTCATACATCATATCAGTAGTACTTCCTGTAACTTTATAGTTTCCTGTAGGAAGGCTGACTCCATTGGAAATTACAAGTTGATGTCGATCAGATTTTATCAAACCATACATTGCATACAATTTAGTATCACCCAAACCAGAAGTATGCATATCCATAGACGATGGATCATTTCCGTGTGAATGGGAATGACTACTGTGATCCTGATTGTTCAACATTTCCATGGGCATGCTGTTTTGCATATAGTGTAACATTCCCATCACTGTCCAATGATCTGATATTCCAACCATAGCCATTAGCATATGCATATTCATTTGCATTGAAGGGGTGTACATCAAATATTGATTGTAAACATCTGTTTTTGATACCGTTGTTCCATTTTGAATAGGTGTTCCCATATTCATTTGAGAAAAACGATAACTCAACATCCACTCCTTTTTTGGATGCACATGACTAATCATCACCCCAGCAGGAGTAAGATTTCGAATGCAATGACAAGCGTGATCGCATGTTTTTGTATCTTCTTGTGCACAAAGTGAAATACTTATACATAGGAAGAAAATCCACGTTAAAAATTTCATCGTATCGATGATTCAAATTTGAAAATTTATAAGAATTTTAGGTACATTCTTAAACAAAAGAATGTAGTAGGTACATAGCAATTCAGTCAATTACTATAAGTAAATGTTAAAAAGTATGTAAAGGGAAATTATGCTGTTGGGGGATGAAAAATAGCGCTGTGTGTTTGTCAGACCAAACTACAGCATAATAAAAATCTTTTTTAGAAGAAGGTTGATTAGCTAAATCTACCGTGAAAGTTTCGAAAAACGACTGTTGATCTAAGGTAAATTCACTTGTTTCAATTTTTGATTTACCAAAATCAATTTTATTTGATTGTTCTTCTTTGGCTTGTTCCTTTGCTAACTGTTTTGCTAAATAACATTTACCATTACAATGTAGCATCGGTTTGGCTTTGTTTTCACAATATTTTCGTGTGATTTCTGCCTTGTTGATTTGATAATTAATGAATAAACCTGCTTTAATCAGTGTGTTAGAAACAAACAAACTGATCATACAAAAAGCAAAAGTCTTGTATGCTAGGTTTTTCATGAGACAAATGTAAAACAAAAAACGAACCTAAAAAGTGATTTAGATTCGTTTTTTACTAAGAAATAACTTAGTATTTTAATATTTTACTGAATATCATATACTTTTACCCAACCTTTGTTTTCGTGGTAAAGCATACATACAACTTGATCTCCTTTTTCAGGACATTCTTTCAAAGTATAGAAACTCGCTACTAACCAATCCCCATCTTTATATTTGGCTAACAAATCTTTGTTACACACATGATAATCTTCATTTTCGTACTGTATATAAGTTCCAGAACAATCTCTAACTACTTTCATTTTTTGGGAAGTAACGGTGATTTCCTTAGTTGGTCTGTACAATAATTTACTTTTTCTCACTTCAATATTGGCTACATAGGCATGATACATTTTACATGTCATTACATCTGGTGAAGAACTTGTACAATCTTTTACTTTGCGAATCGAAGCATAAATCACATCATTGTTTTCGTATGCTGATGTGTTTTCATAATTACAAATCTTGTAATCGTTACCATCCATACGAAGATAAGAACCAGTGCAATCTTTGATAAACTCTGCTTTTACTTCGGTATACAAGGTATCTTGATTTACACTTGGATTATCTCCATTGGTAGTATCATCAGGCTTATCAAAGTTGAATTTTTCACAAGATACAATAGTAAACACAAGCAATGTGATCATTCCAAGAATATATTTTTTCATATTTAAATGTTTTAAACTGATTTAAAGTTATGATTTCAATCTGATTTAACCAAAAATTAGGGTTTAATTTTTAGTAAAATATTAGAGAAAATGACTCCTAAAACCAACGCCATTGAGGTAGTAAGCATATTCAATGCGATTTGTATTCCTGCAACAACATCACTTTCTACTAATTTTGAAATACTTAAAAAACCAAGTGAACCTGGCACCAATAAAATCATACCTGGAATTAACATAATTGATGGGTTACGTTTCATTTTTATTCCAAATAAGTTACTGCTGATACCCAATAATAAAGAGGCTATAAATACTGCCACAGTATTAGAGGTAAATGAAGTACCCAATTTAAAGGAAAAATACGAAATCCAACAACCGATTAAAATCCACCAAAAATCTTTCGGTTTTGCTTTGAATAAAACGACAAATCCTAAAGGAACAAAAATCAAGGCCAACCATTCTTTCCAAAGAGGGAGTGTTCCCCATGAATGTATTCCTTCCGAAAGTTGCATTTTTCCTAGTATTGATTCTCCCACACCAATTCCAATCGCCAACATAACAAATGTGATAAATGCTGTGGTGAATCGACTGAGTCCAGCGATGAGGTGATTGTTAACCATTTCAGTCACAGAAACCGTAAATGTAAATCCAGGAATGAGTAATATTAATCCACAGATTGTTGCGATATCAACTTGGAAATCTTTAAAGTAGCTATTAAAAAATCCTGAGATGAGTACAGCCCAAATTGCTGATATTAGCGCATATACTTTATCTAACTGAGGAATAAATCGAATGATCGAACCAATGCTTCCAATACCTAATCCGATGATCAGGGCACAAATAATTGCGGGCAGTTCTCCACCAAATACACAAGCCGCTGCTGCAGTTGATATCCCCATAAAAACAACTGTAGTAAACGCTGAATATCGATTTTTTGATGATTTGATTTCGTTTAATTTTTCAAGCCCCTCTTGTGGATTGATTTCTTTTGAAATTACTTTCTGAATGATGACTTCTACACGATCAATCTTTTCAAGATTTAATTCATTGTCAGTAACTTTAATCATGTGTGATTCAGTTACCTCCTGTATGGTTAAACTTGCAAAAATGGAACCTGGAGTTGAAAAAAATTGACCGTTGATTGACAAACTGGAACATACTACTTTCATTCGTTCTTCCAAACGGTGGGTTGGCAGCCCATTTTCATGCAATGCTTTTGCGCTTAAAAGAATGAAATCGAGGGTATGATTTTGAGTCATAGGCATGTTTTATCGGTGAATCAAAGTTACATTTTTCTTTCTACCTTTGGCTGATGTCGCAAAAAACACAAGCTTGGGTATATCTTATTTTACTTAGTTTTATCTGGGGAAGTTCTTTTATCTTAATGAAAAGAGGTATGGTTGCTTTGGATGGTACACCCTTATTTTCTTCTTTACAAGTAGGTGTGTTACGGATAGTCATTGCTGGTTTGGTGCTATTACCATTGACGCTATTTAATATTCTGAAAATAAAGCAGAAAAAAGATATTTTGTTTTTTTTCATCGTGGGTTATTTTGGCAATTTTTTTCCTTCTTTATTGTTTACATACGCAGAGGAAGGTTTATCTTCTGGTTTGACAGCGATTATTGATAGTTTGACTCCCGTTTTTACTGTTTTGATCGGTTTTTATTTTTTTAAACAACGAATTTTACGCACTCAAATAATCGGATTATCCGTAGCATTTATAGGGGTTTATTTGTTGATTCTTTTAGGGAACAATGTTTCATTTTCAGGTAATTTACAACATATCATAGCGGTTGTTTTGGCAACTTTGTGTTATGGTATTTCGGTGAATACAATTAAATTCAAATTGGCAAATTATTCCGCCATGCAAATTGCTTCTTTATCGTTTGGTACTTCAATTCTTCCTGCTTTTATTATTGCTTATCTTTCAGGAACAACGCATGTACTAAATACTATTCCCCAAGCCAAAGAAGGGTTGCTCTTCATTTCTATTTTAAGTATTATTGGAACTGCAGTTGCCTTGTTTTTCTTTAATAAATTGATTGCCCTTTCATCCACTGTTTTTTCGAGCAGTGTCACGTATAGTATTCCCATTGTTGCTGTTTTTATAGGTGCTCAATTTGGTGAAACCATTCATTATCTTCAACTTGTCGCTATGATAATTATTCTAGCAGGGATTTATTTGGTCAATAAACAAGCTTAATTCGTTTTAAAAAATTCCACAGCTGTATTCAATTCTTCCGCTTGTGCGTTTAATTCCTCTGCATTTGCAGCCATTTCTTCTGCCGTTGCTGCGTTTTCTTGTACGACAAAATTCAGTGATTGAATGGCATTATTAATCTGTTCCGCACTCAAACTTTGTTCTGAACTAGAAGCGGTAATCTCTTGTACTAAATCGGAAGTTTTTTGAATTTCGGGAGTCATACTTGTCAGCATTTCACCAGAACGTTTTGCAATCTCTACACTGTGATTTGAAACTTGATCTATTTCTGATGCTGCTAATTGACTTCTTTCTGCAAGTTTTCTTACTTCTGCTGCCACCACAGAGAATCCACGACCGTGTTCACCCGCCCTTGCAGCTTCAACTGCAGCATTTAATGCTAGTAAGTTTGTTTGTCTTGAGATTTCACCGATTATTGAAATCTTAGATGCAATTAATTGCATAGAGTGAACGGTTTCTTGTACCGATTCTTTGCTTTTGGTTGCATCAATCGCTGCTTTGGTAGAAATTTTTTCGGTTTGTTTTGAATTGCTTGTGTTTTGTATGATATTGGCAGTCATTTCTTCCATAGCAGAGGAAATTTCTTCTACCGAACTCGCTTGGTTTGTTGCACCTTCCGATAATTGAACAGCAGAATTTGCCATTTGACCACCTGCTTCTGAGATATTCGTTACGTTTTCTTTTACTTGCTTAATGAGCTTGTTTAAAATGGAAATTGTTCTATTGAAAGCAGCGCCCATTTTTTTCAAATCCTCGCGTGAATCAATTTCACAGCGTTGGGTTAAATCACCTTCAGCCATTGCATTTATGACTCGATTGATTTCGATAACTGCTTTTTTATTTTCTTCGTTATTTTGTGTTTTCCCTTTTAATTCATCAATAGTATGATTTAAAGATTCACCTAAAATTTTTAATTCCTCGTTTGTTTTAATTGAAAATCGTTCATTGTAATTTTCGTTTGATATGGCGTCCAATACACGAATTGCTTCTTTGGTTACTTTTTTTGTTTCATTTGCTGCTTCTGTCGCTTCCGTAACATCCATTCCAACCATAATCAGTTTCTCGATACGACCCATTTCATCTTTTATGGAAGAGTAAACACCTTGTATCCATTTGGTTTGATTGTCTGATGTTTGTAATTGGTAATTGTTTTGATGTGCCGCACCTTCATTCAAAGATTTCCAAGATTGGATGTATTCAGTTGAATTTGCAATTTCAGAACGTACTAGATTACGATGATTTTTGCCAATTAATTCATTTGGTTTGTATTTCAATAATTTTGCAAATTGTTCATTCACTTCGATAATTGTCCCTTTTGTATCAAAAGAGGCATATGTAAAAGAGGCATCAATTGCTCTAACAATTCCTTGGGCCTCTAATCGTTGGTAGGTTTCCTCTGTAAGATCGTAACGAATTCCGATGTATTTTTCTGGTTTACCATTTTCATCCAATACGGGCCCAATAGCCGCATTTACATAATAAGGAGTACCATCTTTTCTTCTGTTTTTAACAGGTGCATTAAAAATTTTTCCACCTCCAATAGTTTGCCACAACTGTTTGAAAGCTTCTTTTGGCATATCTGCGTGACGAACAATGTTGTGATTTTGTCCTATTAATTCTTCTCGTGCATATTGAGCTTCTTCACAAAATTTATCATTAACGTAGGTTATATATCCTTTTAAATCAGTTTCAGATACAATACATAACTTATTAATCAAGGCCATTTTGGTATCGATTTCACGTTTTTGTTTGGCTGTTTCTTTTTGTTCAGAGAGTAATTTATTAGCCAAAGTATTTAGTGGTTGTGAAAATGGATTTTTCGTACTATTGTTTGGAATAGTATAATTTCCTTTTGAGAACTCTTCTATAATGTTTTTAGTGTTTGCTAATTCTTTACGAAGCATATTCACCGTTTGAAGCACTTCTTTTAATAATTCATTGGATTCATTTGAGTCTAATTGATTTGTTTCTACAAAATTACCTTGGTTCAATTGTTCAATAACAGATTGAATTAAAAATAATTGTTGATTGTTTTTAAATGAAAAAAGGCCCATAATTTCAAACTTTGACACCAAAGTTATAGGTTCCATAAAGCATAAATTATGACCTGCGTCAGTTTTGAAAAATTCTTACCTTTATGCCGTTAAAACAAAATGCTATGTACGGAAAAATCAAAGATTTTCTATCGACAGAATTAAAGAATATTGAAGAGGCAGGAATCTTCAAAAAAGAAAGAATTATTACTTCACCACAGGGGGCTACAGTTACTGTTTCTTCCGGAGATGATGTAGTAATTATGTGTGCGAATAACTATTTAGGCTTGTCTTCTCATCCAGATGTAGTGAATGGAGCAAAAGAGGCATTGGATTCGCATGGATATGGAATGTCTTCGGTTCGTTTTATTTGTGGTACTCAAGATATTCATAAAACATTAGAGCGTAAGATTGCTGATTTTTACGGAACAGAAGATACAATTTTGTATGCAGCAGCTTTTGATGCGAATGGTGGTGTTTTTGAACCATTATTTACAGAAGAAGATGCGATTATTTCGGATGAATTAAATCACGCATCTATCATTGATGGTATTCGTTTGTGTAAAGCAAAACGTTTCCGTTATAAGCATTCAGATATGGCTGATTTAGAAGCACAATTAATTGCTGCAAAAGATGCTCGTTTTAGAATCATCGTAACAGATGGTGTTTTCTCTATGGATGGTGATATTGCTAAATTGGATCAAATTTGTGATTTAGCAGATAAATATGATGCATTGGTTATGACAGATGAATGTCACTCTGCTGGATTTATTGGTAAAACTGGTCGAGGTGTTCCAGAATATTGCAATGTAATGGACCGTGTAGATATTATTACAGGTACACTTGGAAAAGCATTAGGTGGCGCAATGGGTGGTTATACGACTGGTAAAAAAGAAATCATTGAAATTTTACGTCAACGTTCTCGTCCATATTTATTTTCTAATTCTTTATCTCCAGCGATCGTAGGCGCATCAATTAAAGTATTTGATTTATTGAGTTCAACTACTGAATTAAGAGACCGTTTAGAAGAAAATACAAAATACTTTAAAGATAGAATTATCGCAGCTGGTTTTGATATCAAACCAGGTGATTCCCCAATCGTTCCAATTATGTTATATGATGCTGCATTATCTCAACAATTTGCAGATAAGTTATTACAAGAAGGAGTATATGCTATTGGTTTCTTCTATCCTGTTGTAGCGAAAGGCGCAGCACGAATTAGAACTCAAATCTCTGCTGCTCACACCATTGCCGATTTAGATAAAGCAATTGCTGCATTTATCAAAGTAGGTAAGGAATTGAAAGTTATAGAATAAATTATAGTTTTTTTCCCTCCTTGAGGAGGGGCAGGGGAGGTGACGTGTTAAATACATCACCTCCCTTAATCCCTCCTCAAGGAGGGAAAATTAAAAATTAAAGTTTATCCCAAGAACCTCTGATTAATCTTTGGTACGTGAATCCGTTTGTTTCTCTGATTTTTTCAAAGGTTAAATAGATAGTACCATTCAAATAACTTAATTCATCTTTTTTAATTTCTTGAATAAACGGGTCTTGAAGAGATACCCTTAAAGCACTTGTAAATTCTTCTTTTCCAGGAGCACCAACAATTAAATATTCTCCCTCTTTTGCTGAAATAAAACCTTGAAAAGTAGTTCTAAATTCTTTTTCTTGGTTTAAAGCCCTTAAAGCTCGATCAAAGCTGCAAACATATTTTGGAACTGCTATAAAATCTTTATTAGTTAATTTAAATCCATCAGCATCTGTTTTTTCTTTTGTTTTTAAACAAACCCCATTTGGTGCATAGTAAGAAACTCGTAATTTAAAAATTTGATCTTCAACAAATTCTTCTACTGTTTTAAAAATTTTACTCTTTTGAAAATAATACTTCTTAATTCCTTTTTGTTTCAATACTGGATTATTGAATTCTTCTTCAACTAATAAAAAATTTTCCTTGTCGTCTAAATGGGCGTCAACATGTATAAATGAATTATCTGTTTTAGAATAATCTAATGAACTTGCAACTTTTCCATACCGAAGAACAAATGAATCAATTTTAATTGCTTGTTCATCAAATGATTTTTCGTCTTTTAATTCATTAACAATTAAATTTTTAATTGGTTTGTTTTTGTCTTCATTTTTTGAATTTGAAGGTTTACAACTGTAAAAGCCTAAGAAAAGAAAAGATAATACAAGAAGTTTAGGAAACGTTGATTTAGTTTTACTTTTCATAATTCGGATATAAAATTTTAGTTTCAAATTTAGCTTTTTTGTTAGGGATAATTATAATTTTCACAAAAATTAGAAGAAAACGACATAAATAATTATAAAGTTTCATTGAATTCCTATCTTCGTAACGTTTCAGTGTAATAATTTAGTATTGATGAAATCAATTTTATTATTAGGTGCAGGAATGTCTAGTTCATCATTGATTAGATATTGTTTGCAACAAGCAGAAGAATTTGATTGGCAAGTAAGTGTTTGTGATCAAAATGTAAATTTAGTTCGAAAAAAGTTAGCAGATCATCCGAGGGGTGTAGCTTTAAATTTTGATGCATTGATTTCAGAAGCACGTCGACCTGAAATTGAAAAAGCAGATTTAGTAATCAGTATGTTACCTGCTCGTTTTCATGTAGATGTGGCAAAAGACTGTATAGATCTTAAAACAAATGTGATTACACCTTCCTATGTCTCTCCTGAAATGAAAGCATTGAACCAACAAGCAGTAGAAGCAGGTGTTCTAATTATGAATGAGATTGGGGTAGATCCTGGCATAGATCATATGTCTGCTTGCAAAATCATGGATGAAATTCGCGAAAAAGGAGCAGAGATTACATCTTTTAAATCTTTTTGCGGGGGACTAATAGCACCTGAAAGTGATAATAATCCATGGAATTATAAGTTTACCTGGAACCCACGAAATGTGGTTTTAGCAGGTCAAGGTACTGCTGCAGCATTTATCAAAAATAATCAATATAAATACATCCCTTACAATCAGTTGTTTGAACGTATTGATCGTATTGAAATAGATGGGTATGGAGTCTTTGAAGGATATGCTAATCGCAATTCTTTATCTTACAGACCTATATATAAACTAGAAACGATACCAACAATTTATCGTGGTACGTTGAGACGAGAAGGTTTTTGTAAAGCTTGGAATGTTTTCGTTTCACTTGGAATGACTGATGATTCTTATACAATAGAAGCCTCTGAAAGCTTGACCCCAAGAACATTTTTGAATACTTTCTTACCATATTCGACAAACGAAACAATTGAAGAGAAGTTTGAGCGTTTGTACGCCAAAGGAGATAAAGATATCTATCAAAAGTTTGAATGGTTGGGATTATTCAAAAACGATGAAGTCATTGGTATTGAAAATGCGACACCAGCTCAATTATTGGAAAAGATTTTAGTTGGGAAATGGGTGTTAGAAGACGGAGATAAAGACATGCTGGTAATGCATCATGAATTTGAATATTTATTGGATGGTAAAAAACACCAAGTACTATCTTCTATGGTAAATATTGGTGAAAATCAAGTATTTACATCCATGAGTAATACTGTTGGTTTACCGGTTGCTATTTGTGCTAAAATGATTTTGAATAATCAAATCTCCCTAACAGGGGTACAAGTTCCAGTTATGAAAGAAGTGTACCAACCAGTTCTTGACGAGCTTGAATCTTACGGAATAACTTTTGTAGAAAAAGAGATCGAATTATAAATTAAGGGGGATGAATTATGATTAATAACCATAATTCATCCCCATAAATCTTAATTTATAATTTCACAAATCTTACACTTTCAGAGTAACTATCGTTTTCAACTTTAATAAAGTAGACGCCATTTGTAAAGTTGCTAACATCTATGCTGTGTTTTCCTTCAAAATTAGAAGTAGTATTAGACACAACTTTACCTTGAATATCAGTTATAACGAAATTCGTTTGAGACGAAGAACTAGTAATGTTCTCGATATAAATTACATTTTTGGCAGGGTTAGGATACATGACAAAATGTTCTTTATTCATTTGTTCTAATCCTGCTAAGCTTTTATTTGCTTTTGATAAAGTTGTGTTTGTCACAACGGCTTCATTAAAGTCAAAGTAAATATGAGCTGTGTTTTTAATTTGATCAGATTCAGAAACTGCTTTTTTAGGTTTGATACGGTATTGGATAAACCCATGTGATTCTTTTTCATTCGTTGTACTGTCTTGTAATTGAATATTTTTGAAATATACATTCATCATATTTCCATTCAAAGAAACACGATTTGCGTGACTGTAATTTAATACTTCGAACGTAGTTAGATCAAAAGCATTATCTAACGTATCTAACAAACGAATATTGAATGCAGGTGCATTTCCTGTATTTTGAAAATGAATTGTATAGGTAAAATACCCTTCATATCCAGGTCTAAAGCTTACTGGATATACTTCTTTTAAGTTAGGATCGTGTGAATTAATTACTGAGTAACAGAAATCATACGAGTTATTTGCAGCGTTATAATCACCATTTAAAGGAGTTATTTGTGCGTTTACACAAATTTGATCGTCCGCTTTTGCTGTTGTATCTGTAATAAAATCTAAAGCAAAATCTTCTGTAAAGTTTATAGTTCCAAAATCAGCAATTTCATATGTATAAACGTTACCGTTAACCGTTGGAGTTTTTTGACCTTTTGAATTCATATATTTCACAGGACCTTTAACAGTTAATTGTAATTGCCCAGAAATACCTTTAGCACAATCTTTACCAAACCAATTACTCATATCACCTCCGCTCACGTGAAGCGTATGTGGTTGACCTGGAAAAACAATCCCTGTAGTTGCTACTGAACGGATACCAACATCAAAACCATCTTTACATGTTAGGTTGAAGTTGACGCTATCAGCAAATGGGTTATTTTTAGTGATAGAAACTAACGTATCATTTCCTTTTGGACTTACTACTTTGAAAGGAATATTTGTAGTATCAATTTTGACATGATAATTAGTACTGTCTTTCACAAATTGATATACTCCATTCAATGCAGTGTAAGTCATTCCCAATTGATTTTTATTCTCATCTAATAATACTACTGGAATATTAGCTATTGTATTATCGTGGAAGAAAGTATATCCTAACACCCCTCTTTTTCCTATTTCACAAGCTGAATGGTTGTTTATATCTTGCTCTTCGCATAGTGGTAATGATAATGACTTTACATCCATAGCTGAAATATAATTAGGTAAACAGGAAATTGGATTATTAGTAATTAAAAATCCTGGTTGACCAAAACTTTCATAATCATCAAATATTTGAAAATGATAGTCAATGTAATATTTAAAATCAAACCCTTTTGATACGAAATTGAATGTAAAAGATGCTTTTGGATATACTACTGAAATCCATTCATTCGTCAAATCATTATTTAATGTTGGTAAACAAGTTATTTGATTATCCGAGCAATCTAATTTTTTTAGATTTTTCGGTAAAACGGGAAGTGATTTTAACTTGTTTCCCTGACAATCAAAGATAATCAGTTCGTTAGAAAGTTTAGGAATATATAATATTTGATTATTCTTACATGTCAACGCTTTTAAGTCTTTATTTAGTTCAGGTAAACCGTATAACTGATTATTTGAACACTGTAAAATTGCTAGAGATGTATTTATTAGTTCGGGTATTTTAGTAATTTTATTATCGGCACAACCTAAAAAATTTAAAGTACTTGGTAGCTGAGGAAGTGAATTTAATTGATTGGCAGAACATTCTAAAAACTTTAATTTTGAAGGTAGATTAGGTAAAGAATCCAAGTTATTATGATATATATTTAAAGAATTTAAACTATCAGGTAGATTAGGTAAAGTTTTCAAAATATTATTCTCTAATCGTAATATTCTAAGGTTTTTCGGTAATTGATTGATTGTATTTAATTTATTTACAGAAGCATTAAAATAGATTAAATTTTTAGGTAATTCTGAAATAGAAGTTAATTCATTGTAATTACAAAATATAGCAACTACTTTATCGTAAAATACTGGTAATTGTTTTAATTGATTAGAAGAGCAATTGATAATCTCAAGATTTTGATTTGTAACTGGTAAATATTCAAGTTTGTTACTACTACAATCAATTTGGGATAAAGAATCAGAAAAATTGAAAATCGTAGAAATTAAGTTTTTTGAACAAAAAACATATTTTAATTCGTTGTTTAATAATAAACTAGTTATTTTGTTGATTTCGCAGTCTAAATGTTTTAAATGAATAGGTAAAGTAGGTAATTTAGACAAATTATTTCCGTAGCATTTTAGAATTGTTAATTGTTTTGGCAAGTCTGATAATGAATCTAAACCTACATTTCCGCAAACTAGCACTTTCAGATTTTCAGGTAAAGTTGGTAAAGTGTGAAATTGATTTTTTGAATTATCTGGAATTCCTTCACCATTCCCTATGTCCAATGTATCTAGCCCAATAAAATACTGAACCCCTTCTAAATTCTTAATAGCTCTTGCTTCCGCAATTATTGCCTTTAAGTTTTTTACATCCGCACTAGACGTGTCTAATTGGTTGCCATTCATGGCGTTTGGCACCACTTCACGTAAGTATTTTGCAAAGTTTGCATCTGGAATGGTTACATAATTTTGTGCATTTACAAAAGCAGCACATCCCAACATCACAAGAAAAATAATTTGTTTCATTTTGATTTTATTAAGCAAGTGATATCATAACGACCATTTGATTGAATGGTTGCCTATTTAATTTATTTTCAGTTTGATAATCAATATGGAAAACTACTTACATTCTAAGGGAAGTAAGTCAATATACTCATATTCAGAAGAGTAAGAATTATTAAATAATTCCCATACACTATGTTGATAGCCAATTGCATATCTTCCATTAGAGGGATCAAAATGATTGTATTCTTCGAATGCTTTGTGTTTTTTTTGAGTATCTCTTTTTTTATTCTTTTTTATAAAAGTTGCTCTACGTTCTTCTTCTGGAAAATAAAAAACATAATCTTTATACAAATAGATATTTTTAGTTGAATCATTTGAATATAATATTTGTAATGCATTAGCACAAGATCGATGTGCATTCATTCTATCTCCTTTTTTGTTATATGGATCACAATTTCCACTAATTGAATGATGTGATGCCAATGGATATTGATTACTGAAAAAGGATATTGTTTCAAAAAATTTGAAATTCATGTTTTCCAAACCTATTGTTTCATCAAATCCTTTACCGTTATTAGCAATAAAAACTTTATGTACACCTAATGCTTTGCAGGCAGCCAGAAATTCTGCATTGCGAGCGTCAATAAAATCTTGACGGGATAATTTAAAATCATGATATGTTTCATGAAATTCACATTTAGTCGTACCGTTTAAAATAGTAATGGTAGAGTTATTATCTCCATTGGTTAAAAGCACAACATAAACAGGATACCCTTTTCGAACATATTCAGCTATGGAAGCACCCATTGCAAGAGTTTCATCATCTTGGTGAGGAGTATAGAAAATAGCAATCGGTTTTTTAAAGTTATGGGATTTTTTGTCATACTCCCAGATTAGTTTGGGTGTTTCAATTTCTTTTTCGCTGGATGAAATATTCTTTGATAAATCTGTTTTTAATACATAGGAATAACATAAAAATATCGGAAGTATAAATGCAATGATTTGAATTTTTGGCATTAATTTATCAAACATTACTATTTTCTATAATAAATTTCTTTATCCCTTAAGTCCATTTGCTCCAACCATTTCAAGAATGATTCAGAAAACATCTCACCTTTGAGCGTATAACCTGAAGCAGAGAAGTGTACTAAATCATATCGCATCAATCCGTTTTTATACCATGTTTTACAAGAACCTAATTCTCCCATAATCCCATACATATCCCAAACAGCAGCTTGGTATTTTTTAGCAAGTTCGATGATTACTTCTCGTTCTCTTGCTACATTTTTATTTAAGAATTTTTTTTGAAAAAAAGCATCGTTGGGAACGGTTAACAGAATAGCACAGTTAGGATTGACGTTTAAAACTTTACGAATTAAAGTGTCTAAGTTTGCTTTAAAAAATTCAGGATTAAATAAATCGTAAGGTACATTAGCATCGTTAGTACCCACAGAAAATGCAAAAAAATCTGGTGGGGATTCTTTTAGTTGCTCTGTAAATAATTTATTTGCAAGATGTGTTGGTAAGGAAGCTCCATTTACTCCAATTGTAGTGTACGAGATGCCTGGTTCGTTATTTGTTAATTGAAAACCTAATAGTCTAAATTTATATTTATTTGTAGAGCAGCGAGCTAATTTTATTCTGAATCTTGTAAGATTTTCTTTCAAATGAATATCGGTATATCCTAATTCTTCGTTCGTTTGAATTCGTAAAATTAAACTATCATCTTCACCTAAACTTATATCGAATGGAAATGTTCCTTTATTATGATACATTCTAATTCGATCAAATACAGGTTTTACTTTTGTTTTTTTGTAATCAAATTCAATGCTTATTAAAGAATCAGTAGTTTCAAGTACCATACCTAGTAGTCCATAGTCTAATGAATCAGGTCTATCCAGTGTACTTTTAAAATTTTTCCAATTATTCCTTGAAGTAAATTTATAATTCCATGGGTTATTTGTACCAGCTAAATCAAAAGGAAAAACCAAACCTCGTTCACCTGGTAAATCTTTCCAGTTAGTCTGTAGAAAAGTACGCATTTCATGTGTGTACACATCTGCCTGTAAATGAGATCCACCTATATGATAGAAATTGAGTTTTCTATCTTTAAATTGAATCATTTGTTTAATGTTGTAGTATAGTTTTTCGAAGTTGGCACTTTTCGAAGTAAAGAATTGATAGTGATTTTTATCGAAATTAATGAAAGGATATACATCTGCGTAATTAGAATCTACAATACCAAAAAATTTTCTGTTTTTGTATTTGTCTAAATCAACATGTTTTACAATATGAATTTTTTGTTTTGTATTACATGCAGTCATCCCTACGACAAACGAAGCAGTTAAAATAAAGACATATATTACTCTTAAAAATTTCATATTCAATAATAATACGTCATTTTTATAATAAAAGTTGCATAATGTTTAAAACAAAAAAAAGACCAATCAAGGATTGGTCTTTTTAAAATTATATAAAAAAAACTAGTTTTTCTCTTCTTCATCAAAAACTCTTTTTGGACGTAACCATTCGAAAACTCCTAAAGAAATCCAATATGGTAAAACGAATCCAAGTAAGAAAAACAATACCCAAAATGCCATTCCACCTATTAATAAGAACGTTACAAATCCTAATGAGTTCATGTTATACAGTTTTAATTGTAAATATGTGTCAAAGTTAATAAATTAATTAAAAACTTGATAAATCTATTTAAGTTTTTTAGACCAAGTAATAATTTTTTCAGCTAAAACAGCACTTAATTTAATATAACTTTCTTTAGTCCAGCCGCCTACATGAGGTGTTAATAACACTTTTGGATTTGAAATTAATGCCTTGAAGTCTTCAATTTTTTCTTCATCAAAATTTTCAAAGTTTGCTTTTTCAAATTCTAATACATCTAATCCAGCACCTTTTACCTTACCTTGATTTAAGGCTTTTAATAGTGCGTTTGTTGATACAATTTTACCTCGTGATAAATTTAAAAGATAAAAGGGTTTTTTGATAGAATTAAAAAAAACATCATCTGCCCAGAATAAAGTTTCTTCATTTTGAGGGATATGAAAGCTAATAATATCGGCAGTATTGTATATTTCTTCTATAGAGACTTGACGAACAGAAGGATCCGAAATCGTACTGATATATTTATCATAAACGAGAATATTTACGTCGAAGCCCCTCAGTTTTTTTGCAAATGCAGATCCGTTATTTCCAAAACCGATAATTCCCACTGTTTTTCCATCAAGCTCTTCACCACGATTTTTTTCTCTATCCCAAATACCATTTCTAACTTCAGTATCTCCTTGTTGAAATTTATTCATGAGTGAAAGTAGCATGCCTAATGCATGTTCACCAACGGCATTTCTGTTTCCTTCTGGGGCATTGAACAATGTAATATTTCTTTTTTCACAATAAGTAACATCAATATTTTCCATTCCAGCTCCAGAACGAGCAATAAATTTTAAATGTGGAGCATGACTCAAGATGGATTCATCCATTGGAAATCTTGAACGTATTACAATGCCATCTGCATTTGTAAGTTTTTTCTTTATTTCTTCAAGATTTTCATTTGTTACATCAACACAATTGAATCCAAAATTCGTAAGTTGTTCTTGCAGGATCGTATGAACAGTGTCTATAAAAAAAATAGTCATGCTTTATCTTTTTTCAACTCCTTTAATGAATTCTTTTTCTAAAACAACTTTTCCTTTTTTATCGAAAACTTTCATTTTACCATCTTTTATCCCGTTACTGTAATTTATTTCAGAAATTTTATTACCAGTTTTACCAAATTCAATCATTAAACCATGTAATTCACCTTTTTTATAATTTGTTATAAAAGCTGGAATTTTACCTCCCGGCAAATATGCTGTCCATGTACCTTCTTTTAATCCATTTAAGTATTGACCTGTTTCTGTAAGTTGAAAATCTTTCTGAGAATAACTTTCGAATTTTCCATGGCGGACACTCTCTTTTACTTTTTTATTTTTCCAGAATCCATAATCCATGTTATTGAGTTTTTTACTAACTATTTTAAAATGAGTTATCTCTTCCAATTTTCCATTTTCCATATATCTTACCCATTTTCCAGACTTTAAATTTTGACTATAAAATCCTTCTAGCATTTTTGTTCCGCTGGGATACCAAGATTCCCATTTTCCATGTAACTCCCCTGTTTTAAATGTCGATTGATTTTTCAGATTTCCGTTTTCCCAATAATTTTTCCAAACCCCTTGTTCTTTTCCGTCAATATATTTACCAGACATTAAAAGATTTCCATTTTCATACCAAGTTTCCCACAAACCATCTTTAACATCATTTTTGAAAGTTCCTACTTTAAATCTTTGTTTATTTGCATAAAAGTACTCCCATTTATTTTCTTTTTTTCCAAGCTTATAGAAAGCATTGTATGAAACTTGACCAGTAGGATAATAATAAATCCAAGGGCCGTCTTGTAAATCATTTACGAATGTTCCTTCTTGATCTTTACCCCCTTTATTTGTGTACCAGATCCATTTTCCCTCTTTTTTCCCAAGGTGGTAGTTTCCGCTTACATTTACAACTTTGTTATCGTAGTAATAAGTGTAGGCACCTTCAAGTAATCCATTTTTGTAATGACTGGTTTTTTCTAATTCGCCAGTATAATAATAAAAATTCCATTCACCATCTTTTCTTTCCTGTCTAAAATTACCTTTTAGCAAGATATACCCATTTATACTCCAGTCTTCACAAGGCCCATCTCTTAGTCCCTCTTTGTAATTGTAAATTTCTTTAATTCTTCCATTAGGAAAATAAAGTGTTTTCGTCCCATTTCCATTTTTTATCATATGCGAATGCAAACTATCATTCATCCAAAATTCTTTGGTATAGCATAGTGTATCTAAATATTCTTCTATTGATTGAGATTCACCATTGTTGTAAAATCTTTTCCAGATACCAAAAGGTTTATTTTTTTTATAAAGCCCTTCAACTATTAAATTTCCTGTTTCAGTCCACTCACGATAAATACTATCTTGCACATCCAATTTAAAGTATCCCTCTTGTTTTGGTTTACCATTTGGATATTTTAAGAATACTTGGCCATGTAGCTTTCCTCTGTAGAAATTTCTTATTTCAACCAAGTTTCCGTATTCGTTAAAATATTCCCATTTTCCATGACGATCTCTTGTCTGTCCTAGGGCATCTTTATAGTAGCTACCTGTGGATTGAACTTGGGTCTTTTTAACATCCCAATAGATTTTATCTAAAGGAGTTAGATTTTCTTTTAATACAACTTGTGAAATTCCAATGAATGGAAGAATGAAACTTAATAAAATAACAATTTTTTTCATGGATATGAATTAAAATTTATCGAGAAGACCTTGTAATAGCAACACCACACCAAACAAAGTTAATATTGAGCCTGTAATTCGATTTAGGGATCGTAAAACAGGGTCAGTGATAAAAGGACGTAGTTTTTTAGCTCCAATAATTTTTAATAAGTCAATTGAGAAGAATACGGAAAGCATAATTCCGATAAATAAGATCGTTTCAAAGACATTATTAGCTCCATGTTTAGCACTCAAAGCCATGACACTAAACCAATAAAAAATCACCATTGGATTTGCCATATTGAGCATCAACCCCTTTAAGAATTGTAACCAATTGTCTTTGTTCGATTGAGAACTGTTATCAATTTCTTCTTGATTTTTAATGGAAGGTTTTTTGATAATAGAAATAACACCAAAAGCAATAAATAGAACCCCACCAATGATTTTTAGCAATTCATTATGACCTTCCATGATTTTTGCTACTTCAGCATAGAATAGATAAGCAATTGAGATATAAATTAAATCACTTGTAAGAATTCCAAAATCAAAGAATAAAGCGGTACGAATGCCTTTCTTAATACTTGTCTCTAAAAGTAAAAAGAAAGCAGGCCCAATCATCATACTTAATATGAGACCTGTTACAACTGCTTTAAAAATTAATTCTGCCAATAGCTTTATCTTTGGTTATATCACAAATATAGTTGATTATTTTGAGAGCCTTGACCTTCTAATTTATTTTTCGAGTGTTTTAAAATCGATTTCAAAGTTCATAGATAAATCAGATTTATGGATTTTATTTACTTAATTTATTCTAATTTTTGAAATTTAATTTTTTTATTTTATATATTTGCAACGCCTACAAATAAAGTAGACTTTTAAATTAAATGAAAAATAACAACGTCATAATTATTAACACTATTATTGTCTGGACAACCTGACGAGATAAGGTATTGATAACAAGATAAACCGAAAAGCCTTTCTCGTCAAACCGAAGAAAGGCTTTTTTATTAATTTGAATTTTTAAAAAATAAAAACGTATGTACTTTAACAATGACACGATTATCTTCCTTGATGGAGAGTATGTAAAAGCTGCAGAAGCTGGCGTAAATTTATATAACCAAACCATGCATTATGGTAACGGTGTATTTGAAGGGATTCGTTCTTATGAGACAGAACAAGGAACAAAAATTTTCAAAGCAAAAGAGCATTATGATCGTTTGCATTACTCTGCAGAAAAAATGCACATCAAATTAAACTACACGGTTGAAGAGTTGGAGCAAATTTCATACGAAGTATTAAAAAGAAACAACTTAACAGATGCATATTTACGTCCATTAGTCTACCTAGGACCAAACATGTCTTTACAGCCAGTAGAAGAAGTTCACGTTGTAATTATGGCGTGGGAATGGGGTAAATATTTAGGAGATAAAATGTTGCGCTTGGGTCTTTCTTCTTTCCAACGTCCTAATCCTAAATCGTGTCATGTAGAAGCAAAAGTAGTTGGACACTATACCAATTCTATTTTAGCAACGACAGAGGCGAAACACAATGGTTACGACGAAGCGTTATTGACTGATATGAATGGATATATTGCTGAAGGACCAGGAGCAAATTTCTTTATGGAAAAAGATGGTAAATTATTTACTGCTCCGCTAGGTAACATTTTGGCTGGTATCACTCGTGCTACGGTAATTGAATTGGCTCAAAAATTAAATATTCCAATCGAAGAAAAATTCTTTACACCAGAAGATATTAAAACAGCAGATGCTGCATTTTTCTGTGGAACAGCTGCGGAAGTAATTGGAATCGAATCATTAGATGATTATACATTTCCTTTAAATTGGAAAGATTCGAAAGGTGCAATTATTCAACGAAATTATATGAATTTAGTACTTCACAAAGAATTGGAATTAGCATAAACGATTAAGTTAATTTGTTTTTTAAAGATTAAATATATGATAATCAATAAATATTCGAGAACAATTACTCAAGACGAATCTCAACCTGCTGGTCAAGCGATGCTCTATGGTATTGGATTGACAGACGAGGATATGTCAAAAGCGCAGGTGGGTATTGCTAGTGCTGGTTACGAAGGAAATACGTGTAACATGCATTTGAATGATTTATCTAAACAAATCAAGTCTTCGATTCAAGAGGCTGATTTAGTAGGATTGATTTTCAATACAATTGGTGTGAGCGATGGGATGTCAAACGGAACAGATGGCATGCGTTATTCTTTGGTTTCTCGTGATATCATTGCGGATTCTATCGAAACGGTTTGTGGTGCTCAATATTATGATGGATTAATTGCAGTGATGGGGTGTGATAAAAACATGCCTGGATCTTTGATTGCAATGGGTCGTTTAAATCGCCCTGCTATTATGGTTTACGGTGGAACTATCGCACCGGGTGAGTGGAAAGGTGAAAAATTGAATATCGTTTCTGCCTTTGAAGCGTTGGGTAAAAAAATGAATGATGCAATTACTCCTGAAGATTTCAAAGGGATTATCAAACATGCTTGTCCGGGTGCAGGTGCTTGTGGCGGTATGTATACAGCTAATACAATGGCTTCAGCTATCGAAGCGTTAGGAATGAGTTTACCTTACAGTTCATCTAATCCGGCATTAAGCGCAAACAAAAGACACGAGTGTGATTCTGTTGGAAAAGCGATTCGAAATTTATTAGTAAAAGATATTAAGCCAAGAGATATCATGACATGGAAAGCATTTGAAAATGCAATTCGTATCGTGATTGTTTTAGGTGGTTCTACTAATGCGGTGTTGCACTTAATTGCAATGGCACATTCGGTTGGAATTAAATTAACGATTGATGATATCCAACGATTGAGTGATATCACTCCTGTATTGGCGGATTTGAAACCTTCTGGAAAATCATTGATGGAGGATTTACATAATGTAGGTGGTACCCCAGCGGTAATGAAATACATGTTGGAGCACGGAATGTTACACGGTGATTGTATGACCGTTACAGGGAAAACAGTTGCTGAGAATTTGGCTGAATTACCTTCGTTTAAAACGGGTCAAGAAATATTCTTACCAAAAGAGAAAGCAATCAAAACATCAGGTCACTTACAAGTGTTATATGGTAACCTAGCAGAACAAGGAGCTGTAGCAAAAATTAGTGGTCACGAAGGAGAATTTTTTGAAGGACCAGCCGTAGTTTTTGAAGATGAATTTACAGTAATTGATGGTTTAAAAGATGGTAGAATCAAAGAAGGGGTGGTTGTTGTGATTCGTATGTGTGGTCCGAAAGGAGGACCAGGAATGCCAGAAATGTTAAAACCTACTTCTGCAATCATGGGAGCAGGTCTAGGTAATAGTGTTGCATTGATTACAGATGGCCGCTTTTCTGGAGGAACACATGGTTTTGTTGTAGGTCATATTACCCCAGAAGCAATTGATGGAGGGTTAATTGGTTTAGTAAAAGATGGTGATATCATTGCAATTGATGCTGTGAATAATACACTTACATTAAAAGTGGATGAAGCGGAAATCGCAGAACGAAGAAAAAATTGGAAACAACCTGCTTTGAAAGTATCGCAAGGTATTTTGTATAAATATGCAAAATGTGTAGCTACTGCATCGGAAGGGTGTATTACAGATAAGTAGGCTTCGAGAGCCTCAGCCTACCCTTCGAGAACCTCAGGGTACGGCTAAAAAGAAATATAAATAAGTTTCTCTCTTCCCCCTTTGGAGGGGGGCAGGAGGGAGGAAACGATAAAAATAAATATAAAACTAGGATAGAAAAATTAGATTAGTCGAGGCAAGCAAGAAAAATTGAGTTGAGTTTACTCACGTAAATGAAACGATATTTTTTGCAGTTGAACGAAGAATAAGCGAATTTTAATATCCGTATTGATAAAAATATATGAGTCAGATAACAGGTTCAGAAGCCGTAATAAAAAGCCTTGTTGCCGAAGGCGTTCACACGATTTTCGGTTATCCAGGTGGGGCAATCATGCCCATTTACGATGCGTTGTATGATTACAGTGATAAAGTAAAACATATTTTAGTACGTCACGAACAAGGAGCAATTCACGCTGCTCAAGGGTTTGCACGTACTTCTGAAACATGTGGTGTATGTTTTGCAACCTCTGGTCCAGGAGCGACAAACTTAATCACTGGGTTAGCAGATGCAATGATTGATTCTACTCCGGTGGTTTGTATCACAGGTCAGGTAGCATCACATTTGTTAGGAACAGATGCATTCCAAGAAACGGATGTGATCGGTATTTCTATGCCTGTTACAAAGTGGAATGTACAAGTAAAAAGAGCGCAAGATATTCCTGCAGCTTTAGCGAAAGCGTTTTTCATTGCTCGTTCTGGTCGTCCGGGTCCTGTGTTGGTAGATATCACTAAAGATGCACAATTTGGTATGATGGACTTTAATTACGAAGCGTGTAAAGATATTCGTAGTTATTTCCCTAATCCGGTAATGGATCCAACCAAAATTGACGATGCAGCGGCATTATTGAATACTGCTAAAAAACCTTACTTGTTAGTAGGACAAGGGATTATATTAGCAAATGCTGAACAAGAGTTATTGGAGTTTGCTGAAAAATCAGGTATTCCTGTAGCCTCTACCTTATTAGGGTTAGGAGCATTTCCACCTGATCATCCTCAATATGTTGGTTATCTAGGAATGCATGGAAATTACGCGCCTAACATTTTAACGAATGAAGCAGATGTGATTTTAGCGGTAGGAATGCGTTTTGATGACCGTGTAACTGGAGATGTAACTCGTTATGCGAAACAAGCAAAAATCATCCATATTGATATTGACTTCGCAGAATTAAATAAAATTGTAACCAATGCAGTTTCAGTTCACGCGGATGCAAAAGAAGCGTTGGCATTGTTGACCACGAAAATTGAAAAACGCACGCACGAATCTTGGATACAAGAATTTAGAGATGCAGAAAAATTAGAAGTGGAGGAAGTTATTGAAGATGCAATTCATCCAAAACACGACCGTTTACAAATGGCGGAAGTGGTTAATATGCTTTCAGAAAAAACAGATGGACAAGCGATAATCGTCACTGATGTTGGTCAACACCAAATGATTACTTCACGCTATTATCAATACAAAGCACAAAACACCAACATTACTTCCGGTGGATTAGGTACCATGGGATTTGCTTTACCAGCAGCTATTGGAGCGAAATTAGGAGCACCAGAAAAAACCGTAGTTGCAATTATTGGTGATGGAGGTTTCCAAATGACAATACAAGAATTAGGAACGATTCTTCAATTTGGAGTAGATGTGAAAATCTTAATTTTGAATAATAACTTCCTAGGCATGGTACGTCAATGGCAAGAATTGTTCTTCGAAAAACGTTACTCTTTCACAGATATTGTGAATCCTAATTTTACGCAAATCGCTAAAGGATACGATATTGAAGCATTAAAAATTGACCAACGAACAGAATTGAGCGAAGCATTGGATACTATGTTATCCAGTAAGGCGGCTTATTTATTAGAAGTTGTTGTAGAGCAAGAAGAAAATGTATTCCCAATGGTAGCAACAGGTGCTTCTGTGTCTGAAATTCGTTTAAAATAAGAGAAGATGGAAAATAACACATACAATATATCTGTATTTACTGAAAATAGCGTGGGGATGTTGAATCGCATCACGATTATTTTTACTCGTAGAAACATTAACATCGAGAGCATTACAGCATCGGAATCTGAAATTGAAGGAATCCATCGTTATACCATTGTTGTAAACGAACCTAAAGAAACCGTTCGTAAAGTGGTATCCCAAATTGAAAAACAAATCGATGTAGTAAAAGCATTTTATCATTCAGATGATGAGGTAGTTTACCAAGAAATCGCTTTGTATAAATTACCAACGATTGCTTTAGCGAGTGGGGGAGATGCAGAACGTATTGTTCGTGCACACCATGCGCGTATTTTGACGATCGAATCTGAATTTACCATTTTGGAAAAAACAGGATATCCTGAAGAAATCAAAGCATTGTTCTCCGAGTTGAAACCATTTGGTTTGTTAGAATTTGTGCGTTCTGGACGTGTAGCAATTTCTAAACCAATGAAAACGTTGGAAGAACACATTGAAGATATGAATAACGAGAAAATCAGATAATTTTCTTCTGTATGAAGTATCTTTTTTTAATAATTTGTATTTTATTTTCTCTTATTTCTTTATCTCAAGAGGAAGATATAGAAAATGGTTTAAATTTAATAAAACGGAATTCTTTATATTTAGAAATGGGTGGAGTAGCTGGCTTTTATTCAGTTAATTACGATAGAATTTTAGAACAAAAGAAAAGTGGTTTAACTTCATTTTCTGTTGGTGCAACTTATTGGGGAAAAATTGATTATTCAGATGGGAGAACAAATTTTGGAATACCAGTATCTTACAATTATTTAATTGGGAAAAATAATCATCATTTAGAATTAGGTATTGGTATTACTTTTCTATATTATAAATTTTTGTTTCAAAATTTATATTCTAAAGAAGAGGAAAAAGGTATAGCTTCATCATTTCTATTAAAATGTGGATATCGATATCAAAAACCGACTGGTGGTATGTTTTATAAAGTTACTTTTACTCCATTATTAGACGCTGTTCGGTACTATAAAAAAGTTATAAACATCTCAATAACTAATACAAGTTTTATTGAAAAAGGATTTGGAAATAATGGCTTTTTTCCATGGGCTGGAATTAGTGTAGGATATACATTCAAAAAGTAAAAACAAAATTGAGTATTTGGATAATAATAAATTAAAATTGAAAATGGCAAATTATTTTAATTCTCTATCATTAAGAGAACAATTAAACCAATTAGGGGTTTGTGAATTTATGGATA